>Ga0256404_1007052_pt1 | contig 18045 bp, 12 predicted proteins | sample RumenRJG_01DNA_FD_185990 | JGI IMG/M metagenome (GOLD analysis project Ga0256404, IMG submission 185990) | Bovine rumen microbial communities from Lethbridge, Alberta, Canada - RJG_01 | ecosystem: Host-associated > Mammals > Digestive system > Stomach > Rumen | place: Canada: Alberta | collected...
ACGAGGACGTTGATAGGAGGCAGGTGTAAAGACGGCGACGTCAAAGCCGAGCCTTACTAATTGCCCGATAGCTTTCGCCGGTCTCAGCGTATCCCGCTTCGAAATGAGAAATGAGAAGTGAGGAATGCAAATGAGAAATGAAGGAATTCCTTTCCCTTTCGTATTCTCAGCTGAGACGTAATTATGTTATATTTTCAGGTGTTGGTATTGATCCAATACTGCAGCTTGCTTGTGAAGATTGTCACCTTATACGCGCTTGGTGATGACGATGGAGTTGAGTCATTACTCATTTCTCCTTTCTCATTTCTCATTTGAGCGCAGCGATTTATCAGGTGGTTATTGCGGCGGGGTCCCACCTCTTCCCATTCCGAACAGAGAAGTTAAGCCCGCTTGCGCCGATGGTACTGCAATGCAATGCGGGAGAGTAGGAGGCCGCCACTTTTTCAAGGAGAGCACCCTGTTTCAGCAATGAGACAGGGTGTTTTTGTTTGTGTTAAAAACCATGGTATAAAATGTACAATGGTTTTGGCGGAGTAAAAGAAAAACCTCTTTTTGCTTTGTTTTTCAACTAATTTGTTTTATCTTTGCAAAAGTAATAACTAAAAAACTAGACTCGGTATGAAAAACAAACAAGAATTGAATCAAGGACGAAGAGCGTTCTTGCGCCGATTAGGCATGGGAGCTGGTGCTGCTGTGGCTATGACGATGATGGAGCCTCTACAGATGTTTGCCCAGAAGAAAGAGAAAGAGGGTGGAGCAGTGAACCGCATGACCTACCGTGTGCAACATGGCTCGGGTGAACAGATATCGCTGTTGGGCTTCGGCATGATGCGCCTGCCTGATAATCAGGACGAGGTGAATGCACTGGTTGATTATGCCATCGAGCATGGCGTCAACTACTTCGATACGGCCCCGATGTATATGGGAGGTCGGTCGGAAGTGCTGACGGGCAATGCGCTGAGTCGACATCCCAGAGAGAAATACTACGTAGCCACGAAGATGTCGAACCAGAGAAACAACCTCTGGGACTTTGACAAGGCCAAGCGGATGTATGAACAGTCGTTTGAGCGACTGAAGGTGGACAAGATAGACTACTACCTGTTGCATAGCATAGGCGGTGGCGGCATGGACACCCTAAAAGGCCGTTTTTTGGACAATGGTTTGTTGGACTTCCTGATGAAAGAACGTGAGGCAGGGCGCATCAGGCACTTAGGGTTTTCGTATCATGGTGATGTGCGGGTGTTCGACTGGATGCTGGATCATCAGAACGAATACCACTGGGACTTTGCCCAAATACAGATGAACTTTCTGGATTGGCGCCATGCGTCGAGTGGGCGCAGACATGATGCCGATGCTGAATACCTTTATAATAAATGCGAGAAGACGGGTGTGCAGTGTGTGGTGATGGAACCCTTGAGAGGTGGAGCTTTCGGACGTATGGCACAGGAACTGGTAGACAAACTGAAGGCGGTGCGCCCCAACGACAGTGCTGCCCGATGGGCTTTCCGCTGGGTAGGCTCGTATCCGAACATCCTGACAACGCTTAGCGGTATGAACCGCATGGATCACCTAAAGGATAATCTGGGTACTTTCTCGCCATTGGAGAACTGTTCAGAGGCAGAAAACAGGCTGTTGGCAGATATTGCCGACGAGATGGCAGGATTCCCTACGATACCCTGTACTACGTGTGGCTATTGCATGCCTTGTCCTTATGGCGTGGATATTCCAGGCAACTTTGCCTATTACAATGATGCGGTACATAACCACGTGTTGCCGTTGCCGAATAAAGAGGCTGCAGACTTCATGGAGAAGAAGCAACAATTTACCGATGGAATGCGAAAAGCACTGCCCGATGCAGAGAAGTGGGCACGCAGTTGTCAGGACTGTGAAGAGTGCTTGCCGAAGTGCCCACAACAGATTAGAATACCCAATCAATTGGCCCGTATTGTAGAGACTTTACGCCGTAGATAAAGGGGTTTGCAGCATTTTGATATATGTTAATTAATTGATAATCAATGTTATAAAATGGAGAAATATTTGGCGGTTTAAAAATAATGTCGTACTTTTGTACCCGATAACAATAGTATGGCGATTGAATGTCTCGTGGTGAGACGGCTGTGCTTAAACGGATATCATATGAGAAAATTAGCTAAGATCGCATGGTTGACATGCATGATGTTGGTGTTAGCTTCCGTGAATGCTTCGGCAAAGGGAGTTAAGGAGGAAAGCTCAGAATTCGACTGGAGTCCCGTTATCGATGCGATTATCGATGTGGAGAGTGAAGGCAATGCCAAAGCCGTAGACAAAAGTGGCAAATCGTGTGGCATTTTGCAGATTACTCCCGTTATGGTGAAAGAGTGTAATCGTATTCAGGAAAAGCGCAAGAGTAAGAAGCGTTATTCGTTGGAAGATCGCTTTAGCGTGAAGAAATCGAAGGAGATGTTTGTATTGTTCCAGTCGTTCTATAACCCGCAAAATAGCATAGAGAGAGCCATCCGTTTATGGAATGGAGGAATAGGCTTCTCGAAGCTGGCTACTCAAAAATATTTTGAGAAGGTAATGAGCAAAATGAAGTAGGGACTTTATGACATTTGGATAGAAGTGTGAGTTGGAAAAGAACTCGCGCTTCTTTTTTTGCGTATAATCTATACGGTAAGCATATTTTAATGTATAAATCTATACAGTAAGCTTCATTTTTGTGTATAATCCATGCGGGGAATAAAAAAGCAGCCGTTGTGGCTGCTATAGTTGCGGAGGCAGGACTCGAACATGCGACCTCCAGGTTATGAGCCTGGCGAGCTACCAACTGCTCCACTCCGCGATGTTATTTCTTAAAAGCGGATGCAAAGGTACGATTATTTTTTTGATTATGCAAATCTTTTGCAGAAAAAATGTATAAAATGGGTATTTTGTGACATTTTAGAGAAAAATGTTTGGCAATATCAGAAGTATTTTCTACTTTTGCACACTGTATTAAGAATGTGCAATACAGAAAATTTGGGAGGACTATCATTATGTCTATATCGAAAACACGACAGAGATTAGTGGATGTAGCTCGTCAGTTGTTTGCCAAGAACGGTTTGGAGAACACAACGATGAATGATATTGCGCAGGCCTCAGGAAAGGGTCGGCGTACGCTGTATACCTATTTCAAATCGAAGGAAGACATCTATTATGCCGTGATAGAGAGCGAGCTGGAGCGCTTGTCGGACCAGCTTGACGAAGTGGCTGCGAAGAAGATTCCCCCCCAGGAGAAAATCATTGAACTGATTTATCTGCACCTGAGCATGATTCGTGAGACAGTGGTCAGGAATGGTAATCTGCGTGCTGAGTTCTTCCGTAACATCTGGATGGTAGAGAAGGTACGCAAGAATTTCGATGATGCCGAGATTGAGTTGTTCCGCAAGGTGTTCCGCGAAGGCAAGGAAGACGGCGAGTTCGATATAGACAATGTGGAGCTGGTGGCCGACATCACCCACTATTGTATCAAGGGCTTGGAAGTACCTTATATATACGGACGTATAGCCCACGGAATGACCGAAGAGGCAACGAAGCCTCAGGTGGCCAAGATTGTGTATAGTGCATTGGGAAAGAGAAGGATGTGAGCAAATTAAAAATTAAACATTAAAATAAATAATTAATTAAGAATTATGGGATTATTAGAAGGAAAGACAGCGCTGATTACAGGTGCTGCACGCGGTATCGGAAAAGCTATCGCACTGAAGTTCGCCGCTGAGGGCGCTAACATCGCATTCACCGACCTTGAGGTGAACTTGGAGACTGAGAAGGAAATAGCCGCTCTGGGTGTAAAGGCTAAGAGCTATGCTTCAAATGCTGCTGATTTTGCTCAGACCGAGGAAGTCGTTAAGGCTGTGAAGGACGAGTTTGGTGCTATTGATATTTTGGTAAACAATGCCGGTATCACCAAGGACGGACTGATGCTCCGTATGACTGAGCAGCAGTGGGATGCTGTGATTGCCGTGAACCTGAAGTCAGCATTCAATTTCATCCACGCTTGTGTGCCCGTGATGATGCGTCAGCGTGGCGGTTCTATCATCAACATGGCCTCTGTAGTAGGTGTACACGGTAATGCTGGTCAGGCTAACTATGCTGCTTCAAAGGCTGGTCTGATTGCGCTGGCTAAGAGTATTGGTCAGGAAATGGGCCCCAAGGGTATCCGTGCCAACGCCATTGCTCCAGGTTTCATCGAGACCGCTATGACCGCTGCTCTTCCTGAGGAAGTTCGTAACGAGTGGAAGCAGAAGATTCCTCTTCGTCGCGGTGGCCAGGTTGAGGATATCGCCAACGTAGCAACCTTCTTGGCTTCTGACATGTCAAGCTATGTCAGCGGTCAGGTAATCCAGGTTGACGGTGGCATGAATATGTAATTTGATGTAGGAAGTAAGATGTAAGAAGTATGGAGGTCGTTTACGAGGACAACCATATCATCATCGTATATAAGGAGAGTGGGGAGATCGTACAGGGAGACAAGACTGGCGATCGTCCCCTCTCTGATATTGTGAAGGACTACATCAAAGAGAAATATCAGAAGCCTGGTGCGGTATTCTTGGGCGTGGTACATCGCTTGGACCGTCCTGTCAGCGGTTTGGTAGTCTTTGCCCGCACGTCGAAGGCGCTGACCCGATTGAACAATATGTTCCGCGACGGAGAGGTGCATAAGACTTATTGGGCGATAGTCAGTAAGACGGAAGAGGGAAGAAGTAAGAGGGAAGAAGTTAGAAGGAAGACGGAAGAGGGAAGAGGCGAGATGGATGATTCCTCGCATACCTTGGAACATTGGCTGGTAAGAAACGAGAAACAGAACAAAAGCTATGCCTACGACTATGAGGTGCCCAACTCGAAGAAAGCCATCCTGAAATACCGTGTCATCGGACATTCGGACCGCTATACTCTGTTGGAAGTCAATCTGTTGACGGGTCGCCATCACCAGATTCGTTGTCAGTTGGCTGCCATGGGCTGTCCCATCAAGGGCGACCTGAAATACGGAGCCAAAAGGAGTAATCCTGATGGTAGCATCTCCCTGCTCTCACACCGTGTGGAATTCATCCATCCCGTGTCGAAAGAACGGATTGTGGTGGAATCGCCACTGCCTAACGACCCGCTGTGGCAAACGTTTAAATAATATGGTATGAAAAAGGCATTATGGTGGATATTGGGCATTCTGCTGAGCCCAGTCCTGCTGTTTATCCTGCTCACCATCCTGCTTTATCTGCCCCCTGTGCAGAATTGGATGGTTGATAAGGTGGCTGCTTACGCCTCCGAGCAGACCGGCATGGACATCACCGTAGGCCATGTAGACCTTTCGTTCCCCCTTGACCTGGGTGTGGATGATGTGAAGGTCATCCATCAACCAGATACCATAGCTGATGTAGAACGTTTGGTAGTTGACGTTCAGCTGTTGCCTTTGTTTAATAGCAAGGTGGCTATTAATCAATTAGAAATTAACAATACCTCCCTGAATACTAATGGGTTCGTAGATGCCGCAAAAGTAAAAGGTAAGTTTGGAAGACTCTTCTTAAAGAGCGATTGCATAGACCTGAAAAATGAGACCGTGATGCTGAATGGTGCCCGTTTGGAAGATGCCCGGTTGGACATTGCCCTGAACGATTCCGTACCCGAAGACACCACCCAGTCAGAGAACCATTGGAAGATACATTTGGACGAAGCAAAGATTCATCGTTCAGACATCATGCTCCATATGCCCGGCGATACCATGAGTGTGAAAACCCATATCGGTACACTGACGGTCCGTGAGGCGATGATAGACCTTGAGCAAGAAACCTACACCGTAGCCAGTGCCGACTGGATAAACGGTGCCTTACAATACGACCAGAATTTCCAGCCCCACATTGAAGGATTGGACTATAACCATATAGACCTGACCGATATCAGCATCGGTATTGACTCCATCTATTACCACGACCCCACGCTTCGCCTGCAATTGCGCAATGTGGCCTTGAAGGAAAAGAGTGGGTTGCAGATTACCGACCTTACCGGTCCGGTGGTGATGGAGAACGGAAGTCTTCGTCTGCCGAAGTTCCGCTTGAAGACTCCCGATTCCGAAATCGAAGTAGAGATGGATATGCCGTTAGACCTGATGAATCCGATGGCTACCGAATCGTTAAGTCTGCGCATGAATGCCCAGGTGAGCAAGAAAGACCTGATGCCCTTTATGGCCACTATGCCCCAGGCCTTCCGTGACCGCTGGCCCAATGAGTCGCTAACCCTTCGTGGTGCCGTTAAGGGCAATATGCAGCACATGGAGTTTACCAATTTAGACATCACGCTGCCTAGTGCCTTCCACATTACCGCTACAGGATATGCTGACCGTTTGGACGACCCCAAGCAGTTGCGTGCCGATGTGCAGTTCAAGGCACAAGGTCAGAATCTGGGCTTCTTGATGGTCATGCTGCCTCGTGACATGCAGCGCGACTATCGCATCCCCAATGGAATGAGCCTCTCTGGTCGCGTGAAGGCCAATGGCGCCAATTATATTGCCGATGTCGTGGCTCAGGAAGGCAAGGGCACGTTGAAGTTGCAGGGACAGTTTAATGCCGACCTGATGAGCTATGATGCCAAGGTGAACGTCAGCAATCTGAACGTCAACCACTTCATGCCTCGCGATTCCATCTATACCGTTACGGCCGATATCAACGTGAAAGGGCAGGGTACCGACTTCCTATCGCCCCGCACCCGTCTGATGGCAGATGCCAAGATACAACGTCTGCGCTACGGACATTGGAATCTGGATAATATGGATGTAGTGGCCAATGTTCAGAACGGACATGCGCTGGCAGACATCGATAGCCGCAACCCGCTCATCAACGGAAAAATCAACGTTGATGCCCTGCTGAACACGAAGAAGTTGAATGCCACCATAACAACCGATCTGAATGGCATCGACCTCTATAAGATGAGACTTGTGGATAAGCCTCTGGCTATCGGACTTTGCGGACATGTGGACGTCACGTCCGACATGAAGATGACCCACTATGTCAGTGGACTGATTAGTGACATTACCGTCAAGGATTCTGTCAAGACCCTCCGTTCCGAATTCGTCGGACTGCATATCAACACCACCAACGATACCACCATCCTGCGATTGCAGAGTGGCGACTTCATCGTGAAGGTGGATGGCAGTGGCAATTATGAACAGCTGCTGAAGCAAATCACGGTGTTCAGCGATAGTGCCAGTGCCCAATATGCCAAGAATATTATCGACCAGCCCGCTCTGCGCCGATTGCTGCCCACCCTGAAGATTCATGTGGAGAGCAAGCGCGAGAATCCGTTGGTAACCATCCTGAAGAGCCAGGATGTCGACTTCAAGCAGTTGCTGTTCGATATGGACACCTCGCCTGCTACGGGTGTCAACGGCAATGGCTATGTCCATTCGCTCACCTACGACGATATACGTCTGGACACCATCAATTTCCGCTTGACCCAACGTAAGGAACGCCTCTCGTTCGGAGGACAGATTCGCAACAACAAGCGCAATCCGCAGTTCGTGTTCAATGCCCTCTTCGATGGCGTGCTGCAAGAACGTGGAGCCACCTTTGGTGTGCGCTATTACGATGCTGACAATAAGATGGGTGCCCGCATTGGTGCTCAGGCTGAGATGCTGGATAGCGGACTTCATTTCCGTCTTGTGCCTGAAACGCCCACCTTGGGCTATAAGCTCTTCAAGTTGAACCCCGACAACTATCTGTTCCTGGGCAATGATAAGAAGGTGAAAGCCAATGTGGACTTGTTGGCTGAGGACGGCATGGGTGTGAAGATCTATTCCACGGACAGCGACCCAACCGCTCTGCAGGACATCACCATCAGCTTGAACAAATTCAATCTGGACGAGGTAACCTCTGTCATCCCCTATATGCCCCGCATGACCGGTATGCTGCAAGGCGACTACCACGTGGTACAGGATGCCCAGGGACATATCTCCGTAGCCAGCGATATGGCCGTTCGCAATATGACCTACGAGCGCAGTCCTATCGGCAATGTCAGCACCGAACTGCTCTATCTGCAGAAAGGCGATTCCGCCCATGCTGTAGAAGCCCGTCTGATGAAGGACGATATAGAGATAGGTTTCTTGTCGGGTACCTATTATGATGTAGGCCAAGGCTCGCTCGATGCCGATTTGAAGCTGATGCACCTGCCCTTGAACATTGTCAATGGTTTCGTTCCCGATCATCTGTTCGGCTTGCAAGGCTATGCAGATGGCGAGATGACCGTTCACGGTTCTGTTTCGCGTCCCATTGTCAATGGCGAAATCTACCTCGATTCCTCTTATGTGGAGAGTGTGCCCTATGGAGTGACCCTTCGTTTCGACAACGACCCAGTGCGCGTTGTCGACTCCAAGCTGTTGCTCGACAACTTCACCCTCTATTCCTATAACGAGAATCCGTTGAATATTCAAGGCTCTGTCGATTTCTCTGACCTCGACCGTATGATGATTGATATGCGCATGCGAGCCCGTAACTTCCAGGTTATCGGTGCCAAGGAGAATCCGCACAGCATAGCCTATGGCAAGGCCTTCGTCAACGTCTTTGCCTCGATGCGTGGTCCTGCCGACAATCTGAACATGCGCGGACGACTGGAAGTGCTGGGTACTACGGATATGGCTTACATCCTTCGCGATACCCCCTTGACTACCGACAACCAATTAGATAACTTGGTGAAGTTCAAGGACTTTCGTGATACTACCCAAGTAGTTGTTACGCGTCCTTCGCTCACTGGATTCACGATGGATATGACCCTTGAAGTGTCCAACGGAGCCCATATCATGGCCTACCTCAATGCCGACCATTCCAACTTCATCGACCTCATGGGTGGAGGTACGTTGCGTATGTCCTATACTGCTGCCGACAATCTTCGTCTGACGGGTCGTTATACCCTCTCCAATGGTGAGATGAAATACTCGTTGCCCGTCATTCCGCTGAAGACGTTTACCATCCAGAATGGCTCTTATATCGAGTTTACGGGCGACCTGATGAATCCTACGCTGAACATTACTGCTACCGAGCGTACGAAAGCTACCGTATCGGGCAGCAATGGGGTAGGGCGCAGTGTCGATTTCGATTGTGGCGTTGTCATCACCAAGACCCTGAACGACATGGGACTGGAGTTTATCCTTGATGCTCCCGAAGATATGCAGTTGCATAGCGAGTTGCAATCTCTGGGTGTCGAGCAACGAGGCAAGTTGGCAGTTACCATGCTGACTACGGGTATGTATCTGGCTGATGGCAATACCCAGCCCTTCTCCATGAACTCCGCCCTGAGCTCATTCCTCAATAGCGAGATCAGCAGCATCACGGGCAATGCCCTGCGCACCCTCGACCTCTCCTTCGGTGTCGATCAGACGCTCGATGGCACGGGTCAGACCCATACCGACTATTCGTTCAAGTTTGCCAAGCGCTTCCTCAACAACCGGTTGAAGGTCACCGTAGGTGGCACGGTATCATCTGGTGCCGAGTTGCAACAGCGCAATAGCTCGTTCTTCGATAATGTCAGTCTGGAATACCGTTTGGACGATTCTGCCAACAAGTATCTCTCGCTCTTCTTCCAGAACAATGCCTACGACTGGCTCGACGGCTATACCCAGAAATATGGTGGAGGCTTTATCTGGCGTCGTCGTCTGCAGCGTTTCACTGACATCTTCCGCTTCAAGGATACTACCCCCACGATGCGCAGACCGCTTACCACGCCACGTGACAGCGTGAAGACTGACACGATAAAAGTAAAAAGGTAAAAACAGCAAAGAAATGAAGGATGCAATAAAATATCAGCGACGATTCAGGCAGGTGAAGGCAACAATCCTTTTGCCCTTTTGCCTTCTTGCTTTCTTGCTTGCGCTCACTTCCTGTTCCATGACGAAGAACATTCCCGAGGGCGACCAGCTCTTTACGGGACTGGAGAAGATAGCCTATGAGGACTATGAGCCAAACGATAACTTTACAAACACCCAGAAGGAGGTGGAAGCCGCTTTGGCCACAGCCCCCAACGGTTCTTTGTTCGGAAGCAGCTACCACCGCTTGCCCTTCTCGTTTGGTGTCAGCATCTGGAACCAGTATGCTGATAAGAATAGTGGCTTTGCCAAGTGGATGACCAAGTCTTTCGGCAAACAGCCTGTGCTCATGTCGTGGGTCAATCCAGAGTTGCGCTCCATGGTGGCTCGTAGTGTGTTGCGCAACCACGGCTATTTCAACGGACAAGTCAGTTATGAGACCATCACCCAGAAGAATCCCAAGACCGCGAAGATTAAATACACCGTTCACCCGGGACGACTCTATATGCTCGACAGCGTGGGCTATTTCGGATTCCCCGCTCATGCTGACAGTCTGATTCATAGCACCCTTTCTGAAGCCCTCATTCATAGGGGCGACCCCTTCGATCTTTCCAATCTCGATGCTGAGCGCAATCGAATCTACACCCTGTTGCGCAACAATGGCTATTGCTATTTCCAGCCTGACTATGCCTCCTATCTTGCCGACACCTTCAAGGTGGACGGAAAGGCACAGTTGCGCTTCCAGTTGGCCAACGATGTGCCCGAGGCTGCCAAGCACCAATGGTATATCGGACGTGTCAACATCAACATGCGCAAATCCTTTATGGAACAGCCTACCGATTCGTTCCGCGGTCGCTATTTCACCATCCGCTTCTCGGGCGATAAACCACCCATCCGTCCCCGTGTGCTCATGGCCGATATGAAGTTGCGCCCTCGTCAGCTCTATAGCTATAACGACTATCTCGAGTCCATCAGTAAGATCAATGCGATGGGCCTGTTCTCCATGACCGAACTCAAGTTTGCCCCTCGCGATACCACCGCTGCTTGCGATACCCTCGACCTGACGCTGAATTGCACTTTCGACAAGCCGTGGGACTTCTACATCGAGACCAATTTCAATGCCCGCACCATCGGACGCATGGGTCCTGAGCTCCGTACCGGTATCACCCGTCGCAATGCCTTCCGTGGTGGTGAGAAGATTGACGTCAATCTGCATGGCTCTTACGAGTGGGCCACCAGCCAGGGTTCCAGCATGAACAATTACGAGTATGGTATCGATGCCTCTGTCGAATTTCCCCGCATCATTGCTCCCTTCTACGGTGGCAACCGCATCCGTCGCGACAAGCAGGGGCGCATCATCCGTCGTCGTCGCTTCTATTCCACCCCCTCTACGCTTGCCAAGGTTTCTTCCAATGTCATCTATCGTCCCAGCTATTACAAGATGCATGTGGTGGCAGGCGAGTGGACCTACCGTTGGCAGACCTCCGCGCAGAGCCGTCATGAGTTCTCGCCCGTTACGGTCAAGTATCAGTTCATGAACAGCCATACGGCAGCCTTCGACTCCATTGTGAAGAAGAATCCCTATCTGGCTGTTACCATGCAGGACTACTTTGTCCCGCAGATGCGCTATACCTATACCTACACCAGCCCTGCCAATCTGCTGAACCCCATCCGCTGGGAAACTACCCTTGCCGAATCGGGCAACGTTGTCTCGCTGGCCATGCTGGCTGCAGGCAAGGGTTGGAACGATAAGGACAAGGAACTCTTCAAGAATCCCTATTCTCAGTTTGTGAAGCTCGAGACCGACTTCACCAAGACGTGGACAATCAACAGCCGTTCTCGTCTCGTGGGGCATGTCAATGCCGGATTCATCTATGCCTATGGCAATAGCGATTGGTTGCCCAATTCCGAGATGTTCTATGTGGGTGGAGCCAACAGCCTTCGTGCCTTCCCCGTTCGTGGCGTAGGTCCGGGACGTTTCCCAGGCTATGGCGATAAGGCCATTTCTTATCTGATGCAGAATGGCGATATCAAGTTTGTGTGCAACCTCGAATACCGTTGTCAGCTGTTTGGCAGTCTTCAGGGTGCCTTCTTCTTCGATGCTGGCAATGTCTGGAACTTCGATGAGGATTATGACGATGAAGACGCCCGTAGGATGTTTGCCGATTCCAAGTTCTCGTTTAGCCGTTTCTTCAACGATTTGGCGTTGAACACCGGCATCGGACTGCGTTACGACCTCGATTTCCTCATCCTTCGACTCGACTGGGGTATCGGTCTGCACATGCCTTTCGATACGGGCAAGTCGGGCTATTTCAACAACAATAGCTTTAAGGATTATCAAACCCTCCATTTCGCCATCGGCTATCCCTTCTAAGGTTAAAGAGTCGTAAAAAGTTCACGAAACTGAGATATATTTCGTACTTTTGCATGCTGTAACACGTGATATTATTAATGAAATAACATATTTAGACATTATGAAACCAACATTATTTCTCTTAGCTGCTGGTATGGGTAGCCGCTATGGTGGCTTGAAGCAGCTCGACGGTCTGGGCCCCAATGGCGAGACCATCATGGATTATAGTATCTACGACGCCATTCAGGCAGGTTTTGGTAAGATAGTATGGGTTATCCGCAAGGATTTCGAAGAGCAGTTCCGCACCCAGATTCTCTCTAAGTACGAGGGCAAGGTGCAGTGTGAGCTCTGTTTCCAGGCACTCGACGCACTGCCCGCAGGATTCTCTGTTCCCGAGGGTCGTCAGAAGCCTTGGGGCACCAATCATGCTGTGCTCATGGGTAAGGACGTTATCAAGGAGCCTTTCTGTGTCATCAACTGCGACGACTTCTATGGTCGCGACTGCTTCATGCAGATTGGCAAGTTCCTGAGCTCGCTGCCCGAGGGTGCCAAGAACCAGTATGCTATGGTAGGTTTCCGCGTATGCAACACCCTCAGCGAGAACGGTTCTGTGGCTCGTGGCGTATGCTCTTACGACAACAATCGCCATCTTACCGATGTCGTAGAGCGCACCGAGATTCTGCGCATGGATGGTGTCATCAAGTTCAAGGACGAGCAGGGCGAATGGCAGGCTCTCGACGAGAATGCACCCGTTTCCATGAACGTATGGGGCTTCACCCCCGACTATTTCGAGTACAGCGAGGAGTATTTCAAGGAGTTCCTCTCTGACCCGAAGAACATGCAGAACCTGAAGGCCGAGTTCTTTATCCCCTTGATGGTCAACAAGCTCATCACCGAAGGCACCGCTACCTGCGAAGTGCTCGACACCACCTCCAAGTGGTTCGGTGTGACCTATGCTGCCGATCGTCAGGGCACCGTTGACCGCATCCAGAAGTTGGTCGACGAGGGCGTTTACCCCAACAAGCTTTTTTAAATGAATATAGATATCATGACTTCCGATCAGCTGGCCCAGATGGACCAGCTGATTTCTACTGCTCAGTCCGTCCTGGTGGTTTGCCATAAGAGTCCCGATGGCGATGCTATCGGCTCTTCTCTGGGCATGGCTGAGTATCTTCGTCAGCGTGGCAAGGATGTCACCGTTGTCGTGCCCGACCAGTATCCCGACTTCCTTCACTGGTTGCCTAACAGCGAGAAGATAGTGCGCTACGACAAGCATCCCGGCAAGTGCGACATGCTGTTCAAGATAGCCGACCTCATTGTCTGTCTCGACTTCAATACGCCCAGTCGTGTCGAGGATATGGAGCCTGCGCTGGTGTCCAGTCCTGCCCGCAAGATACTCATCGACCATCACTTGAAGCCCGATGTTGATGCTGACCTCGTCATCTCTCAGCCCGAGGCCTCCAGCGCCAGCGAGCTGGTGTTCCGCGTGGTGTGGCAGTTGGGTGGCTTTCCCGAACTTGGCAAAGCCTTTGCCATTCCCGTCTATTGCGGCATGATGACCGATACGGGTGGCTTTACCTTCAATAGCACCCGTCCTGAGATATTCTTCATCATCGGCGAGTTGCTCACCAAGCACATTGACAAGGACAAGATATATCGCAACGTCTATCACAACTATTCTTACGACCGCATCCGCCTCATGGGCTATGTCATGTACGAGAAGCTGGTCTATCTGCCCGAGTATCATGCATCCTACTATGCTATTACGCGCGACGAGCAGAAGCGCTTCAACTTCATCAAGGGCGATGCCGAGGGATTGGTCAATATTCCCCAGCAAATCAAGGGACTTAAGCTCTCCATCTCCCTGCGCGAGGATACGGAGAAACCCAACCTTGTATGGGTGTCGCTGCGCTCTGTCGACGATTTTCCCTGCAACCTCGTAGCCGAACGGTTCTTCAATGGTGGAGGGCATCTGAATGCCTCTGGCGGACGACTTAATTGCAACATCGATGAGGCTGTCGAAATTGTCAATCAGGCCATCGTAGCCTTTGCTGACACGTTAAAGTAGGCTAAAAACGCTGATAATTGCGCGCTGACAATCGAAAATTGATAATTATTTTGTAATTTTGTGCCCGAAATTGAAACATTGACTTAGAAAGATGAAGAAAATTTTATATTCCCTGTTGCTCCTGGTGCTCGCCTTGGCATACACAAGTTGTGAGAATTACGAGACCTATGCCGACAAGAAAGAGGCCGAGCGCAATGCCATCAACGATTTCATTGCCCGCGAAGGCATTCAGGTCATCAGCGAGCAGCAGTTCGTGGCACAGGACAGCACGACTGACCTTTCCAAGAACCAGTACGTCTATTTCGACCGCAACGGTGTCTACATGCAGATCGTTCGCAAGGGTGTTGGCGAAAAGCTTGCTGAGAACAAGTCGACCAACATCCTTTGTCGCTTTATGGAGAAGAACATCCAGCTCGACTCCATCATTCTGCGCAACGACATCCAGGCATGGCTTACCTACAACGGTAACACCTACGACACGTCGCTCTATGTCGATAAGATGAGCGTGGTGCGCACGGGTAACACCATCACCGCTTCGTTCATCACGGGCATGATGTATATGTATCATGGCTCTGCTTCCGTTCCTGCAGGCTGGCTCGTACCTCTCAACTATGTCAAGATAGGTCGTCCCGATGCTGCCGTTGCCGGCGATCAGGAGATTGCCAAGGTGCATCTTATCGTTCCCCACTCACAGGGCACTTCCGATGCTTCGGCCAGCGTCTATCCCTGCTATTATGAGATTACTTACCAAATTTCAAGATAACACACTTTTTTTAGTATGACACTTATTAAATCTATTTCGGGTATTCGCGGTACCATTGGCGGACCTACGGGCGATACCCTCAACCCATTGGACATTGTTAAGTTCACCACAGCTTATGCCACCTTCATCCGTCGCAGTGGCAAGGGCACTTCCAACAAGATTATCGTCGGTCGCGATGCCCGCATCTCTGGCGAGATGGTGAAAAACGTAGTTTGTGGCACCCTCATGGGTATGGGCTATGATGTAGTAAACATAGGACTGGCTACCACGCCAACCACCGAGCTGGCTGTCCGCATGAGCGGAGCCGATGGCGGTATCATCATCACCGCTTCACACAACCCCCGTCAGTGGAATGCACTGAAGCTCCTGAACAACGAGGGTGAGTTCCTTACCGCTGCTGATGGTGCCGAGGTATTGGCCATCGCCGAGCGCGAGGATTTCCAATATGCCGATATCGACTCTCTGGGCAAATATCTGGAGGACCATAGTTTCGACCAGCGTCACATCGACAGCGTCATGGACCTTGCTCTGGTCGATGCCGATGTGGTTCGTCAGGCCCGCTTCACCGTTTGTGTCGACAGCATCAACAGCGTGGGAGGCATCATCCTGCCCAAGCTGCTCGAACGTCTGGGCGTAGGCTTCAAGTTCCTCAATCAGGAAGCCAATGGCAACTTCGCCCACAATCCTGAGCCTCTGGAGAAGAACCTGCAGGGCATCATGGACGAGATGAAGACCGGTCACTACGACCTCGGTATCGTGGTCGACCCCGATGTAGACCGCTTGGCCTTCATCTGCGAGGATGGCCGTATGTTTGGCGAGGAGTACACACTGGTCAGCGTGGCCGACTATGTGCTGTCCCAGACTCCAGGCAATACCGTTAGCAACCTCTCTTCCACACGTGCCCTGCGCGACGTTACCCAGAAGCATGGCGGCGTCTATACCGCGGCAGCCGTTGGCGAGGTCAACGTAACCACGAAGATGAAGGAAGTTAATGCCGTGATTGGTGGCGAGGGCAACGGTGGAGTCATCTATCCCGAGAGCCATTACGGACGCGACGCCCTCGTAGGCATCGCCCTCTTCCTCACCGCTCTCGCCAAGAAGGGCTGCAAGGTCAGCGAGTTGCGCAAGCAGTTCCCCGACTATCAGATTGCCAAGAACCGCATCGACCTCACTCCTGAAACCGATGTAGATGCCATCTTGGTCAAGGTGAAGGAAATGTTCGCTCAGGACCCCACCGCACAGGTCAACGACATCGACGGCGTGAAGATTGACTTCCCCGACCGTTGGGTACACCTGCGCAAGTCTAACACTGAGCCCATCATCCGCGTCTATAGCGAGGCTGCCACCATGGAGTCTGCCGACGAGATTGGCAAGCGCCTCATGCAGGTAGTCTACGACATGCAGAAATAATTATTATTATATACAATCTTTTTACCTGAATGAAGCAGGGACCACCGTGAGGTGCTCCCTGCTTTCCCTTTCTACGCCATACACGAGGTCACTCCCATCGTAGTTGCGATTGCCGTCAGTATGCTTATCAGCAACTGAATAAGCCATTTCCAGGTCTCTTTCTTCATCGTTTACCTCCTTTTCTTAAATCCTATTTCCGCTGAAGCGAAGCGCCCGAAGGCGCTATCGCTTAATCCCCAGTGCCCGCAGGCTTCTCCTCCTTGGGGGCCTCGTAGACGGTCGCCTCTTCGAAGGTGATATCGCCCAACATGGCCACAGCAGCGCGGGTCACTCCATTCTGCGTCGAGGTGGTATACTCGGGCTGGAACAGAATTCGGGGGCTCAGGGTCGATGCGGTCAGGTCCTTCGCGTCCTCGAAACCACCGCGCTTGTTGCGCACGCCACACTTGAAAATACCCACATTCTCAATCTTCACCTTCTCGCCCAGCCCGATGAAATGGCGCAGGGCGAAGCCCAGCTCATCCAGCACGGCGATGCAGTCCGAACGCTTCACACTGGCCTGGGTCTGGATGAAGTCCGCCAGCTGTCGCGTGGTGATATGCTTCTGGTTATAAACCGCTTTCGCGTAGAACTTTCCATAGCCCAGGGCCTTAGGACTTGTCTGCTTTTTCTTAATAAATTTCTGACTCATGATACTAAATTTTTAAAGTTGTTATTAATGATTAGTGTTTCTCATATCGCCATTCGCTTGGCAGGTTGTCCCGAGGCTTTGCGCATGTCGCGCCCACACGCTCCGCATCCCGTTCCGAGCCTTTCCTTAGAGTGTGTCGAGCCGCTGCGCGCCCGCTGCCCACACGCTCCGTGGTGCCTCCCGAATTTTGATAGTGCAAAGGTACTACATTTTTAAGCCGATTCCAAATTTAATAGGCATAAACTGCATATTTTAGGGGGTATTTTTTGCCCATTTTTTCAAAAAAATCATCCTAACGGGTTGTGCAATGAAAAGAAGACGCAGGAAACGACCGAATTTGGTACTTTGGTACTTGGTACTTTAGTACTTTAAGCCATTTTGAAAAATCACAGATAAGAAACAATACTTATATATAATATATATATTATATATAAGTATTAAATATATTAACAATTAATTCTTTACATTATCTTCTTTCCCATCCCTCCCCATCACTATTCACCTTAGTGTACCAATAAAAATTCCCTTAAAGTACTAAAGTACCACGTACCAAAGTACCATTCATGTGCTTTATGTACTTATACATCTTCTATTTTTATTGCAAAGTTTCCTCCCACATAGGATCATGGGGAGTTAAGAACGATGTGTAAAACAGAAACTTCAAAAAGTGATCAGTTACTATGTTTGCAACCGGAAAAGTTACCACCGAGCACAGAACATGCGCTGGAGATGGTTTCGTTCTAATGACAACGACGAACCTCTCCGCTATGCTTCGAGAACCCTCCTTGTCATTAGAACGATGAAAGGGCTTCGCGGTAGAACGTGAAAAAAGAAGGAAAAAGTTGGTACGATAATAATTGGTTTGTATCTTTGTAAGTGCTAAAAACAAAATACATTCACAATTTAAAACCGTACCAGTATGCAAAAGTACAAAGTTTCCTTCAAAGGACAAAACATT
>Ga0256404_1007053_pt1 | contig 18043 bp, 8 predicted proteins | sample RumenRJG_01DNA_FD_185990 | JGI IMG/M metagenome (GOLD analysis project Ga0256404, IMG submission 185990) | Bovine rumen microbial communities from Lethbridge, Alberta, Canada - RJG_01 | ecosystem: Host-associated > Mammals > Digestive system > Stomach > Rumen | place: Canada: Alberta | collected...
CCCACATTTCCGGCAAAATGAGAAAGAACTACATCAGAATTCTTACCGGCGACAAGGTTACCGTACAGCTGACCCCCTATGATCTGACCAAGGGACGCATCGTTTTCCGTTCAAGATAGCTTTTTACTCTGAATTTCCTGCCCCGGGCCGCAGCATGGATTGCCGGCGCTTCCGGAGAGAAGGCTTTCTGTCCCCATTCAGATGTGACAGTGCGGCATATGCGCCGCTGCCTGCCGGAAATTCAGAGAAATCCATCACCATCCAGAGCCGCGGCGCTGCCGCGCTCTTAAGGCTTTTTCTGCCCTGAATCTGTCTCTTAGCCAGGCCGTCTTCAGATTTTCTCAAGGAGTTCAGCGAAGCCTCAGCCTGCCTGCAGGCTCTAGCAAAGCAATAAAAAAGGCAGACCCCGAAGGATCCGCCTTATTCATTTTCTGAAGAGCTCAGGCTTTTTATCAGGCAACCGGCTTCGGCGTGCCCTCAGTCTTGATGAGCTCAGCCCTCGGAGTAACAGCGGGCGCCACAGCACGCTTCTTCTGCGCCCTGCCCTTCTGGTAGGAGAAGGTAAGCCTGCCGTTCTCGGCTCCGACATGGACGGTGCCGCCCTTTCCGGCGAGCTCGCCGAAGAGCATCGCCTTCGAGATGGGGCTCCGGAGCTCCTCGCGTATGGTCCTCGCCATAGGCCTTGCGCCCATCGTGCGGCTGTAGCCCTTGTCCGCAAGAAGATGCCTTGCCTCGTCGGACACCTCAATGCTTACCTTGCTCTCAAGAAGCTGCTTTGCAAGCTCCTTGATGAACTTGTCCACAATATTGAGGATGATGTCCCTCGTAATGCTGTGGAACCAGATGATGCCGTCCAGGCGGTTGCGGAACTCCGGGGTGAAGACGCGCTTGATCTCGACCATCGCCCTGCTCCTGTCCGAGTCGCCGCTCTCATCCTGCGAGAAGCCGATGGAGTTCTTGACGGTCTCCCTGACGCCGGCGTTGGTGGTCATGATGATGATCGCCTTGGTGAAGTCAACCCTTCTCCCGCGTCCGTCAAGCAGCGAGCCGTTGTCGAACACCTGGAGCATGAGGTTGAGTATGGTCTGATCGGCCTTCTCGATCTCATCGAGCACGACAACGGAGTAAGGCTTCTCGAGGACCTGGTTCGTCAGAGTGCCGCCCTCGCGGAAGCCGATGTAGGAAGGCTCCGAGCCGATGAGCTTCGTTGCCGAGAACTTGGTGTTGTACTCGGACATGTCGATCCTGATGACCGGGCGCCCAAGGGCATCCGCGAGGCGGAGCGCGACCTCGGTCTTGCCGACGCCGGTCGGGCCCGCGAACATGAATACTCCGATCGGGTGGTTCGCCGGCTTGAGCCCGGCCCTGTTGATGTAGATGCTGTCAGCGAGGCTCGTGATTGCCTCATCCTGCCCGAAGACCGTGCTCTTGAGGGTCTTCTCGAGGTTGAGGAGCCCGGTCCTCTCGGTCGTGCCGAGCTTCTCCACCGGCATGCCGATCATGCGCGACACGGTCTTCCTGATGGCAGCAGTGTCAAGCTTCAGAGGCTCATCCGACTCCTGCTCCTCCGCACTGCTGCGGAGCCTTGCGTCAGCCGCGCACTCGTCGATGATGTCAAAGGCCTTGTCCGGCAGGCGGCGCCCGGTGATGTAGCGCTGCGAGAGGCGCACTGCCTCCTCAGGAACTTCCTCGGTGAAGCTGACGTTGTGGAACTTCTCGTAGGCCTCAATCGATCCCTTTATGATCTCGACTGCCTCCTCGGAGGACGGCTCGGTCACCTCGACCTTCTCAAAGCGCCTCACCATCTGGGGATTGCCCATGAAGGTCTGGCGGTAGTCGGAAAACGTCGTCGTGCCGATGCAGTGGAGCTTGCCGGACACCAGGTACGGCTTCATGATCTCGACGGCAGTGGACGAGCCGCCGTCCGCTGCGTCGCTGCCGGAGCCGGAGTTGGAGGTCATGATGGTATGGATCTCATCAATGAAGAGGATCCGGTTGGGATCCTGGATGATGAACTCAAGCATTGACTTGAGCCTCTCCTCGAACATGCCCCTGAGCTCGCATCCGGCGAGCGCGCCGGAGATGTCAGCCTCATAGATCACCATGTTCCTGATGCTCTTCGGGACATTGCCCGAGGCAATGCGGGCCGCGAGGCCCTCGATGATTGCGGTCTTTCCGGTTCCGCCGTCTCCGACCAGGATCACGTTGTTCTTGCGGCGCCGCAGGAGCACGCCCTCAATGCGCTCAATCTCCTTGTCGCGCCCTATGAGGCGGTCAAACTCGCCGTTCTTAGCAGCCTCATTGAGGTTCCTGAGGTAGTCATGCTCGCCGTAGCCGCTCTTCTGCTGCGACGGTGACTCAGTGTTCTGCTGAGGCGCGGGCCGCCACTCAATCTCCAGCCCGCTGTCCTCAGGCTCTGCGCTTCCCCTTCTCGAGGCAAAATCCTTCTTTTTCTTCGCGAGGTACTCGAGGACGCTGCGCCTCGTAAGGCCTGCCGATGAGATAAGGTATGACTCAGCGGTGCTGTTTTTCTCGTAGTAGACGCTTATGAGGATCTCAGATGCCGTAACTGACGCGCCGGACATGGTTGAGGTCCTGAACTCGGCGCGTTTGAGGAGCCTCTCGAGCGCAACGGTGAAGCTGGGCTCTGCGGTCTCGCCGTCCTTCACGGTCGGGCACCTTGCCGGATCAGCCAGGCAGTCGTCGAGCGCCGAGCGGAACTTCTCAAGATCAAGCCCGAGCCCCTTGGCGAGGTTCCTGAAGTCCTGGCTGCACTCTATGAGCCCGACCATCAGATGCTCCACCGACACTCCGGAATGTCTTGATTTTTTCGCCAGGCTTACAGCAAAATCAAGGCTTTCCTTGACGTCAGGAGAATATTTTACTGAACCGTTTCTGTACGATGAATCCAAAATAAACCTCTTGGCTCGCTGAAGCCCTTTCTGTTAAAGCATCTTTACGCGTGCCCTTATATGGGGACTCTGAGCACCGATTTAAACCTTGTCCGGGAAAAGCATTATTAAGTAAAACCACTGCAATTGCAATGAGGAAATTCTGTGGCACAGATCATGCTTTTGCCCTCTGAGGAGCTGCTTGTTATGCAGTAAAAATAAAAACAGCGAAGAGGTGGCAATCATGTTAAGCGGAAAGGTTAAGTGGTTCAATAACGCCAAGGGTTTCGGCTTTGTAACCCCGGATGACGGAAGTGAGGATGTTTTTGTTCATTATTCCTGCATCGAGGAGGAGGGGTACAAGACCCTGAAGCCCGGTCAGCCCGTCAGCTTTGAGACTGAGAACGGTGAGAAGGGCATTCACGCATCGAAGCTCATTCCCCTTTCTGCAGCTGCGTAACATTCTGACTCAGCACAGGAACTTACTGCACTAATCAGTCAAGTCCGGAGGCATCAGTGGTGCCGCCGGATTTTTTTGCCCTGAAATCCCGCCTGCCGGAGGCGCCATCGCGGCAGAATCATACGTCCTGACAAAATATTCCCCGTGCGAAAGCCTGAGGCCACATGCATGGAAAACAATGCTCCGGGGAGAGCTTACCGACACGCATCAGGCATCATGGCAATGCTTTCTCAAAATGAAGATTCTGCACCATTCAAATGAAACCGCATTAGAAAAGTGCACAGAGAACGGCAGTGTTTTTGTGAAAAAACTGCGGCCGCGCAAATTTTTCAGCCGCAGCAAAAAATTTTTCAGGGCCGGAAGACGGCCGGCCTTTCAGCCCAGGTTTCAATGGGGTCGCATACTGCCAGCACTAAGGCTGCACAGGCTCAGCAGCCCTGAACGAAAGTCTTTATTATCGGAGTCGCGTAGGTCTTGAAATGGTTTGTGGAAAGCTTCTCATCATACGCGCTGACACCGCTGTTGTAGTAAACGCCGCAGTTCCCGCTCACATCACTGGAACTCTTCAGATAATTCTTGAGCACCTTGGCCTTCTGCGGGGCGCTTCTCGGGATGAAGACCATGCCTCCGTCAGAAAGCGCGTGGATGTACCAGTCCGACTTGTTGCTTGAGTCATCCTTGATCATAGTGGGGATATCGTTCCAGCCAACTCCGAAGTCACTCGCCCCGGCAATCGTGATGTTGTAGCAGTATGGCTTGTCCTCTTCAACCCCCCTCTGTCCTGAGGCAGTAGTCGCTGCCGCTTGCCGAGACGGCGTGGCCGTATCTCGTAATCGAGATCCAGCCCTTGGGCGGGTTTTCCGCGCTGCCTATATCGTATTTCTGACCCCTGCACTCATCGCTGATGCAGGCATGAGCCTTGTCAAGATCGTTGGCGCTCGTGAGGTTAAAGCGGCCCTTGAGATAGACCATGTGGCTTGCTGACTTGACCACACCGGATAGTGTCTTTACCACACCTGCGTTGGCGTCTGCCGTGAGGTTCATGAACTTGGGCGCTGCGGTGACGGCAAGTAAGCCCAGGATTACGATTACTACGATGAGCTCTATCAGGGTGAATCCGCGCTGCGATGTAAATGCTGCCGCTCTCATAAAGGCCTCTGCCAAATCAGAACACACACCGTTCCGGAATTCAGTGGAATACCGGCATAATCACCTGATTTTAGCAGGAAGAGCAGATACCAGGCAGTCCCGCATAGAAAAACACGCATAGGATACAGGAAAATGAAGGACCGCTGCAGATGTCAGCGGCCCATTCCCGCATAATTCAGCCCTGCTCCGACAGAAAATCACGGCACCAGGTCAGATAAGGAAAAGGAACACCGGAAGCGCAAGTGCCCTTATCACCGTGCCGAAGCTTATGTCCATGGTAAGGCACTCCCCAAAGAAGCACACTCCGGACTCCCTCCTGCCAAGGCTTCCTGAGAAGCGGCAGCGCCCTCCGCTCATAGGGCACCTTGCCCGGCCGTAAAAGCCGCTGTCCTTCCTTTTTCCGTCACCGACCGGCTGCAGCCCGTGCCCGTACACGAAAACCTTCCTCTCACCAGCCTCAGTCCCTGCAAGCCCTCTATCTCTTATTCTCATCATCTCTTTTATCCTCTTGATGTCTTTCTTTCTCACCGGCAGCAGCTGACTGCTGCCGTGTCCTGTCTTTGGGGCTCCCGCCCGCAGGTTCGCGCCGCTTCTTTTCCAGGCCTCTCCTCTTTGCCCTCTTTCACTCACATCAGATTTTAATTCCCAGGGGGAGCAATGGAAGTCCCGATCCAGTGTGAATTTGCACTTGCATGTCATAACGGGCCGCATTTTCATAAATTGTCATGTATAAGAAATCCCGCAGCTGTACACTTCAGGCTGCGGTGCTGCGGCATGATTTTTCAATCAGATCTTTTAAGTCTGCTGAAATCAGGTTGTTTCCCTGAAAACCTGAGCCCAGGATGTAGAATAGAAAGGACGCGCCATGCCGTGAACACCTGCGAATAATGCACAGGCCCTTAAGGCGCTGGGCTGCCTGGCAGGAGAGCATCTGTGGAGAGAACATGAACGAGAACGAGAACGAGAGCAGTAAACAGCAGACAATGAGAATGAACTATTTCAGCTCAGACCGGCTTGACGACCTCGCCGCCATAACAGCGAAAATCCTGACTGCGGATCCGCAGCCCGGGATAATTGAGCCGGAGATCTTCCTCGTCCAGAACCCAGGCATGGAGGACTACCTCAGGCAGTACCTGGCGGGAGCGCTCGGCGTCGCCTGCAACATGAAATTCGCGCTCCCCTGGAAGTACATGTACGAGCTTACGAACCAGGGAGGAAAGATAGACAGCCTCTACGAGTACACGCGCCCTGACAACATGGCATGGTCGCTCTACTCGCTCCTCAGGACTCTCTGCGCGAAAGACAGCCCTTTTTCCGAGTGCATGAGGCCAGCTGCTGATTACGTGCAGAAGAAAGATCAGACGGATCCGGAAAATCCCTTCGACGAGGCGAGGCTCTTCGGCCTTGCAAAATCAGCGGCCGACCTCTTCAACGCCTATTCCGTCTACCGTCCCGGCTGGCTCAAAACCCTGAGGGAGGCTGCCATGACGCCCTCGGACCAGTCCCTCCGGTATTTTGGGAATGACGCCTTCAGAGAAGCGCTCGTCAGCGGCTCCGATGGCGTTTCCTCCGGGAAAGAAGACACTGCGCCCCTGAGCTCGGAGAATGTCCCGCTCAGCCTTCTCTCGCTCCTCTGGCTCGGAAGCGGCTACGGGCGCGATGCAGCAAAGCTTGATCCTGAGCAGTGGAAGGCAAAAGTGTCAGCAGGGAGCCTTTCAGAGAGCGGGCGCAGCTTCCTCCGGCGCTTCTCCTGGGAACCGCTTCTCCTCCTCCGCTACCTCGAGACGCTGAAGAGCCTTGAGGAGAGCATGCCGGATGAAAGCGATGAAAAGGCCGACAGCCTCAGCAGTCTCAGGAAGGAAATCAGGAACAGCGTGTTCCTCTCCGAGCGCCTTGAGGCGTTCATGAGGAGCCTCGGCAGCGGCGAGGAGCGGAAGGCGCTTGCCATCCCCTACCGCGTGACGGTCTTCGGCATAAACTCGCTCCCGCCAATGTTCATTGATCTGCTCGACGCGCTGGGGCACTATGCGCAGGTCAACCTCATGGTGCTCAATCCCTGCCGCGAGTACTGGGGCGACATCAGCGCGGAGGAGACCGCTGAGGGCGAGGCCGCGAGGAAGCTCGTGGATCTCGACAACCTCGCCGAGTGCATCACTATTGACCTGAAGAATGCGGCATCACTTTCCGATGAGAGCCTGGCGGGCCTCGTCAGGGGAGAGGCGCTCAGGGACAAATCATTCGGCAGAGGAAAGATCCTCTCGGAGAGGAGCGCCGATGCCGCAAGGGAAGGAAGGGACGTCTCCAGCATGAACGCACTGCTCTCCTCGATGGGCCGCGTCGAGCGGGACTTCCTCTCGCTAATCTTTGACCATGACATAAGGGACACGACGCTCAGGGCGGATCTGCAGGAATTCCCCGATGATTTCACCTTCCTTGACGCGCTCAAGTACGACATCAACACGCTGACCGAGCCGCTTCTCACGGTTACGGACAATGATCCGAAGGACGTGCCGCTCCGCCCCACTCTGCTCTCGCGCTACAGGAAGGGAGGCGCCGGCGCGCCTCCCAAAAGCTTCAGAATATCAGTCTGCAGCTCAAAGGAGCGCGAGATTGAGGTCCTCTACGACGAAATCCTCGATCTCTTCAACAATGACCCGGAGCTCAAACCCAAGGACATCGTCGTCATGGTCTCGGACATAGGGGAGTACGCGGAGATTATCAGCTCGGTGTTCGGCTCGGTGCCCGATGAGCAGTGGAAAAGGAGGATCCCGTTCAGCATCTGCGACAGGAATGCCGTGCAGAGCAGCCCGTTCCTCAGGACCTTCCTTGAAATCCTGGAGCTTCCGGAGAGAAGCTTCTCCCTGCCGGCCGTCAGCGGCATTCTCAGCTCCGAGCCGGTGAGGAACCGCTTCGGGCTTTCCGAGGACGACTGCCGCGTCATAACCGCCTGGGCGAAGGAGGCCGGGATAAGGACCGACACCGGGCTTGACGCCTCGCGCAGCTTCAGCAGGCTCAACAGCTTCTCCTACGGCCTTGAGCGCATGATGCTCGGCGCCGTCATGCCGAGTGAGGATCCGTATGCGGAGGCAGGCGGAGAGGTCCTCCCCTACAGCAGCATCGAGGGAAACGGCATCAGGGCCGCCGCTGCCTTCAGGAAATTCGTGAGGACGCTCGCTGATGCCTTAAAGGAGCTCAGCAAGCCGAGGACAGCCTCCGGCTGGCAGTCCTTCATAAACGGCATGGTCAGGGAGCTTTTCAGCACCCGGGACTTCGAGGAGGACTTCATGCTCCTCACGGAGGCCATCGGCGACATGGCAAAATACTCCGGCGCTGCCATTGACGCTGCCGGAAAGTCGCCGGGCGATCCCCTGATCCCGCTTCAGGTCCTCCGCACCTTCCTCACGGACCGTCTGGGGAGGGAGCCCTCAGGCTCAACCTTCATAACCGGCAAGGTCTGCTTCTGCACGATGATCCCCATGCGCTCCATTCCATTCAGGCACATCTTCCTCGTGGGGTTCGGCCAGGACGTCTATCCGAGGCGCTCCGAGACCTCAGGCTTTGACCTCATGGCCAGGCACCGGATGCGCGGCGACCGCGACCGGCGCGACGAGGACCGCTACATGTTCCTTGAGGCGATCTTCTCAGCAAGGAAGTCGCTCACCGTCTCCTATGTGGGAAGGGACATGCACAGCAACCAGGAGCTTGAGCCTTCAGTCCTTGTCTCGGAGCTCCTGGACTACTGCGGCAGGACATTCATGTCGGAGAGGATGGAAAAGGAGCTCAGCGCTCTGCGTGAGTCAGTCAGGGAAAATTCCCGGAAAATCGCGGAAAGCGCCCAGAGCGGCGCAGGTACGGACAGAGATCTCCTCATGGCAAGGGACAGAGGCATTGCCGATGTGGTGGAGGCTGTCGGGCAGAATATGGCAAACGTCCGTGATGAGCTTTCCGTCATTGAGCCGAGGTTCTCCTACCAGAAGGAAAACTTCACTGAGAGCGGCAGCGGCATTATCCGCTCCTACCGGGGCGAGTGGTGCCCCTCGCCCGCCACGCAGACCGACCTGCCGCAGGCAGAGGAGGACGGGAGCGCAGAGGTTATTGACGTGGATATCGGAGACCTCCTCAGCTTCGTGAGGAAGCCTGTGGAGTTTTTCTACAAGAAGCACGGCATCATTTTCGACATCTACGAGAAACAGCTTCCGGACAGCGAGAAGTTCTCGATTGATGACGACTACATCGAACGGCAGGAGCTCACAGGCGAGCTGGTAAACGCAGGGCTCAGGGATTTCATTGCAGGCAAAGACGCTGATGCCCCCATGTCGGAAACGCAGAAGGCGCTGAGGCTCTTTGCGCTCAGGGGGCAGAGCGCCGAGGGGAGCTTCGGGCGCAGCGAGACAGAGGAGCTCCTTAAGGGCGTACAGAAGAGCGGCATATTTGAGGCAGTCAGGGAAAAAGCCGCAGAGCTCCATATTGTACCGGCCGCGTCCATATCGGAGAGCTTCACCTATGGCGGAACCCGGTACAGGATATCCGGAGAGATGCCGGAGCATTGGAGTAATGCTGACGGCAATCGCGATGTGTTCTTCATGATAAATCCTGTGTCAAAGCCGGCAAGGCTTAAAAGACACCTGTTCACCATAGCACTTATAGACAGGGTGCTGCTAAGACAGAAGTCAGAAAGCGTTCAGGCTTTTGCCGGGATCAAGGACAGCGGAGCAGTCCAGCTCTACAGGCTCGAAAGCTACGAAGATGATTCCTCTCTCAGCCGGAACCTCCTGGGCGGGCTGCTGGAGCTTTTCGTGAGGGGGCAGACGAGGCCTGCCTTCTTCATCGAGCAGAGCTTCAGGCCGGAGAAGAAGATCAGCGAGTCCGATATCTTCGAAGGCAAGGCCCCGTCAGGCTTCAGCGGCTCAACGCCATTCTCCGGGGACATACTGATCGGCAGCAAGAAAAAGTTCATCGGCACGGGAAACAGCCCGTTCAGCAGCATGGCCGATCTGCTTAGCTGCGTGCTTTCATGCCAGGGCAGCGCCTCTGGCGGAAAGGGCACGCAGGAGCTCCTTCTCGAAAGATTCAGGGAGGCCGGGAAAAAGGACGCGAAGGAAAGTGAGGATCCGGAGGCAAAGTCTCAGGAAAAGGCCGCGGAGCTGGCTGAGACGGAGCTGAAGTTCCTCGATGCTTTCGTCGGTGCCGCAGAGGATGATCAGAACCCTGTCTATGCGAATGCCTTCGCGAACCGCGCTTTCAACAAAGACGAGGTGGATGAGATCATCAGGACAAGCATAATCTTCCACGCCATGACAGAAGGCAGGAAGGCATCCGAAGAAAAGCCGGCCCAGACACAGGAGAAGTCCCCGGGGAAAGCCTCAGGGAAGACAGCGGCCAAGGGAAAAAAGTCATCAGCCAGGGGGAAAAAATCTTCGGCTGAGAAAGAGAAGGCATCAGCAGACGGGGCAGAAGAGAAATGAGTGACAGGACAGAGACAGTGAACAGCACCACCGTGAACATCAGCTCGCCCTACGACATAGATCTCAGCGTGAACGGCTTTATCCGGGCAAGCGCAGGCACCGGAAAGACCTACAGCATGACTGCCCTCTTCGCGAGGCTCATCACCGAGGGCATCCATTTTTCAGATGACGGCAGCGAAGGCTTCGCGCCGCTCGATCTGAGGAGGATCCTGGTAGTCACCTTTACCGAAAAGGGAACCGCTGACCTCAAAAGGGACATCAGGAAAAGAATCGACTCCCTGATCTCCCGCGTGAGCGTGGTCAGGATGACAGAGAGGTTCAGTGAGCCAGAAATCGCGGAGATTTACGGTGACTCCGGCAATTTCGAGACTCAGTTCATAAAGAGGATCGGCAGCGGGGAAAACGCCGTAAGGATCCTCAAAATCCTCACCCAGGCAGCCAACGACATTGATCAGGCCTCAGTCTTCACCATTCACGGATTCTGCAGCAGGATGCTGAGGGCCAACGCCTTTGAGTCAGGAGAGCTCTTCGGACTCAGGGTCAACGAGGATACGTCAGAGCTCCTTACCGAGGCGTCAAGGGAGGTGTGGAGGGAGAGCTTCTACCCCAGGGGAGCTGAAAAGGACATCGGCGATAAGGAAGCCGGACTCGTGCACTCAGTCCTCGCAAGCCCTGACGGCATGGCTGCCCTCTTCAGCAAGCTTGGCACCAGCCTCTCCGACGGCACGGTATTCAACGCGGACTGCCCAGAGGAAAACGGCAGGCGCCTTTCTCCCCGGGAGGTCCTTGAGCGGATGCTTGACGGCAGCAGAAACGGGCTCGCTGAGGCTGTGAAGAACATCCCGCTCATCAAAGACGGCTACAGCCGCAAGGGAGACTTCAACAGGATCAGGGACATCATCGCCGGTCTCAGACAGGAGACTGACAGCATTGCCATTATGAAGGGCCTTGCAGAGCTCAAGGAAACAGTCTCCTCCCTGGCGGATGAAATCAGGAAAGCCCAGGAAAAAGACATAAAGGACGGGAAAGAGCCCAAGGAGCTGAAGGACTGGCAGAAGGAAGTGCTGAGCCTCAGCGTAAATACTGATCTTGCAGATGCCTCGTGCAGCGCAGCCCGGAAAAAGAACGAGCTCCGCATGTCCTTTGTCCGCGCGCTCTCTGAAAAGTTCCGCGGCAAGCTGAAGGCGCTCAGCTCCCTCACCACGGACGATCTGCTGACAGATCTCAGGGATGCGCTCGAGAGTGAGCATGGCGATGAGCTTGCCGCGAGGATCCGCTCGCTCCTTCCAGTCGCCATGATCGACGAGTCGCAGGACACAGACTCGGTACAGTCTGAGATTTTCAGGAAAATCTACCTCTCGGACGAGGCTAAGGCGGCGCATGCCAGGATCTTCATCGTAGGCGATCCCAAGCAGTCAATCTATTCCTTCCGCGGCGCTGACGTCTACACCTACAACAGCCTGGGGAAGGACATCTCAGAGAACGGCGGCTGCCATTACAGCCTGCAGAGGAACTACCGCTCGAGCGCTGACGTCATTGAGGCGGTAAACCTGCTCTTCAGAAACAGTTCCGGCAGCAGCCCGCTTGGCGAGGGAATCAGCTACGACGAGATCAGCAGCCTGAAGGAGTCAGAGCTAGTGATTCGCTATGCGTCTGGAACAAGGACCGCAGCGCCATTTGAGATCTGCACCTGCAGCATTCCAGAGAAGTCACAGAGCGAAGTTTTCCTCGAAAAGGCCGCCAGGTCCGCGGCGCTTGAGGTGCAGAGGCTCCTTGGCAGGCACCGGAGAAACGGCGAGGATGAGGAGTACCTGCTCAGCGGCAGGGCTGTGCAGCCTGAGGACATAGCGGTGCTCGTCAGCGCGCAGTACCAGGCCGATGCGGTAATAAGTGCCCTGAAGGATGTCGGGCTCAGGGGCGTCTATTACTCCGACCGGAGCTCCGTGTACAGCGAGCCTGAGGCGCAGAGCATGCTGTTCTTCCTCAGCGCGCTCAAAAATCCCTCCGACTTCCGGACGCTCCGCTCGATAGTGGCGGAGAAAATCTCCGGACTCACTCTTGAAGGCACCATGGCGATCCTGCAGGATGAGGGAAGGATCATCAGTCTCACGGATCTCCTCAAAAAATGCCGGACAGACCTCGACAGCCAGGGAGGAATCATGAAGGCTGTCACCAGGTTCGTCACGGCAAAGGGAGTGTTCAGCCCGGACGGATCCCTCCTTGACTCGCTGGTCTCGGCTGACGGCAAAGCGAACAGGAAAAGAGAGAGGAGCATCGTGAATTTCCTGCAGCTCGCCGAGCTCCTGAACGACGAGTTCGAGGACAAAGACTCGGTTGATGAGAAAATCGACCGCCTGCGCGATCTGATGTTGAATATCACCGAGCGCTCATCTGACAGCCAGAGGCTGCGCCTCGACTCTGCACAGAGCGGCGTGATAAAAATCATCACCATCCATATCGCGAAGGGCCAGGAATTCCCCATCGTGCTGCTCCCCTTCGTATCGGCAGGGCTCAGGAAGATGCTTCCTGAGGAGACCAGGTTCCATACCAGCCACACCGTAAGCGATGACGGAAGCGAGAAGCATACCAAGCTGCCAGGCCTTTACTGCAGTGAGACAGACAGTAAGACAGAGGAGAAGGCCCGGGCAGAGGAGACGGCCGAGGAAATCAGGAAGCTCTATGTTGCCCTGACCAGGGCAAAATACCTCAACTGGGTCTTTTCCGCGAGGTATGAGAAGCAGACCGAGTCGCCCTGGTCAGTACTCCTTGAGAGCGCCGGCATCGAATCATCTGACGCGCTGGGGAATTTGAGGCCCGATCCATCAAAGCGGGATGCGGAGACCCTCAATGTTTACACACTTCCGGACACTCTCTTCGCCATGGAAAGCTTCACTGAGAACGGGGACGCGGAGACAGAAGGAGAGGCAGAGGCAAAGGCTGAGCCGGAGCAGAATGGCGCAGAAAGCGGCGTCGCTCCTTCAGCGCAGGAGTTCACCGGCAGCATCGACCGGAGCTGGCACAGGCACTCCTTCTCCTCGGTTACCCACAACAGCCGCAGCGGGCACGGCATCGAGCAGGAAGAGAGGGATGAGCCTTCCGAGGCGGACGCAGCAGAGGCAGAGGCGGAGGCAGCAGCCAGAAAGCCGTTCCTCTCCCCCGAAAGCTTCCCGAGGGGCACCTTCCCCGGACTCTTCCTCCACAAGGTGCTTGAGCTCATCGACTTCCCGGAGATGGCCGCGCCTGAAAGCGACAGCAGATCAGCCTGGCGGTGCCGGAGGATCATCAGCGAGCAGCTCACAAGGAAGTCCCTTGGGGACGAGTCCGCGGAGAGGAGATGGAATACCGAGAGCGGCATCAGGGCCATCGAGGCCTGGCTCAGGAACGTTGTGACAACGCCCCTCTTCCCCGGCACCAGCCTCTCAGACATCACCATGGAGCACCGGCTCTCCGAGCTCAAGTTCGTCATGCCGGCAGACTTCAGCACCTCGGCCTACAACAGCGCTGTTGAGGCCGAGCGGCAGAGGACGGATGATGATTTTGTCAGAAGGTTCAACACCATCGACATGGGTGAGGATGATACGGCGCTCCGCGGCATGTGGACCGGAGAGATAGACCTCCTCCTGGAGAGGGACGGGAAGTACTACGTGATCGACTACAAGTCAAACCTCCTTGAGGACTATGACCGGAAGCATCTCGATGACGATATCATCAAAAGCCGCTACGACGTGCAGTTCATCAGCTACACGCTTGCCCTGCACCGCTTCCTGAGGAGCAGGATTAAGGATTATGACTACGACAGGAATATCGGTGGGATCGCCTACCTGTTCCTCCGCGGTATGAAAGGCGCAGGCAGCTCAGGAAGCAGCACACCAGGAGTGCGCTTCCTGAGGCTCAGCAGGGAGCTGATTGAGGATCTTGACGGAAAATTCAGCGGAGGCAGCAGTAAATGAACAGCGTGGACAATATGACTTCCGGCACGGCTGCCGCATCAGAAGGGCACCAGTCAGATCTTTTCTCAGGGATCCGCGCCGCCGGGGCCCTTGCCGAGGAGCTCTGCGCCCTGGCCGACAAGGGCATCTCCGAAGAGGAGAGGAAAGTGCTCACCTCCCTCCTGACGGCGCTCTTCCTTGCGGACGGGAGGACCGGAATGGCCATTCCGCTCGGTAATGACCGACTTCAGGATTGTCTCGGCGCATATGTGATTGAGGCAAGGCTTAGTCACAGCAGGAGCTCTGAGGAAATGCTGAGCTCTGTCATGTCAGTACTCGACGGTGCTGACATTGCCGATGCCCTCGGGAAGAGCGGCCTCACAGGCCCGGGGAAAAAGGCTCCGCTCTGCCTGAGCGATGACGGCTCGGAGCTTTCCCTCTGCGTAAGCTACGCGCTTGACGTCCTCGCTGAGAACATGATAACCGGCCCCGAAATCCCTGAAATGGCAGACTTCCTCACCTCTCTCTCCGGGCTCAGCGGAAATGACTCGGAGAGGTTCCGCGCGGCAGCCGCAGCTCTTGCCGCGGCCTACGCGAGGCAGGACTCCTGCCTGCCGCTTGAAGGCGGCAATGATGGAGAGCTCGGTGATTTCATTGACGCAAACTTTGACACCTCGGCTCAGCCCTGGAACCATGCCCTCTCTTACTGCGCAGATTTAATCAGGGCAAGGCTCCTCTCGGGAGACATTGAGGAAGTCCTCCGGAAAAGCCCTGCCGTGTCAGACGATGAGGAGTCGCAGACGCCGCTCAAGCTCTACCGGCACCATCTCTATTACCGCCGTTACGCCGACTATGAGAGAAACGCAGCGGCAAGGCTCGGCGAGCTCGCCAGGAAAAGCAGGATCCCAAAGGAGGATCGCGGAACGTACCTCGAAAGGGCCCGGAAATACCTTGACATCCTCTTTGACCCATCAGGCGAGAAGAACGAGGCTGACAGGCAGGACCTCCTCGTAAAGAAGACCGCCGCCGCGCTCTCGGTGCTCTCGAACCTCACGGTCATCACCGGCGGCCCCGGAACAGGCAAGACCTTTGCCGTAACCAAGATCCTGCTTCTCCAGAGGGCGCTCGCCGGGAAGGATCATGATCTTAGGCTCCTCCTCGCCGCTCCAACGGGAAAGGCAGCGGCAAGGCTCAGGGAGTCAATCGCGAACGCCATGGCGCCGGCCGGCAGCACAGGGAACGACGCAGCGAGAAAGTTCAGCGAGAGCCTTCAGCGCCTCTCTGATGAGACCGGCATTGACAGGAAAGGCTTTGAAAGCACTCTCCTCACTGTGCCCATGACCATCCACTCCATGATCAAGGTCGTGCCGAACAACGCGAGAGCGCTAAGAAACAGTGAGCACCCGCTCACAGCCGACATTGTCGTCATCGACGAGACCTCGATGGTCGATCTTGCCATCATGGCAAAGCTCCTTGACGCCATCAACATCAGCGAAAACACCAAGCTCATCCTCCTCGGGGACAGCCACCAGCTCTCGTCAGTGGAGACCGGCTCAGTGTTCGGCGACATCTCAGCCCTGCTTGGTGAGAGCCTGGACGATGAGACCAGGAAGGATCTCCGCTGCCTTACAGGCGCAGATTCAGCTGCCCCGGAGAGGGAAAGTCAGAAGGAAAGATGCGGCCGCCACGCCGTTGAGTTCACGAGGAGCCACCGCTTCAGCGACGAGTCCGGCATCGGAAAGCTCAGGAACGAGATCCTCTCGTTCAAAGGTCAGGACGGCCAGGTTCTTTTCAGGCCTGGCGATGACAGGCGCATCACAGCGTTCTCCGACAGATCGGATAAGCTCCCGGAGAATCCGTCCGGTGAGAAGACGGTCGCCATCTATACTGCAGAGAGCTGCGCAAATCCCGAGCAGGCCATCCATGACATGGCCATCTCAGCGGCACTTGGGGAGCTTCGCGGCACAAACGAAAGCGCGGCAGGCTCCATCCATAACTACCGGGATTACTTTGCCTACCTGACTGCTGTTCTCAGACGGGCTCGGGGCGAGGGCGGGCGAAGGACTCTCACCAGGGAGGGCTGCTGCGCGCTTGATGACGGAAAGTTCATCGGGAGCCTCTTCAGGCATCTCGACGAGTTCAGGATAATCTGCAGCAACAGGAACGGCCCCACCGGAACAGGCGGGATCAACAGCAGCCTCTGCTGGAAAATACTCGAAGAGTTCGAAGGGCTCAGGCCAAGCCAGAGGCAGCAGCCCTCAAAGGACGAGTTCCTGCTCTTTGATGGGCTCCCTATCATGATTACCCGCAATGACCGGAACCTCGGGGTCAACAACGGCGACATCGGCATCATCCTCAGGACGGAGAAAGGCTGGGACGCGGTGTTCCCCGACAGCGAGAAGAAGCAGAGGTTCATCCCCTTCACGCTCCTGCCGGACTCCGAGACGGCGCTGGCCATAACCGTACACAAGTCGCAGGGCTCGGAGTTCACCCACACGCTGATGGTTACGCCCTCAGAGTACAACAGGGTGCTGACGAAGGAGCTGCTCTACACCGGCATCACGAGAGCGAGGAAGTGGCTGACCCTTATCGGGACAAAGGATGTCATCGTGCACGCGGCAGGCGAAGAGACGAGGCGCAGCAGCTGCCTCAGGGAGAGGCTCATGGAGAGAGAGGAATTCTCCTTCTGCTGAGAAAGGATCTGAGAACCCGGCAGGGAGGCTGGACCATCCTCCCTGCTGCTCAGAATGAGAGGATGCGCGTCAGTCAGGCTTCCTGACCGAAATCATCCTGATGAGCTCCTCCGGGCTTGAGGGACGGAACCTTGCCCTGACCTCACCGGGCTCCCTGCTGCCCCAGCCGGCGAGCGCGAAATCAATCCCCGCCTTCTCCGAGGCCTCGCCGTCAGTCGCGGCGTCGCCTACATAGAGGGTCCTCTTAGGATCCGCGTTGTTCTTCCTGAGGTAGTAGAGGAGCGGATCCGGGGAGGGCTTGGGCCTCTCAGTAAGATCCGCGGAGACCGCTAGGCTCACATAGGGCCTGAGCTCCTCCGGGAAGCGGATCCCGACCGGGCCGACCAGAACCTCCCAGCTCCAGTCGCGAGATGTCGCAAGCCCGATCCGGACTCCCTTCCCATGGAGATACTTCACAGCGTCTAGGGTTCCCTCAAACATGCGGCTCCTTCCCTGGGAGAGCTCCCTCACCAGGGAGCACCACTCGTTCTCGGTCTCCTCAACCTTCTCCGGGCTTATGCCGAGAATGGCAAGAGTCCTCGAGAGCGGCATGCCGGCAAAGCGCATCACAGACTCCGGAGTCTCGTTAGCCCGCATGCCGTGCCTCCCGAGAAGCTCCCAGAGCGCCCCCATGCAGTAGGAAAGCGAGTCGTAGAGCGTCCCGTCGAGGTCAAAGACGACATCGTCATAGAGGAACTCCGGGTTCTGCCGCGGCCTCTCCTGCACTCCCGCAACAAGAGCGACTATATCTGATGGGGTTTTGAACTCATAGTCGGCGCCCGAAACTTCTCCGGCAGCTCCCCATGAGGCGAGGCCGAACCTGACGCCAGCTGCGTGCGCAGCGGCGAGGTCGGTCGGAGCGTCTCCGATATAGAGAGTCCTCTCCTTACCGGCGCCCAGCCTTTCCAGGGCAAGAAGTATCGGATCAGGCGAGGGCTTGCCCTTCTCCGTGTCGCCTGAGGCAACGGACGTCTCGACATAGGGCTCAATCTCCTTCGGGCAGACGCCGCTGCCGCCTCCGAGGAGATGGGCGATTTTCCTGTCCCTTGAGGTTACGATCCCAATTCTGACTCCCCGTGCGAAAAGCTCGCCTACTGCGTCAAGCATGCCCGGGAAAACCTGAGCGCTGCCCTGCTCCAGAACGTAGCGGAGCCACCTGTCTGCGGCGCCTTTCATGCGCTCGGGCGTCTTATAGCCGAGCTCGCTCAGCGTAACATGCCCCGGCACGCCCGCCCAGGCCTGCAGATCGGACATCCCGACGGTATCGTTGCCATCCTCCCGGAGCACGCGGAGGAGCGCGCTCATGGCCACAGGCAGGGAGTCGTAGATGGTTCCGTCAAGGTCGAAAATAACAAAGTCAAAGCGCATGCATGGTCTCCGGGGCCGGCACCGGAAAATACGGTGTCGTGAAAAACTC
>Ga0256404_1007059_pt1 | contig 18035 bp, 20 predicted proteins | sample RumenRJG_01DNA_FD_185990 | JGI IMG/M metagenome (GOLD analysis project Ga0256404, IMG submission 185990) | Bovine rumen microbial communities from Lethbridge, Alberta, Canada - RJG_01 | ecosystem: Host-associated > Mammals > Digestive system > Stomach > Rumen | place: Canada: Alberta | collected...
GAGATTATACGAGCTTGAGGAACAGCTGACCAAGCACAGCTTTGTGCGTATTTCCAACTCGGAGATTATCAATCTGAAAAAGGTACGCAACTTTGATTTGAGCTTATCGGGTACGATTTGCGTTACGCTGTCCGACGGAACGGCAACATATGTTTCAAGACGCTATGTGTCAAAAATCAAAAAGGTTTTAGGTTTATAGGAGGTAAATTATGAAAAAGAAAGTTATTCTGCGCTGCCTGATTGGTGCGCCTATCGGTCTAAGCATTAGCTTTATGATCACACTTATCATTTCGGTAATAATCAACAAGGGAGAGTATTATCCTGTAGTGCCGCAGTTGACTGCTCTTTGCGGCAATGAGCTGAACGCCGTCGTAATTCAGACGATTTGCTCTTTACTTTACGGAGCCGCTTTCGGAGGAGCATCGGTTATCTGGGAAATTGAAAACTGGAGCCTTATGAAGCAGACGGTAATTCACTGCCTTGTCATTTCCGTATCAATGTTGCCGATCGCTTATTGTATGTACTGGATGCCGCATAGCTTTTGGGGAATAGCGGGCTATATCGCTATTTTCTTCTTTATCTATTTCTTCATCTGGTTCAGTCAGTACTTTGCTATGAAGAAAAAAATACAGGCGATTAATGATAAAGTCAAATCTGATTCTGTAAGCAGCTGATAAGTATTTCAGCCGCCAAGTGGGACTTTCTCCTGCTTGGCGGCGTTTTTCTATTGTGAGATTGGCTGTTCTATGGTATTGTTATCATAGCCTTAAAATTTTTTCTATATTTTTGGGATATTTTGTTGTTTTGAATTGTTAGTATAGTGAAAGATCTTTCAAAAGCAGCGTAAGGAGATTGTTCCTTTGTTGCTATTATCTTGGAAAGGGGAGGAATGTATGGAAGCTGCCGAGTTTAATAGAATAGCAGGTAAATATATCGATGTTGTATATAGAACAACGCTCAGTTATTGCAAAAATAAAAATGACGCTGAGGACGCTGTTCAAAATACATTTTTGAAGCTTCTGAAAAACGATACACAGTTTGAGAATGACGAACACATAAGGAAATGGCTTATCAGGTCGTCGATTAATGAATGTAAAAATATGTGGAAATCATTTTGGCATAGAAATGTTACTTCATTCGACGAATTGAACGAAGAGCCTGCGTACATAGAGTCGGAAAAGCAAGAACTGTTTAGCGAAGTGATGAAGTTACCTCAAAAATACAGCACGGTATTGCATTTATATTACTATGAAAATTATAGTTGTAAAGAAATAGCCGACATTCTTAAAATTTCGGAAAGCGGAGTACAATCCCGACTGATGAGAGCAAGAAATATACTAAAAGAAACCCTAAAGGAGGCGTGGTTATGAATCAATATAAAAGCAATCATGAATTCTATCAAAGTGTTTTTGATGAAGTCCACGCATCTGACGAACTGATAATGAAGGTGCAGAATATGACTGATAACAAAACAAAAAAGAAAGTTTATGCCATTAGAAAAATAGCAATTGTTGCCGCCGCGGTAATGCTTATGTTTGTTGCGAGTAACGCAATCGTTTATGCCGCTACGGGAGCAACGTGGGTAGAGCATCTGATTACCGCAACCATTGATGGTCAAGACCGTGACGCAAAGTTGATCGACAAATATGACGAAAACGGAGATATTAAATCTCAGGAAATCTTAATTGATTACGGCAACGGTATGAAGGAAGGACTTGAATGGGACGGTGAATATGCTATAGATCCTTCGGAAAAAATCGAAATAGGATTCGTCGCATCTCGTGAGCCGTCGATTGTTAAGGAAAACGACAAAGTGTATCTGGACTGGGAATGGGCAGATATCCGTGAGGATATAACCGAGGATATTGCCGACGGTCATGCCGAAGTCACAGTTACCGACGACAATAATGAAGAATTAAAAATTTCTGTTACAGAGTCAGATGACAAATATAAAATTATTGTGTCTTCACGCGGTGAGGCCGCAGAGTTTTTCTCGGACAAATAATGTCTTTGCCGCCAAGTGGGATTATTTCCTGCTTGGCGGTTTTATCTATTGCCATCTTTTCGTATTCGTGGTAGAATTAAATTATCTACTACATTGAGTTAACTTTGGAGAATAATTATGACTGAAACAGAACTAATGAACGCCGGAGAACTGCATTACTTCGATGACGAGGAAATCAACGCTCTGTCTTATCGTGCGCAGGAATTACTCGAACAATATAATAATACTGCCGCAAACGATGAAGGCACAAGAACAGAAATCTTAAAGAAATTACTTGGTAGAATAGATGGCTGGTGTGCTGTAAAGCCGCCTTTCCGCTGCGATTACGGCAAATTCATTGAGATTGGCGACGGTACATTTCTTAATTATGACTGTATTATTTTGGACGCTTGCAAGGTCAGAATCGGGAAACACGTTATGATCGGTCCCCGCACTTGTATTTACAGTGCAACACACCCTATTTATGCTCCCGTAAGGACAGCGGGTTATGATATCAGCAAACCCGTAACCATATGCGATAACGCTTGGCTGGGCGGCAATGTTGTTGTTAATCCGGGGGTTACGATCGGTGAGGGCAGCGTGATCGGCTCCGGCTCAGTTGTAACGAAAGATATTCCGGCTAATGTCATCGCTGCAGGAAATCCTTGCCGTGTGATTCGTGAAATCACAGAAGAAGATAAAAACTATTGGGAAACGAAGAGAGAGCAATACTTAAATTCGAGGGAAAATGATTCGTATCGGGCGGAGTAAGCAGGAATGCTTACGGGAGGATTAAATAATGCTTATGAATAAAATCAAATGGATCTTCTTTGATATAGGCTCAACGCTGGTTGACGAAAGCGCGGTCTATGAAAACAGGATAAAGGAAATAACGCAAGGTAATAATATCGACAAAAATGAGTTTGTCGCAAAGGTTATTGAGTGTGCTCAAACATCACCAAAGCCAATAGTGTCGGCGGCAGAAGATTACGGTGTGAATGTTCCTGCGTGGCGTCACGATTTAGAAGTCCTGTACCCCGACTCAAAAGAAGTATTGCAAAGGCTCAGCCAAAAATATAAAATCGGGATAATAGCAAATCAGGATTTCGGAACTGAGCAAAGATTAACGGATTTCAATGTACATCAATACATTAATCTTGTTATCGCCTCTGCCGAGGAGGGCGTAGCAAAGCCCGATTTGCGGATTTTCCAAATTGCTCTCGCTCGTGCGGATTGCAAGCCTGAAGAAGCGGTAATGGTCGGCGACAGAATCGACAACGATATTATCCCGGCAAACAAAATCGGAATGACAACCATGTGGATCAAACAAGGATTCGGAAGTTACGCAGAGCCGAAAACAGTAGAAGAACAATCCGATTATATAGTCAATAGTTTAGCGGAGATAACAGAAGTATTCAGGTGATATGATGACCATCACATACAGAAAACTAACAGAAAATGATCTTGATATATTTATCAAAATGCGCATTCATCAACTGCGTGAGGAAGGTGCAAAGGATGAAATTGACCTTGAGCCTACTTTAAGAGATTATTATCTTCGTCATTTGTCAGACGGTACGTTTATCTCTTGGCTTGCTTTAGATAACGATAGGATTATCGGCACAAGCGGAATGTCTATCGTGGAAAAGCCGCCGTATTTCGGTTGCCCAAGCGGTAAAATCGGACTGTTGTCAAGTATGTTTACAGATAAAGCCTATCGAAGAAAAGGCATCGCAAAGACATTGCTTTCAAAGGTAGTTGACGAAGCCGAAAAACAGGGGTGCGGAACAGTTCAAATCACCGCTTCAGATATGGGTGTTCTTTTGTATTCTGATTTTGGATTTGAAAAGAACAATAACTTTATGCAATACAAATTGTAATACTGAGGTTAAATATATGCCAAACTGGAATCCTATACAATACGAAAAGTTTTTGAAAGACAGAACACAGCCTGCTATTGATTTAGCCAACAGACTTGAAGGATTCGATTCAAACAGCATACTTGATTTGGGCTGCGGTCCGGGTAACAGCACAAAGGTATTAATAGATAAGTTCCCAACCGCCAAGATAATCGGTGCAGATAATTCCGATGAAATGCTTGAAAAAGCAAGGGGATTATATCCCGATATTGAGTTTATCAATTTCGATGCAAACGGTGATTTACACGAAATTAACGAAAAGTTTGATATGGTATTCTCGAATGCCTGCATACAGTGGTTGCCAAATCATAAAAAGCTGTTGCCAAAGCTGATGACCTTGTTAAATCCAAACGGCATTCTTGCGATTCAGATACCTATGCAGCGTGAGCATCCTGTTCATATCATCATTAACGAGCTTGTAAACACAGCAAAGTGGAGCGATAGAATCACGCCAAGACGATATAATAATCTTACGACAGAGGAATACTATGATATTCTTTCTGATATTTCAAATGACTTTGAAATATGGAAAACAACCTATTGCCACCGTATGCCGAGCTTTGATAGTATCATTGAATGGTACAAAGGCACAGGGCTGCGTCCTTATCTTGAACAGCTTACTGAATCTGATGTAGATGATTTTGTTAATGATGTGTATGTCGAATTGAAAAAGCGTTATAAAATGCAGAAGAACAGTGAAATACTGTTTCGATTTCCAAGATTATTCTTTATAGCAAGAAAGGCTTAATTAATTGAATAATGATCTCAGCCGTCAAGTGGGATATTTCCTGTTTGGCGGCTGTTTTAAATTATTTCAAAAAGCTCTTGACAACTATATCGGAAGGTGATATAGTTATTACAACATCCGATATATCGACAAGCGATACAACAGAAGATGATATATCGTGAAACGATAACAGAGGTGATCATATGTCAAAACAAAACGCACTGACTGAGCCTGTTTACTATATTCTTTTGTCACTGCTTACGCCTATGCACGGCTATGGTATTATGCAGAACGTAAAAAAGCTGACAAATGACAGGGTGAATATAGGCGCGGGTACGCTCTACGGAGCGATCAACACCCTGCTCTCAAAGGGCTTTATTGCGGAATACAAAAGCGATCCGTCCAAAAAGGAATATATCATCACAGATGACGGAAGAAGCGTATTAAGCGCGGAGCTTACAAGACTAAAGGAGCTTGTAAAAAACGGAGAAGAATTATTGGAGGGTTAATACGATGGATAATTCACACATCTCAAAATTTAAACTGTTTTTTTCGCTCGATAAGGAGCTTGCGTATATCAATAAGATGAACAGAGAAGGCTGGAAGCTCATCTATATCAAGGGCGGAGTTATTTATTCATTTGAAAAATCCAAGCCGGACGAGTATTTTACCATACTTCACGCCACAGCAAAGGAAAAGATTTTGGAAATATCCTCTTTTGCCGCTCAGTGCGGTTATCAAGCCATACCGCATACGATGGATGGTTTCGGTGATCTGCTTTATCTCACCGGCAGAAAGACAGATGTTTCGCCTGAATTTGTTTGTGAAGCACCTGAAAAAATTGACAGCGCAGAAAGAATATATCATCGTTTCCGAACTCTCGGCATTGTTTTTATCATATTGTCCGTTTTACTTATTTTGGATTGTGCGCTTATCCTTTGGGCAAGGATGACCGCTCCCGAGGCTTCGGTTGGTTTAACTGTATTTGGTGTATTGTTTATGTTATTCGTTGCAATATATATTGCCATGTGTATCTATGTTAACGTGCTGACCGCCAAAGCGCACCGTCACTTGAAGCAATTACAAAAAGAAAGTGAAATCTATGAATAAAAAGGGTGTGTCTTTTTGTATTACCTGTATCTAATACCTTTTTTCGTGTTACTGATCATTATTTTTACATCTTATAATCCAAAAGTATTGGAAAGGAAAATGACAATGGTTATTTTATCAAACGACAAAACAATATGCGCTGAGTACAACCGCCTGACTGTTCAACGCAATTACGGAAACGGAAAGGATAAAAAATTTGCGCTTATCGGCTATGTCCACCACCATTCGGATGTTTTAAACAGCTATCCTACAAAAGAAGATGCGGTTGCAGAGCTGGAAAAGATTTACGCGGCTTATCAAAACGGCGACAAAACATATGCGATATAAGACGGAGATCAAGCAATATGATTTTTCATACATTCGGGGATGATCATAACCCGGCTATACTGCTCATACACGGAGTTCTCACACCGTGGCAGATATGGGAGGATGCGATCAGGCAATTTTCTAAAGAATCCTGTGTTATAGTGCCTGCTCTTGACGCACACACAGAAGAAGAACAGACTGTTTTTGAGTCTGTTGATAAGGAAGTTTTGCTGATCGAAGAACATATCATCGGAAATCATGGAGGAAAGGTTTCTATGGTCTGCGGTCTTTCCATGGGCGGTCTGATCGCTGCAAAGCTGGCAGCCAAAGGCAGCATAGAAATAGAAACACTTGTTCTTGACGGCGCTCCGCTGATAAAAGTACCGGGAATAGCCACAAGGATAATGCAAAGCACTTATCTCAGCATCATCCGCCGTTCCAAAAAAAGAGAGCCTAAAATCATCAAAAGCTTCAAAAAGACTTTTCTCCCTGAAAAACACCTTGATTCCTATCTAAAGATAGCCGACAACATGACGGATGAATCTATCCGCAATATGATCGGAAGTGTTTGTAAGGGCTTTGATTTTGTATCATACAGCCCTGATATGAAAATTTTGTTTATGCACGGCACAAAGGGGAATGAAGCCATTTCCGAAAAAGCAGCCAAAAAGCTGAAAAAAATGAATCCTCAGACAAAGATCAGATGCTACAAAAACTACGCACACGCACAGCTCGCCTGCTTTGAGCCGCACAAATGGATAAACGAGATCACGGATTTTAAAGACTCTGTTTTTTAACTAAAAGCACTGACTTGCGTATAAAAAATTTCAGCCGCCAAGCGAGATGATTCCTGCTTGGCGGCTATTTCTATTACCGTATATCGTTTTCTATTAATTTAAGATATTCTTCTGTGTGCTTAACCGAATACGTCATATGTCCGTAGCCGTCAAGCACCGTCATTTCGGAATACGGGTAGGCATTCTTCACGAGCTTGTGACAGGTTTTATATGCTTTTTCTCCGCTTCCGTAAAGAAAGTGCATATTACGCTGTATGGATTCCGGCAGTTGCGGAAAATCAAAAGTATAACAACATTCGTTTTCGTTTTTGATACTTTCTTTTGTCAGGAACGGCGCAATTTCGATCAGCGACTCTATCATCGGACGCAGGGCTTGTGTATCGCCGTTGGTGAATTTATTGAGAAATCTCCAACTCATTACCTCATCAACGGATTTGTTTCGCATCATATTGATCATGGTTTTGAATTTGAAATACATAAACGACTTGTATGGCTTAGATAGGCGAATACACGGTGCGCCGTCAAAAACAGCGTGTCTGACATCAACGCCTGAATTTATCAGTTGATGAATCAGTTCTATGCCAACCTCGCATCCCATTGACTGTCCATACACCAAATCGACCGTTTGGATTTTTAACTCAGTCAAATGCTTTGCCACAAGCGCAGCTTCATTCTGCCTTGTTGTAAACGATCCGCTGCCCTCATAATGTCCGCTGTATTCAGGAACAACGATATAATTACTTGCCGACAACGGAATGTACAGATAATCGAGCGCATTAGCAGGACAAAAAGAGCCCGTAAGCATAACGATCAAAGGTTTTTCACTGTTGCCGTATTCAAAAAATCGCATGATTTAATCCTCCTCATATGTCAATCTGTTGTGTCCTACGGCTGGCTTTTAGTATGTTTTACGGCATTGTGTTTTATGAAATCTCAAAAACCGTTGTTACAACCATCTCTTCATCCTGAATCTCGGCGAAAATGTCGCCGTTCATTTTGCGCATCAGGGTGCGGCAGATGTACAGTCCCAAGCCGCTGCCGCTGTTACTACCCGTATTGGAGCCGCGCCAAAAGCTGTCGAAGATGTGCGGCAGCTCGTTTTTGCTGAGTGTGCAGCCGCTGTTGCGGATATGGATGAGCTGACAATCATCCTCCCTTGAAAACGCAATGCGTATTCTCTTGCCGTCGCCGTACTTGACGGCGTTTTCGATAATGTTTTGCAGCACTTCAATGCTTCTCTCCAAATCACCGGAGAGAATATGGTCGGAAAAAGCGTCTACAGCGAAGTCGATTTTCAGCAGGCTGAGCTTATCGGTGTAAAACGCCTTGATTTTGTCGATTAGCGCCGACAGATAAAACTCGCCGTTGTTTACCTCTAAATTCAAAAAATCCTCGCTTGAAGTTTTTACAATGCCGTCTACATAGCCGCGGATATCCTCACATTTTTCCGTAATGCCCACGGCAACCTCTTTCTTTTTTTGTTCGTCCTTGTACAAGCCCTTTTCAAGTGCTTTTGCGTACAGCTCGATTACACCGAGAGGCGTTTTGATATCGTGCGAGAGCGAGAGCACCATCGTTTTGTTCTGCTTTTGCAGGACAAGCTCGGCGGATCTTTGACTTTCCAGCTTCTCACGCAGCAGGTCAAGTCCCCATAGGAATTTGCCGAAATATTTACTTTTGCTGTCCTTTAGCGGCGCTGTCAGATTTCCCTTTGCAAGCTCCGTAGGATAAGCGCTGATTATCTCAAACGGACGGATGATCCTGATAAACAGAAACAAAAGCAGCAGCAGGACAAATGCCGCAGTCACGCCAAAGCAGATGTTAAAGGACGTTATCGCCGAGGTGTTGTCGGCTTGGTAGGAATAATCAAAGCGGTAGAGCTTTCCGCCGATCTCCTTGACAAGATAGTCGCTGTCGCCGCCTTGAAAGCCATTTTCCTGAATCTCCACGTTTTTGATATAACTGTAATCGTTGAGAGAGTATGGCTCTCTGTTTTCGATTCTTGCGGCGATCCTTTCTGCTTCAACACGATAAGGGCGACCAGCGTCGCCCTTATTCTCGTTATGTAAAATGATATTTGCGCCCGTAAAAATCACTGCAAGGACAGCGATGACCGCAACTGCCAACTTGATAAAGCTTTTCATCATTTACCTCTCGTAGCGGTAGCCCACGCCCCAGACCGTCACAATATGCTTCGGTTTTTTGGGATCGGCTTCAATTTTCTGACGCAGCCACTTGATGTGTACCGTCAGCGTTTGCGGCTCGGAAAAGCTGTCAAAGCCCCAGATCTGATTGAACAGATAGTCCTTGCTAAGCGTTTTGCCGCTGTTTTCCGCTAAAAGCAGCAGCAAATCAAATTCCTTTTGTGTCAGGTCAAGAGGTGTGTTTTCTTTGAACGCGATCCGCTTGCTCTTGTCGATTTTCAAAAAGCCGTCGGAGATCACATCGCTCTGATAGCGCCGCGTGAAGATTCCTTTGATTTTGGCAAGCAGAATGTCGATATCGTAGGGCTTTTCGATGTAATCATCCGCGCCGAGGATCAAGCCGTTGAGCTTGTCGTCCTTCTCGGTTTTGGCGCTGACAATGATGATCGGCGTATTGGCGGTCTCGCGTATTTTTCGGCACACGCCGAAGCCGTCAAGCCCCGGAAGCATGATATCAAGAATGACAAGTCTTGCGCCGTCTTTATCAAAGGCACACAAGGCGCTTTCTCCGTCTGCGCAGTGCTTTGCGGAATAGCCCTCCGCTTTTAGAAAATCGCATAAAAGCGTCGCCATTTCAAGATTATCCTCAACTACAAGAATGTCGATCATTATTTCTCACTCCAAAACCAGACTACCAACCCTGCTCCATAAGCCAGTTGTTCAGGGCGCGTTCTCTTGTTCTTTCGTCTTTTCCGCTTAAATTATACTCGCCCTGAATGTTTCCGTCAACTATATAAAGCACTCTTGAGCATTTTGCGGCTACTTTTGCGTCGTGGGTGACGAGCATGATCGTCGTGCCGTCCGCGTTTATCTTGCACAGCTCCTCCATTACCTCGTTGGAGCTTTGGCGGTTGAGCGCGCCTGTCGGCTCATCGGCAAAAATCATCTTTGGCTCGTTGATCATACTGCGGCAGATGCACGCCCTTTGCAGCTGACCGCCCGATACCTCGTTGATATCGTTGTCGGCGATCTCAATGATCCCGAGACTGCGCATCAGCTCCTTGCCGCGTTCAAGCTTTTCCTTTGCGGAAAGCGTGTTTGCCTTTGACTGTCGAGCAGGGAGAATGATATTGTCGAGCACGCTCAGATTTTTGAGCATATACATCTGCTGGAAGATAAAACCCATTTCGTCGAGCCGCAGCGCCGCAAGCTCGTTTGGCTTCAGCGCAGAAATATCCTTTCCGTTAAACAAAACCTTGCCTGCCGTCATGCTGTCCATACCCGAAACGGTGTACAGCAGGGTCGATTTTCCGGAGCCCGACGGTCCCATCACGGCGACCATCTCGCCCTCGTTGACCGAAAAGCAAAGATTGCGCAGAACATTGTTTTGTCTTTTGTTGGTGATATATGTTTTACAAAGGTCGGTTACTTCTAAAATTTTAGCCATGATGATGCTCCTATTCTACAGAATTAATTTCGTTTGAATTGACCTTGCGTATCGAAAGCGCGGTAATAAACACGCTGAACACGGTTGCGGCAAGGATTATCGCCGGATAGATAACGAAGGTTTTAAATATATCCATATCAAAAACAATATTTTTGGCGCCCATCATTTGGAAGATGCCGCCTGTCGTCAGCTTGCCTATAGGGTCGGCGAGCGCTATTGAGAGCAGCACGGCGGCGATCATTACGATTGCGATTCTCAAGGTCTGCCAAAGGATGATAGAGCGGTTCTTGAAGCCGATCGCTTTTAGCATAGCGATCTCGCCGCGCTCCTTGGTGAGGAAGCTCTTTTCCATCAGCACTGCGACTAAAATATCGATCAGGATGATGATCGGGAACAGCAGCCCCGTTACTCCGTCGATTATACCGCCGACGCCGCCGACGCAGTAATCAACATAATCGCCCGCGTTCATCACATTGCTGTCGGAGTACATCTCCTTGATCGTTCCTATTCTTTTCTCGATTTCCGCGGCGCTCGGAGCGTCGTGAAAACGAACCTGAAAATCGTTTAAGCCGACAAGATTTTGAAAGCTGTAGGTCTGACCGGGATAGAGGCGGATATTATTGCCCAAGGACATCATCGTTTGGTAAATAGCCGTGATCATACATTCCGATTCGCCGTCAGGCGTTTTGACCGTGACGGTATCGCCTATCGCGACATTTAATTTGTCGGCGACAACGTAGGACATGGCTATCTCATTTTTGTTCTGCGGCGCGGTTCCTTCCAGATACATATACTCGTCGGGGGTCATATTGATTCCCTCTACGCCGTTAGTTTTCAACTCTGTATCGCCTTTGGATACGACAACGGTTGTAATGACTTCCACAAAGCAATCCGCATCCCAGCCCTTTTCTGCCAGATCGGACTCCACCTCGGTTATTCTTTTGTTCATCTTATCTCTGCCGTCCGCAACCATATATTTCTCGATCGCGCCGGATTCAACAACCGCCAAATCACACTCCGCCATATTGATCCAGCCGAGCATCTTGCCGCTCGTCATCGTTGAGGAAATATTTAGACCGACCATCAGCATAGAGATTCCGACGAAAAAGGTGAACAGCATTATCAGGAACCGCTTGGGACTGCTGAGAATATCGTTGACCGCCATAAAGAATACGGGGCGCATGGGCTTTTTGCCGAGCTTGATGATTCCCTTTTTATTATAGCGCTCGCCTGTTGTGCCGCTGCGGATCGCGTCAACGGGTGTGAATTTTTTGACCTTGCGGGTGCTGAGATAACAAAAGAGCAGAATGATTCCCACAACCGCAGCCGCGCAAATAATTCCCAACAAAAGGCTGTTGCCGTTCTCCATCACGATGCTCTGTGACACCGATTTGAGAAGCATACTGCCGAACGGGAATGACAGTGTCAAACCGATGGTTGCGCCTAAAACGGAAATCGCCAGATATTTCACCAGATACAACGAGCGGATCTTTCCGTCGGGAATACCGATCGCCTTCATTATGCCGATTTGTCGGAATTCCTCGCTGAGCGTGAAGCTGATGGTAAAGCGCAGGATCACGACGGCGATCAAAATCAGTGCGATGCTGACCACAAGCAATATCCCGACGACGATCATTTCCATAATGTAAGTAAACTTTAACAGAGATCGGTCTAAACTGAAAGCTATCGCGTCGCAATCGTTCAATGCTTTTTCAAGCACGGGAATGTCATCGGTTTCCATGAAGCTGAGATAAAACAGATACGGTTCGAGCGGTTCGGCTTTTTCAAACGCCTTATACTCGTTTTCGGAAATCAAGAACCTTGCGTTGCCCATCATTCTCGATCCGAGCATCGCATCCTTGAGCGTGTCCTTGACCGTAAAGGTGCGGGTGACGTCCGCTACGGTAAGCTCGACCTTGTCGCCGACCTTGGCGTTGCTGTTGTCAAGAAGGGACTGACGGACATATACCTCACCGTCGGCGACCGCGGTGATCTCGTTATCGCTGCCGTCAAAGTACCTTTGTATCTGATGAGACAGACAGCACACCAGACTGGTGTTCGCGTTCTGGCTGTCATTTTCCTTTACGTGTCCGACGAACTTGTGCTCCGAGAGGAAAATACATTCCTCCTGCTTAAAGTCGGTCACTCCATCGGCGTTTTTGACCGCGTCGGCAACCTTTACGGTTCCTCCGCTGCGCTCAAAAACGACATAGTCGCCTACTCCTGCCTTATCAAAAAAGCTGTCGAGCGAGCCCGTCATCGCCGTCAGGTTCATCACGCTTGAAGAAATGAACATTACCGACAAAACTACAAACAACAGTATGATCACGTTCATTGTCTTTTTGCGTTTCAGGTCGCGCTTCAAAATATCAAAAAACATACGCCTTCTCCTTTTCTGCCTATTATTGTATCACAAAATCCGCTTTTGTGAAGCTTGCAGATCAAGTATAGCGGAGAAATTATTAAATAATCCTTAAATGAAAAATGAATTTGAAATTATTTCAAAAATATTTAAGCAAGTTATTAACAACAGGTCGCTGTGTTCCTTAATAGCGTATTTGTACTGTTGGGAGTACAAATACACTGCTTGTTTAGACGTGACATCAACTCGTCGTCGCAATATGTCGAACGATTTTAATTGACAACTAAACTGTCACCATTTATAATAATAACTGTACACAGAACGTACACCCACAACTGAATAATCCATAAGATTAAAGAGCTGCAATAAGCAAAGATTTATCTTGCTTACACTACAACAAGCACTTTGAATTATCAAAAGAAGGATAGAATAATTTAAAGTCAAGTTATATAAGGCTTCTTACACCAAGGGGATAGTTTACCCTTTTTCGTATGAGAATGAGCCTTATTATAACTTGGCTTTTTGTTGTGTTTAAATAATTGAAAACCGAACACAAAACAGTCACTATTGTCAGTGACGGAAAGGAAATCATATGACTAAAGGACAACTAATTGTTGCTATGACACTGGGCAAAGCCAACCGCGAGGGGTATCCAAAACTTACGGAGAATCATCCTTTTTTCGGAAGGTTAAGAGCATTTATGGTCGGGAAGCACTACTGGATGGGTACAGCTACTGACCTGCTTACCGAAATGAACGATACCACTACGCCGCCGAATACAGTTACTAAACTGCTCAATAAGTATTCTTTTGAATTGTATTGCAGTAGCGGTATTGATGTGAATTTTCGGCGAACAAACCGCAGAAGAATCATTGAGCTTCGCTATCATAGACAACCATAAATAGTGTTAGGGTGACAGGTTTGTTTACAGTTCTATGAGAATACAAAATAACCATGTCACATCTAAACAAGCAGACTGTTTTTACTCCTGCTATGCAAAAACAGTTCAGAACAATAGGGACACCCTAAACCCGTTTATTAAGAGAGAAGGTAAAATAATAATGAAATACTATGATGATCAAGGAAACGAGTTAAATATTCGCACTGAATTAGACGAGATGCTTGACGAGTTATATGACAAGCTTGACAAGATGACTCCGAAGGAACGGATGGCTTGGTATAGCAGAGGTATGTATGTCAAGACGTTAAAGTACACGCAGGAAATTGACAACACCATCTATATAGTTCGTACCAATTTCAACGAAAACTCAACCTCAACCGTATATGACACGGTTAAAAGAATAACATCAAAGAACGAATAATTTAATACGTTAAAGTGTTGAATTTAGCGGTTAGATATGTTATGATATTACTATCCTACAAAGACATATCCGACTGTGGAAAGGAGCAAAATGAGTAAACAGTCAGATAAAGACAAAATTACAGCCTTATACTGCCGGCTATCTCGCGATGACGAGAATGAAGGTGTATCGGGTTCAATCAAGAATCAAACAGAAATATTACAACGCTACGCCGCTGATAACGGCTTCAAGAACACCCGCCTGTTTATTGACGACGGCTTCTCGGGTACAAACTTTGACCGTCCTGCCTTCAACGAGATTATGAAGCTCGGCGAAAATGAAAAAATCGGAACGCTGATTGTCAAAGACCATTCCCGTCTCGGACGTAACCGTTTGGTAGTTGGAGCCTTGATGGAAGAAGAATTTGACCGTATGGGCATTCGCTATATCGCCATCATGGATAACATCGACACCAAGAACGGTATCAGCGACCTTGTACCTATGCAAGACCTCTTTAACGAATGGCACGCAAAGAACACCAGTGACAAAGTGCGCAGAGTATTTCAAAGCAAAGGCAAATCAGGTAAACCGTTGACCACCAATCCACCGTTTGGATATATGAAAAATTCCGACAACAAAGACGAATGGATTATAGATGAACCGGCTGCCAAGATTGTCAGGCGTATATTCAAGATGTGCGTATCGGGACTCGGACCGTCGCAGATTGCAAAACAGCTAAAAGCAGACAAAGTGATGACTCCGACGGAATACTGGATCAGCATTGGTAGGAACTGCGGTAAACCACCAAGCGTACCGTATCATTGGTGCCCAGCTACTGTTGCCGATATTCTCGGTAAACAAGAGTATTGCGGAGATACGGTCAACTTCCGCAGCCAACGCAAGTCCTTCAAGAACAAGAAGAAGGTTGAGCTTCCGCCCGAACAATGGTTGGTATTTGAAAACACCCATCCGGCTATTATTGATAGAGAAACCTTTGAACTTGTAAGGGAACTGCGTAAGAACAAGCGAAAACCGACAAGGACAGGAATCGTCAGTATGTTTTCGGGATTGGTTTATTGCGCCGACTGCGGTGAGAAGTTGTATTACAGCGCAACCAACAACTATAAGGAAAATCAAGCGTACTTCTTCTGTTCATCCTATCGCAAAAACTCCGACGTATGTTCAGCCCACTACATTAGAGAAAAAGTGATCTACTCGTTGGTGCTGGAAAATATGCAGAGGGTGTTTCTGAATGTTCAAGCCTACGAAAAAGAGTTTGCTCGAAAGCAAATGGATTGCTACACAGAGGAAAAACGCAAGGAGTTAGCAACCAAGCGCCGTGAGCTGAACAAAATTAAAAAGCGAATATCAGAAATCGATGACCTCATCTTAAAAATCTATGAGGATAACGTCTCGCATAAGATTTCGGACGAACGCTTTGAAGTGTTCAGCAAAAGATATGAAACCGAACAGCAGGAGCTAAAGGCAAAGATACCTGAGCTTGAAGCCTACCTGTCAGCCGAAACCGACAAAACTGAAAGCTTGCAGAAATTCATTGCCAAAGTGAAAAAGGTTACCAGCCCAACGGAATTAACACCTGAGCTTGTCAACGAATTTATTGAAAAGATAGTCGTATCATCACCACACTATCTCGACGGCAAGCGGTATCAACTGATAGACGTTCACTACAAAGGCGTTGGTATTATCAATATCCAAACACCTGAAGAATTTGAAAAAGGCTTCCAAGCCAAAATGAAACAGCGCAGACAAAAGTCTGCAAAGCAAAAACTACGGCATAGCATAAAGCCGTGCCGTAGTTAAATACATTAGATTTTACAAGAGTCGCCCGTTAGGGTGTAACTTCCTTACGAAGTACACCCTAAGGGTGGTTTTTGTTTTTGGTATAAAGCGCCGGCAGGGACTCGAAGGCGAGCATGCCGAAGGCAAAAACAGTGCAGTGGGACACACTACATAAAGAAGGTGTCCCACCGGACTATGATATTTCAGGTTTTATGCTGTTTTCTTCTGCTTCTGTTGCTTTTCTGCCATATGGCGTTGGAAGCCTGCTTCCATATCTTCGGGGTTAAGTGGTTTGATGATGCCCACACCGTTGTAGTAGATGTCGATAATTTGATAGCGCCTGCCGTCAAGGTAGCGGGCAGCTGATACGACGATTTTCTCGATGAACTCGTGAACAAGCTCGCCTGTCAACTCGGTTGGCTCGGTGGTTGCCTTTACCTTTTGAACAAATTTTTGCAGATTAACCGTCTTATCTGTTTCGGCTTCAAGATAGCTCTCCATTTCGGGGAGCTTTTCTTTTAGCTCCTTCTGCTCGGTTTCGTAAGTGTTGCTCAAGGTTGCAAAGCGTTCATCGCTCAGCTTTCCGATAACATTGTCCTCATAGATTCGTTGTATCAGCTTGTCAATTTCAGCGATACGTTTCTTTGCCTTTTCAAGCTCTCGGCGTTTTGCTGTCAGCTCTTTCTTTTTGTCAGCGTCATAGCTTTCAAGCTGTTTGCGGACAAATTCCTTTTCAAAAGCCTGAATATTTAGAAACACTCGCCGCATACTCTCAAGAACAAGTTTTGTCAGTGTTCTCTCGCCGATATAGTGTGAGGTACAGGTGTCGGGGTTCTTGGAATAGCTTGAACACATAAAGTGCGGTGGATCTCGCCGTTCCTTCTTGCCTGACTGGTAGTACATCTTCTGTCCGCAATCCTCACAGAATACCAATCCCGAAAAGATACTGACTTTGCCCGTCCTTGTTTGACGGTGCCTGCCTTCTCGGATTTTCTGAACAAGTTTGAATGTGTCACGGTCCACTATGGCGGGATGGGTGTTCTCGAAGATTACCCATTCGCTCTCAGGACGGTCAACACGCTTCTTATTCTTAAAGGATTTGGTTGTGCTGCGAAAGTTGACAGTATCACCGCAATATTCTTGTCGCTTCAAGATGTTCGCTATCATAGCCGGACACCAGTGAAACGGAACGGACGGCGGCTTGCCGCACTTTCTGCCCACGCTAATCCAGTATTCCGTTGGAGTCGGAACTTTTTCGGCACTTAGCCTGTTGGCAATTTGTGACGGTCCCATTCCTGATACGCACATCTTAAATATACGCTTGACGATTTCAGCCGCAGGCTCGTCGATTATCCATTGATACTTGTCATCAGGACTTTTCATATATCCAAAAGGCGGATTGCTTGTCAATGGCTTGCCCGATTCGCCTTTGCTTTTGAATACCTTACGCACCTTGTCGCTGGTATTCTTAGCGTGCCACTCGTTAAACCAGTCCTGCATAGGTACAAGGTCGCTGATTCCGTTTTTGGTGTCGATATTGTCCATAATGGCAATGTAGCGAATGCCCATTCGGTCAAATTCTTCTTCCAACAAGGAACCGACTACTAATCGGTTACGTCCGAGACGGGAATGGTCTTTGACAATAAGTGTTGCGATTTTTCCTTCCTCGCCGAGCTTCATAATTTCGTTGAAGGCAGGACGGTTAAAGGTTGTACCGGAGAAACCGTCGTCTATGAACAGGCGAGTATTTTTGAAACTGTTTTCGGCAGCGTATTGTTGTAAAATTTCTGTTTGATTTTTGATTGAGCCTGATACGCCTTCGTTCTCGTCGTCACGGGAGAGTCGGCAGTACAGAGCTGTGATTTTGTCTTTATCTGACTGTTTACTCATTTTGCTCCTTTCCACAGTCGGATATGTATTTGTAGGATAGTCATATTATAACATATCCGACTGCTAAATTCAATACTTTAAAGCGCTAAATCAAATCTTTCTCTACTATCTTTTCAATCTTCTTCAAGATTGTTTTGTCAGCGTTCTGATTGAAGTGCGTTCGCACAATATAGGTTGTGTTATCAATGTCCTGTGTGTATCGTAACGGTTCAACGAACTGTTCATACTTAAAATAGTTCAGCCGTTGC
>Ga0256404_1007061_pt1 | contig 18031 bp, 10 predicted proteins | sample RumenRJG_01DNA_FD_185990 | JGI IMG/M metagenome (GOLD analysis project Ga0256404, IMG submission 185990) | Bovine rumen microbial communities from Lethbridge, Alberta, Canada - RJG_01 | ecosystem: Host-associated > Mammals > Digestive system > Stomach > Rumen | place: Canada: Alberta | collected...
CTGAACATGTATTCGTAGGCCAATCCACAATTGGGATTAGCCTATTCAAACTGGAAACGCCGTATGCGGATCCGCACGTACGGTGTTGTGAGAGGTGTGATGCTAAAACATCCGCCTACTCGATTTGCACTCTGATATGATCAGGACAGGTGTCCGGAGCCTGTAAGCCTGCTGGCAGAGCTGCCGAATCAGGCGTTCCGGGCTGCCGCTTTCCAATTGCCGCCTGAGGTGCTGCTTACCATGCCTGAAAGAAAAAATACGAATGATGCCGGGACGAGGAAGAAAACTGTGAGCCACGCGGACGATGGCGGTGACCAGGGGCGCCGCATCATCCCTGCGCATGACCTCATTTCCCTGAAAGGCACCGGCCGGCCGGTCGCCGGAAGCGGGCTCACGGGCTTTGACATCTCGGATGAGACCCCACAGGGCGGGGCGAAATCAAAGTCCCGCAGGAAGAAAGTCCTGGTGAAGGACTATGGCTGCATGGCGTTATGCCACCATGCGGGGAGCGGCCTCATGCAGGAGCTGATGAGGTTCTGGCCCTCTGAGGACGCGAGGATGCTCTATGCCATGGCGCTCCTCCTTGCCTCATCGGACGAGGCTGTGCTTCCCGGCCTCTCACTTGCTTATGAGACCTCTTTCGTCTCCGAGCTTTACCAGGGGCTCGATCTCTCCGCCGGTGCCGTAACAGCATTCCTTGAGAGAACGGGGCAGGATGAATCACGGATCATTGAATTCATGAAGTGGAGAGCGGATGCTTACGGAAAGGGCGGGCTCATTATTGACGGCATGCTGAGGCGCTCTGACCATGAGCCGGATGACCTCCCGGAGGATGTCCTCATGTCAGGCTTATGCCCGGCGCCGCTGCGCCTCGGCGTGATGTACGCCTGGAGCATGGAGGAGGATGAGCCGGCAGCGCTTCAGCCTTATCCGGGAAGCCTGCTCGATGACAGCCTTGCAGCCAGTTTCATGGGAGAGCTGTTTATCAGCAATGGGATCATGTTCCTCGACAAGGGGTTCTGGACTGACGTCCTCTACCGTGACACCCCGGTGTATGGCGATATCACGTACATTCTCCCTTTGGATCCAGGCTCACAGGCCGCAGAGCGCTATAAGATGCTGCACTTTGACAGTCAGATTGCGCGGCATCATGGAGCGCCGGTGCTCGGCAAAAAGGAGAAGACGAAAAGCAGCGGCTTTCTCTACTCCTTCAATATTGCCGGTATGTCACCAGCTGACTACGCAGCCAGCTTTCAGCTCTCCAAGGACAGGAGCAGGTTCGGCGGTCCCGGCTCAGGTGACAGAAAGCCGCTTTCCTATACGTTCTGTTTCAAGTCCAAGGCCGACCTTAATCTTCGCGGCCTTTATGAACTGTTTATCGGGAGGGAGGAGCGGGAGGATCTCATCAACGAACGCGGCAGCTTCCCCGTCACGGCCGCATGGAATGATGAGAGCTACAGCAGGGCCATGGGCGCAGAACTGGTGAATTTCCTCCGCTCTGTCATATCGGCAAGGGTAAGGAACCTGCTTATAGAGAAGCTCCCTGAGAAAAATCTCACCGAAAAAGAGGCATTCCGGCTTCTTTCAAAGTGCAGGAAAGTGAGAACAGCAGGGAAAGGTGACTGGAATACGGCTGTTATGCCTGAACCGGCCTTAAAGCTCGCTGAAGCTCTCGGCCTTGAGCTTTAGGAGGCGGCGCGGACCGCGCCGCTGTCCAGTGGAATGGTTCATGATTTCAGAACCTGAGGCTCTCGGAATCTCCCGAGATGTCGAGGTTCCCGAAGGACGGCTCCTTTCTCTCTGAGAAGTCATCGCGGCGCAGGGGAGCCTTTTTTTTCTCGGACTTCATGCCGAGCGGCCTCTCGTCCGGGGACACTGCGGCACCGGCGCCTCCGGGGATGGGGCCGCGGAGATCCGGATCGCGGCTTTCATTGCCGGGGACGATGCCAGACTCGCTGCCGTCATCATGGACCGGCAGGTCCTGCTCGTCGCGGGGGAGTATGCCGGACTGCGCGCTGATGTCAGCCTCATAGGAGGCTGCCGCGGCTTCAGGAGCTGCCTCAGGTCCTGGCGCAGGCTTCCTCGTTTCCGTGCCTGATCCGGCCTTCCTCTCCTCGCTCAGCCACTTCGGGGTATCGTAGTCCTCCGAGTGGGCGTCCCTGTTTTTGAGAAGCAGCCGGCCGAGCTCCATGAAGCTCTCGTCCGAGCCCCTTATGAGAAGGCCGGTGCTCCACCTGCCGCACTCGAACCTGATGGCGCTCACCGGCACCGGGCTTTCGGTGTTCTCGCCGGAGAGGGGCTCCCTCATGATCTTCTCCTCGCAGACAATCCTGATGTCGCTCCAGGGGATTCCCGCGACGAACCTGTAGTCGTCATCCGCAACGAGGAGCTGGTCGGGCAGGATGAAGTACATGGTCCTGTCAGGATCGCCGAACGAGGGTACATTCCGGAGATTGGTCCTCACCACTGCCGGGAACAGGTACTTTTTCTGGATTTTCCTTACTATGAAGGCGCTCTGGCCGCTCTCCGCCGTCGGGCGCACGCCGAGGATGGCGTAGATCCCTCCCTCGCGCCCGCTGAGCGTGCCGAACACCTCCGATGCTGCCATGAAGTCATCCTCCTCACTCTTGTCATAGAGCGTGGTCTGGAAGCGGATGAAGCGGTAGGCGAGGTTCACCGCGAAATAGGTGAAGTAGAGGATGACGGGAACCGGGGCTGCCATCAGGGCAAGGCGGTAGATGAGCTCGTGCACGCCGAGGTCGGCGCCGCCGTTCTGGCGGGCAAAGGTCGTGAGGCAGTAGTACCAGTACGCGGAAATGATCAGGACCTGGAGGAAGGAGACCGACATGTAGCGGTGCGATACTTCCTGTAGGAAATACAGATCATGAGAGAAGAACTTTCTGCGAATGAGCTTCATCAGGTACCCCATCATTGCGAGACGTGCAGCGGACGGGATTTTAGCAGAATTCACGGAGACATACGCACCTGCATGGGAGGAGGGCAGGGCGCGGAACGAAAAAGGCCCGGCATTGCCGGGCCCCTGTATTCAGCTTCTTTCAGACTGTCAGTCCTTGATCTGGTCAGCCTGGATTGCGGTAAGGGCGATGGTGTAGACGATATCGTCAACCAGCGCGCCTCTCGAGAGGTCGTTGACCGGGCGGCGGAGTCCCTGGAGCATGGGTCCGATGGAGACGAGGCCGGCGGAGCGCTGCACTGCCTTGTAGGTGCAGTTTCCGGTGGTGAGCTCCGGGAAAATGAAGACGTTGGCCTTTCCTGCAACAGGGGAGTTCGGAGCCTTGTTCTTCGCTACGTCAGGCATGTAGGCAGCGTCGTACTGCAGAGGTCCGTCGATGGCGAGATCGGGCCTCTTCTCCTGGGCGAGCTTGGTCGCATTGACCACAAGATCAACCGCCTCGCCCTTGCCGGAGCCGAGGGTGGAGTAGGAGATCATCGCAACCTTCGGATCGATGCCGAATGCCTTCGCGGTGTCGGCAGACTGGATGGCGATCTCGGCGAGCTCCTCAGCGGTCGGAGCAGGGTTGACGGCGCAGTCGCCGTAAACGAGAACCTGCTCGGGCATCAGCATGAAGAATACCGAGGAGACGATCTTGGAGCCCGGTGCAGTCTTGATGATCTGGAACGCAGGGCGGATGGTGTTGGCGGTGGTGTGGACTGCGCCTGATACCAGGCCGTCAACCTCGCCGCGCTCAATCATCATGGTGCCGAGCATTACGTTGTCCTTGAGCTGCTCGCGTGCCTGCTCCGGGGTAAGGCCCTTCTTCTTCCTGAGCTCGACAAGCCTCTCGACATAGTTCTCGCGGCTGTTCTCCGGATCAACGAGCTCGATGCTGAGTCCGTCGAAGGATACTCCCTGCTCCTCTGCAACCTTCTTGATCTCCTCGACGTTGCCGAGAAGGACGGGCTTCGCGATTCCCCTCTGCGCGCAGATGGCTGCGGCGCGGATGGTGCGGGGCTCGGTTCCCTCAGGGAGGACAATGCGCTTGCCGGCAGCCTTGGCCTTCTGGGTGAGCATGTAGCGGAATGCCGCGGGAGACATGCGGCGGACGTGGGCAGGATCCTCCCTGGTGAGGGATGCGACGAAGTCAGCATCGAGCGCTGCGGCGATCTTTGCGGAGACTGCCTCAGCCTTCTCTTTGTCGTCAGCTGCGATCGGGGACTTGAAGGAGGACATCTTGCCTGCTGCCGCAAAGAGGGGCAGGGAAGTCGCGAATACCGGAAGGCCGTTCTCCTTCACGCAGTCGCAGAACTCGACTGCCTTAGGATCCTTAGCGCCGGTGAATACCACGCCGGCGAGCTTCTTGCCGTCACGGGCAGCCTGGAATACCGCGCCCTTGACATCGGTCCTGGTGCTCTCGCAGAAGACCATGGCGCCGTCGGTAAGATCCTTCTCGAGGTCCTCGAGGGAGCCGGAGGCGACTGCCGGATGGCAGGGACGGCGCACTGCTGCCTCGCCCTCATTGAGGGTCTCGGCGCCGAGGTAAGCGGCGATGTCCTTTGCGCGCGGAGCGAAGAGGCTGTGCTCAAACGGAATGAAGCCGAGGAGCTTTGCGCCTGCCTCGGAGATGTCAGCCTCCTTTGCGCCGAACGGAGCCTTGGCGCTGCATGCTCCCTGGCAGCAGCATCCGGCCTGTCCTGCCTTGTTGACGATGAGGCCCTGGAGGCGGCTGCTGAACTTCTTCTTCAGGGTGTCGAGGCGGTCATAGAAGTTGTCCTTGCCGCCCTTGGTGCCGCTTACGAGGACAACCTCGGCGTCAATGGCGTTCGCGATGCCGTAGTTGAGCTCGTCAGCCCAGGGCGAGCCGCAGCAGCCTGAGGTTCCCTTTGCGACAATCACGTCGTAGCTGCCGGCTGCCTTGTACTCCTCGAACTCACCGAGGATCTCCTCGAGGAGCACGGTCTCGTCGCCCTCGGCGATGAGCCTTGAGGCGTGGACTCTGTTTACAGGTTCAGGCGAGGCGATGCCGTAAGTCTCCTTCACTACGGCAGCGGCGTTGGTGCCGGATGCGCTTTCCACAGGATTGAAGAATCCGACCTTTGCGCCCTTGTCCTGGAGTGCCTTGATAAGGCCAAGACATACTGCGTTGATTCCCTCGCCGGCTGCTGCCGGTACGAGCATAACTGTACGAGTCACTTCATTAACCTCTTTTGTTGATAATGAACACGAATTGCTGTGAAATCTAAGGTTCAGTGCAGATTTTAGCAAAGGAACGCACAGTTGGTCATGAATTTGAGCTCATTATTTTGTCCGCGGGCCCGAAAATGAATTTTTACTGTCCCCTTACATGTCATGTTTTCATGAACGGCGGCGCTTTGTCTGCTAGAATAGCGCCATTATTGCAGCGCCGCGGCAGGATCTCCCGCAGGCGGCCTGCCCGGCCGCGGGATCCTGCTTGGGATGCGGCGCAGCCTGATGCTGCAGAGCCTCAGAGCGTGGATTGAAACATGACCAGAAATATATCATTTTTTCGCCTGGCAGTCCTCTTTGTGTACATCGCGGTGCCGGTCTACGTCCTCGCGTGGGGCGCGGGGCTGTTCTCCTATCCTGACTACCAGAAGTTCTTCCTTCTGGCGAAGGGCTCGTCTGACGCCGAGATCCCGGTAAAGGTCTATTTCCGGACGGACGGCGGGGCAGAGGATTATGACAGCGCGCACTCGCTTGACTCCAGGATATTCCTCCACGCCGATGACTTCACCGGCGCGAACGGGATCATCCGCGCGGGAGGGAAGGCCGTGAGCGGCGTGAGGGCTGAGTTCGTGAGGCTCCGCGAGAGCGGCATAGACACGGTTGAGATTAAGAGGTTCACCGTCAGCGGGAAAAACTTCCCGGTCTCGGACAAAGGCGCCGTCGCGCTCCATGATCTTGAGCTCTCTGAGACAAGGAAGGATTCCGCCGTGCTTAAGGTCACCGGCCCGGCCCCGTATATCGAGACCCTCCATCCGGTGAATTTCCCGGGGAAGGTCATTGTCTCCGGGATCTGCGCGGGTCTCCTCTCAGCAGTCCTTTTCCTCATCGTAGTCCGCATCCCGGTCCTCAGAAGGCTAGCGGGGCTCGGTGGCTCGAGGAAGTGACCGTTGCACGGCAGACGGAGAAAGGCTCAGAGCCCGGGGCAGATGCCCGCGGCTTTTGTCTTTTGATTGGTGTTTTCAGGCACTGGCATGTCTTCTTTACCTTGGACGCTTCCTGGTGAGAAGAGCCTGCGGCCTTGACGGGGAAAAGGATTTGCAGCCTGACGGGAAGTCTGTTGCCGGGGACGGAAACGGCAATGCTGCTGATCACGGTACGGACATGAATTCAGAATAGGAAGAAAAAGAGGACGTGGACATGAAACCAGGCAAGGACGAGCAGAAAGGCGCCGCAGCTGAGGCATCAGAAGCTCAGGAGAAGATCGGGACCGGTCCGGAGGCTGCCGCGGAAAAGCCTGAGAGCGTGAGCAGGGCCAAGGGCCTCTTCTTCGACGCGCTCCTTTTCCTTTATATCGCGCTTCCAGTGTTCTTCCTCGGCTGGGCTCTCGACTTCTTCACCGCGGACACCTCCTATGAGGTGAGCGCCGACATCAGGGCGGACTACGCGGGCGTGATGAAGACCCAGGTCTTCTACATTATGGATGGCCTCAACAAGAGCTACGCGGAGAACTTCTCGGTAAGGAAGGACCTCAGCCTCCAGAAGGACAAGTTCGTTCCCTTCTCGCTGAGGCTCAACCAGAAGGACCGCACGCTCACCGGCTTCAGGCTTGATCTCGGTGACCGGGCCGGAGGAAAGGTAACCGTCAGGAACCTTAAGGTAGGCGGCCGCGCAGTCGCACCGGCAGGCGACACCAAGAATTACGCCTACCATGATCTGAAGCTCGTCTCCCCTGCAGGTGCCGGCGAGGCGGTGTTCGAGGTCACCGGGCGCGATCCCTTCTTCTTCTCGAAGGGAGCCGAGAAGTACCCGATGGAGAGCGGAGCCGGGAAGGCATTCTGCGCAGTTCTTGTTTCTCTTCTCATCTCCGGAGCGCTTTTTGCGATCTTCCGCTTCATCCCGTCCGTCCGCCATGCATTGGGCCTCGACTGGGAAAATGAGGATGCAGCAGCAAAAGCGCAGGCTGCAGCCCGGAGCGCGGAGACTTCAAAGGATGAGCCATCTGATGTGAAGGAGGAGAAGCCTTCGGAAAACGTGAAGGATGATGCCTCTGAAGTGAATGCTGAAAAGCCTTCGGAAAGCGTTAAGGCAGAGCCCGCAGATGCTCCGGAGAAAGCTTCTGAGCCTGCAGAAGAGAGCGGCACTGCAGAGCAAGGTTCTGAGGAGAAGCTGGATGAGGCAGACACCGCAGCCGCTGCAGAGGAGGAAAAGCCGGAGCCTCTAAGCAGGGCCAAGGGCCTCTTCTTCGACACGCTGCTATTCCTCTATATAGCGCTCCCCGTGTTCTTCCTCGGCTGGGCTCTCGACTTCTTCACCGCGGACACCTCCTATGAGGTGAGCGCGGACATAAAGGCGGACTACGCCGGCGTGATGAAGACCCAGGTCTTCTACATCATGGACGGACTCAACAAGAGCTACGCCGAGAACTTCTCGGTAAGGAAGGACCTCAGCCTCCAGAAGGACAAGTTTGTTCCGTTCTCGCTTAGGCTCAACCAGAAGGACCGTACGCTCACCGGCTTCCGCCTTGACCTCGGCGACCGGGCAGGAGGCAAAGTAACTGTCAGGAACCTTAAGGTAGGCGGACGCGCAGTCGCGCCCGCAGGCGACACCAAGAATTACGGCTACCATGACCTGAAGCTTGTCTCACCTGCAGGCGCCGGTGAGGCGGTGTTCGAGGTCACGGGAAAGGATCCCTTCATTGTGGCTAAGGGCGCGGAGAAGTACCCGCTGAATAACGGCAAAGGCAGGGTATTCGGTGCCCTGCTCATTGCCTTCCTGATTTCCGGAGCTCTCTTTGCGATCGTGCGCTTCATCCCGTCCGTCCGCCATGCCTGCGGCCTTGACTGGGAAAACGATGACGCAGCCGTGAAGGCGCAGGCTGCAGCCCGGAGCGGGGAGCCTTCAAGGGATGATTCCTCTGACGTGAAGGGTGAAAAGCCTTCGGATAGCGTGAAGGCAGATCCTGCCGGAGCTCCGGAGAAAGCACCGGAGACCAAGGACGCGCCGGAGGAGCAGTACCCTGCGGACGGCAGTGCCGCTTCTTCCGGGCAGGAGGAGAAGCCTGAGATCGTGAGCCGGAAGAAGGCCCTGTTCCTTGACGCGGTTCTCTTCATCTACATAGCGCTCCCCATATTTTTCCTCGGCTGGGCTCTCGACTTTTTCACGCCTGACACCTCCTATGAGGTGAGCGCCGACATCAGGGCGGACTATGACGGTGTGATGAAGACCCAGGTCTTCTACATCATGGACGGACTCAACAAGAGCTACGCTGGGAACTTCTCCGTAAGGAAGGATCTGGGCCTCAGGAAGGGGCAGTTTGTCCCGTTCTCCGTAAGGCTCAACCAGAAGGACCGCACGCTCACCGGCTTCAGGCTTGATCTCGGCGACAAAGCGGGCGGCAGGGTGACCGTCAGGAACCTTAAGGTAGGCGGCCGCGCGGTCGCGCCTGCAGGTGATGCGAAAAAGTACGGCTACCATGATCTGAAGCTTGTCTCCCCTGCAGGTGCCGGAGATGCGGTGTTCGAGGTCACCGGGAAGGATCCCTTCATCGTGTCCAATGGGGCGGAGAAGTACCCGCTGAATGACGGCAGTGCCAGGGTATTCGGGGCTCTGATCATCGCCTTCCTGATTTCCGGAGCGCTCTTTGCGATTGTGCGCTTCATCCCCTCTGTCCGGAATGCCTGCGGCCTCGACTGGAAAATCGCAGAGGATGGGGATAAAGCTCCTTCTTCTCCGGAAAAGCCTCTGGATTCAGGGAAGGAGCCGGAAGATGAGAAGAAGACTCAAGATGGAGAAAAGGCCTCGCCCGCAAAGGACGGAAAGGCTTCTGAAAAGAAGGGATCATCTCCTGCGGCTCCTGAGGAGAAGGATGCGGTGAAGGCCCCTGAAGAGGAGAAGTACCTGACAGCTGAATCCGGTGATCCAAAATATAAGGTGATGCCCGGCAGGCTCACGCGGCTCAAGGGCATCTTCCTCGACTCCATACTCTTTGTCTACATCGCCCTACCGGTATTCTTCCTCGCGTGGGCGCTCGGCTTCTTCTCGCTGAAGACCCCGTATGAGGTAAGCGCAGACATCAGGGCGGACTACAGCGGCGTGATGAACGCGCAGGTCTTCTACATCATGAGGGGCCTCAACAGACAGTACGGTGAGGAGTACTCGGTGAAGAGCGATCTGAACCTGCAGAAGGATCAGTTCGCGCACCTCTCCGTCAGGCTCAACCATTCCAAGAAGACCATGAAGCGCCTCCGCCTTGACCTCGGTGACAGGGCAGGCGTCCGGGTGACGGTGAGGAACATCACGGTCGGCGGGCACAGCGTCGGGAACGCCGGCGACAGCGGGATCTTTGATCTTCATGATCTGAAGCTCGTCAGCTCCTCCGGGGCGGACGGTGCGGTTTTCGAGGTGACCGGAAACGATCCGTACCTTGAGACGAAGCACACCGTAATCAGCTCCGCGAGGATCTGGATGGCAGTGCTCGTCACGCTCCTCATCTCGGGAGCGCTCTTCTCCATAGTCCGCTTTATCCCCAGGGTAAGGCGCGCCTGCGGCCTTGACTGGGAGAATGCGGAGGATGCCGGGGAGACTCAGGAGGAGAATGCTGCGGATGAGGAGGGCAGCGCCTCCGGCGGTGCGGAGGAAAAGGGCGGCGAAAAGGCTCAGGAGGAAGGCGCTGATGCCGGAGACGGCAGGGAGAGCGCTCCGGAGGCACCGGAGAAGGTCACGAGACGGCAGGGGATTTTCCTTGACTCGCTCCTCTTTGTCTACATCGCGGTGCCGGTCTTCTTCCTTGCGTGGGCGCTCGGCTTCTTCTCCATGAACACGCCCTACGAGGTAAGCGCCGATATAAAGGCGGACCGCGACGGTGTGATGAAGGCCCAGGTCTACTACGTGATGAAGGGGCTCAACAGTGATTTTGCGGAGCAGTATTCAGTGCGGCAGGATCTCAGGCTGCAGAAGGATCAGTTCTCGCACCTCTCGTTAAGGCTCAACCGCAATAACAAGACCATGAAGCGCCTCCGCCTTGATCTTGGTGATCAGGCAGGCATGAGGGTCTCGCTGCTCAACCTCCGTGTCGGCGGCCGCCGCATCGCGGATCCGGGAGATGAGAGCGAGTACAGCTATCATGATCTGAAACTTTTGAAATCCTCAGGAGCTGACGGCGCGGTATTCGAGGTCACCGGAGCGGATCCCTACATCGCATCGCTCAACACCGTCATAAGCTCTGCAAGGGTCTGGCTCGCCGTGTTCATCGCGCTCCTCATTTCAGGCGCGATCTTCGGCATTGTCCGCTTCATCCCGTCGGTGAGGCGTGCCTGCGGGCTCAACTGGGAAGTCACTGACCCGGCATCAGGCACCAAGGCCTAGAGCGCCGTTCGGACCGGACACAATCAAAGAGCAGCCGCCGGCTGCTCTTTTTCTTCATGCAGCTCCCGGAGCGCTTTGCGGCGGCTGGAGCCATGTACTCCTTTCCGTATTGCAGGCGGTCCCGCAATCCCTCCCGCAATGCCTGTTTTTCATTTATTTGAGGGCGGATCAGCTTTTTAGAATTCCCCTTGGGGTAAAATGAAACGGGCCCTGCGGCGTGTGCCTGCAGCGGTCCTTAACGGATCCGGAGGACTCCTCATGCAGCTGGTGTGTGACTATGAGTTTTCAGCGGAGAATACTTTCGCCAGCTTCGTCGCGGGCGGCAATTCAATGCTGATTACTGCGCTTCACGGCGCGGTCGCCGGCGATCCGTCAAGCAGCATAGTCTATTTCTACGGCGACCACGGTACCGGCCGGACCCACCTCGTAAAGTCAGTCCTCCGTGAATGCGAGGACCGCCGCCGCTCCGCCGTTCTCATCTCCATGACAGACCGGTTCCGGATTTCCCCGAAGATGCTCTCCCGCGCGAAGGAGGACGTGATCCTCATCGATGACGTGGATCAGGTCGCGGGCGACACGGAATGGGAGAACGCCATCTACGAGATCGTGAACAGCGTCAAGAACGGCAGCGGGCAGAGGCTCGTCGTATCGTCGCTCACGAGGCAGGCTGACTCGGGCTTCTCGCGGAAGGACATTGTGACGCGCCTTTCCTGGGGCGTCACCTTCCACGTGGAGGAGCTTTCTGACGATGACAAGATCAGGGCGCTAGAGCTCCGCGCGGGTCTCAGGGGCATGAAGCTGACTGACGAGACGGCGAGGTTCATGATCACGCGCCTCCCCCGCAGCATGACGGATCTGATGAGCTCGCTTGCGCTGCTCGAGCACTCCCTTGAGGACGGGCACCGCCTCTCCTATCTCACCATACCGTTCGTGAAGAAGGTGCTCGGCATCTGACATTTGCCGCAGCTCCCTGATCTCCGCTATCTGACGCTCTCCGAGAGCTCCTGATCCTCTCTCTCAAGCTCATGGTTCCTGATGATTAGGCCCTCGATGTAGGCCCTGTCGAGACGGCTTTTGGTGTAGGTGAGCGCCGAGTTCAGAAGGGCGTTCGACTCACCGAAGTTGTCATTGAGGGCGTAGTACCTTCCCTTTGCGATCTTTGACTTGCCGGGGTTGCCGGCAGCCGTCCAGGCCCTCGCGAGCATGTCGTAGACGAGCGGGCTGTCGTCATGCTTCCTCTCGTAGGCATCGAGCACCGAGACGGCTTTTTTTGCCTGTCCTGCCGAGATGCAGAGGTTGGCGAGGTTCAGCACTACAGTCAGGCTGTCCGGCCTTGACGCGGCAAGCTGCTCGAGCCTCGGCAGCATGGCTTTGCTGTTCCCGAGACCGATGCTGATGTCGGTTTCCGCGTCGATGACGAAGAGGTTGTCCTTCCTCCCGGTTTTCCTTACGAGGATGTCAAGCGCCTCGTCAGCCGCGTGGAACCTCCCGAGCTCCATGAGGGCCATGACCCTGCCGTAGAGGGCCTCCGGATCGGACGGGCTGCGGTCAAGCTTCTTCTGATAGGCCGCGAGCAGCAGCTCCGGATCGGCGCGCTCGTAGCGCACCGCGATGCGGGCCTTCGCGAAATAGAAGTCGGGGCTGTTGAAGTAGGAGGGACGCTTCGGCATCCCCGCGGCCATTGATCTCGCGGCCGCCACGCGGTACTCCGGCACCGGATGGGTGAGGAGCCCCTGGGGGATGGAGATGCCGCCGGTCAGCCCGGAGAGCTTCGCGAAGAACGAGACCATGCCCTCCGGATCAAACCCGGCCTTGTAGAGTGTCCTGATCCCAACGGAGTCGGCATCCATCTCGTGCTCCCTCGTATAGGTGATCTGGGCCTGGATCCCGGCGCCTATGGCCGTCGTGAGCGCGGCGGCGCCGAGCGCTGGGTTCAGCATCGAGAGCGCTATGGCTCCGGCGATTCCGGCGAAGGTGAGCTTGTTGCTCCGGCTGCTTGCCTCGATGAACTGCGCGAGGTGGCGCCTTGTGATGTGGCTCACCTCGTGGGCGAGGACGCCGGCGAGCTCGCTTTCATTCTCTGCGTAGTGGAAAAGCCCGGAGTTGACCTTGACGCTGCCGCCCAGGAACGCCGCGGCGTTGAGCTCCGGATCGGTCACGAGGAAGAAGTGGAAGGGGAAGCGCACCCCGTCGGAGGCCGCGATGAGCTTCTGCCCGACGCTCGCTAGGTACTCGTCGATGACCGGATCGTCAGTCACCGGGAGCATCCTCCTCGCCTGCCTGCTGAAGAACTTCCCGAGCCTGATCTCCTTGCCGACGGAGAGCGCGGTCTCTCCTGCCGTCCCTATCTCGGGAAGCCCCCGCAGATCAAAGCTGCCGTAGTCGTAGAGCCCGGCGGATGCCGCCGTGCCTGAAAGAAGGGAGGACAGAAGGAGGACCGCTGTCTGTTTTAAAAGTCTCAAGCAGTCCTCCGGCATCCTTAAAAAGAACAGTTTAGTACATCAGCGTGTAGAGCTTTCTTCTGTAGGCCGAGACCTCAGGATCCCCCTCCATGGTGGCGAGGATGTCGAGGTAGAGCTTCTTGGTGTCCTCGAAGGCGAGATCCTTCCTGAGGACGGAGAAGAGCAGATCAAGCGCCTTGATCTTCTCTCCGGCCTCGTTGTATTTTACAGCGAGTTTCTTGGCTGTGCCCTTGTCCGAGGGATCCTTCGCGTATTCCTCCTCGAGTTTCTCGACATCGGGGGACTTCGCGGCCTTGCCGGCGAGATCAAGCGCTGACTTCAGCTTCTGGTAGTAGCTGTCCTGGTTCTCGAGGGGGATGCCATCGAGGAGCTTCTTCGCCGAGTTCAGGTTGTTGTTCCTGAGCTCGATGTCAGCCTTCACAAGGCGGTACTCCGGCTTGTCGTTCGCGGCAAGCGCCTCGTTTATCTTGAGGAGCGCGGTCTTGAGGTCTCCCTTCTCCAGGGCGTTCCTTGCCTCGCCTGCCTCAATCTCGTCGGTCTTCGGCATCACCTGGTCAAGAACCTTCTTTATGTTCTCGAGGGTGGCCTGCTCGGCCTGGAGGAGCCCCGAGATGCGGCCCTTCTGCACGACGATGACAGATGGAACGGATCTTACGCCCCACTGGACAACCATCTGCTGGAATTCCGGATGGGCGTCTATGTCTATTCTGACCAGCGATGCGTAGGGGCTTGACTCCGGGACAAGCGGCTCGGCGGACTGAAGGAGCTTCGAGCTCTCGGGATCCTGCGCCGAGTAGACAAAGAGAAGCATCGCCTTTCCGGCGTTGCTGTCAAAGACGCTCTGCATGTTTTCGGGTGTAAGTTCCAGACTCATGTTTCTTTCTCCTCAAATCCTGGGTTTCTGTTCGTATAGATGGAGGCGGATCACCTGGAAATAAAGCGGGTCATCGCATTTTCCGTGCGGATGAGCGACTTCAGCTCGTCATCCGAGAGCTTTCCCTTGCTGGTGTCGTTCTTCTCGATCCCGTCCGCGACGGTGTAGCCGCCGTCCCTGCTGAACACTGAAATCTTTTTCCGGTCGATGATGACGGTATGGCCGGAGTCCCCTCCCGTGACGAAGGAATTGGTGAGCATCCCGGTCAGATCGCTTCCGGTCGAGTAGTCGGAAATGCTGTTGGTCACGCCGAGGAACCTGCTGAGTATCGTCGGCGCGATGTCCGCATGGTTGGTCATCCCGCTCCTGAGGCCGTTCTCGACGCCCTCTCCCATGATCACAAGGGGCACATGGAGCGAGGCGTAGGTGAACCTGCCGGCATGCGGCACGTCCTTGCCCACGAGGTCGAAGTCAAAGCCCTTGTCCGAGGTGACGATGGTTATGGTGTCAGGCATTCCCGACGCGGTGTCGAAGAGCGGACCGAGCATCGAGTCGGTGTAGTAAACGGCGTTCCTGTACGAGTTCCTCAGCTCCTCGCCGAGGTTGCCGGTCATGCCGGAGACTGTCCGGTTCTTCCTGGTGCCGTGCCCGAACGGGCCGTGAAACTTCTCCGGGAGCACGGTCTCAAGCGGCCCGTTGAGGAGAAGGAGCGCGAAGAAGCGGCTTTCCTTCTCCCCGCTCCTTCCGGCGAGGTATTTCATGAAGGCAGCCACGGTCTCGTCGTCCGTCCGGGAGTAGACAATGCTGTCGAAGCCGCGGAGCCCGGCCGAGGCGGTCGTCAGGATGTCATCGTCCCAGGGCTTTCCGGTGCGGAATATCCTGATGTCGCTCCTGTCGCGCTGCAGCTCGTCGAAGAGCACCGGATCGATCCTCGCGTCCCTCGCGAGATCCGCGTACTGGGGAATAAGCCCGTAGAGCATCGAGAACACGGAGTCATACGGGGAGACCGAGGTCGAGAAGTGGCTGGTGAAGGAGAGGCCTCCGGCGGCTGCCTGGTTGAGGTTCGGCATGTTCTCCCTCGTGAGCATGTCGCCCCTGAGGCCGTTGAGGCTTATGAGGATGAAGTTTCTCTCCGGATGCTTCTCCGCCGTGATGCTCCGGAGCGGGTAGTTCATCAGCCTCCTCGAGCTCTGCTCGGCCTCCGGGAGGGTGATCCAGCTGTTCTCCGCGAGGAACGAGCGCGCGGTCATGGGGTACATCATCGGGAAGATGTATGACTGGTCGGTTATCGGCCGGTACTTCACGGCGTCAGCCCAGACATGCAGTAGGTGCGTCGCGACAAAGCAGACGACTGCGGCCGCGATGAGAACCTTGGTGAACGCGGGTATCCTGGTCTTGCGGCACTTGTAGTCCGCGTAGCGGATGAGCACCGACTCGATGGCGATGACCGCTGGAACGGAGTAGATCAGGTAGTAGAAGTTGAGGCCGAGGGAGCTCCTGTCGAAATCGGAGATGACGCGGAGGATCTGCCAGCTCATGTGGAAATGGAAGTAATGGAAGATCTGGGTGTCGACGAGGAGCGCGATATTGAGGATTGAGGCAGTGACGAACGCCGTGGTCCTGTAGGCCTTCTTTCCGGTGATGATGAAGGAGAACGGGAAGAGGAACAGCAGGAAGAACATGAAGCAGAGGAAGCCGAAATGCCCGATGAGGCTGACGATCGCGTAGAAATGATCAAGGGTGCTCACTGCCGTCCGCGGGTACTCGATGAGGTACCTGATGCCGATGGCCGCGGACAGGGCAATATTGAGAAAAGCGAACCACTGCGCCCATTCCACCGATGATGAAACCTTGTCAAAGTAGCCGGCGGACGAATTCGTTTCCGTTCTCACAGAGCTTCTCCTTCCCATAAGCCGCGCATCCGGCTTTCTCATCATACAAGCGCATAAGCATCATGCCCCGGTACAGCCGCTTAAGGCAGCCGGGATTACGCGCAATTATAAGATATGCCGCGCTTTCATAAAGGGAGCTGGCTGAATTTGCCGTACTAGGGAGAATCAGGCCCTGCGGCCCGGTTTAGTGCCTTAACATACTTTGGTGTGGGAACAGACAGGGACGCCCGGGGCTTATGCCTGGTTTGCCTCCTGAACAGATGAAAAATACCGCATCCTGTCATGATTTTGAGACAAAGTTGTATCATTTGTATGCGCCGGCTAATAATATCCGGCAAGTACTATGCGCAGCATAACGGCAGCCTCCAGGCAGGACGGGTTTCCTTCCGTCCCCGGCTGCTCCGCGGCCGCATCCGCCGTGTCCGCACGGGCGGCCCGGCATGCTGCCGGTGTTTTAAGACGGGATTGCTCATGAATAAAAAACTGATAGCTTCTTTAGTATGCGCCGCCTCGCTCGGAGCCGCGTTTTCCGCAGATGCCCTGATTGCCGAGAACCAGCTCACCATCTGGGTCAACAGCGACAAGGGCTACAACGGGATTGCGAAGGTCGGTGAGAAATTCACCAGTAAGACCGGCGTCAGGGTGACAGTCTCCCACCCATACCAGCCGGAGGTCAGGTTCCAGCAGACTGCCGCGACCAGCAACGGCCCGGATATCCTGCTCTGGGCGCATGACCGCTTCGGCGACTGGGTACAGACCGGGCTCCTGGCCCCGCTTGAGCTGAGAGCGGAGGAAAAGGCGAAGTTCGCTGATTTTGCCTGGGACGCAATGACAATCGGAGGGAAAATCTACGGCTACCCGATGAGCGTTGAGGCAATCGGGCTTATCTGCAACAAGAAGCTTGTTCCTCAGGCCCCGGAGAACTGGGAGGACTTCCCGAAGATCGATGACGAGCTCAGGAAACAGGGCGCGCGTGCCATATTCTGGGACTACACCACTCCGTACTACAGCTATCCGCTCATTTCCGTGAACGGCGGATATGCCTTCAGGAGGGGAGCTGACGGCAGCTATGACGTCAGCGAGACAGGCATAGCCAGCGAGGGCGCCAAGAAAGGCCTCAGGTTCCTCGCTGATCTGGTGAGGAACGGCCATATGGACAAGGGCCCCGACTACGCGGTCATGGAGGAGAACTTCGCGAAGGGCAACCTCGGGTGCATCGTGGCAGGCCCCTGGGCTCTCGGAGCCTTTAAGGATGCCGGCATTGACTACTCCTTCAACCGCCTTCCGAAGCTTAACGGGAAGAGGGCAAGGCCGTTTGTCGGCATACTCGGCTTCACGATAAACTCGGCATCGCCGAACAGGAAGCTTGCAGTTGATTTTCTCGAGAACTATCTCCTGACGGATGAAGGCCTTAAGGAGGTCAACGACGACAGGCCTCTCGGCGCCTCCGCGCTCAAGAGCTTCCAGAAGATCCTCAGCAGCGATCCGGTGGTGGCTGCTGCAATAGAGAATGCGAAGGAGGGCGATCTGATGCCTTCCGTTCCCGAGATGAGCAAATTCTGGCCGGCATTCTCGAACGCCCTTAAGAACGCGACAACCGGACGCCAGAGCGCCGACGAGGCTCTCGACGCCGCGGCCGAGCGGATCCTTATGAAGTAAGGAAAGCATCCGCCGGATGCATGCAGGAAAGGTCCCGCATCATTGCCGGACCTTTCTGCCGTATTGAGCACTGACAGCGTAGGTTGCAGGCCTGCCCGAATTTCAGTGCACGCCGCCTTGCGGGATAAGGCAATGCCGGGCCGCTCTGGAGATTAAGTCTGGAATTCTGCAGTACCCCCTGCTGTGACCGGAAGGGCATCCCGCGTGCCGCCTGCGAAGGCGCAGAACGTTCCTTCCGTACCCCCAATGAATGCAGGAGGGCGGGAGCAGAATTTCAATATTCATAAACATGTCATAAAAATCATAATTATAATTTTTAACTGCACGGGCCAGTCTGAGGGCTGTGAACAATAACTATGAATAAAAAACTGTTATGAAGTGACTGTTGTCAAGGTTCGCGATATCTAACCTTGTCTATTTTCTACGTCCGCGATTTTCATCTTCTGTTCCCCCATCCTTCTTCGTGATTCTTTCCTAATCGTCGTTCTGGCAGCATTTGTAAGGAGTCGTGAATTTCCTAAAAATTGGGAATTTTAGTTTTTAATTTCCTTTCTCTTTTTGCGAGGTACACCTTTATCAGATCTCGGCTTGCGTGGTTTCGAGTCCTTTTTTCCCTTCGGCCTGCCTCCCTTTG
>Ga0256404_1007063_pt1 | contig 18028 bp, 10 predicted proteins | sample RumenRJG_01DNA_FD_185990 | JGI IMG/M metagenome (GOLD analysis project Ga0256404, IMG submission 185990) | Bovine rumen microbial communities from Lethbridge, Alberta, Canada - RJG_01 | ecosystem: Host-associated > Mammals > Digestive system > Stomach > Rumen | place: Canada: Alberta | collected...
TCCTTGTGTCGGAAACGTAGCTGAACACGCCGTTGCCAAACACATCGTTCTTATTGTTTTCATCAACGACCACGCTATTGCTGCCGTCGTTTAACATAATGCTGTAGGTTTTCGTGCCTATCTCCACTTTACTGGCAACGGCGCCGTCTTTGACGAACTGGCCGTTCTTATCCAGCGTGACGCCGTCGCTAAGAATGGTCACGCCGTTCATCGTGAGGGTCATGAAGCCTTCGATGGCACTTTTTGACGTGGAGGCGATGCTTTTGGCGGTCACATGGGCGTGGTCAACCACCAGGGGGGAATTGCCGCTGCTGTAAATACCACGGTATCCTTCGGTGTTCAAGGTCACGTCGGCAATAGTGAGCATTGTTCCATAACTCAGGTAGATACCTTCCTTGCCTTTGTCCTTCGACTTGACGTTCAGTGTGCCGCCGCCGGTGATGGTCAGGTTGTAGTTGGAACTGATGACATCGCTGTAGCTTGACGTCGGGCCGGCCAGCGTCACGTAGCCGGGCACGTTGATAGTGAGACCTTCGATACCCTTATTGCTGATGATGGAATTGATGGAAGTATTGCCGGTGTAGTTCTTCTTAACGGTCAGCGTCTTCGAGTTGGGGTCGTAGCTAAAGGCCCCGTTGCCCAGCACGTCATCCTGGTTTCCGGGCAGCACTTCCGTGCCGTCCACATACAAATAGGTATGCTCGATGGGCTTCATCAGGATGACCGTCTTGGCCGGGGTCGTGCCGTCCGTTTCATAGACGGTGCCGTCTTTTATCACACCGCCGGCGGGCGTGGCCATCTGGATGCCGTCTTTCAGGGTGATTTTGAAATTATAAAACGCCTGCCGAGTGCCTTCTGCCCGCAGGCTGGCACCGTTCTGCAGCACAAGGGTCGGGAGGTTAGAGGTGGCGTAGATGGGTATTTGGCCGGCACTGAGCACGTAGATGCCGTCAAGCGTCACGTTGCAATTGGCATTGCAATACAGGCCTGCACCTCGATTTTCGGAGGAAATCAGCTCAAGGTTTTCACCCTTCAGCGTCGTGTTGGTTTCAAGCATCATCGGCTCCGCGTTACTTTCGAGCCTGGTCGGCGCCAGGAATTCAATGGTCAGCCCACTTATTGCATTCCGCACGGGAGGATTGTGCCTGCCCCCGGTGGTGGTGCAGACGGCGGCGCTGCCGTCTCTCTTCTTCTTTACGGTGAGCAGCTTTTTTGCCGGGTCGTAGCTGAACATGCCGTCGCCCAGGACGTCGTTATTGTTCAGGTTGGTCACCGGCAGGCCGGCTATATCCAGTTCATACGCTATTATACCTTTATAAACCGTCCATTGCGAGACTTGTGGAACATACACTTGGACGCTCCAGCCTTTTTTTTCATTCAATTCTTTAACCTGCGATTCGGTCAAAGAGTTGCTGTCATTTAATAAGGTAAAGTACAGGGTGCCGCTTCCTACTGAGGGCAGGTTGTCTTTGAACTCCATGGCAGAGAGATTGCGGAGTTCGTTGAGTTGGCAATAAATCTCCTTCAAATAAACGTCGGACTTGTTTAGCACGAGCTTCGTCAAGTGATTGTCGCTGCAATCGAGTTTTTTCAGATAACTGCAGTTGGATAAATCAAGTTGCGTCAGCTGGTTTTTGCTACAGTCCAATGTATCCAACTGGTCGGGTACCACGAGATAGGTCATCTGGTTGTTGGCGCATTCCAGCCTTCTCAAGCCTGTCAGGGCGGAGCAATTCATGTAAGGAATTCTATTATTGAAGCAAGTGACGGTCTTCAACTTGGTCTGCTTGCTGAGGTTGTTGAAGAGGGGACTGCTAATATCGTTCAGGAAGCAGTGCAATTCCCTTAAGTTTGTATAGGCACTGACATTCAAAGACGTCAGTTCGTTAACAGAGCAATTGATATATTCCATCGCCGTTTGCTCGCTATTGGCGAGTTTCAGTGTCGTCAGTTTATTCTCGGAGCAATCCAAATATTCCAGCTTGCTGGCCCGGTCCAATTCCAACTTTTTGATATTGTTGTTAAGGCAAATCAGCTTTTTGAGGTTGGTCAACGCTTTCACGTCAAGTTCGGTCAATTCGTTGTCATAGCACCCAAGTTCTTCAAGACTGGTAAAATACTCGATACCCTTCAGGCTGGCCACTTTGAGTTTTCTCGGATTAATAGAGGGGTCTTTCGTGTTGAACGATTTCAAGTCGGCAATTTGGGCGTTCGTGATGGTTTCACCCTCAGCCCTTAAGAACTTAGATTTCAACAGCTCCCGGAATACCGGATCGGGAAAATTGGTGGAATTCAATACGACGTCGGCATGCGACGACAGGCTCCATGCACCCAGCAGCATGCAGAGTGTCAACCGATGGAAAAACTTCTTCATATGGCTTCTTTTTTGATTTATAATCTGTTTAGGCAACAAAGATAGTCATTTTTTATAAAAAATAGTGTTCCACTCATATTTTTTTAATCAAGGCCATGGAGCGATGAATGTCAGGCGACAAAGCGGAGCATGCGGAAAACCGTCGGAAATGTCAAAATTTTTCAGAAAAATTCCGGCGGTTTTGTAATCCGCTGATTTCCATCAAGTCTCAAATATAGCAAAACAGAAGCGGCGCTTCGGAATTTTGAAACGCCGTTTCTGCGCGACGAAGTCCCACTTGTGAACGCCGAAACGGCGCCTCTGCAGAGAGAATGTCAAAATTTTTCGGAAAGACCAGAGAGGCACGGACGCCTTGGCGCCTGCAGCGGCCTTACCGACGACGGGAGATGCAGGCGGCCGGCGGCTCGCGCACGCGCACATTATATATTAAGGTATAAAAGAAGCGTCCCGGCCGGCGGCCGGGGCAGAAAAAGCAGGAAAGGGAAAGAAATAAGAAAAATTTTCCTCAAAAAACTTTTCCGTATCAAATATAATCACTAACTTTGCACCCGTTTCGTATGAACCGAAGCCGCGCCTTAGGGGGCTAACCTCAATAGGCATAAGGCTTTGAGACTACGGAAGGGCAGTTTCCAGAGCGGCCAAATGGGGCAGACTGTAAATCTGCTGGTTTTTACCTTCGGTGGTTCGAATCCATCACTGCCCACGCTGAAAAGCAAAAACGGACAAAAGAATCCGTACGCGGAAATAGCTCAGTCGATAGAGCACTAGCCTTCCAAGCTGGGGGTCGCGGGTTTGAGTCCCGTTTTCCGCTCAAATGCAGAGATTGCACGCTGTAATAGCTCAGTGGTAGAGCACTTCCTTGGTAAGGAAGAGGTCCCGAGTTCAAATCTCGGTTACAGCTCTAAAAGAAACAGAAACATTTTTATTATAATAAAAAAGAAAAGCTATGGCTAAAGAGAATTTTGTGCGTACAAAACCGCACGTAAACATTGGTACTATTGGTCACGTTGACCATGGTAAGACGACCTTGACCGCCGCCATCACCACGGTATTGGCAAAGAAGGGTCTGTCCGAAGTTAAGTCTTTCGACCAGATTGACAACGCCCCCGAAGAGAAGGAGCGCGGTATCACCATCAACACGGCTCACGTAGAGTATGAAACGGCCAAGCGCCACTACGCTCACGTAGACTGCCCGGGTCACGCCGACTATGTGAAGAACATGGTAACGGGTGCTGCCCAGATGGACGGTGCCATCATCGTAGTAGCCGCCACCGACGGTCCGATGCCCCAGACCCGTGAGCACATCCTGCTCGCCCGTCAGGTGAACGTTCCCCGTCTGGTAGTGTTCCTGAACAAGTGCGACATGGTCGAGGACGAAGAAATGCTCGAACTCGTAGAAATGGAAATGCGCGAGCTGCTGACCGCCTACGACTATGAAGAGGACACCCCGATCATCCGCGGTTCCGCCCTCGGCGCCCTCAACGGCGTTGAAAAGTGGGAGCAGACCGTTGTTGAACTGATGGACGCTGTTGACAACTGGATTGAAGAGCCCGTCCGCGACGTTGAAAAGCCCTTCCTGATGCCTGTCGAAGACGTATTCTCCATCACCGGCCGCGGTACCGTAGCCACGGGCCGTATCGAAACCGGTAAGGTTAAGGTTGGTGACGACGTTCAGCTCCTCGGCCTTGGTGAAAACAAGAAGTCTGTAGTAACCGGCGTTGAAATGTTCCGCAAGATCCTTGACGAAGGTGAAGCTGGCGACAACGTAGGTCTGCTGCTCCGCGGTATCGACAAGAACGAAGTGAAGCGCGGTATGGTAATCACCCACCCGGGTGCCATCACTCCTCACTCCAAGTTCAAGGCTTCCGTATACGTATTGAAGAAGGAAGAAGGCGGCCGTCACACGCCGTTCGGCAACAAGTATCGTCCCCAGTTCTACCTCCGCACCATGGACTGCACGGGTGAAATCACCCTGCCCGAAGGTGTTGACATGGTAATGCCTGGCGATAACGTTGAAATCACCGTTGAGTTGATTTACGAAGTAGCCCTGAACCAGGGTCTGCGCTTCGCCATCCGTGAAGGTGGCCGCACCGTAGGTTCCGGTCAGATTACCGAAATCCTCGACTAATCAACAGATAAACTAAAAAGAAAAGTGGCACTTTGCTCCGGCAAGGGCCACTTTCCTACGGGAATAGCTCAGTTGGTAGAGCACTGGTCTCCAAAACCAGGTGTCGGGAGTTCGAGCCTCTCTTCCCGTGCAAATTTGAGACATATGTTCAAGAAATTCATTCAATACTGCAAAGATTCTTATCAAGAATTGGCACATAAGACCACATGGCCGACCCTTAAGGAATTATCAAACAGTGCGGTGGTTGTACTAACTGCTTCCATTATCATCGCTCTGGTGGTATTTGCCATGGACAAGGTTTTTCACTTGGTAATGACAACGGTTTACCCCTAATCCCGTGTACGTATGGCTGCTGAGACAGAAATGAATTGGTATGTGCTCCGCGCAATCACAGGAAAAGAGGGCAAGGTGAAGGAGTATATTGAGGCTGAAATCAGCAACAATACCCTTCCTACCGTAAGCAAAGTTCTCATCCCGATGGAGAAGACGGTTCAGATCCGCAACGGCAAACGTGTGGTGAAAGAACACAATCTGATGTCGGGCTACGTGCTGGTGCAAGCCAAGATGGAGGGCGAAACCGCCGCCGTCCTGCGCAACACGCCCAACGTAGTGGGAATCTTGGGCGGGCTGGACAAACCGGCACCGCTGCGTCAGGCCGAAATCAACCGGCTCCTGGGCACAGTGGACGAACTGGCGGAGGGCGATGGCGAAATCCCCTTCGTAGTTGGTGAAACTGTCAAAGTAACTGAAGGGCCGTTCAGCGGATTCTCCGGAACAATCGACGAGATTAACAACGAGAAGAAGAAACTGACGGTCATGGTAAAGGTCTTCGGGCGCAACACCCCGTTGGTCTTAGGTTTTATGCAAGTCGAGAAAGAGTAGGATAATGTTACGTATCCCGACTCGCTCAATCAACATTAAAAAATAGAAAGAAATGGCTAAAGAAGTTGCTGGAATAATCAAATTACAGATTAAAGGCGGCGCTGCAAATCCTTCACCTCCCGTAGGTCCCGCACTCGGTTCCAAGGGATTGAACATCATGGACTTTTGCAAGCAGTTCAATGCCTTGACGCAAAGTAAAGCCGGAAAGGTTCTTCCCGTCGTTATCACCTACTACGCTGATAAGACCTTTACATTTGTCATCAAGACACCTCCTGCAGCAGTCCAACTGATGGAACTTGCCAAAGTGAAAGGCGGTAGCGCACAGCCTAACCGAAACAAGGTTGCTTCGGTTACTTGGGAACAAGTTAAAGCAATAGCCGAGGACAAGATGCCCGACCTGAACTGCTTCACGGTGGAAAGCGCCATGAAGATGGTGGCAGGAACGGCCAGAAGTATGGGTATCACTGTAAAAGGTGACTTTCCCGCTAATATCTAAATCTTCAAGAACATGAGTAAACTGACAAAAAATCAAAAGTTGACTTCCGAGAAGATTGAAGCAGGAAAAGCCTATACCTTGTCGGAAGCTGCAAAGCTGGTAAAAGAAATCACTACAACAAAGTTCGACGCTTCTGTTGACATGGACATCCGTCTCGGAGTTGACCCCCGTAAGGCCAACCAGATGGTTCGCGGTGTCGTATCGCTCCCTCACGGAACGGGCAAGGAAGTGCGCGTACTCTGCCTCTGCACTCCCGACAAGGAAGCAGAAGCCAAAGAAGCCGGTGCCGACTATGTAGGTCTTGACGAATACATCGAAAAGATCAAGGGCGGCTGGACCGACATCGACGTAGTGATCACCATGCCGGCCGTTATGGGTAAGATCGGTCCTCTCGGCCGTGTACTCGGCCCGCGCGGTCTGATGCCTAATCCTAAGAGCGGAACGGTTACCATGGACGTAGCCAAAGCCATCAGTGAAGTAAAGCAGGGTAAGATTGACTTCAAGGTAGACAAGAACGGTATCGTTCACTCTTCAATCGGTAAGATCAGCTTTGAGCCTGAAAAGATTGCAGACAATGCACGTGCCTTCATCAACACCATCATCAAACTGAAGCCCGCCACTGCAAAAGGCACCTACATGAAGAGTGTGTTTATCTCCTCCACCATGAGTAGAGGTATCAAAATTGACCCCAAGTCTATTGACGACAAAAACTAAGAATCATGAGAAAGGAAGATAAAACCGCGATAATTGGTAGTCTGGGTGAACTGCTCAAAGAGTATCCCCACTTCTATTTGGTAGACTCCACCGGTCTCAACGCCGAAAAGACCACAGCCTTCCGCCGTCTCTGCTTCAAGCAGGACATCAAGATGACTGTTGTCAAGAACACGCTTCTCCAGAAAGCACTCGAGGCTGCAGAAGAAGACTTCAGCCCGATTTATGAAGCCCTGAAAGGCACGACCGCCGTATTGTTCACTAAGGTGGCAAACGCTCCGGCCAAGATGCTGAAGAAAAACAAGGACACGGGCATAGCCGGTCTCAAGGGTGCTTACGCCGAAGGCGGTTTCTATGGCGCAGACCAACTGGATAACCTTGCTGCTCTCAAGAGCAAGGAAGAACTCATCGCAGATGTTGTGGCTTTGCTGCAATCTCCGATCAAGAACGTTGTTTCTGCCCTGCAGAGCGGTGGCAACAACATCCACGGTATCTTAAAAACTTTGGGCGAACGTCCCGAATAAACAAATTCATTGTATAACAAATAAAACTTAAATAAAATGGCAGACATTAAAGCTATTGCCGAAACTTTGGTCGGCTTGACAGTTAAGGAAGTTAACGAGTTGGTAACTGTATTGAAAGAAGAGTACGGAATTGAGCCCGCAGCTGCAGCTGTAGCAGTTGCTGCCGGTCCCGCAGCCGGCGGTGCCGCTGAGGCCGCTGAAGAAAAGACTTCTTTCGACGTAGTATTGAAGAGCGCTGGCGCTGCTAAGCTGCAGGTCGTAAAGGCCGTTAAGGAAGCTTGTGGCCTCGGTCTGAAGGAAGCCAAGGATTTGGTTGACGCTGCTCCCAGCACTCTGAAGGAAGGCGTTTCCAAGGACGACGCTGAAGCTCTGAAGAAGGCTATCGAAGAAGCCGGCGCAGAAGTAGAAATCAAGTAACTTTACCTGAATAAGGTCTTCGGTTAAGAATCCTCTGGTAGGGGGTTCTTAACCTTTTTGTGTCTATAACGCATTAAACAGAATAATAAATGTCTTTAGAAAACAACAACCGAATTAACTTTGCCTCCATCAGGAAGCCCATGCCCTATCCCGACTTCCTGGATGTGCAATTAAAGTCCTTCCGCGACTTTTTCCAGCTGGACACACCACCGGAGAAGCGCAAGAACGACGGATTGTACAAAGTGTTCAGCGAGAATTTCCCCATCACGGACACCCGCAACAACTTTGTACTGGAATTTCTTGACTACTATATCGATCCGCCAAGATATACTGTAGAAGAATGCCTCATCAAAGGACTCACTTACAGTGTTCCACTGAAGGCCAAGCTCAAGCTCTACTGTACCGATCCGGATCACGAGGATTTTGAAGCTCAAGTGCAGGACGTGTTCCTGGGCTTCATACCCTACATGACAGACAACGGCACTTTCATCATCAATGGTGCCGAGCGTGTTGTTGTTTCCCAATTACACCGCTCTCCGGGCGTGTTCTTCGGTTCCAGCGTCCATGCCAACGGCACACAGCTCTATTCAGCCCGCATCATCCCGTTCAAGGGCTCTTGGATAGAATTTGCCACAGACATCAACAGCGTCATGTACGCCTATATCGACCGTAAGAAGAAATTGCCCGTAACGACCCTCCTGCGTGCCATCGGCTTTGAAACCGACCGCGAAATACTTGAGATCTTCGACCTTGCTGAAGAAGTCAAGGTAAGCAAGGCCAATCTGAAGAAAATGATAGGCCGGAAGTTGGCCGCACGTGTCGTTAAGCGCTGGATTGAAGACTTTGCCGACGAAGATACCGGTGAAGTGGTATCCATCGAGCGAAACGAAGTTATTCTGGACCGCGAGACAGTGCTGGACGAGGACAATATCAAACTGATTATTGAGGGTGGCGAGAAGAAAATTCTCATTCACCGCGAAGACGCCGGCGGAACAGACTACTCCATGATATTCGAGACTCTGAAGAAAGACCCGAGTAACTCGGAGAAAGAAGCTGTGCTCTACATCTACCGCCAGCTCCGCAACGCCGACCCCGCCGACGACGCCAGTGCACGAGAAGTCATAAACAACCTGTTCTTCTCAGAACGCCGCTACGATTTGGGCGAAGTAGGCCGCTACCGTATCAACCACAAACTCGGTCTGGACACCCCCTCCGACGTCCGCGTCCTGACAAAAGAAGACATTATAGAAATCATCAAATACCTCATTCAACTGGTCAACTCGAAAGCTCAGGTCGACGACATCGACCACTTGAGCAACCGCCGCGTCCGCACCGTTGGCGAACAGCTGGCCGGCCAGTTCTCCGTCGGACTGTCACGCATGAGCCGCACCATCCGTGAGCGCATGAATGTACGCGACAATGAGGTATTCTCACCGACAGACTTGATTAACGCCAAGACTGTATCCTCGGTTATCAACTCCTTCTTTGGTGCCAACCCGCTGTCGCAGTTCATGGACCAGACCAATCCTTTGGCTGAAGTTACGCACAAACGCCGCCTTTCAGCCCTGGGCCCCGGCGGTCTTACCCGTGAACGCGCCGGATTTGAGGTTCGTGACGTACACTATACTCACTACGGACGTCTCTGCCCCATCGAGTCACCGGAAGGTCCCAACATCGGACTTATTTCTTCCCTGTGTGTATTCGCAAAGATCAACGACCTGGGATTCATTGAAACTCCTTACCGCACGGTCAAGGATGCCAAGGTAAACCTGAACAACAGCGAAGTGGTCTATCTCACCGCAGAAGAAGAAACCAACAAGATCATAGCCCAGGGCAACGCCCCGCTGAACGCCGACGGCACATTCATCCGTACCAAGGTAAAATGCCGTCAAGATGCCGACTATCCTGTAGTACCGCCCAGCGAAGTAGAACTTATGGACGTTGCCCCGCAACAGATAGCCTCCATCGCCGCCGCGCTTATCCCGTTCCTCGAGCATGACGATGCTCACCGTGCATTGATGGGCTCAAACATGATGCGCCAGGCCGTGCCTCTGATTACCTGCGAAACACCTATCGTCGGAACCGGCATAGAGAAACAAGTGTGCGAAGATTCTCGTACCATGATTACCGCAGAAGGCGACGGTGTAGTAGAATACGTTGATGCCGATAAAATTGTCATCCGTTATGACCGTACGGAGGATGAAGATTTTGTAAACTTCGACAGCGCTGTCAAAGAATACAAGTTACCTAAATTCCGCCGCACGAACCAGAACATGACCATAGACCTTCACCCCCTCTGCGTGAAAGGCCAGCGCGTCAAGGCCAACGACATCTTGACCGAAGGTTATGCAACAGCCAATGGCGAGCTCGCTCTCGGACGCAACCTGCTGGTTGCCTACATGCCGTGGAAGGGTTACAACTATGAGGATGCCATTGTTCTGAATGAGCGCCTTGTTCGTGAGGACATCCTGACCTCCGTACACGTTGACGAATACTCTTTGGCCGTTCGCGAAACCAAGCGTGGTATGGAAGAACTGACCAACGACATCCCCAATGTCAGCGAAGATGCCACAAAGAATCTCGACGACAACGGTATCGTTCGTATCGGTGTACGCATCGAACCGGGCGATATCCTCATTGGTAAGATTACGCCTAAGGGTGAAAGCGACCCGTCACCAGAAGAGAAACTGCTCCGCGCCATCTTCGGTGACCGTGCTGGCGACGTGAAAGACGCCTCCTTGAAAGCCACTCCGTCGCTTTCGGGCGTCGTTATTGGCAAAGAGCTCTTCAGCAAAGCCATCAAGACGCGCCAGAGCCGTGCCGCCGACAAATTGGAACTGCAAAAGGTCGAGGAAGAGTTTAACAAGAAGGTCAATGACCTGAAGGAAATCCTGATAGAAAAACTGACCGTTATTACTAAAGACAAGGTTTCACAAGGCATCAAGAACAACTTGGGCGAAATTGCCATTCCTAAGGGTACCAAGTTTACCAAAGCCCTGCTCAAGACGATTGACTACTCATCCATCCAACTGAGCAAATGGACCAACGACAGCCACAAGAATGAACTCATCCAGCAAGTGGTTATCAACTATCTGAAGAAATACAACATCTTCGACGCTGAGCTGAAGCGCAAGAACTTCGCCATCACAATCGGCGACGAACTGCCCTCCGGCGTCATCCAGATGGCTAAAGTTTACATCGCCAAGAAGCGTAAGATCGGTGTTGGCGACAAGATGGCCGGACGTCACGGAAACAAGGGTATCGTTTCCAAGGTAGTCCGTCAGGAAGACATGCCGTTCCTCGAAGACGGAACGCCAGTCGATATTGTCCTCAACCCGCTGGGCGTACCTTCCCGTATGAACCTCGGCCAGATATTTGAAGCTGTGCTTGGTTATGCCGGAAGCAAACTCGGCAAGAAATTTGCCACGCCCATCTTCGACGGCGCCACCTTGGCCGACTTGGAAGAATGGACCGACAAAGCCGGACTGCCCCACCTGGGCTCCACCCAGCTCTACGACGGTGAGACCGGCGAACCTTTCGACCAGAAAGCAACCGTTGGTGTCACCTACATGCTTAAACTCGGCCACATGGTTGAAGACAAGATGCACGCCCGTTCCATTGGTCCGTACTCTCTCATTACCCAGCAGCCGCTCGGCGGTAAGGCCCAGTTCGGTGGCCAGCGCTTTGGTGAGATGGAAGTATGGGCTCTTGAAGCCTTCGGTGCCTCACACGTTCTTCAAGAAATGCTCACAACGAAATCAGACGATGTCACCGGCCGTGCCAAGGCATACGAAGCTATTGTCAAAGGCGACAATCTTCCCACACCGGGCATTCCCGAATCTCTCAACGTTCTCTTGCACGAGCTCCGCGGCTTAGGCCTGAGCGTATCACTGGATTAATTTTTGAAACTCTTTACATTATATAAATTATGGCATTTAAGAAAGAATCAAAGATAAAGAGTTCCTTCACCAAAATCTCCATCGGATTGGCCTCGCCTGAGGAAATCCTTGAGAACTCCTATGGTGAAGTTCTTAAACCCGAAACCATCAACTACCGCACCTACAAGCCCGAGCGCGACGGTTTGTTCTGCGAACGCATTTTCGGTCCCACGAAAGACTACGAATGCAACTGCGGCAAATACAAACGCATCCGCTACAAAGGCATCGTCTGCGACCGTTGCGGTGTAGAAGTAACCGAAAAGAAAGTGCGTCGCGAACGCTGTGGCCACATCAACCTCGTCGTTCCCGTGGCTCACATCTGGTATTTCCGCACCTTACCCAATAAAATAGGTTACCTGCTCGGCCTGCCCACCAAGAAATTGGACGCCATCATCTACTATGAGCGCTACGTTGTCATACAGCCGGGCTGCCTCGAGGGTCAGGAAATCTATGAAGGCCGTCCCATCCAGAAGATGGAACTGCTCACCGAGGACGAGTATCTCGACTTGCTGGAAAAACTGCCTCAAGGTAACCAGCATCTGGAAGACAACGACCCGCAGAAATTCATCGCCAAGATGGGCGCCGAAGCCGTTTACGACCTGCTCGCACAGCTCAATCTCGATGATTTGTCATACGAGCTGCGCAACCGTGCCAACACCGACACCTCTCAGCAGCGCCGCACCGAAGCTCTCAAGCGCCTCCAGGTAGTTGAAGCTTTCCGTGCCAGTGCACAACGCAACCGTCCTGAGTGGATGATTCTGAAGATTCTTCCGGTCATCCCGCCCGATTTGCGCCCCCTCGTTCCGCTGGACGGCGGCCGCTTCGCCACCTCCGACCTGAACGACCTCTATCGCCGCGTGCTCATTCGCAACAACCGTCTGAAGCGTCTGCTCGACATCAAGGCCCCCGAAGTCATTCTCCGCAATGAGAAACGTATGCTCCAGGAAGCCGTCGACAGTTTGCTCGACAATTCCCGCAAGAGTTCCTCCGTGCGTTCCGACTCCAACCGTCCCCTCAAGTCGCTCTCCGACTCCCTCAAGGGTAAGCAGGGACGTTTCCGCCAGAACCTCCTCGGTAAGCGTGTCGACTACTCCGCCCGTTCGGTCATCGTTGTCGGCCCCGAGCTCAACATGGGCGAATGCGGTCTGCCCAAGCTCATGGCCGCCGAGCTCTACAAGCCATTCATTATCCGCCGCCTCATTGAGCGTGGCATCGTGAAGACCGTAAAGAGCGCCAAACGCATCATCGACCGCAAGGACCCCATCATTTGGGACATTCTCGAATACGTCATGCGCGGACACCCCGTGCTCCTCAACCGTGCTCCGACACTTCACCGTCTCGGCATCCAGGCTTTCCAGCCCAAGATGATTGAAGGTATGGCCATCCAGCTCCATCCGCTGGCATGTACCGCTTTCAACGCCGACTTCGACGGTGACCAGATGGCCGTCCACTTGCCCCTGAGCAACGAGGCCATCATCGAGGCACAAACCCTCATGCTGCAGAGCCACAACATCCTTAACCCGGCCAACGGTGCACCTATCACCGTGCCTTCACAGGACATGGTGCTTGGTCTCTACTACATCACCAAACTGCGTCCCAATGCCAAGGGCGAAGGTCTCATCTTCTATGGCCCCGAAGAAGCTATCATCGCTTACAACGAGCGCCGTGTTGATGTTCACGCCATCGTGAAAGTCATGGTCAACGACATTGACGAAGCCGGACAGCCTCTCCGCCATCTGGTTGAGACTTCCGTCGGCCGTGTCATCGTCAACGAAATCATCCCCGAAGAAGTTGGCTTTGTCAACGAAATCATATCGAAGAAATCGCTCCGCGACATCATTGCCCGCGTCATCAAGACCGTCGGCATGGCCCGCGCCTGCAAATTCCTCGACGGCATCAAGAATCTCGGTTACCGCATGGCCTACAAGGGTGGTTTGTCCTTCAACCTCGACGACATCATTATCCCTGTAGAGAAAGAAGAAATCGTGAAGGAAGGCAACGAGGAAATCGACCAGATCACGATGAACTACCAGATGGGTTTCATCACCGACAACGAGCGCTACAACCAGGTCATCGACACCTGGACCCACGCCAACGCCAAGCTGAAGCGTACCCTCATGAAGCAGATGACCGAAGCCGACCAGGGCTTCAACTCCGTCTTCATGATGCTCGACTCCGGTGCCCGTGGATCGGCCGACCAGATTGCCCAGTTGGCCGGTATGCGCGGTCTGATGGCCAAGCCTCAGAAAGCCGGTGCCGAAGGCGCACAGATCATTGAAAACCCCATTCTTTCCAACTTCAAGGAAGGCATGTCGGTGCTCGAATACTTCATCTCCACCCACGGTGCCCGTAAGGGTTTGGCCGACACCGCCCTGAAGACGGCCGACGCCGGTTATCTGACCCGCCGTCTCGTTGACGTGGCCCACGATGTCATCATCAACGAAGAAGACTGCGGCACCCTGCGCGGACTCGAATGCACCGCCCTCAAAGACGGTGACGAAGTCATCAGCTCCCTCGGCGAGCGCATCCTCGGCCGCGTGTCGGTTCACGATGTCATCAACCCCACCACGGGTAAGGTCATCGTGGCCGCCGGCGAAGAAATCACCGAGCCCATAGCCGCTGAAATAGAAGCCTCGCCCATTGAGAGCGTCGAGATTCGTTCCGTCCTCACCTGCGAGAGCAAACACGGCGTCTGCATGAAATGCTACGGCCGCAACCTGGCCACCAGCAAGATGGTGCAGATGGGCGAAGCCGTCGGCGTCATTGCCGCACAGTCCATCGGTGAGCCGGGAACGCAGCTTACGCTCCGTACGTTCCACGCCGGTGGTGTGGCCGGTAACGCCGAAGCCAACGCCACCATCACGGCCCGCCACAAGGCCCGTCTCGAATTTGACGAGCTCCGCACCGTTGATGTCATCAACAACGACGGCACCTCCGGCATGATTGTCGTAGGCCGACTCGCCGAAGTCCGCATGATCGACGAAAACACCGGCATCGTGCTCTCCACACAGAACGTGCCCTACGGTTCCCAGCTCTTCGTGCGCGACGGCGACAGCGTTGACCAAGGCACCATTATCGCCAAGTGGGACCCCTTCAATGCTGTCATCGTGACCGAAATGCAAGGTAAGGCCCAGTTCGAGAACGTGAAGGAAGGTGTTACCTGCCGCGTTGACCTCGACGAAGCCACCGGACTGCGCGAAGTCATCGTCATTGAATCCAAAGAGCGCTCCAAAGTGCCCATGGTACACATCCTCGACGACAAGGGCAACACCCTGCGCACCTACAACTTCCCCATCGGCGGTCACATCACCATCACCGACGGTCAGAAGCTCAAGGCCGGCGACATCATCGTCAAGATACCGCGTGCCGTCGGCAAGGCCGGCGACATCACCGGCGGTCTGCCCCGCGTCACCGAGCTCTTCGAAGCCCGCAACCCGTCCAACCCCGCCATCGTCAGCGAAATCGACGGCGAAATCAAGATGGGCAACATCAAGCGCGGCAACCGCGAGATCATCGTCACCTCCAAGGTGGGCGACGAGCGCAAGTATCTCGTGCCCCTGTCCTCACAGATTCTGGTGCAGGAGAACGACTTCGTCCGCGCCGGCACCCCGCTGAGCGACGGCAGCATCACGCCCTCCGACATTCTGGCCATCAAGGGCCCGACGGCCGTCCAGGAATACATCGTCAACGAGATTCAGGACGTTTACCGCCTCCAGGGTGTGAAGATCAACGACAAGCACTTCGAGGTTATCGTCCGCCAGATGATGCGCAAGGTTCGCATCGTCGATCCGGGCGACACCAACTTCCTCGAGGAAGAAATTGTTGACAAGATTGAATTCAACGAAGAAAACGACCGCATCTGGAGCAAGAAGGTAGTCACCGACGCCGGCGACAGCCAGAACCTCAAGGTCGGCATGATCGTGACACCCCACCGTCTGCGCGACGAGAACTCGCAGCTCAAGCGCCGCGACCTCCGTCCCGTAGAGGTGCGCGACGCCGTGCCCGCCACCTCCACGCAGATTCTCCAGGGTATCACCCGTGCTGCCCTCCAGACGTCGAGCTTCATGTCGGCAGCCTCCTTCCAGGAGACCACCAAGGTGCTCAACGAAGCTGCCATCCGCGGCCGTGTCGATTATCTCGAAGGCATGAAGGAAAACGTCATCACCGGCCATCTGATTCCCGCCGGCACCGGCCTGCCCGCCTTCCGCAACCTCATCGTAGGCAGCAAGGAAGAGTATGAGGCTCAGCTCGCCCAGAAGGAATACGCCCTCGAGGACGCAGAACCCTTCGAAGAAGAACAAGAATAAGATAATCCCTCAGGATTCATACACTAAAGCCCCGGCGCCTGTTGGCGTCGGGGCTTTTTCCGTAAACGTGCACCACCCGGATGCCTGAGAATACGGAACGCACTGGAAAGACACCGGTGCGACAATGTCACGGCAGGAAAGCACCGCTTTTATTGACTTTTCTTCTGCAGGGGGCAGACTTCGGGGCGCAGAAGTGGGACTTCGGGACGCAAAGGCGGCGTTTCAAAATTTTGAAACGCCGCTTCTGATTTCATTACCGCTTCGCTCCCGAACTTCGTTCCCGCGATGCCTGCGAAATTTTTCATTGTTTATTTTTCATTGTTAATTTTTCATTGTTCATTGAAAATTCCTATCTTTGTGCCAAATAATCAACGACAATAGAAAAAACGATGAAACGTTTATTTTTCCTTTCGGTGCTCTTCGCCCTGTTGGGCGCATGGGGCACATTGGCTCAGGCAGAAATATATAATCTCTCAGTAGATGGCGTAACGGTAAACGACAGTAACCAACCGGACATTCTGGGCAATGGTGTGTTCAGCTATAATCCGTCAACCAAAACACTGACCATTTCCGGCAATTATGTTGCCAAGAACAATAAACCGGTTATTACCTCGTATATTGATGGTTTAACCATCTACGTAGCCAAAGACTCCAAGTTTAGTTTCAGTTCAGGGACCAGCAGAACTAACTCTCATATCGTGGCATACGAGCCTTTTGTATTAACCGGACCGGGAACTTTGACATTGGAGGGAACTTACGTCTCGACTACTGAAGAGATTATTGCCCCGGGATATACTAAGAGTGGTATCAATCTAAGAAGTAACGGCAATATTTATAAAGCGACTATTAAAAATGCCAAACTGAACATTTCGAAAGTGGTCAGCGGCATCTATACCGTATGGAACACTTCAACAACTATCGGCCACAGTATACTTATTGACAATTCTTATGTAAACATAAGTACCAGTCCGACATCAGACAATGACCGTTTTTATGAACCAGACGTCAGCAGTTCAGTCTATGCCTCAGGCACTATCAGCTGTTTCGACATCCAGTTGCGCAACAGCAAATATCCTAATGTCAAACTATCGGCATACACAAACAATCAGCGCGACCATTACTATTTTCCTGTAATGAAGCTTCTGGACTCCAATGGCAACGAACTGAAAGAAATCGCTATTCACCCGTCAAAAGGTTACGGTGTTGTGATAAACGGCTACGAAGTAACTGATGACAACAAAAATGATGTGCTGGGCAATGGCCTGATTTCTTTTGACGGCAACAAGTCAATCCATCTGAATGGCGCAACGGCTCATTACATCTGTAACGAAAACTTGGACGGTTTAATCATTCAAACTGATAAAGAATCCACTACCCGGTTATTGATAGGAACAAACGGTACGACAACCACAGTCACTGGCGAGAAACTGAATGTAGATGCCTCCACCTGTCTGGGATGTCCTATCAGTTTGAGCAAACAGGCCAACCTTATTTTCAAGGACACAAAGGTTTCCATCCTAAAGAAGATGTCTACTACCGGCACCAATGACAACACAAAGCGTTGTATACTTGCAGATGAGGGAAGTACGCTCACTTTTGACTATAGTGAGGCAGATATCGAAAGTGCCTCAGGAATGGGTTACCTTAACAGCTCTACGAAAGGCTCTCTCGTTTTGAATAATTGTAACGTCACTCTGCCAAAGGATGCACAAACGACCAACGGCTGGATTTACAATAGCGACGGAACAACTCTTCCTGACAAGGTTCACATAGCCAAAGCAACACTATATGACCTCTGGGTCGGCAGTACACAAGTGTCTTCTGTGAATCAGACTGACATCCTCGGCAAAGGCGAATGCAGCTTTGACCCGGACACCAAGACGCTGACGTTTAACAAGGGTATTCTCGTTTCCGGGACATTGGTGGAAAACAAAGGTGTGGGCAATCTTACGATAAAGATAACCAATGACCTTTCGCTGCTTGGGTACGGCATAATCTCCCACCAGAACCTGACGCTGAATGGACCAGGCAAACTGCAAATCTTCTCAGGAGACTACAATTCGATTGACATGCGCGACGGTGCCACACTGACCGTTAATAACATAGATTTGGAAACCAACAACGGAATCATTGGCAACGGGAGCGCAAAACTGGTTGTAGAAAGTACTGCCACCGTCAAGGCATCGACGTCGACCGGTGCCATACGCGGCTTCGGCGGCGGCATCGTGCTCAACAGCCGCGCCATCCAGTC
>Ga0256404_1007064_pt1 | contig 18026 bp, 12 predicted proteins | sample RumenRJG_01DNA_FD_185990 | JGI IMG/M metagenome (GOLD analysis project Ga0256404, IMG submission 185990) | Bovine rumen microbial communities from Lethbridge, Alberta, Canada - RJG_01 | ecosystem: Host-associated > Mammals > Digestive system > Stomach > Rumen | place: Canada: Alberta | collected...
CCTCTTGGCGACATCGAGATTGCCCAAGAGGCCAGGATGCTGCCGATCACCGAGGTCGCCAAGAGGGCTGGCCTGGGTCCCGAGCAGCTCGAGCTCTATGGCAACTACAAGGCGAAGGTCGACATCCACGCCTTCACGGACGTGCCCATGAAGGGCAAGCTCATTCTCGTCACCGCAATCAACCCCACGCCTGCCGGCGAGGGCAAGACCACCACGTCCGTCGGCCTCGAGGACGCCCTCTGCAAGATGGGCAAGAACGCCATGCTCTGCCTGCGCGAGCCTTCCCTGGGACCTGTGTTTGGCATCAAGGGCGGTGCCGCCGGCGGCGGATACGCCCAGGTCGTCCCCATGGAGGACATCAACCTCCACTTCACGGGCGACTTCCATGCCATCGGCGCGGCCAACAACCTCTGCGCCGCGATGCTCGACAACCACATCAAGCAGGGCAACGCCCTGGGGATCGACCCGCGCCGCATCGTGTGGAAGCGCTGCGTCGACATGAACGACCGCCAGCTCAGGAGCATCGTCGACGGCCTTGGCGGCGTCGCGAACGGCATGCCGCGCGAGGACGGCTTCGACATCACCGTGGCCTCCGAGGTCATGGCGTGCTTCTGCCTGGCGACCGACCTCATGGACCTCAAGGCGCGCCTCGGCCGCATGGTCATTGCCTACACCTACGACCGCAAGCCCGTCACGGTCCACGACATCCACGCCGAGGGTGCCATGACGGCGCTGCTCAAGGATGCCATCAAGCCCAACCTGGTCCAGACGCTCGAGGGCAACCCCGCCTTCGTGCACGGCGGCCCCTTCGCCAACATCGCCCACGGCTGCAACTCCGTGGAGGCGACCACGACCGCCCTCAAGCTCGCGGACTACGTGGTCACCGAGGCGGGCTTCGGTGCCGACCTTGGTGCCGAGAAGTTCCTCGACATCAAGAGCCGCTACGCCGGCCTGCACCCCAACGCCGTCGTGCTCGTGGCCACCGTCCGGGCCCTCAAGTACAACGGCGGCGTCCCCAAGGCAGAGCTTACCGAGGAGAACCTCGACGCCGTGAGGGCCGGCCTGCCCAACCTGCTCCGCCACGTCTCGAATATCAAGGACGTCTTCAGGCTTCCGGTCGTCGTTGCCATCAACGCGTTCCCCACGGACACCCAGGCCGAGCTCAAGCTCGTCGAGGACGAGTGCAACAAGCTCGGCGTGAACGTGGCGCTCTCCGAGGTGTGGGCAAAGGGCGGCGAGGGCGGCCTGGCGCTCGCCGAGGAGGTCGTTCGTCTCTGCGACCAGCCCAACGACTTCCAGTTCGCCTACGACGTGGACGACACGATCGCCAACAAGCTCGACGCCATCGCGACCAAGATCTATCACGCCGATGGCGTGGACTACACCACCAAGGCGGCCAAGCAGCTCAAGGAGCTCGAGGAGCAGGGCTTTGGCAAGCTCCCCATCTGCGTCGCGAAGACCCAGTACTCCTTCACCGACGACCAGCACAAGCTCGGCGCCCCCGAGGGCTTCCGCATCACGGTGCGCAACCTCAAGGTCTCCGCGGGCGCTGGCTTCATAGTGGCGCTCACGGGGGACATCATGACGATGCCCGGACTCCCCAAGGTGCCGGCCGCCGAGAAGATCGACGTGACGCCTGACGGCAAGATCGTCGGGCTGTTCTAAGCACCCCCCCGGGGCTCCCGCGCTTCTCACGGGAGACTGCTTCGCGCTGCGCGCTCAGAAAGTCTCGCTTAGAGAAGTGCGGGAGCCTTGGGATAACCTCAGGCAGCCCGACGCGGTTGGCCCCTGCGGCACGTCGAGCTTATCGGCGGGCACCTTGGGGAGTCGCTTGGGCGCACCTCTAATTTAGGTTTGCTTTGACTCTTTTCCTTCTTGGGAGGGACTCATGGATACTGTTGCGGATTTGCGGTTGGGGGAGTTCTCGGACGTGCTCGCGTCCAAGGCTCCTGTGCCTGGTGGGGGTGGGGCCTCGGCGGTCGCCGCCGCCGTGGGTGCCTCGCTTGGGCAGATGGTCGCGAGCCTCACGCTTGGCAAGAAGAAGTATGCGGACGTCCAGGGGCGCATCGAGGAGCTCATCCCACGCTTCGAGGCCGTCCGCGCGGACCTTCTCGCCCTGGCCGACGAGGACGCCAAGGCGTTCGAGCCGCTCTCGCGCGCCTACGGTCTTCCCAAGTCGACCGAGGAGGAGCGGGCACACAAGGCCGAGGTCATGGAGGCCGCGCTGCGGTCTGCATGCGAGCCGCCCCTCAAGATCATGGAGAAGACCTGCGAGGCCATAGACCTGGTAGACGAGATAAGCCGCATTGGCACCAAAATCGCGATTAGCGATGCCGGCGCCGGTGCCACGCTTCTCTCGTCCGCACTCAAGGCCGTGAGCCTCAATATCTTCATCAACGCCAAGTCGATGACCGATCGTGAGTACGCCGAGGCTCTCCTTACCCATACGCAGGAGATGCTCGACGAGGGATGCAAGAAGGCAGACGACGCCTACGTGCGAGTTGAGAGGGGAATCCGTTGGCCCAGCAGGTAATGAAAGGTGCGCCGGTCGCGAAGGCGCTTACGGAACGGCTAATCCCCCAGGTGGAGGCACTTGCTGAGAAGGGCGTGCGACCCACGCTCGCCATCGTGCGGGTGGGGGAGCGCGAGGATGACCTCTCCTACGAGCGGGGTGCCACCAAGCGTGCCGAGAAGGTTGGCCTGGGGCTTCGCAAATTCGTCCTGCCTGCGGATTGCTCGCAGGAGTGGCTGGCAGACGTTATCCGCGAGGTCAACGAGGACACGTCTATCCACGGCTGCCTTCTCTTTAGACCACTGCCGAAGTCCCTGGATGAGGCCGCAATCTGCGCCTTGCTCGATTCCGCCAAGGACGTGGACTGCATCACGGCTGGTTCGCTCTACGGCGTCTTTGCCGGGCGACAGCTTGGCTTTCCGCCCTGCACTGCCGAGGCTGTGGTAGAACTTCTCGACTACTACCAGGTGCCGCTCGACGGCGCCAGGGTAACCGTGGTCGGCCGCTCGCTTGTCATTGGCAAGCCTGTCTCGATGATGCTCCAGGCGAGAAATGCCACCGTGACCATGTGCCACACGCACACGCGTGACCTTGCTGCGGCGTGCAAGGACGCAGACATCGTGGTTGCGGCGGCGGGTCACATTGGCACGGTTGGGGCAGCGTGTGCCGCTCCCCAGCAGGTTGTTGTCGACGTGGGCATCAACTGGGACGAGAAGGCAGGCAAGCTTGTGGGAGACGTTGACTACGATGCCGTCGAGCCAATCGTGCGTGCCATCACGCCCGTTCCTGGCGGCGTGGGCTCCGTCACCACGGCGGTGCTGGCCAAGCACGTGGTCGAGGCGGCTCAGAGGATGGTGGGGTAGCGGTGGACAACAACTCGGAGACACAATACGGGCGTCTCGACAAACCCCGCGTCGAAGCGGCGGTTCGCGAGTTCCTTCTTGCCATCGGCGAGGATCCAGATAGGGAGGGCCTCCAGGGCACGCCGGACCGCGTGGCGCGCGCCTGCGAGGAGATTTTTGGAGGTATGCAGGAGGACCCTGCTGCCTACCTGCGTAAGCAGTTCCATGAGCCGGGCAACGAGGAGATGGTTGTCGTGCGCGACATCCCGTTCTCCTCGATGTGCGAGCACCACCTGTTGCCCTTTGTTGGCCATGCGCACGTCTGCTATATTCCGCGGGACGGTCGGATCACGGGACTCTCGAAGATTGCCCGCTGCGTGTCTGGCTTTGCTCGGCGGCCGCAACTTCAGGAGCGCCTCACGGGGCAGATCGCCGATGCCATGGTGCGCGAGCTCGACCCTCTAGGGGTCCTTGTCGTTATTGAAGCAGAGCACACCTGCATGACCATCCGTGGTATCCGTACTCCCGGCGCAAAGACCGTGACGTCTGCCGTGCGCGGCTGTCTCAAGAGCGACTCGAAGAGCCGTGCCGAGGCGCTCAGGCTGCTGGGGCTCTAGGCCGTAAGACCATGGCCCTATGGTACGCACCGTATCGCAAGAAGGGATATATAGGCTCACCATGACCTACCAGCTTCCGTTCGACGTTCCCCACACAACCTACGACCAGGCGCTGGGGATTCTCCACTCCGCGCTGCGCTTTGGCATCTGTCCCATGCTCGAGAGCGTGGAGGACATGCTCGCAGAGCTTGACAACCCTGACCTTGCCTTCCAGAGCGTGCAGATAGCTGGAACCAACGGCAAGACGTCAACCGCACGCTTTACCGCTGCGATCCTACGCGGGGAGGGGCTGCGCACGGCGCTCTACACCTCGCCCGAGCTCGTGAGCTACACCGAGCGCATGGAGGTTGCGGGCTCTCCCGTCTCCGAGGACGCCTTTGCGCGTGGCATTGTGGCAGCGCAGGAAGCAGGCAGGCGCGTGAATGCCAAGCGCTCCGCGGCATGCGAGAGACCCTACGACATCACCGAGTTCGACCTGCTCACCGTTGCTGCGTGCGTGGTCTTTGCCGAAGCGGGCGTGGACGTGGCCGTGCTCGAGTGCGGCATGGGCGGGCGTTGGGATGCCACATCTGCCGTGAAGTCCATCAAAAGTGTTGCCATTACGGGCATTGGCCTCGATCACATGCGCATCCTTGGTGACACGCTGGAGAAGATCGCCGGCGAGAAGGCCGCCATCATCAAGCGCGGCCGCAGTTGCGTTCTGGGCGTGGGCACAGCCACGCCGGACACGATGGAGGACGTGTTTCTCGACCAGTGCGCATGCGAGGACGTGGTGCCCACGCTCCTGCGGCCCGAGGTGCTTGCCGACGCGGCAGGGGAGATGCATCCCGGCGTGCCCCGCAAGCATGCGGACCTCCCGCACGCCACATATCGCGTGATTGAGAGGCCAAACCGCATTGGCGGCTCGCTTATGGTCGACGTGCGCACCACGCGCGCCTCGTATGCGGAGGTGAGCGCGCTCAAGCCCGTCTACCAGGCGGCGAACATCGCCTGCGCCGTGCAGCTTGCCGAGGACTATCTAGGCCGGCCGCTTGATGCCGAGAAGCTCTTTGGCTCCGTGGTCACCTGCCCCACGCCTGGTCGCTTTGACGTGGTGCGTGCCGAGCCCGTTGCTCTTGTGGACGCCTGCCACAACCCGCAAAGCGTGGCGACCTTCCTCACCGCCGTGCGTGGAGTTGCGTCAAGCGTAGATAAGCGCCCCGCGCTTCTCTGCGCGGTTCTCGCCGACAAGGACGTCGAGGGCATCGTTCGGCTGCTCGCACCGGAGTTCCCACGCGTGTTTTGCACGCAGACCTCCTCGCCACGGGCCCTCTCTGCCGAGGAACTGGCCAAGTTGTTTGAGGCTGCTGGCAATACGCCCGTCGGGACCTTTGACTCGGTGGCGGAGGCGGTTGCCGCTCTTGGCGACGAGTCGTTTGTTGCTTGCGGGTCCATCACTACTGCCGGTGAGGTGACGGGAATTTTCCGTCCGGGTGTCCAAAACCGCGGCGCTACCGTGTACTAGCCCCGTCTACCTCTTGTACCGGCGCACCTACGAAGTGCGTCGTTGGTCGAAGGTGCCAACTACGTTAGAATCGCGGTTTGACACGTTCAATTCCAACGAGAGGACATGCCATGGCATTCAAGAAGATCGTGGTTGCCGGCGGCGGCGTGCTGGGCTCGCAGATTGCGCTGCAGACGGCCTACTGGGGCTACGACGTCACCATCTGGCTGCGCTCCGAGAGTTCCATCGGCCGCTGCCAGCCCAAGCTCGACAAGTTCGAGCAGCAGTACCTCGAGGCCATCGAGGGCATGAAGGGCGCCGAGAGCGCAAATGACCCCGCCTGGTGCGCCGGTCTGGCCGATTTCGACACGTTCGACGCTGACGAGTGCGCCGCCCGCGCACGCAAGGCGCACGACGGCATGAAGCTCGAACTCGACCTTGCCAAGGCCGTTGCCGACGCCGACCTCGTGATCGAGTCGATGGCCGAGGTGGCGGATCAGAAAGCGGACTTCTTCAAGAAGGTCGCGCCTCTCATGCCCGAGAAGACCATCATTGTCACCAACTCCTCGTCGCTTCTGCCTTCGCAGTTCACCAAGGACACGGGGCGCCCCGACCGCTACCTGGCGCTGCACTTTGCCAACTCTATCTGGAAGCACAACGTGACCGAGGTCATGGTGCAGAGCGAGACGAGCGATGCCTCGTTCCAGGCGGTGCTCGAGTTTGCCCGTGGCATCCACATGCAGCCGCTGCCGGTAAAGAAGGAGAAGGCAGGTTACCTTCTCAACTCCCAGCTTGTGCCCTGGATGCTCTCCGGTCTTGACCTTCTCGCCAACGGCATCTCAGACCCCGAGAGCATCGACAAGGCATGGACATCTGGCACTGGCGCGCCCAAGGGCCCGTTCCAGGTGTTCGACACCGTGGGTCTCACTACGGCCATGAACATCGTCGACCAGTACCAGAAGGTGCCCGGCATCGTGACCCCGCTCCTTAGGAAGATGATGCTGCCCTACAACTTCAAGGGCATGAAGGCCGTGCTGCAGAAGTACATCGACGAGGGCAAGCTTGGCATGGCAGCCGGCGAGGGCTTCTACAAGTACGACGAGAACGGCGACATTATCAGGTAGCTTACGACGCGCCCCAACAACATATGGGAGTGTTGTTGAGGGCGCGTCCGCATTGTGTGGAGAATCGCGCATTGCGTGTGACTCAATGGTGCTTGATGCCGAGGTTGCAGGCATTCTCTTCCACATCTGATACAATCGTCAATCGCGTTTCTCGGTCGCGCGTCATTGGCCGCAAGACGGTCGGACGCCGCGTACACATGTGCCAACAAGAGGAGTCCAGGGAATGCAAGACCTTATCGACCAAATTCTCACACCCGAGGTCAGGATGGTCCTGTACCTCATGGTTGTGTGCGTCGTCATGCTCTACGTCCTCTCCATCGTCTACGTCATTCGCGACGCCCAGCGTCGCGGCGCAGAGCCCTGGTGGATGTGGGCGATCATCTCGGTTATCCCCATCGTGGGACTTCTCGCATATGTCATCCTGCGTCCCAGCTCCTACCTCATTGACCGCGAGGAGCAGGACCTCGATATTGCCCTGCGTGAGCACCAGCTTTCGCACTACGGCATCTGCCCCAAGTGCGGCGCTCCCATCGACCGCGACTTTGTGGTGTGCCCCATCTGCAACACGCAGGTGAGGAACGTGTGCCCCACGTGCCACCGTCCGCTCAACGCCGACTGGAAGGTGTGCCCGTACTGTCGCACGCGCATCCAGTAGGTTAGTGCACATTGCTTTGAGAAGGGCCCCGCCTCGGTGGGGTCCTTTTTTATTGCCGCTGGCGCCCGGGTGGCGCCTTCTCGCGGCAGGTGGGAACGAAACTCTCGCTCGGGCGTCAAAACGGCGCCCGAGCGAGCATCTCGTACGAAATCCCGTCTGAAACCCCTGCTCGGGCGTCAATTTCTCGCCGGAAGCGCAATACTCGTCGAGAGGAATGACCAACAAGCTGCTTTCTCGACCATGGCAGGAGGGTCGTCGAGGGACAGCGGGCCATGCAGACGGCCGGCGACGTTCTTCTCGGCTGGGCTCGATCGGCAGACGAGAAAGGCGTCATGCGTGACTACTACGTGCGCCAACTGTGGGACGCCAAGGGGTCGGTCGACCTGGAGCGCATGGATGCCTACGAGCTCTCACGCTTTGGTTCACTGTGCGCTTGGACCCTCGCGCACGCACACGCCCGCACGGGTGACCGCCACGCCATTGCCGGCTACCTGGGGAAAGGCGCGGGCATCGACAACGCGCTCTGCGAGTTCGCGCAGGCCTACGCAGACCAGAATGAGGTCGATTACCAGCTGTTCCTCAAGACCTTCGACGGCGCGCGATAGGGGAGAGGATCGCCGTGCCCGTATTGGCTCTGTAAAGCTGGCCCGCCATAATGCTGCCTCGCGAAGCCAAGCAGCTCCCTCCCCGAATATACGTATTTGTCCAAGTCTAATCCCTCTACTCTGTGCCTAGAGCCGTAATGTGCGCCGACGAAAGCTGGCGCGGCAGCGAAGGGAGAGGGGCATGTACGACAAGCTTTTCGAACCTGGCCGTATTGGATCGGTCGAGCTCAGGAACCGTCTGGTCATGGAGCCCATGGGGGTAGGGCTTGCCAATCTTGACGGGACACCCACTGAAGAGATGATCCGTTATTACGAGCTGCGCGCCGCAGGTGGTGCCGGCCTAGTGATACCGGAGATCTGCCGGATTGACGACGAGACGGGCGTCGGTGAGCTGCGCCAGATTTCCGTCACACGCGACCGCAATGTTCCGCAACTCGCGCGTCTTGCTGAGGCAATTCACCGCCATGGTTCCAAGACATTCCTGCAGCTGCATCACCCAGGCAGGGAGACACCCAATGTCCTTCTCGGCGGAAAGCCGGTTGTCTCGGCGTCTGCGATTCCTTGCAAGAAGACGCAGGCGGAGACCCGCGCGCTCTCTACGGAAGAGGTCCAGCATATAGTCCAGGAGTTTATCGAAGGCGCAGTTCGTGCCGAGCGCGCGGGCTTCGATGGTGTCGAGCTGCACTGCGCGCATGGCTACCTGCTGCAGCAGTTCCTCTCTCCCTACACCAACAAGCGAACAGACCAGTATGGTGGCAGCTTTGAGAACCGCCTGCGCATCGTCACCGAGATCATCGCAGGCATTCGCGAGCGCTGTTCCGCAGGCTTTGCGCTTGGCTGCCGCGTCTCCGTCGAGGAATTCCTCGACAAGACCGGGGTTACCGAGGACTACATCCACACTGCAGACGGCGTCAAGATCTGCATGGCGTTCGAAAAGGCAGGCGTCGACTTCATAGACGTGTCCGTTGGCCTCTACGAGACCGGCATTACGTGCGTGGAGCCAGTAAGTTATCCCGAGGGATGGCGCCATGACATCATCCGAGCGGTGAAAGAGCACGTCAGCGTTCCCGTGATTGCGGTCTCCGCATATCGTGGCCCCGACGTTCCCGAGGCATTCCTCGAGGAAGGAACTATCGACTTCGCCGGTCTTGGCCGCGCGTGGCTCGCCGATCCCGAGTGGGGCAATAAGGTTCAACAGGGCCGAGTTCCCGAACTTCGCAAGTGCATCAGCTGTCTGCGCTGCTTCGAGTCCCTGGAACAGAACGCCGAGAAATGCATGCCCCTTGAGTGCGCCGTCAATCCGGAGTGCGCGCATGAGCTGCGCTATGGTGAGCTGCCAATCGACGTTGACCATCATCACGTTGTTGTGATTGGTGGCGGCCCCGGTGGCTGCCAGGCGGCGGAGACCGCGGCGCGACGCGGCTGCAAGGTGACGCTGCTTGAAAAGGGCGATCGCCTTGGCGGCCAGGTTCTTCTCGCCGAGCGCCCGCCACGCAAGGAGAAGATGGACTTTGTCCCGCAGTACTACGAGACAATGCTTCCCAAGCTGGGCGTGGACGTGCGCCTTGGCGTGGAGGCTACGGTGGAATCAGTGATGGCATTTGGCCCAGACGCAGTCATCTGCGCCACGGGTGGAGATCCCCTTGTCCCTGGGTCGATTCCAGGGATTGGTGGCAAGAACGTGATATGCGTGCCCGATGCCCTGTCACGCGAGAGCTATGAGGGCAAGCGCGTAGTGGTTGTGGGTGCCGGTATGACGGGCCTTGAGACCGCCGAGTACATTGCTGATAAGGGTGCGGCTTCCGTTACGGTCGTCGATATGGTGGCCACGCCGGCTCCGGGTACAAACCAGACCAACCTCGTTGACCTGATGGGACGCCTGCGCGCACAGCAGGTTGAGCTCAAGCTGGGCGAGAAGCTCGTTGAGGTTGGGTCCGATGGCATTGCTGTCGAGAGCGTTGCCGATGGAGGGCGCTCCAAGGTCGAGGCGGACCTTGTGGTGCTTTCGCTGGGGAACCGGCCTGCAAAGGAGCTTGCCGAGGGTCTGCGTAAGCGCGGCGTCGGTGTTTGCCTTGTTGGTTCCGCTGTGCGCGACGGGAACATCGCGCCTGCTACACGTGGTGGTTACGAGGCTGCCCGCGGTCTATTCTCGGCGCGCGCCGCTCGCTCGAGCTTTTGCATGGACTCCGCAGACCTCCAAAAGTTTGGCGCACCGTCCGTAATGTCTGACCAGCGTGGCTTGTATCTCGCCTACACCACCGACCCTTCTGCCATCGAGCGCATCCTGCCTGCACCGCTCAAGCCCTTCTCAATGCCCGTGGTGACGCTCTCCGTGAATCACATCCTGCGGCCGTCGTTTACCGATGACTACTACGAGGCAATTCTCGGCGTGTACTGCTACCTTGGCGACCAGCTTGGACAGTACACGATGTCGCTGCTCTTGGGCGGCAACGGTGCCGAGATGGCAACGCAGCTTGGGCGTGACAACGGATCCATGCCCAAGAAGCTTGGCGCCCAGTTCTCGATTCGCAAGGAAGGCTCGGCGCTCTGCGTTGACCTTGCGCGCCGCGGTTACCGGCTGGTACACGTGGAGGCAGACCTTGGCGAGTACAACAGCCCCCTCTGCCATCTGATTTTCCAGTCCCCGGCTGCCGGAAAGACCACCAAGGGTTGTGGGTTCTACTACCACTTCGACCGTCCGGCACTCCCGCAGGGCGGAGCGCAGCTGACCGGCGGTGCCATCAACGCGGCGCTCGTTCAGTATGACTATCACAAGTGGGAGCCTGGCTACGTTACCAGCATCAAGATGGAGTCGAGTCCCGATGACCCATGGGGAGAGCTTCCCGTGCTCTCTGTGCTCGGCTGCGCTTACTCCGAGCTTGACCTGACGGTTCTAGGCGAGAAGAAGCTGGCAGACGTCGATGCGGGTGAGTTCTTCCCCTACGTCTTTGCCGGCTGGTACGACCGTACCACCCTTGGTGAAGTTAGTCGCGTCTAGCTTTTGTGCTGCATTTTGGCGTTGGTTGCGCTGCGGCGCCCGTCTTCCGAAAGGGAAGGCGGGCGCCATGCATGTGGGCTTACACCCACACCTTCCTTTGTGCATGTGGTATTTCTTCCCTGTGGCAACGCCTCTCTGGTGTAAAGTGTCAACTGTCTGCGTAACCGCAGGCAGCGTAGGTGACTCTGCTCGCAATCGAGCGGCGGCGTCGCGTGCGCCCGCAGAAGTGCCAGTGAATGCGCGGGGGAGTCATTAGGGTATGCGCCACACGAGCGACGTGCACATGTTCCGTCAGGCCACGGATGCTTGCTGCATCCACGCATTTCTCGCCACGCGTGTAACGACTACGGTGACTATCTAGGCGGCTGTCCCTCACCTGGCCTCGTGCCATGTGACAGTCGCCGTTATGCGCCGCGGTGCCGGGTTTGGCCCGCAACGTCACCTTGCAGTCAGAGTCTGGGGAGCTACCCCAAGGAAGAGGTTTCACATGAAGGTTCTCTACAACGACGGTCACGTGGACGAGTGCCCCGAGGACCAGGAGCTGCACGTCGTGCGCCACTCCGCGGCGCACATCATGGCCCAGGCCATCAAGCGCCTGTACCCCGAGGCAGACTTCGCCTTTGGCCCCGCAACCGAGAACGGCTTCTACTACGACATCGACCTGCCCGAGGGCACCAAGATCTCCGAGGAGGACTTCCCCAAGATTGAGGCTGAGATGGCCAAGATCTGCAAGGAGAACCTCAAGTTTGAGACCTACGAGCTGCCCCGCGCCGAGGCCATTGCCCACATGCAGGAGCGTGGCGAGAAGTACAAGGTAGAGCACATCGGCGACCTACCCGAGGATGCCCGCATCACCTTCTACAAGCAGGGCGAGTACGTGGACATGTGCGTTGGCCCCCACATCCTCTACACCAAGGCGCTCAAGGCCTTCAAGCTCACCGGTGTCTCTGGCGCGTACTGGAAGGGCGACAAGGACAACAAGATGCTTACACGCATCAACGGCGTCGCCTTCCGCAGCAAGGACGAGCTTGCCCAGTGGGAGCACATGCGCGAGGAGGCGGAGAAGCGCGACCACAGGAAGATCGGCCAGGAGATGGAGATCTTCATGATGAACGAGGCCGGCCCCGGCTTCCCGTTCTGGCTGCCCAACGGCATGCGCATCCGCAACTCCCTCATGCAGTACTGGCAGGAGATGCAGGACAAGTACGGCTACGACCAGGTCCAGACGCCGATCATTCTGTCCCGCAGCCTGTGGGAGACCTCGGGCCACTGGGACCACTACAAAGAGAACATGTACACCACCAAGATCGACGACGAGGACTACGCGATCAAGCCGATGAACTGCCCGGGCGCCTGCCTCATCTACAAGAGCAAGCCGCGCAGCTACCGTGACCTGCCCCTGAAGCTTGCCGAGGCCGGCATCGACCACCGCCACGAGCTCAAGGGCGCCCTCCACGGCCTCTTCCGCGTCCGCGAGTTCCAGCAGGACGACGCGCACCTCTTCATCCGCCCGGACCAGATCACCGAGCAGGTCACGGACGTTGCGCATCTCATCACGGCCTACTATGCGCAGTTTGGCTTCCCGTACCGAGTCGAGCTCTCCACGCGTCCCGAGAACTCCATGGGCTCCGACGAGGACTGGGAGCGTGCCGAGCAGGGCCTGAAAGACGCCCTCGAGGCCATGCACGTCGACTACAAGCTCAACCCCGGCGACGGCGCCTTCTACGGTCCCAAGATTGACTTCCACCTGCAGGACTGCCTGGGCCGCGAGTGGCAGTGCGGCACCATCCAGCTTGACTTCCAGCTTCCGCACAACTTCCAGCTTGAGTACACCGACAAGGACGGCTCCAAGAAGCAGCCCATCATGATTCACCGCGCGGGCTTTGGCTCGTTCGAGCGCTTCATCGGCATGCTCATCGAGCAGTACGCGGGCAAGTTCCCCACGTGGCTCTCGCCCTGCCAGGTCAAGGTGCTCCCCGTCTCCGAGAAGACCCGCGACTACGCGAACGAGGTTGCGCAGAAGCTGCGCGACGCCGGCGTGCGCGTGAAGGTCGACGAGCGTGACGAGAAGATCGGCTACAAGATTCGCGAGGCCCGCTCCATCGATCGCGTCCCCTACATGCTGATTCTTGGCGAGAAGGAGGCCGAGGCAGGCAACATCTCCGTCCGCGACCGCTCCAACGAGACCGTCCAGCGTGACCTCGGCGAGTTCATTGCCGACGTCACCGAGGAGATTCGCGAGCGTCGATGAGACAAAGGGACAGTCCCTTTGTCTCATTGGTGCGGCGGGGCGGCCTTGGTGGCTGTCCCGCCGCTTGCGTTTAGGGGGGTTGCATGGCTAAACGGAGCAGCGTGCTGCGGGTCGTGTCTACGGAGGAGCTGAAGGACGCCCTGGCCAAGGGCTTCTCGGCGCCCATCGAGCCGCTGTCTGACGTACCAGTTGCGTGTGCGGACGTGCGGGGGCTTGCTGCCGCTGCGCACGAGCAGGGCGTGGCCGCTGCCTGCGACATCTCGCTTGTGGGTACGGCTTGTGCTGCCGTGAGGCTGGGGGCAGACCTCGCCTTTGCGCCCGCTGCGACAGCAGACGAAGTGCTGGTATGGGTGGCGCGCGGCGAGCAGGGCGTTGTGGATGCGGCGCGTGGGCTCCTTTCTACGGGGCGCGAGGCCGGGGAGGCGGAGCTGGCGTTGCTCGAGCAGCGCGCCCGTACGTGGCACGTGTCTTCCGATGCGGCCCAGGTGGTGGCGAGCTACCTTGTGTGCCATCCGTGCGTGGTAGGCGTTGCGTACCCGGGACTGCGCTCGGATCCCTCGTACGAGATTGCTTCTCGCACGCTTGAGAACGGCTTTGGGCCGCTTATTGATGTGCGCCTGGTAGGGGAGGACTCGTGGCGTCGCGTTACCTGCACCCCAGATGATCCCCTGGCGCAGGTGACCCAGCTTGAGCAGCGGCTTCGCGAGCGTTTGGCGTAATTGCTTCTAGCTGCAGGAATGATGCTTTCGACGAGAAATTGGCGCCTGAAGGGCCGTTTGCGCAGCAAGCGCGTACAGAACCGCTGCTCCGGCGCCGTTTTCTCGCCGGAAGGGGAGTTCTCGCAACCTCAGCGCTAAGTCCTCTCTCGCCCCAAACACACATTTAGAAACATGCCGATAAACGAAGCGTTCTTCTATATGCACAATTGACCGTAAGCGGTATGATAATGCCGTCGAATGGCACCAGGGAAGTTTCCTGGCGTTACCGGCAGCTCATGCGGGCAGCCACGCCCCGTGGGCACTGCGCTTCATCGGTACTACCTCGCTCTCTTGTTCGGTCTGCTGTTAAGTTCGGCTGGCCCTCAAGGTCTGCCGACCGGGGATATGGAGGTAACATGGCACAGAATGCTTCGGTCATCGATAGCGTGGAGACGCTGGAGGCGCATCTGAAGACGATGCGCGAAGCCCAGGCGGAATTCGCAAAGTTCACGCAGGAGCAGGTGGACAAGATCTTCTACGCCGCCGCCATTGCAGCGAACAAGGCCCGCATTCCTCTCGCCCAGATGGCCTATGAGGAGACCGGCTACGGCGTGATGGAGGACAAGGTCGTCAAGAACCACTACGCCGCCGAGTTTGTCTACAACAAGTACAAGGACACTAAGACCTGCGGCGTCATCGAGGACGATCGTGCCTTTGGCATGAAGAAGATCGCCGAGCCCCTCGGTGTCGTGGCTGCCGTCATCCCCACTACCAACCCCACGTCGACGGCCATCTTCAAGACGCTGATTTGCCTCAAGACGAGAAACGCCATCATCATCTCCCCGCACCCGCGCGCCAAGAAGTGCACGGCGGAGGCCGCGCGCATCGTTCGTGACGCTGCCGAGGCCGCGGGCTGCCCCAAGGGCATCATCGACTGGATCGACACACCCTCCATCGAGCTTACCAACACGCTCATGCAGGAGGCCGACATCATCCTCGCAACGGGTGGCCCTGGCATGGTCAACGCCGCGTACAGCTCTGGCACGCCTGCCCTGGGCGTTGGCCCGGGCAACAACCCTGCCATCATCGATGACACCGCAGACGTCATCGAAGCCGTCAACTCCATCATGCACTCCAAGACCTTCGACAACGGCATGATCTGCGCTACCGAGCAGAACGTGATCGTCCTCGACGGCGTGTATGACGCGGTCAAGGCTGAGTTCCAGAAGCGCGGCGCCTACTTCCTGAACGACGAGGAGGCCGACAAGGTCGGCAACACCGTCATCGTGAACGGTGGCGTCAACGCCAAGATGGTCGGCCAGCCCGCCACCAAGATCGCGGAGGCAGCAGGCATCGAGGTTCCCGCCTGGACCAAGATCCTCATCGGCGAGACCGAGTCCGTCGAGCCCTCCAACCCCTGGGCGCACGAGAAGCTGACCACCATCCTCGGAATGTACCGCGCCACGGACTTCGACGACGCTCTTGCCAAGGCGTCCCGTCTCATCGCTGACGGCGGCTACGGCCACACCTCCTCGCTCTTCATCGACACCCGCGAGACCGAGAAGGTCGACAAGCACTCCGAGGCCATGAAGACCTGCCGTATCCTGATCAACACCCCGGCCTCCCTCGGCGGCATTGGCGACATCTACAACTTCGAGCTGGCTCCGTCGCTCACGCTCGGCTGCGGCTCCTGGGGCGGCAACTCCTTCTCCGGCAACCTCGACATCCACCAGCTGCTCAACATCAAGTCGGTCGCAGAGAGGCGCGAGAACATGCTTTGGTTCAGGACTCCCGAGAAGGTCTACTTCAAGAAGGGCTGCATGCCCGTCGCTCTCCGCGAGCTCAAGGAGGTCTACGGCTGCAAGCGCGCCTTCATCGTTACGGACTCCTTCCTCTACACCTCCGGCTTCACCAAGAAGATCGAGGGGCCGCTGGACGAGATGGGCATCACCCACTCCAGCTTCTGGTCCATCTCGCCTGACCCCAAGCTCCAGGATGCCGAGAAGGGCGAGGAGCTTCTCCGCGCCTTCAACCCCGATGTGATCATTGCCATCGGCGGTGGCTCCGCAATGGACGCCGGTAAGATCATGTGGACCATGTACGAGCACCCGGAGGAGAAGTTCGACGACATGGCCGTCGACTTCATGGACATCCGCAAGCGCGTCTACCGCTTTAAGCCCATGGGCCAGAAGGCCAAGTTCGTCGCCATTCCCACGTCCTCGGGTACCGGCTCCGAGGTCACCCCGTTCGCCATCATCACGGACGCGAACACCGGCATCAAGTGGCCCATCACGGACTACGAGCTCATGCCCACCATGTCCATCGTGGACACCGACAACATGATGACGCAGCCCAAGGGCCTCACCTCCGCCTCCGGCATCGACGTCCTCACCCACGCGATGGAGGCCTACGTCTCGATCATGGCATCCGACTACACGGACGCCATCGCCCTCAAGGCCGCGAAGCTCGTCTTTGACTGGCTGCCCACGGCCTACTCCGAGCCCACGAACGTCGAGGCCCGCGACCACATGGCCAACGCCTCCTGCCTCGCCGGCATGGCGTTCGCCAACGCCTTCCTCGGCCTCAATCACTCCATGGCCCACAAGCTGGGTGCCTATCACCACATCCCGCACGGCTGGGCCAACGCCGTCATCCTCACCCGCGTGGCGCGCTACAACGCTGCCGAGCGCCCGACCCGCATGGGTACGTTCTCCCAGTACGAGTACCCCCACGCAAAGGCCCGCTACGCCGAGATGGGCCGCTTCTGCGGCTTTGGCACCGCAGCCGACTCCGACGACGTGGTGTTCGAGCGCTTCATGGACGGCATCGAGAAGCTCAAGGACTTCATTGGCGTCAAGAAGACCATCGCCGAGTACGGTGTGGACGAGAAGTACTTCCTCGACACCCTAGACGAGATGAGCCTCAACGCCTTCAACGACCAGTGCACCGGCGCCAACCCCCGTTACCCGCTCGTGGCCGAGATCAGGAGCCTGTACCTGGACGCCTACTACGGCCGTCCCGCCACGTCCTACGAGGACGAGGGCCTGGAGATCCGCGAGATCGAGAAGACCGACCACGCCGGTCAGGCGGAGTCCGCAGAAGAGTAACGTCTAGAGGCCACGCTTGTTAGGAGGAAGCATGAAGCTTTCCGATGATAAGGTCGAGATTGTCCGCAGGCACAACAAGGTCGTCTATCACGACGGAGACCGCACCGTGAAGGTCTTCGTCCCCACGAAGCCTGCCGTCGACGTGTTCCGTGAGGCTCTCAACCTTGCCCGCATGGAGCAGGCCGAGGGGCTCAACACCCCCAAGGTGCTCGAGGTCTCGCAGGTTGAGGATGGCTCCTGGGCGCTCGCGATGAAGTACGTGCCCGGCAAGACTCTTCACGAGATGATGGACGAGGCCAAGGGTACGCCCAAGTTCGACGAGCTCCTCAAGTTTTTCGTTGACCTGCAGATAAAGGTTCAGAAGACCCCCGCGCCCAAGGCGCTCAACGCGCAGGGCGACAAGCTCGTCCGCATGATCTCCCGCGTCAAGGGGATGGACCCCTCCGCACGCTATGACCTTCAGATGCGTGCGGACCGCATGAAGCGCGGCACGGCGATCTGCCACGGCGACTTCAACCCCACGAACATCGTGGTCGGCGAGGGCGAGCCCTTCGTCTGCGACTGGACCCACGTGACGGTGGGCCTGCCCGAGGCGGATGCAGCCATGACCTACATGCTGCTCAAGCTTGAGTTCCCCGAGGCCGCCGACAAGTACCTCGACGTCTACTCCAAGTCTGCCGATGTCCCCAAGCAGAAGATCATGTACTGGCTGCCCGTCGTCGCCGCCGCAGAGCTCTCCCGCGGCCGCAAGGGCAACGAGGAGTTCCTCAAGGGCTGGATCGACATGGCCAGCGACTACGAGTAGGCCGTTCGACCTTCTCGCCATCTCGTTTGACCGAGGCACCCGGTGCAAGCTGGGTGCCTCTTTCTGTGCAGGAGACGTCCGTTTCGTCTAAGCTTGACTGGTTACTTTCAGGAAGGTACCGCACGCCTCATCGCAAGGAGTCATCCATGCGTCTCTCGTCTTGCCGTCGCCACCCGTTCGCCCGGGTACTCTCGTGCCTGGGGGTCTTTGTGCTCGCCGTGGTCGTGACCCTCTCGCTTTCCGCATGCAAGAGCGACACCGAGAAGGTCACGGAGACCGTGACACAGTTCATGGACGGCTACGACGCCCTTGCGCACCCCAAGGACGAG
>Ga0256404_1007065_pt1 | contig 18025 bp, 19 predicted proteins | sample RumenRJG_01DNA_FD_185990 | JGI IMG/M metagenome (GOLD analysis project Ga0256404, IMG submission 185990) | Bovine rumen microbial communities from Lethbridge, Alberta, Canada - RJG_01 | ecosystem: Host-associated > Mammals > Digestive system > Stomach > Rumen | place: Canada: Alberta | collected...
AGGTTCCTGCGCCGATGATGAGTAGTGAATGCATATCTAATCCCCTTATAGAACACCAACCCGATTAAAACACCCAAAGTATTATGGAGAATATCGTCAAATTCAAAATAACCTCTCTTAAAAAAATACTGAAGAACTTCAATAAGCAATGAGCAGATTACTCCGGTTGCGAGTGTCTTGATAATAGTATTTTCTTCAAATAGGACAGGACATAGTGCTCCAATCGGTATCATCATCAAGATATTAAAAGCGATTTCCTGTTCTAAACGCATAGCCTTCCATCCACCTTGGGCAATAACAGAATATGTCCAGAATGGTCTCAAAAATGACATCTGGCTATCGTTGACCTGCCTCGTGATTACAGTGCTGACCAATAGCAGAAAGATATAACTGCATAATACCGCTGAGACGCTCTTCTCTATCAGGCTCTTATTAACCAAGGCATAAACACAAAGGCCTATAAAAAATGCCAGCAAATAGTACCAGAAGCTAAAACTGAATGCACGAATCAAGCAGTGGATAAAGTAACTAATGCTGTTTCTCCCTTCATGCTATTGAACAACCACATTATCATTTTTTCTGTTTCAACAGGTTCCTCATAATATGAACGAGTCCCTTTACCTGACCCTTATAGAAAACAAAGGAAAACACAATTGCTATAATCAAGCAAAAGATGCCAACGGCAACTGAATATAAGAACCATGTCAGATAGCCTTCAAGATGTATCTGCGGTATCAATCTAGAGGAAAAGATATAAATAGCCACCTCAATAGCTGAAACAAATACACGTTTTGCTTCAAATTTCAGTCCTGACGCCTCTCCTATCAACCTTACGTGGTAATACCAAATGTACTGTACTGTCCTGAACAGCATTGAAACCAGTGTACCTACCGCAACACCGATCAATCCGAATTTGAACACCAGTATCACTGAAATTACAATATTAAGTGCGGCTTCACCGATAGCTCCGTTTCTCGTCTGTTTGAAATGCCCTGCGGCATAAACGGCCGATTGATAAGGAAGTCGGATGCAATAAAATGCTTCTGCAATCAGCATTATGATTCCAAAGGCCGGTCGGAGATAATTTACGTCCGTAACGCCTTTCGTATAAATCTCTATAAAAGGTGAAATAACAATTGCAGCGGTTGAAAATAGAACTACAGCAACCTGAACCGTCAATGTTGAGCACATCGAAACGCGGCTCTTTAATGTTTCTTTCTCTCCTTTCGCAATCATATTGCCAAATGCCGGCTCCAAGCTCGATGAAAAAATATTAACCACCTTGGAACATCCTGCAATTGCAAGATTATATACAGAATAGACAGAAACCTCTTTAATGTTGGCAAGGACTGTCAATACAGCGATATCTGTATTCTTGTGGATAAAAAATGCGATATGCTGTGCAAGACCATCCCATCTTTGCTTGAGAATTTCCTTTCTTGGCTTCGCTTTTGTATCAATGCTGTAATGCCCTCTAACGTAATAATAAAGAATGATGGGGCGAACCGCATAAGCCATTGCGCTTCCGATTTTAACGAGATGGATGCTGGCACCCAGTCTCACCAACATCACAGTAAATAGCATATTCAGAATCAGCGTTAGGGATCTAAGTCCAGAAGAAATATATTTTCTTTGATCAGACTGAACCAGGGTTTGATTAGTAATGCCAAAATAATACTGAATGAAAGTGCTGAAAGCTAGGATTACGATCAGGATGGCTGTATAGGACCAATCAAAATCTTTATTTACTAGGAGAGGGAACAAAACTGCCAGTATAGCTACATATCCTATAAAAATATAAGCTACCTTCTTATAGAAGTTGTCGATAGCATTATAATTTCCACTTAGAATATCATTATCGCCATCAGCCAACGGCTTATAAAGGCTTGCTCGTCCTATGGCACCTATTCCAGATTCTACAAGGGCTATATAGTTCAGGAATTGCTTTATAGAAGAAACAAGACCGTTTACACTTGATCCAAACGCATGTATGATAACATGTGGGACTATCAAACTGGTAACCGTAGCAACAACCAGTTCCACAATTGCCCATATGAAATTGATTAATGCCTTTTTACTTCGCATTTTTATTACCACTTATATTATTTACTCTAACCTTACTAATGACATAGCACAATATGACAGCAAGCAATACATGTTTTGCCATCGCACCAGTAATTGACCTCAGTGATTGTCTAAAGGAGAAAATCACGACTGAACTCATATAAATATACGATGTGAACCAATATAGATTTACGGTAGACTTCACATAGAATTTTTTTATAATAATGGCAACAGTCAAGAATACCAGGAAAACCCCGAAATATCCTCCTATAATATACCCCGTGCCTACAAGTGTAAATGCATGACCAAAAGAACTATGATGAATCACCGAATTAAACCAGTAATCCGGGTTGGTACCTTTGTATCCGATTAAAATAGGGTTAAAAAATTCAGTCAAATACATCTGAATCCCAAACAATCCTTTTGTTCCGGGTGTATCTATCAAATATTGTAAATTATTGCCAGCAGCTGTAAAATCTGAAGATAAGAATTGTGAGAATATGTTTCCCCCTCTAATAAATGTGTCATTTAATGTTCCTCTTAGGAAGTAATGTTTGAAATAAACAGATAGTGTCATTGCAACCATTGCTGTTGGAAAAACTATTAATAACTTTTTTCTATCTATGATGTTATATGCAATTAAAAGCAGTATGATAGTATATCCAAAGCGAAACAAAACATCGCGTTCGCTAGTAACTAACGAAAACACTAACGACGCCAATCCGCCACCTATTAACATCCCCCAAGATATCTTTTTATGTTTAGCCAGGACGCTTGCTAAGTATAAATTGATAAAAAAAGTCAAAAAACGTGCTATATGAACTCCTAAGCTATACATTGAATCGCCTTGAATACGCATCTGGACTTTTGAGTAATACCCCCGACTGTTGATAACTATGCTAAAAGCAACAGTTATGACAATTAAAATCCAAATCGCGTACTTAAGTGCACTTTCAGTTATCTTCTCACTAAAATTATTAAATTTTATATTGTCTATCTTTTGTGAACCTACTACACATAATACAATCGCCATAGCAAACATAGGCATGCAGAGCTGATGATAGCTGTACGAACTATTTGTGCTATATAATAATGCATTGGCTGAAGAATAGAGCCCGAAAAATAATGAAAACCAAAAATACGGGTGAAATAAGTCAAATTTAGACTCAATTATAGCCCACAAAACAAGTCCCCAGAACAACAAAATATGAATTTGTGGAATATTCACAATGCTCATGATGAGACAAGAAAACATCGTATATAAACCTATCCCGAATCTATTCAATAAATCTCTTTTTTCTAGAACCATGTTTTCTGGACTCCTCCATCACTCAAATCTTTACATTATTCTTCCTGTGTATATAAACGACGTATGCAACTGGTCTTAAACAAATAGCCAGGACTTTATGCTTTACACCATCAAGCCAGTCTTTATCATTTGATAAAATGCAACCATAATCATACATAATTCCATGCTTTATCATCTGCTTAAAATGATAGGATCCGTTGAAGCTAAACTTTTTTACACTTGTATATCCCTTTGGATTTTTAATAATAATCCTTTTTTTATTCATAGTTATGCCATCGCTTAAATACTCACAAAGGCATAATTTGTCCCATGATGGGATGAAATAATATGTAGTTGAAATCGCGTATTGCATCCATGCAGGCGAAACGAATTTTTCTCCTGGAAACTCTGGAAAACGATACCGTTTTAATATTTCTGTTTTATAGAAGCATATTAACTCTGTCTTTAATCGATACTTTAGAAAAATTTCATAAGCTGTGATAGTCTTTAATTGTGATGGAATTGGACGTCGCCCCATGACGGAGCCATCCGGATTATTACGTAGTGCTAATATCCCACAACATTTCGGGTCATCGTTAGTTTTTTGGAGCTCTTCGATAGCCAATTGAACTGTATTTTCATAAAAAACATCGTCAGAATCTAAGCATACAGTATATATTGTTGAAAGATTATCTATGCCAACATTTAGCGCGGACGCTTTCCCGCCATTACTTTTTTTTAAATATTTGATTTCAATTTTTCCTTCATTAATCCATTGTTTAACAAGTTCCTCTGTTCCATCACTCGATCCATCGTCTATTATAAGCCATAAAAATCTATTGTCGGTTTGACTACAAAGCGATTTATAACACATCGGCAAAGTATGCGCACGATTATACGTCGGTGTTATAACAGTTATAAGCTTATCTGACATCAGCATTTTCTCCAATCTTAGTTTAGCTGGCTCGCTATTTATTTTGCATCTATATTTCCTCAGTTGTACACTCAGTTTCCATAACCAAGTCACATGTATACTTCCAGTTTGTGTTATGGCTGAACGTTAATATATAAATCCATAAAACAGACATTCTTAAGATTATCGGATATTCATTTGAGTGAAAAGAGCATTGATTTCACTCCGACAACCTTGTAATGTAGCATATTGCCACACAAATTGCCCTCTTGCATTTGCTTCAACCATAATCCACCCTGTATCCGTTAGTGCCAGATCCCATCCTGTGTATCTATTTGAAGGGATTATCTGAGCTAATTCAATAGCCAGTTTTTTTGCCTCATTCCATCGAGGTACTTGAAACCCAATTAACTTTTTGCCTGATTCAGGGTGGGACTCATAATGATTTCCTAATTCATCTCCTGTAGCAATGACAATTCCTGTTTCACTATCCAAAGCACATATAATTCCACCAGATCCCGCATTATCAACATGTGAATTTCCTCTACCAACACGTAGAAAAGGATGAAAAACTATTGTCTTCTCAGCATTAACTCTGATGGTTGGGATCCTAACCGTGTTTACAGATGTACTGTGTAATGTGCTCATTTCATGTGATTGTGAGATTAATTCTTCGACAACTACTCCATATTTATACCGATTGACTAATTCTACTATTGCTAACTCAATTTTCTCGCGGTCATTTCTATACAGTATTTCAATGCCTTGACCGCCTGCTTTTTCAATTGGTTTAAAAATACAGCTCCCATATTTATTTATAAAACTTCTGACAGTTTCTCCACCTTGTGGCGAAGACTCAGCAAAAACGCAATCTCTATTATAATATTTTCCGAATCTTTGAAACGAAGCAGATTTGTCATCAAAAATATATTGATTCCATGGTTTATTCATTTTTTCTGTTAGTTTCACATGTTCCCAATCAGAAATCAATTCATTTAACTCTGATTCTGTTCGTTCCCATAATCTCAATAGGAAGTACTCACTGTAAGAGAATCCATATATTGTTGCCTTTTCCTTCATATCAGAAGCCAAAAAGTTCCTTCTATCTTTTGAAATAGCTTCTCTGCAATAGTGATTTATAGCAGCATCTATATCTGAATTGACCAGTCTTTTTTTTCTTTGTGTCAATTTATAAAGCTGTATAGGTGGAAGTTCTTTCACAAAACTTCTAATATGTAAAAAAGTTCTGCCCATCTCATTTACTCCTTTTTTCTACCTTAGATGGCAAAATGAATTCTTTGCCTATTTCTATATCGAAACTGTCCGGATCATATAACATATATCCACTTGCGTTATAAAAAGTCAGCTCGCCAAATAAAATAAATCCATTCAAATTGTAAAGATCAACTCGAACATGTGGAAATGGTGAAGCTAATTTTTCAGCTATGTAAATCATTTTTTTGAAACCTTCCGGCTTACTAACATTGTTACATTCTTCGTCTCCAACACGTTTTACAGGCATTTTATTAAAGTTTCTATCAAATATGCTTACTTTTACGCTCTTTCCCAATTCGCGTTCACCCATTACATATAAGAAGACTACTCTCCCGTTAAAGCAAAAGAATTTATAATCCAATAGTTTATTCTCTGACTCGATAAGTTTTTCGATTATAAGCCTATGTTTTTTCCCACTATAATAAGGCCATTCGCGTCCTCCAATACGTCTTCGATAATCTCTTTGTGTCCATGTTTTTGCTCGAGCCTTTAACTTTTCTATATCTATAGTTTCTTTATCTTTTACAAGAGCTAACGAATTTCCTCCACCTCCCAAAGTGTCTTTTATCACAAAGCTCTTCGGTAATTCTCCCCAATTAATATCTTCTACTTTATCATATACCCCATAGCACGGAATTAAAATTTCCTCTAGACCTTTAGATTTGACATATTCACGCACATCAAATTTATCAACGCATTGGATCATTAAGGAATCTTTATAATTCAACTTGTACCATTGCATCTTTTCTGTAAATCGCTTAGGATTTTTTAAATTCAAAAATCGTCCCATTTTAATAAAGTACTGTATTTGTACCATAGTCTTATCTGGTACAAATGAGAAAAGTCGAAGAATTTTACTGCGAGTACTCTGACTTCTTATGATTTTTTTATAATCCACTCTCGACTTCCTCCATATACCTATTTACTACTATGTTTCTATCAAATTCTCGTTCAACTTTAAGTCTTCCCTGAATCCCCATTATTCTGCGTTGCTCCCAATCCAAAGACAAAAACTCTTCTATTTTTTTAATTAGATCCTGAGCATCTCTTTGCTTTACAATATACCCTGTAATGCCATTATCAACAGCTTCACGACATCCAGCACGATCAGTTGTAATCACAGGCCGACCACAAGCAGCACTTTCAAGAATGACATTTGACATGCCTTCTGGATAATAAGATGGATGAATTGTACAAGACGATTTGGCATGAACGCTAATCACGTCTGTTGTGTAGCCATGGTACATAATAACGCCATCATCCATCATCTTACTTAAGATGGATTCATATTGTCCATCACATTTCCCGTAAACGTGAAATACGGTATTCGGATACTTAGAATGAATCGTCTTTGCAGCCTCGAGATACTGATCAATTCCCTTTTCTTTCATGACCCGAGAAATAAAAGTGAATTCTACCTTCTCGCCAATGGGATAGTCCATCAACTTAAAGCGTTCCAAATTTACTCCAGAACCGGGTAGCAATTCATAATTATCCGAAACGATTTTATGCTTACGCATAAATTTTAGATTATCCTTATTCTGAAAAAATACCTTCTTTGCTTTTCGTAACCCGTAGCGATAAAGTGGTATTGTAATTTTCTGTATCAAGCTGTCCTTTTCCACAGCAGTTCCAAGCCCAGTTATATTGGCTATATATGGAACATTGAGCGCTGCACATGACATCCCAGCATAAATATTCGGCTTTATCGTATATGTAAGAACTATATCAGGTTTTATTTTCTTTATAGCACGTTTGTAAAACCTGATAAGAGATAGTTCCTTAAAAGGATTGGTTCCGTGATACTCTAGTTCAGCGAGAATAACGGTACAGCCCATCTTCTCCAAATCATTTTTGTTGCCTGTATCCTTGGCTAGGACAGTAACTGCGTAGTTTTTGCATAACTCCTCCAGTACTTCCTGTCTGAAACCAAATAGGCCAGCGGTTCCGTTATTAATTACTAAAACTTTTTTCATCTAATCACTTACCCCAGAGTATCTCGCTATTATCAGTGCCAAACTTAGAGAATGTGTTGTTTCTTCCTATTTCATGCACAATTATCCTCGGTTTTTCCATAACCACAGTGCAATTGTCAGGGATGTCTTCTGTAATAACACAGTTTGCCCCGATCCTTACGTTATTCCCTATTTTGATTCCGCCTATGATTTTGGCTCCACAGCCAATATAAACGTTGTTCCCGATCCGAGGAGCACCCTCCCGTTTCGTATCATTTAGAGTATTAGAGCCGATCGTCACCTGATGGAATATAGTACATCCACTACCTATAACCGCACCTTGCGAAATAAAAACCCCATATATTGAATGCGGAAACTCGGGTTTTTCTGCAAATTGTGCACTCAACGGTATGTTCGCGCCTGCTCTATCTTGCATCCGGTTATAACGCCATTTATAGTATCTTTTTATAACCTTATTGTTCGCTATTTCAATCTTTTTACGAAACTGCCATAGTTCAGTACTTGAGCTTTTGCTAGCTCGGAAAAAACTAAACATCATCGATCACCTTAATTGAATCTAATATCAGATAGGCCTCTTATAATAGGGGATTTTTATGTGGCATGCCCCTTCTATTTCTTCCCTTATTCCACAAAGATGCGTACTTTGTGGACCAATGAATTCCGTCATACTGTTCCCTTCGATTAATACCCAGCCATTTTCAGTATGAGCTAAATCCCACCCTATCATTCTGATACTTGGTATTTTTCGCGATTTCTATACATAAATCAACAGCTTGTCCCCAATCAGGAAGTTGGAAGCCACCAAATTTAAAACCATTATCCGGATGGTACATAAACCTATTTCCATACTCGTCTGTTGCTTCTCCCAACACTCCCGTTATAGGATTGACAGCAATAAGAAGTCCGCCTGCTGCACCGTTGTCAACAAATGCGCCCTTTCTTCCGGCTTTCATAAAGAATAATTGAGCATTAATTGTATTATGAAATCTAATAGTAATACATCTAAGTGTATTGACACTCGATTCATTAAGTCTTCTTAAAGCTGCGCTCTGTGGTACCAGTTCTTCTATAATTGTTTTCCCAGATGATATCCACTTATCGAATAGATCATATACGGGACACTCAGTTTTTTCTATGTCTATGAGCTCTATGCTGCGTCCACAAGACTCAAATGCATTTTTCTTTACTATTCTTCTGTGTTTATCTATAAAAGCCAAAAACTTTCTATAATCCGATTGATCGGATACTATTAGGAGGTCTCGCCCATAATACTCTTTGAAATGCTCATATGTCGAAGATTTGTCAGCTAGGATATGCATGTCCCTTAAGTCATTAATGTCATAACAAACCCACGCTGCATCTCGATCCGACAAGAACTTACAACGTTCTTCATTCCCTTTATTCGCAAATTGATAGCAAGCATATTCCTTGAAGGTGAAGCCATAAGCAAAGTATTCCAATAGGATATCCTGTTTCAGTTCCTCCTTAGTATACCCCCATCTGGACATTGGAGCCATTGAAAGAACATTTTCCAATTCTTCCAGTAGAATTTTGCCTTTATCTGGGAACTTTTCCATTTTTTCGGATATAGCCACATGTATTTTCTCTGGATTGCTCCCGATTTCTCTTAATTCTTTTTCAGTAAACAAAGAAATACGAGACTGGTGCTTCCATTTATGAGAGCGCAGTACACTTACCACTTTCGTTCTTTTCAAATAATCCTTTAATACACTCATATCCTATCCCTTTCAGGCTATTTACTGCACAGTATAACTTAATGGCTTCGATATTCGATACCGTGCTTGATTTTGACCAGAGCACTAATCACTATGTTCCTTATCATATAAAGATACGACGAGAATGGTATTTGAACATTTTTGCTTTTTGCAAGTCGATAGATATCTCTCGCAAAGACCCCATTATCTTCCTTTGCGTCTCCATGTCTTGCGCAAAGCAGCCATCCATAGGCTTTGTTTCTATGCTTTTTATAAGATGCAACGTCAAATACTGGAGAAAAGTTATCTACACTTCCCAGTAAATCTAACGTAATAAGAGTTCTATAGCACTTGGCACAATGACCGCAGTTATGGAAATTAAAACATACGTCTAAATAATCATAAGCTAAACTATACTTTGCGATTGCTTCCGTTTTTTCAATTCGAGTAACATAATCAGACAAAACAAAACTACAACTTTCAGTGGAAAGGCATTGACACAAAAGGGCTTCATAATGTTCAGATCCCTCCGAGAGTGTTAAATCAAAGTAATCAGGCCATCCCGCCGATGAACAATAGTAGGTATTGAATAATTTCTGAAGTGCTAGAACACATGCACAATTCCGATAAACTGCGGTATATCCATAAGCACCTCTATAAATATCAGAATCAATATTTGATGTTACAACTACAAGTGGAATTCCAGCCTTCTCTGCAACTTCACGCGCATTTTTGATCTTCTCTTCAGACATTTTATCAGTCGTTGCATAGAATTCCTTAAGTGTATAATCTCTCTTCTTAGATGAATTGGGATGGAAGATTGCACCCATATTGAAATAAGTGAGATGTGTTAACCTGCGTTCTTTAGGCTCTATATCACTATACTTCCAAAGTGTATAAAAAGAGTCTATACCGCAGGACATACCTGTGCCCACCCCACCAATACTGCTATATCTACTATTTATTGCTGGGGCTTCTACACAAATCCGCTTATATCCATTCCCTTCCGTACAAAGAGCAGGAATCAAGTAGTTATTGACAGAAAAAAGCATTTGTTCGGACACTGGCACTAGGGAAACAATGTCTGAGCCAGTTGTCATGGCATACCAAAGCATAGCAGCAACAAATGCATCCGCTGTTTCAGTAACTAAAAAACACTCATATTCTTCATCCACAGCAAACCATAAACCAAAGTCACTCTGATTCCACTCAGTTGGTGGGTAGTTCTCATTTACTCGCCAGTGTACTTTATGCATCCTATTCTTCAACTGAATATACTTCTGAGCTGTATCATCTGAAATAGTTATTGGTGCTTTTAGGTACGCCTTTCCGTCCTTCGAAAAGACATATGGCTGTCCAATCGTAATCATTTATTTCTCTCCTCAAATTTCTTTTCGTCCACAGTCTCTAAGGATCTTCTCAATATTCTCAAGACCAAGTCTTTCAGGCGTACGTCCCTCTGCTCGGAGATCACGTCCCAGCGCTGCACTTGCAATCGCGATCAAGCCAGACGCTATCGGTGTCTCAACGCCAAGGGCCTTGCCGAGTGCTTCCATCATAACAAGTCCCTGTGGAACATCCTCGGAAATATAGCGAGAATCAACAACAGTTGGCCCTTTGGCACGAGTAGGCATTTCAGCGTAACCGAGAAACACTTCTTTTGCATCCATATTATCATCCAATGAATTTCGGTATTTACAGGCTTCCACATAGCTCAAGCGTTCGAACCCTAGCTTCTCCAATACGTTCATCTTTTCTGCATCAAGAGCTTCAAGAATGCGCCATGTTGCAGGATTGTCTCTCGTATAAGCCTCATGATACATGCAGAAGTCACCTTTGGACTTTTCAATACGTGGAATACTCATAACTGATCCCACAGTGTGAACAATAAGATTCGGGTTGTGTAACGCCGCTTCGACAACAGAATCTAGGTAAACAAAACGTTCACCAAGCTGATCCAGCTTTGCGATAGCTTCCTCCTTCCGCGCAGACGGATAAATTCCAATGGGATTCCTTACATTCCGGAATCCAACCCGGAAAAGACCAGGCTCCATAATGCGCCCGTCAATAAAGGAGCTTTCAGCCTCCGCGATGATAATGTCCTTATCCTTGACATGCTTTAGAACATAGGCAGTAGACAGATAGCCGGGGTTAATCAGGAGGATCTGACCATCCTGCAGGTACGGAGCAATACGCTCAATGAGCTGCTCATGGAAATTGGTCTGGATATAGATGATTACGATCTCAGCATCCTTGATATCAGCCACATCACGGCTCATCTTATGGATGTAAGCCGTTTTAATGTCTCCGAATTCATTCAGCGTCATCTTACCGTTGTTTTCCTGAAGGAAAGTGAAATTGTCGTCATGCATTGAGTGAGATGTCTTGATAAGAGTTACCTCATGTCCGTGCATTGTCAGGTCAGCAGAGACTGCACAGCCCGCGTTTCCAGCGCCAAGTATCGCGATTTTCATGTTAACGTACCCCTTTCATTTTGTACGAGTTCAGTTAGGAAGTTAAGAATATAGATTTTTGATATATTCAGTAAGCATTTTTAAGATAAATATACATCTCAAAAAAGCTTATTGAATCTGTGGTTAATTCTGAGCGTTTGCTAGTGTTCTTTTATTGAAGAATTCGTCCAGCACACGCTCAGTAAGATCTCCAAACGTAGGACCACAACTAATTTGATTTGCCCCGGGGCATGTGTTATACTCTATCATTACAGGTTCTCCCTGCGCGTCAACAGACATATCCCATCCGATCAATTTAAAATGGGCAAGTCGTTTATGGGCGAATTTTACGGTATCAATTACTTTGCCAAACTCCGGTACTTTTACATCAGCAAATCTAATGCCTGTACTATTTACCTCAACCCATTCTGCTTTTCTATTTACTGCCCTTGCATTTAATTGACCATCATTTTGGATTGGACAAGCATATCCCCCAGCTCCGACATTATCCACTTTCGCATTCGGAGCACCAACACGTAATATGCAAGAAAGGACATGCACCTCATTTTCAAAGAAAAATGAAACCACACGAATCGTATTGAGCGAAGAAGGGTTTAGCTTAGATAACGTTTCATGCTGTTTCACCGCAGCTTGCACAATAAAATTAGCACCCATATCTTTGAAAGTTTTTTCAATGTCTGCCTTGTTTATTGTTTCCGGAGTGAAGAACTTAATTAGTCGACCTTCTCCGCTGTCTATAGACGGCTTAATTAAACATTCGTCTTTATATGCCACCGCCAATGATACAGCTTCTCCGAAAGTAATCGGTTTCATCTCCGGAGAATAATATACACCCGCTATATTTTTGCAAATTGTTATGGGCCGTTTAACGTCTGGAAACCACACATCGTGATAACACTTATCTTCCCCAAAGCGGCGAAATTGAGAATTACTAAAGTAAGGAATTAATTCGCCATAGTATAAATCATCTGGAATATATCGTGGATCAACTTTTTGATCAGCATCACAAAAGATCTGATACCAATATTTTGCGGGTTTATAATTATACTTTTCCCAATAAGGAAGTATGATTTCGTAGTATTCTTTATCGCATTTAAAGCCCCCATTCATCCTTTTTAAACGAAGTTTGGCCTTTTTGCGATAGCTATACTTCCGATAAGCAGACTCTATTTTAAGGTCAAGGTTATCCCACTTTTTTCTAAAGCCACTCCTCATATCCGCAAGCTCCTTCTTATACTTACTTCGTTATATTTCATCATGTAGATGCCTTCATCATAGGCACCAATATTCTTTTCGTTCACAACTCCCTGTAGGTTATTCAGGATCAGCTTCATATGATCCACGCCAGCCTCATAAGCGTGTGGATACCCTCCACCAAAACGCGGATTGACCTCGCTGATATAGTACTGTCCATTGATCTCGAATATATCGATATCTATCTGTCCGCGGTATCCAGCCTCAAGCACAAACTTTTCAATCAGAGCAAACAGAGCAGGATCCTTAAAGCTGACAGCCTTATCGGTTTCTCCAGCGCGCATCTTGATCTTCTTCTTTGTGAATATAGAGACTACTTCTCCACTTATAAGGTCTATATAAACATCCGCACCGATCTCCTGCCCGTCGAGAAATTCCTGAATCATGAGATCATCTTCGTGAGCAAAGAGAAGATCTACAGTCTCCTTATCGTAAACCTTTGAGATGCTGATGGATGCAGAGCCACGATAAGGTTTCACAAAGACGGGATATGTTTCCTCACCAGCTTCCACAGCCTTGTAAAACTCTTCCTTGTCCATCCAAGACCGGGCACAGTTGTAACCGTGGTTTTTCAGCCAATCATACATTTGCATCTTGTCCAGAGCCATTTCGCAGAGATCATAGGATGAGCCGATGATGGCCACCCCGAGAGCTTTGAACTTATCCTCGTTTGCAGCGAGAAGAGACAGCTCCGGATCAATAAGGCTTAATACACCGCTAATCTGTTCCTTCCTACAAATATCAAGAATGATATCGATGTAGCCCGGCTCCGTAATCGGAGGAACGATATAATACTTATCAGCATCATAGATGGCAGGGCCAAGCGTGCTGGCATCAGTCGCTACAACAGTGCCAACACCATCAAAGGTCCTTTTGAAATACTGTACGATTTTGTTCCGCGTACCAGCGGCAAGAATCAATATGTTCACTCTTCTACCTCTATCGGTTCCTCTTATTCATCGCATCAAAGAATAGCGGTGTTCCACCAGTGTGAATGAACAAGATGTTTCTTTCTTCTATCTTGTTCTGTTCTATATACTCACTCATCCCCATGAAAGCTTTGCCTGTGTAAGTCGCGTCTAACGGGATCCCGTAGGTCCTAAGTACCGTCTCTATCGTATTGGTCACGCGCTTATCATCTTTCCCGTAACCATCTGTATAATCATCAATAAAGACTGTGGCAGCCTGAATAGCATCTTCACTTACTCTTCCATCCATAAAGTCCCGAATACTCTGAACTACCACATCCCTGCCTCGGGGATTCTTTCTTGCTATACTGATACCTATGATATTCCCTTCATCACTATTCAGCAGTTGTCCACATACAAGTCCTGCATGAGTGGTTCCAGTGCCAGAGGCAAAGAAGATATAATCAAAAACCAATCCCAGCTCTTCTTCCTGTTTCTTTATCTCCTCATAGCACTGAACATAAGCTTTGGTGCCGATATTTCCGTGTCCTCCGCCTTCGATGAAATAAGGCTTCTTGCCGGCAGCCTTCAGTTCTTCTATCTTTCCTTCTATAGTGCCATGGACTTCGTTGACCGACACTGTGGTTATCTTCGCGCCAAAAAGCTCCATCATCTGACTATTGAAGGTCGATTCGCTTGCCTCTTCCGGACTGATGATGTAACACTTTATGCCTCTACGGCAGCACTCATTTGCTACAACCCTGCAATGATTCGAGCTTCCAGATCCGTAGGTCACTACGCAATCATAGTCGCCTTCATCTATAGCATTAAAAAACAATTGTGCTTTCCTTGCCTTATTTCCACCGAAGGAGAACGGGATCAGGTCTTCTCTTTTTATCCACAGATGATTACCTTTATATTCGCCCAAGTCCTGGATGATTGTCATATCTCCCAATCCTCTCTGAGGAAGCCGTAAGCAATACGATCAACGTATTTCCCATGAGACACAATATCTTGCCTGATGACGCCTTCCCTCACAAATCCGACTCTCTCAAAAAGCTTCTGCGCAGCTACATTCTCAACTTCAGTGAATAGATAGATACGATTCAAGCCGAGCTCTTCAAATCCATACTTTAATATCAAACAGCTGGCTTCTTTTGCTATACCCTTACCCTTGTAAGCAGTCTCGCCCATGGCTATGTAATATTCAGCCTTGGAGTTCTTTCTATCAATCTCTAGCAGTCCGACCGTCCCAACGGGGACACCATCGGCTTCAATCACAGCGTCGTAACGTGTGTCTTCGCCAAGATGACTGTCAAACCACTTTTGAGTCTTTTCAACACATATCGGAATATCATAATGGAGAAACTGATTATTCTCTGGATTGTTTATCCATTCAACCTTCTTCGGAATATCAGTCCTCTCAAACTTTCGTATGCTTATCTTCACTTCTCGCCACGTCCAATCTACCGACCTTTATTTCACTGCCAACCTGAATATCAGAACGTTTAATCACCTTTATAACTGTGGTGAAGAGAACCTTTAAATCCATAGCAAAAGTGACATGATTCACGTACTCCAAGTCATATTGAAATCTTTCTTCCCAGCTATGTATTGCATTCCTGCCATTTACCTGGGCCCAACCAGTCAATCCCGGCCTCACATCGTGCCTATGGTGTTCTTCAGCATTATAGTAAGGAAGATACTCCACCAAAAGCGGGCGAGGCCCTATCACCGCCATATCTCCCTTGATGATATTCAGAAGCTCCGGCAATTCATCCAACGATGTAGAACGGAGCAGCCGACCAAACTTGGTGAGTCGTACATCATCCGATAATAGTTTCCCATTCTCATCTCGCTGATTTGTCATCGACCGGAACTTGTATAATTTAAAAATCTTCTCATCCTTTCCAGGACGGTCTTGTGTGAAAAGCACAGGGGAACCAAGCTTAAAACTCACAAGGATTGCTGTTACAAGCAGAACAGGCGAAAGCACGATGAGTGCACCCGACGAGAGGAATGCATCAAGAAAACGTTTAAATAAGCGCTCATAGAGTCCGTAAGGCTTATGATTGTTTGATTTAGTAAATAGCTCCATTACCAGGGCAATAAATCCTACACACGCCGCTAATATAATAATGGCGAGTATTATTCTCAGAATTATCATCAACTTACTTCCTCATTATCTTGGCTTATGATTCCTGTACATTTCCCTCATGTACACATCGGGATGCTGCATCGGGTGCTTTTTCCCGGGCAGAGTATTGCCTTCTTCGAGCTGCCATCTTTCATTGATTTTCAACCAGTCGTTGGGATAGAGTCTTTTGAAGGCAGCAACGAAGGTTTCCTCATCTGCATCTGAACCAACCCTCTTGAAAACAACTGCGACCTTGTCCTTCTTTCGGCTTATAAAGCAGCCCATTTGAACACCTCTGTCATATGGAGCTTATGCGTATCTACGCCCTCAGTCATATGGAGCAGATACATATCTAACCGCCTCATGCATATCCAGCAGATGCGTATCTCCATCCCTGATTGATGTTCAGCAGATGTTTAATCGTCCTATCTACGCTCTCAGGCATGCCCGGTCGATGTTCCCATTTTTACAGGAAGCACCTATGAATAATCTCAATAATCCGATCCTGCTGCGCTTCCGTCATCTTGTTATCGCTGGGCAAGCACAGCCCTCTCCGGAAAATATCAGCTCCTACGTCCACTCCAGAGCCCTTTATATAAGCATTTGTGCGCCCTCTGCCGTTACCCTCGACTGTAACAAACGGATTCGTCCGGTATATCGGCTGCATATGCATGGGCTTCCGTCGACGTATATGACACATCATGCTGCCAATAGATAACACCTATTTGTTCACATCCGCGTCATAGCTGCTTTATTGATTATAAGCCGCTCCGTCAACAGAAAAGACATCCGTGAACTTCATGCGAAGATTATGGATGAATGTGACTACAGGATTGCATTCCTCTGTGAGACATTCCGTGAACTGGATCGCATGAATTTCATCCTCACTGAAGGATGTGAGCTGCGTGATGGTTCCGGCCGGTATGAATGCATTCGTGTTGATTCGTTTCAGTCAGGAAAAAAGAAACATCCCTGGTTGACACTCAAACGAATCGCTGCCTAACCACCTGCCACCGGCTAGAATAAATTTCTGGACGGTGGTTCTTTTTATTTGTCTTTCTGTTCTCAAACTGCGATTGAATCCTCAGCGTATTCCAACCCATAAAGGTATTCAGGGTCAATGTCGATACACTGAGATGGATCATTGTTTCCTGTCAAGTCCCAGGCAAGCGTATCGTTCATAATCTTGCAATTCTTGACAAAGAAGGATACATCTTTTAAAACTTGAAACACTCACTGATCCAGTTTTGGCCTAACATCGTATGCTACGATCTTCCCGTCACAGAAATATACTGTAACTGTATAATCTTCATGAGGAACAACCTGAACAATCTCTGGTGTATAGTCCATCATATAGCCTCACCTCCACCTTCTTACATCAAAGGAGCAATCCTAAAAAGCGGATGATTGCATTGACCTATCTCGAATCTTTTTTCGGCAGGATTGTTTCCGGTATTACTGCTGCAATTTTGGAGACCGTGCCTTGCGTCTGATAGATTTCTGCCAGTCGCTGCTTGCTGTACTGATAAATCGTATTACGGGTTATGTCTGCAAGATACGAGCTGTAATATTCCTCCCAGCTCATAAACGCCTTACTGTCTGCGTACAAATATGTCTCTTGCAGAATTCCCTTCGACACTTCCATAATTCCGGCACTCAAAATCAGATACTCGAAAGATTCCGGTGCATACAGGGTGCAATTCACATTACTCGTTTCCAGATATCGAAGAACCTTCCCTATTTCCGAACCAAACGCGGCGCCGTCTACTATGACCAATACTGTTTTGTCTTGAACGCTTCGAATGCTATCATAGACATTGCTCTTCCCATGAGCGGAAATGCATCTGCCACCATAAAGCATTTGGAAGTATTCGTATCCGGAATTGGAATCCTCCGTGATTACTGCTTCCGGCTCTATCGTCCCCTTCGTATCAAGATGATACAACTTGTACATTTCATTGTAGACTCGTTTATAAGTCTTGTACTTCTGTGTATCTGATACATTTCTTAGACCATAGATT
>Ga0256404_1007066_pt1 | contig 18018 bp, 16 predicted proteins | sample RumenRJG_01DNA_FD_185990 | JGI IMG/M metagenome (GOLD analysis project Ga0256404, IMG submission 185990) | Bovine rumen microbial communities from Lethbridge, Alberta, Canada - RJG_01 | ecosystem: Host-associated > Mammals > Digestive system > Stomach > Rumen | place: Canada: Alberta | collected...
AATTCAAGGATAATAAAATCAAACTACAGTAATATGAAGAAGTTTTTTACAATGACGATGCTCTGCCTGCTGTGCGCAATGACGGCAACGGCAGACGCGGTGTTCCCGAAGGTGAGCACCGACACACAAGAGTTTTGGTATTTCATCCAGATGCAGCGCGAAGGTGCTGTGCTGACCTCGCAAGGGGAAGGCGCGAAGTTGCTCACCGCTGTGGCGGCTGCCAATAAGAAGCAGACGCAACTCTGGAAAGTGACGGCCGACGGTAGCCGCTATCGCCTCACGTCGAAAGGCGGACAGGTGATGTGCTATGCTCTCACTGTAATTGATGAAAATTCTGGAAAGAAGGATTGGCGTTTTATAACCGCGAAAAACCCGACGGAGGGCTACAAGGCTTTTAAAATCGTGACGACGACGAACAGCACGTACGATGGCTACGAAATCTATGTTGATCAACTTAATGAAGATAAGGCTTACTTGAACCAGTGGGGTGGTGCAGGTGCAGGAAAAGAATTGGGTTGCTGGGACAAAGGTGACGTGAACAATCCGCTGAAATTCATTGCCGAGGCCGACATGAAGTTCCCCGACTCGAAGCCTGCCGATGTGGCGGAAGTGAAAATCACGGGAACAACGTCGTGGAAGCCGGCGAACAAGCATACGCTGTGGTACACGAATCCCGGAACGACTTGGATGACATCGGCGCTGCCGATTGGTAACGGTCAGTTTGGTGCGACAATTCTCGGTGGTGTGCACCGCGACGATGTTCAGTTCAACGACAAAACGCTTTGGCGAGGCCATCTGAACGGCATCGTGGGAACTGGTTCGTTTGGTTCGTACCTAAATTTCGGACATCTTTATATCACGACCACCAATGCCGCCGCTTCGACCAACTATCGTCGTTGGCTCGACCTCGATGAGGCGAAGGCTGGCGTGGGCTACACTTCGGGCGGTGTGCAATACGAGCGCGAATACATCGCTTCCTATCCCGACGATGTGGTGGCGGTGCGCTACAAGGCTTCGCAAGGTGGAAAAATCAATACTTCGCTGATTTTATACAATCCGAATGGCTTGACACCTTCTTATAATATGGATGGCACGAAGGGTGTGGGAACGTTCAGCGGCACCGTTGCGCGTACCAGTTCGATTGGCTCGGTGCAACCCGAAAGTTACTATTGCCAGATGCGCGTGGTAACGAAAGGCGGAACCGTTTCGGCTTCGGCTGACGGCATCACCGTGACGGGTGCCGACGAAATGACCGTTTTCCTGCGTGGAATGACGAATTTCGACCCGAGCAACGACGAATACATCTACAATGCGGCCCTTCTGCCCGCCAAAGTCGAAAATTGCGTGAAAGCAGCGGCCAACAAGGGCTACGAGGCCATTGCCGAGGCTCACCAAGCCGACTACAAATCGCTCTACGACCGTTGCGAACTGACGCTCACGACAGCTTCGAACACGTCGCCGACTCCGACCCTCATCAGTGCCTTTGCCAGCAGTCCGGCGAACAACCTGCTGCTCGAGGAAATGTACTTCGCCTATGGTCGCTACCTGCTCATCGCGAGCAGCCGTGGCGTGGCATTGCCCAACAACCTGCAAGGTATCTGGAACAACAGCAATTCGCCAGCGTGGTACAGCGATATTCACTCGAACATCAACGTGCAGATGAACTACTGGCCCGCCGAGGTGACGAACCTGAGCGAACTTCACGATTGCTTCACGGAATACATCTATCGCGAGGCTTGTGAACGTCCGCAGTGGCGCAGAAATGCAAAAGACCGTGCCGGTCAGTCAAGGGGTTGGACATTGCTCACCGAGAACAACATTTACGGTGCAGGTGGAAACTTTGCGCCGACCTATTACATTGCCAATGCGTGGTATTGTATGCATCTCTGGCAGCACTATCGCTACACGCTCGACACGAAATTCTTGCTCGAAAAGGCGTGGCCGACGATGAAGTCGTGCTGCGAATTCTGGCTGGATAGACTCAAGTTGGCGAAAGACGGTACTTACGAGTGTCCGAATGAATACTCGCCCGAGCAAGGACCTACCGAAAATGCCACGGCTCACTCGCAGCAACTCGTTTGGGACTTGTTCAACAGCACACTGTTGGCTTGGGACGAACTCGTCGCCAGCAACATCGACGGACTGCCCACGAATGTCAATTCTTTCCTGACAAACCTCAGAAATAAGTTCGGCAAACTCGACAAGGGCACGGCGACCGAGGTCGTCGATGGACTGACGCTGCTGCGCGAATGGAAATACACGTCGCAGGCGACCCAAGACTATAGGAATCACCGCCACATGTCGCACCTGATGGGTGTCTATCCCGGCAACCAAATCGCCGAGGACATCGACCCCGTCATCTATGCAGCGGCACGGCAGTCGATTCTGACTCGTGGCTACGGTAGCACGGGTTGGTCGATGGGCTGGAAAATCAACCTGAATGCCCGCATCGGCAATGCTGAAGGTTGCCACACGATTATCACCAATGCGTTGAAACTTACGTGGGTGACCAGCACCGCACAAAGCGGCGGTATCTATGAAAACCTCTGGGACGCCCATCCGCCCTTCCAAATCGACGGAAACTTCGGCGCGTGCGCAGGTATGGCCGAAATGCTGCTGCAAAGCCACACCGAGAAACTGATGATTCTGCCGGCTCTGCCTGCGGTTTGGAAGAACGGTGAGGTGCGTGGTCTTCGTGCCGTCGGCAATTTCGAAGTCGATATTACGTGGAAAGACGGCAAGGCCGAGAGCTTCAACATCATTTCCTACGCCGGTAAGAAGGCCGTTGTGAAGTATCCGAACATCGCCATCGCCTTTACGCTGACCGACGAAAGCGGCAATCCTGTCGAATTTGAAACCATTTCCAACGACGAAATCAGCTTCGCGACGACGGAGGGCGCGCGCTATTCCTTTCGCTACCTCTCCCCGCGCTACGACGATTTAGCCGATGGCAACTACTTCATCCGTCACGACACCGACGGTGGAAAACTCTATCTGCAACAGAAGTCGGAAACCACGCGCGACGTCGCCCTGACCAGCGATTCCGAAGCCACTGGCGCGGTGTGGAAGGTGACGGGCTACAATGCCGCCGACTATCCGATGTATAATTCCATCAAGGCATGGGAAAAAGAGGGTCGTGTCTATTTTTTGGAGAACAAAGACTTCGGTTTTGGTATCAAAAACCGCTTCATCAAGTATAGCGTGGTGAATACTTCGTCGCTCCATCCGATTTATCTGAATAAGAAAACTGGACTTTACGCCATTCGCGCCACCAACTACGACAACACTTCCAGTTACAATCATTGTTGGTACGGCGTGAAACTCGGTGCACCCGATGCCGAATCGTTTCCCGATGCCCAATATTGCTGGTATCTCGAGCCGTGTAGCACAACGGGAATCGAGGTCGTGGAGCCTTTTCCCACAAATTTGAACCACAAAGTCTTCGACTTGCAGGGTCGCCCGACGATGGCACGCCAAAAAGGCATCTACATCAGCAACGGACGGAAAATCGTGGTGAAATAATCTCACAATTTTAACGGATTCAAACAGATACAATGATGAAAAAGGTGAAAATCAACGACGGGCGCGCAAAAAGACGACTCCTGCTGCTGTTGGCCATTCTGCTGCCAGCAGTCCTCCGACTGAGTGCCCAACGAGTGGAAACCTTAACTTCGCCCGACGGAAGAGTTCGCATCGAAGTGGCCGTCGGAGAACGGCTGACCTATAGCGCTTTCTATGGTAGCGAACCGATTTTGAAGGATTGTCCGCTCTCTCTTCAAATTGGCAAGGAAGTGTTTGGCACAAAACCCAAGTTGAAAAGCACCCAACGCATCAAAATTGATGAAACGATTCGGCCTGTTGTGCCCCTGAAATTCGCGGAAGTGCCCAACAAAGCCAACCAGTTGCGACTCACGTTCAAGGGTGGCATTACGGTTGATTTTCGAGCCTATGATAACGGCGTAGCCTACCGTTTCGGCATCAACAAAGGTAAGGGAAAAGTCGATGTCGTGGACGAAGGCGTGACGCTGAACCTGCCCGATGTCTTCACGGCTCACGTTTCGAAGACGAGCAGTTTCACCACGAACTATGAAAATCCATATACCCACGTTTCCACTGCCGACTACAAGGCCGGCGATGCGATGACCTATCTGCCCATCCTTCTCGAGAGTCCCAAGGGCACGCTGGTGCTCATCTCGGAAAGCGATGTGCGCGACTATCCCCACCTCTTCCTCCAGCCCACCGACGGAAACGGCTTCACATCGACCTTCCCGAAGTCGCCCGAAGCGTGGAAACCACGTGGCGATCGCAGTTGGACCATCACGAAAGAGCACGATTTCATTGCTCGCACCGACGGTCAGCGCACGCTTCCTTGGCGTTTTGCCGTCATTGGCGACGATGTCACGATTGCCGAAAACCAGATGGAGGTCATTCTCGGTGGCAAATGCGAAATCGACGATCCGTCATGGATCAAGCCCGGACAAGTCAACTGGGACTGGTGGAATCATTGGACCGTCTGGGGCGTGGACTTCGAGACGGGCATCAACAACGATACTTACAAGTACATCATCGACTGCGCATCGAAGTACGGTGTGGAATATGTCTTGCTCGACGAAGGTTGGAACAAACGCGTCGAAGACCCTTTTACGACTCGCGACGAGATTGATGTCAAGGAATTGGTCGAGTATGGTGCGAAGAAGAATGTCGGCATCGTGCTTTGGCTGTCGTGGCTCACGGTGGAGCGCAACATGGACCTCATTCCGTACTATGCCAAGATGGGTGTGAAGGGTTTGAAGGTTGACTTCATGGACCACAGCGACCAGTGGATGGTGAATTTCTACGAACGAGTGGCTCGCGAATGTGCCAAAAACAAGCTTCTGATCGACTATCACGGGGCATTCAAACCTGCCGGATTGGAACAACGATTGCCCAACCTCATCAGCTACGAAGGTGTTCGCGGCCTTGAACAATGTGGCGGTTGCACGCCCGAAAACAGCATCTGGCTACCCTTCATTCGTAATGTCGTGGGTGCGATGGATTTCACCCCGGGAGCCATGCACAATGCCCAGCCAGAGGACAACTTCGGCACAGGCTCTCTTCCGATGGGTGCTGGTACGCGTGCCTATCAGATGGCTCTGTACGTCTGCTTCGAGAGTGGTTTGCAGATGCTGGCCGACAGTCCTTCACGCTATCTCCGAGAAGATGAATGTACCCGTTACATCGCTTCCGTGCCCACGACTTGGGACGAGACCCGTGTTCTTGCTGCCAAGGCTGGCGACTATTATGTCGTGGCAAAGCGCAAGGGTGGCAAGTGGTTCATCGGTGCCATCACGGGCAAGAAGGCGCAGGATATTGACATCTCCCTCGATTTTCTCGGCAAAAACGGCCATCTCACTTACTTCCAAGACGGTCGGAACGCCCACCGCATCGCAGTCGATTACAAGCGTGCGGAACAAGACGTGACACCTCAAACCAAACTCCGTCTGCACCTCGTTCGCAATGGAGGCTGGTGTGGTGTGATTGAGTGATTCCCCCAAATCATTTAAATATGCCACAAGAACAATCCCATATCAGAGAGCGAGAGAGAACAGATTTGCGCGAACCACACCGTTATCAGGTAGTCATTCACAATGATGACTTTACAACGATGGATTTCGTCGTCATGTTGCTTAAAGAAGTCTTTTTCTTTAGCGAAGAAAATGCCCTCGCACTGATGTTGCAAGTGCATCATTCAAACAAGGCGGTTGTTGGCATCTACACTTACGATATTGCAGTGTCGAAAGCCCAGAAAGCCACGAATATGGCTCGTGAAAATGGCTATCCGTTGCGTATTACCGTTGAACCTGAAGACAATCAATAATATGGCAGAAATCAAACAAACGGAAAGAGCTTCACGTATTCTGAACTATGCGTTAGAATGTTGTAAGGGCTATCGACATGAGTTTATCATGCCTGAGCATCTGCTTGCGGTGTTGATAGAAGATGACAACTTCAATGCCGCATTGAATATTTTTTATACTCCACAGGTACTGTCAGAACGTGTCGATGCGTTCCTCAGTCAAGTCGATTCTATTCCAGAAAGCATTGAATATGAGCCAGAAATATCTGCCCAGATGGGCCAAGTCATAGAATTTGCTGTGCAGGAAGTGGCGATGAGCAGTGCCGAGTCGATTGACATTCCGCATTTGGTTGGTGGAATTCTTCATCTGGAGGAATCGTGGGCAGCATTTCTCTTGAAGGATAGTCTTTATCATAAGGAACCAAATTTCATGAGTCAATTGATTAACTTCTATGAATTTGATGACCATTTGCAAGGTCATAAAGAAAAAAATGATGGCTCGGCAGCGTGGAGAAAGTTGGTAACTTGCATGAATGAACATTATAAGAGGTATAATCCCCTGATTGGAAGAGAACTTGAACTAAAACGCACGATACAGGTGCTCTGTCGCCGTGATAAAAACAATCCGCTGCACGTCGGTGAGCCAGGTGTCGGAAAAACTGCCCTCGTATGGGGCTTGGCCAGACTGATAGAAGAAAACAATGTTCCCAAAAGGCTGAATGGAAGCAAGATCTATCAGTTGGATATGGGTACTTTGTTGGCTGGCACTCAATATCGCGGTGACTTCGAGAATCGAATCAAACAAATCATGGATGGCATTCAAGAGGAAAGTGAGAACAACATCGTCTATATTGACGAAATTCACACGCTTGTTGGAGCAGGAGCAACGGGGGAGGGCGCCATGGACGCATCTAACATGCTCAAACCCTATCTTGAATCAGGAAAGATACGATTCATCGGCTCTACGACCTACGAAGAATACAATCGCCATTTCTCTCGTTCCAAGGGACTCATACGGCGTTTTCAGCAAATTGACATACTTGAACCCTCTGTTGATGAGGCGAAAAATATCATCAGGCAGTTGAAACCACGTTATGAGGAGTTTCATGGAGTGGAGTATGCCGACGATGCTATATCTTTCGCTGTTGAAGCAAGTGCCAAGCATATCAATGACCGTTTCCTGCCCGATAAGGCCATCGATCTCATCGACGAGGCTGGTGCTGCGATGGAAATCGATGACAATGTCAAGATGATCGGGAAAAAAGAAATTGCTGATGTCTTATCAAAGACCTGTAAGGTTGAAGCCCTGTCTGAAGCAGAAGATGAAGATTATCAACAATTGGAGAGCCTTGCCAATCGGATGCTTTCTCAGATTTACGGACAAGATGAAGCCATTCGTCAAGTGGTTGAGTCCGTGCAGATGTCACGGGCTGGACTTTTGGATGACAATAAGCCATTGGCATCCTTGCTGTTTGTTGGTCCTACGGGAGTGGGAAAGACAGAAGTGGCACGAGTGTTGGCAAAAGAACTGGGTATCGCACTGATACGTTTCGACATGAGTGAATATACAGAAAAGCATGCCGTTGCAAAACTGATTGGTTCACCTGCAGGATATGTAGGCTATGAAGATGGCGGCTTGCTGACAGATGCCATACGAAAGAATCCCAATTGTGTGTTGCTTCTTGATGAGATAGAGAAAGCACATCAGGATATCTACAACATTCTGCTCCAGGTGATGGACTATGCCCGACTAACGGATAATAAGGGACGACATGCCGATTTCAGAAATGTAGTGCTGATCATGACCTCAAATGCAGGAGCACAGTTTGCATCACAAGCCTCTGTCGGATTCAATGGTCATGTTAGTCGTGGCGATGCCATGATGAAACAGGTCAAAAAAACGTTCAAACCAGAATTCCTGAATCGATTGTCATGTGCTGTGGTCTTCCATGATATGGATCAGCCAATGGCCACTCTGATTCTGCAAAAGAAACTGAGGGAACTCGATGCGAAATTAGATGCCAAGAACGTGAAAATGACACTTTCCACCGACGCTTTCGATTATCTTTTGAAAGAAGGTTTCACGGCAGAATACGGAGCACGTGAGATGGATCGTGTCATCTCACAAAAACTGAAGCCATTGCTGATGCGTGAAATATTATTTGGAAGTCTGAAGAACGGCGGCAACATAACGATTGACCTGAAAGATGGCTGTTTATCGATTGGATGAAGAATTGTGGTTTCCAGACCCACATTCGGGAGAAGAAGACGGACTCGTTGCGATAGGCGGTGATTTGTCAGTGAATCGCCTGCTGTTAGCCTACAGCAACGGCTTTTTCCCGTGGTTTTCTTTCAGAAACCTGCGAGAACCGCATTGGTATTGCCCATTGGACCGGTTCGTCATATTTCCCAAAGAAATACACATCAGTCATTCGATGAAGCAGTTGATGAACCAAAACAAGTACGTCGTGACGATGAACCAATATTTTGATGGCGTCATACGTGGTTGTGCCTCCGTGAATAATCGCCATCAGGAAAATGGGGCATGGCTTGGGCCGGATATAATAAAGGCATATACGGAACTGCATAGCCAAGGCTATGCCGCGAGTGTGGAAGTATGGGAACTCCAGCATATTTCACCCGTAAAAAAAGAAGTTAAACTCGTTGGAGGCTTATATGGAGTTGCCATCCGAAAAGCCTTTTTTGGAGAAAGTATGTTCTCGTTAGCACCAAATGCTTCCAAGTTAGCACTGATCTCTTTGGCAAAGTTTCTTGATAGCAAGGGCGGCCACTTTATTGATTGCCAATTCGAAACCCCTCACCTCAAATCGATGGGAGGTAGGCATATTTCCTATGATGAATATATGGAAATGCTCAATAGGCAAGAGCTATGCTGAATGAAATCGGTCAGTGAGTCTCTCTGTACGCTACTATGTTTCCAATTCTACTCCAAAGTTACACGTTTTTCACGAAAAACGTGTAACCTTGTACTCTTTTTATAGCTCATCCCAGCGAATAGAATATGATTCTAACAACTTTGTGGGTGTTTGCAGTTCGGTAGCGGTTTTGCGCCAGTCTTTGATGGCTGAGCGAACCTCTTCTATAATCTCAGATGCTTCTTGGCGTTCAAGCATGTAGCTCTCGCTTGCAGAGAGCAGAGCATTGACGTCCGATTCTTCAGTGTATGAGTCTATGAGTAAGCATTGATGCGACTTTGCTCCAGGATTGATGTCGTATGCAGGAGAGAGCGTCCAGCCTTTCTGAGTTAGCAGGAAACCGTGATTACGGAAATGGTCATCGGTATTGCCGAACATGACGTTGAATGCCACTCGGCGATAGAGCTCACGGAGATTCTGACGCGCATCGGTACACCCACGAAGGATGAAATCAACGATGTCAAGATAGCCGTTCCCTGTGCTGCTGCCAGCACCGTCATCAAAACCAAGCAATGACATAGCAGACGCAAAATGAATGCGACGGCCTGCTGCTGTTCTATCGAAACGTTCAGAAAGAAGCAGGTCACGGTCTTTTGAAATCTTGATGGTTCGCGTCTTTGCCACGTTGATGCCAGCCTTGGCCGCAAGTTGATGCGAGAAGTGCTCAATAAGCTCGGTATTCTCCAGATCCTTTTTAGAAGGGAACTTTGCCACGTAAAGTTTCCCGTCTGTGTCAACCACGTTAGCCTTAGGACGAGCACCACCGAGCGAGGTTCCTGGGTCAATCAGCTGGTCGAGCCAGCGTTGCTCTGGCAATTCATTGCGTTCCTCTGCCAACTCAATCTCATGGCACGCATCGCACAGGGCGCGAAGACTTTCAATCGGGGGAACAAGGTATTTTGCACTCGCGTTGATGTAGTCATCGCCTTCTTCCTCTTTGTAACGTATGCCGCCCATACGAGTGAAGTCCTCGATACCAATAAGATAGTCGTAATTAGTGAGCATACGCTTCGGTCTGCCTTCTTGTTGGGCAGTCAATCGTTCTCTGCGGTCAAGCAACAACCGTCCCCAGCGATCGGGGAAGGAATCCTTGACAAAGCCGAATACATTATCATTACCACGAGGATGCTGCAATGAAGGGACATTCATCAGGTCACCGCTCAGCAGAATGCCGCCATACTGTTTCAGCCACTGGCGCGAATACTCAAAGACAAAATGGTCTTTGCCACGAACATGTTCGTAGCCCAATGTTCCAATCTCTTCGGGGGAGGTTAAGAAGTCGAAATCTGCGTAAACTATAATTCTCTTCATCGTCTCAGTAATTCTGCATCCTGAAGCTGTCTGCCAAGAGCGTCGTCAGCGGCAAGCAGGGTGATATCCTTTTCCAGATTAAGTGCAAAGAGAACACGCGCATAGATACCCATGGAAACCGTTGGGTCGCCATGTTCCACCTTTGAGACAGTTAGGCGTGTCACTGTCGCCCTGTCTGCAATGTCCTGCATAGACAAATGCCTGCGCTTGCGGGCCAGCATGATTTGCTCGCCCATGATCTTCAGGTTCTGGCTCAACGCCCTTGGCATCGTCTTACCAAATGTGTTCTTTCCCATAATTGTATCTTATTGGGTGCAAAGGTAAATAAAAATGTTTAATATAACAAACATTTTGAAAAATATTTGTGTCTTGACATATGTTTTTGTCTCTTTAGGACCGAAAATGACATTCCATGAGTCAATTTGGTAAGGTTTTTCCTGTTTTTACCTTCGGTTATTTGTTAAAAGAGCAATATTTTTACCATAGTATTCATATTTTTAGCAAAACTTGTTATTTTCTTCTAAAAAATCGTTATCTATGGAGAACAAATACTATAAAACTGGCGTTTTTCTATAGTATCGCTTTAGTTTGGAGCATATTCTCCAACCTTTATATATCACATTCCACGCAGAATCTACTTTCCCACGCAGAAATGTGTAAAAATATTTCCTAAAACTTCGTGGGTGGAAATTTGGCCGCCGGTGATGTCGGAGAGGGTGTCGAGGGTGAGGCGGAGGTCTTCGGCGAGAAGGTCGCTGCTGAGTTCCATCGTCATGCCGTCGAGGACGCGCTGCAAATGTTCGTGGGCACGGGTGAGGGCATCGTAATGGCGGGCGGAAGAAATGATGACATCGTTCTCGGTGATGGAGGGGATGTTTGCGGCTTCGTAGATGGCGGTTTCGAGTGCTTCGATTCCTTCGCCGGTCTTGGCGGAAATTTTAAGACATTGAACATTGAACATTGAACATTGAACATTGAATATAGAACATTTTTTGTTGGAATTTTGTGGCTCTGAATCAACCTTATTTTGTATGATAACCAATGTTTTACCTTTTATTTGTTCGAGTATTTCTTGAAGTTCTGATTCGGTTGGTTCTTGGTCAATCACCCAAAGGACAATCTGGGCTTTTTCGATGGCAGTATAAGTGCGCTCGATGCCAATTTTTTCGACGGTGTCGGTGGTTTCGCGAAGCCCGGCGGTGTCGATGAAACGGAAGGTGATGCCGTTGATGTCGATGGTGTCCTCGATGGTGTCGCGAGTCGTGCCGTGAACGTCGCTGACAATGGCACGGTCGTCGCGCAAAAGTCGGTTGAGTAGGGTGGATTTTCCGACGTTGGTCTTGCCCACAATCGCCACTGGAATGCCATTTTTCAAGGCTTGTCCCACCTCGAAACTTTTGGCAAGATTTGTCACTTTGTTGTCAATATTTTTCGCAAGTTCCAACAGCTCGCTGCGGTCGGCAAATTCAAGGTCTTCGTGGTCGGAGAAATCGAGTTCGAGTTCCAACAACGAGGTCAATTTCAGTAATTTTTCGCGCAAAACGGCCAATTCCGACGAAATGCCACCACGCAGTTGCGAGAGTGCCATCTGGTGGGTCGCTTTGTTCGTCGAGGCAATCAGGTCGGCGACCGCCTCGGCCTGACTCAAGTCCATTTTTCCGTTGAGAAAGGCTCGTTGCGTAAATTCGCCTGGGTTTGCCATCCGACAGCCCTGTTGCACAAGCAATTCAAGCACTTTGTTGAGGATGTAGCGTGAACCGTGACACGAAATTTCGACCGAATCCTCGCCTGTATATGAGTGGGGCGCACGAAAAGCGCTGACCAGTACCTCGTCGATGGCCTTTCCTGACGAAACAATATGCCCATAATGAATCGTGTTCGGCTCTGCTTTCGTCAAATCCGAAGAGAAAATCGACGAGGCGATTTCGATGGCTTGTTCGCCCGAAATGCGGATGATTCCGATGGCACCACCCATCGCAGTGGCTGGGGCGCAAATCGTGTCGTTTATCATGAGATGCTTTTTAATGCGTTAGAAAGCGCCTGCAAATCGTCTTCGGTCGTTGCCCAACTGGTGACAAAACGGCAGAGGGTTCGTTCGTTGTCGATGGGTTCCCACGTTTCAAACAGGATTTTCGACATAAGCTGTTGTAGTTGGTCGTTGCGAAGAACGACGAACTGCTGATTGGTGGGCGAATCCTTGACTTCGAGGCTTGCGTCGGCGAAAATTTGGCGCATTTTCATCGCCATATCGATAGCGTGACGGGCGATTTTCAAATACAATCCGTCGGTGAAGAGGGCATCGAACTGCACACCGGCGAGTCGGCTCTTGGCCAAGAGTGCGCCGTGGCGTTTCACCATCGTAAAAAAGCCGCGAGGGGCGTTTTTTCGGGGGAAAACGACGGCCTCGCCACAGAGTGCACCGACTTTCGTGCCACCAATGTAAAAAGCGTCGCAATGGTGGGCAAGCCACGGCAAATCGAGGTCGCAAGTGATGGCGGCGAGTCCGTAGCCGAGTCGTGCGCCGTCGATGAACAGCGGAATGTCGAATTTCTGGCAGACGGCGTGGATTTCCTCGATTTCGCGAGCCTGATAAATCGTGCCGAGTTCGGTGGGGAAGGTGATATAGACCATTCCAGGGAAAGCCATGTGCTCCCAAGTCGGGTCGGCGTGGAAGCGTTCCAGATAGTCGCGAAGCTCGCTGGCGAGCATTTTTCCTTCGTGCGACGGCAGCGCAATGACCTTGTGACCGTTGGCCTCGACCGCACCCGACTCATGCACGTTGATGTGGCCTGTTTCGACCGCCACCACCGCGCCGTAAGAGGGCAGCATTGCGTCGATGACGGTGGCGTTGGCCTGTGTGCCGCCGACGAGGAAAAAAATGTCGGCTTCAGGGCACTGACAGGCTTCGCGAATTTTCTGACGAGCCGACTCGCTCCACTCGTCAAAGCCATAGGAAGCACTCGGCGAGGTGTTTGTCTCCATCAATCGCCGTAGCACTTCGGGATGCGCGCCATTGTTGTAGTCGCTTTCAAAAGTAACCATGGAAACAATTTACAATTTACAGGTTAAATTCTATCGAGCACCATTTTGATGAGCGTGTCGATTGAGTTTTTGTAATCGGTGTTCATTTCCTTGGCATAGCGGTTGGCGATGACCATGCAGCAGGTCATAGCGCGATGGCCGAGCAGCGAGGCAAGACCCGCCAAAGCCGACGATTCCATCTCGAAATTGCAAACTTTCAGACCGTCGTATTCGAAAGTATGGGCTTTCTCGTTCTGTTGCGGGTCGGCGACCGAAGCACGCAGTTCACGGCCTTGCGGACCATAGAAACCGCCGCACGAAATGGTGTAGCCGCGCACCATGTCGTCTTTCGCAATCTGGTCGATGAGGTCGGCATCGGCCACAGCCACGTAGGGCGCACCCTTGACGGAATCCCATTCCATGTGTCGCTTGAAGGCTTCTTCGAGTTCGAGGTCGCAAACTTTGTTGCGGTCGGCATAGAAATTGAGCAAGCCGTCGAAGCCGATGCTCTTCACCGAAGCCACGAAACTACCCATCGGCGTGAAGGGTTGGATGCCGCCGCAAGTGCCGATACGAACGCAGGTCAGCGTGCGATGCTCGGGGTATTCGGTGCGCGTCGTGTAGTCGATATTGGCGAGCGTGTCGAGTTCGTTCATCACGATGTCGATGTTGTCGCAGCCGATACCGTGCGACTGCGCGGTGATGCGCTTGCCTTTGTAGGTGCCGGTGATGGTGTGGAATTCGCGGTTGGAAACCTCCACCTCAATCGAGTCGAAGTGGGCTGCAACGTCATTGACACGGGCGGGGTCGCCCACGAGAATCACTTTGTCGGCGAGGTTTTCGGGCTTCAGATGCAAGTGGAAGCACGAACCGTCGGCATTGATAATCAGTTCTGATTCGGGAAAATACTTCATATTATTGTTGAATTGTTGATTGTATAATTGTTGAAAATATCACACTCCTCACTTCACACTCCTCACTTCACACTCCTCACTTTTAATTCAATATATCGAATTTCCTTGGCGATTTGCTTGATTTTCGCCTGATTTTCAGTGAGTTGATGCTCCAGTCGAAGCATTGTTTCGCGCATCTGGCGCTGTTCGCGGGCCGATGCGTTGGCGTATTTGTCGCGTTGCAGCGAGAGCGTGCGTTTGTCGGTGTCGATGGATGCCGCGAGAGCCGCGTATTGCCGGTAAAGTTCACGAGACTGAGGCGAACGGAAGTCGCTCATGCTGCGGTAAACGGTATTGTCATCGATGATGAAAGCGATGCTGTTCGAGTTGCCAGAAATGGTTTTCTGCCCGAGCACGGCCTGATAGCGTTGCAGTGCCTCGGTTCGGTTGCCGAAAGGCCACGTGTCGTCGATGTTGACGAGGTTGGCATAGCGTCGTAGCAGGTCGTTCGACAGATCTTCGCTCTCGAAACTGAGGCGCGGCGACGTCGGCACGAAAATGTAGATGCAAACCTTGTCGTCGGGCTGATAGCGGTCGCTGACGAGGTAGCCGAGTTCGTTCACTTCGTCGATGGCCACGAAATAGTCGTTGGCGGTTGAATTGAAGGGCAGTCCGTAGTTTTCGGGACGGTAAAACGTGCCATTGTCAGAATCGTAGCGCGTCATAAAAATGTCGTATCCGCCGAGGCTGTGCTCGCCCTTGGCCGCGAAAAACAACGTGATGCCGTCGGTGAGCAAAAACGGGAAGTTCGGCGACTGATAGTCGATGCCAAATTCCGTCAATTCGCGCGGTTTGCTCCAGTTGTTGCCGAGTCGGTCAATTGAATAGAGGCGCGTCGAGAGCGTGTCGCCGTCGGCATAGTAGCAGCGGTCGCCGAACTCGTTTTGGAACACGCCGAGCGACACCTGCGCCGGACGGTCGAAAAATTGCTCGTAGGTGCTGATTCTGCCGGCATCTTTTCCCAATGGAATCTGGCTCAGAAAGCCTTGTTTATCAACCACCACGCTGTCGATGAACATCACTTTCGCCGTTGCGGGCAGCATGGCCTTGTAGAGCCGTTGGGCAGGCGTTTCCTCGACTACGACGGGCTTCGGTGCCGCCGCCTTCTTCGTCGATTTCCGTTTCTGCGCTGTTGCCGGCGCGAAAAAAGCCATTGCCAACAGCAAAACGATGATTTTTCTTGTCTTCATTCTCGAAAATATTGTTTTTGAGTCGAAATACTTTTTTTTTAATTAAAAACTTGTTTTGAAAAAACAAAGGTACGGTTTTTTGTTGAAAACCGCACCCTTCCATCGAGATTTTAAATGTTTTTAATATTCGTTTTGTACTAAAAAAGAGAGATTTTTGTGACTATTTCGTCATTTCCATCACATCGTCGAGCGTGAATGTGCCCGAGAAGACCATCACCGTAACTTCGTCGCTTTCATCCACTTGCATCACAACGACCGACTGCTTCTTGCCCGTGCGGTGGTAGATGCGCACTTTCTCGCCGTCTTCGTCCACCTGCATCAGCAATTCGTATTTGCCCTGTTTGACGATGTTTTGCGTGTCGTTTTTCAGTCTGACCGAGGCGTTTTTGTCCTCGGACGTGATGATTTGAATGCCGCTGAGCTTGTTTTTGAGGCTTTTCGTGTTCACGCCCGGCACCGAAAAGTCGGCGGCTTTCCCTGCCAAACTCAGCATATACTTCGAAATATAGACATAGGTCACGCCTTTCGTGTCGGCATATTTCTCAAATTCTTTCACTTGGGCGCTGGCTTGCAGGCTGATCATCGCCACAGCCATTACCAACAGTGTTTGTAATACTTTTTGTTTCATATTGTTTCAATGTATTTGGTTGTTCGTTGAATTATTTTTCCGATTTTTCGGTCAGCACTTTGACCTTTTCCAGGTGGCTAATCCCCCTGTTGAGGTTGTGGGCGAGCAGATTGAGGGCGCGGTCGGCCTCCTGCTGTGCCACGACGGGGTCTTGGAAGGTGTCTTTTTCGGCCAGATTGACGGAATTGTCCCGAAGGAAATGATGACCGATGCCAATTCCGAAAACGAGGGCGATGCTGGCTGCGACGGCGTAATACCGCACTTTCGACCGCTTTTTGGGGCGCGACTGCTGTTCCCACTCGTCAATCTTCTTCGAGAGCCGTTCCTCCAATCCCTCGGGGATGGGAATCTGCTCCAATGCTTCAAAATTCAGTTTGTCCATATCGTCGTCAGTTTTTGGAATTGTTGTTTGAGTTTTTGTCTTGCTCGCATCACGATGATGCGGATGTTGCCTTGCGAAAGTCCTGTGTCTTGCTCGATTTCGTCGTATGTCCGCCCCTCCACCAGGTGCATCTGAACGATGTTGCCGTCTCGTTCGGGCAGTTGTCGGATGAGTTGTTCCATCGTCTCGGCCTCGTCGCGAGTGTCGATTTGTCGGTCGAGGCTTTGCTCGTCGGGCGGCTCGGCTTTGTCGATGTCAGCAGAGGTGTCGATTCGCTTCCGTCGCCGTTGGTCGAGGAAAAGGTTTCGCATCAGTGTCACGAGATAAGCTTGCGTCACGGTCTCGTCAGCCAGTTCGTCGCGCTTCTGCCACAGTTTCAGATAGGTGTCTTGAAGCAAATCCTCGGCATCCTGGGCATTGCCCGTCAGACGGTAAGCCACCCTGTAGAGCAACTTGTAGAAAGGCATCAACCGCTGTTTGAACTCGTGTGCGTTCATCGTGAATCAATCTTCTTCTTCGTCGTCGCCTTCTTCGAAGTCTCCGAAGTCTCCGTTAGTATATTTTTCTATCAAATTGGCGAGGTCGAGTGAACCTGTCATTACCACAAACACGGTTTCGTCGTCCTTTTCCACAAAGAAGACATTTGTGTTTTTCTCGCCTTCTTTGGTCTGGCACATTTTGACCTTCTCACCCTCGTCACCTGCAACATCCATAAGGGTTTGCCATTTTTCGTTTTTCAGCAATTTGAGCACTTGCTTTTTCAGTTTCTCAGCACCTTTTTGGGCTTCGCACCTGTAAAGAAACACATCGTCCAGATAGTTGAGAACAGAACCACCGCCAGCAATGGTGATTTCATTATATTTGAGATCTTCACCTTTTTTCGCAGCACTGTTAATCATTTTTTTGTCCATATGGACGACTTCCACGCCCTTGATTTGAGCCAGTTGTTTGAACTCCGCCCCCTGTGCTTTCGCAGTCGTCGGGGCAAATAATACGGTGGCGCAAAGAGCCACTTTTACCAATAATGTACGCATAATGTTTTGATTTTTAATGATTTGTGATTTCTGTTTCGGGGTAAATTCCATTGATGAAAGCCCTTCTATCAACATAAACGAGGGTTTTCGCGAATTTGTTACACAGAAATGACAAAAAATGCAATTTTTCGCCCGATTTTGTTCCGAAAAAGCCGATTTTATTTCATAAAGACGAGATAGACGGCGCAAATGATGAGCAGGAAAGCCAAAATGTGGTTCCAATGCAGGTGGTTGCCCTGAAACATAATGTTCGCGATGACGGCGAAAACGGCCAGCGAAACACATTCCTGAATGACTTTCAACTGAACGAGGGTGAACGGACCGCCGTTGTCGATGAAGCCGAGACGGTTGGCGGGCACTTGGCAGCAATATTCGAAAAAGGCGATGGCCCATGAGAAGCCAATGACGGCAATTAGCGGCCAGTTGTTGCTGACGCCCGACTGTTGCAAACGAAGGTGGCCGTACCACGCGAGGGTCATAAAAATGTTGCTGAGAATGAGCAGGATGATGGTGTAGAGTCCGTTCATAATATCTTTGAGAAAAAGTTGATTGAAATTTTGTAGTTATTTGGTTTCTAAATAGTTATCACTCAATAGGTCGGCGACAACATAACTGCTTCCACCCACGAAAATGAAGTCGTCGGGGGCTGCGTCGGCGAGTGCTTGACGGTAGGCTTCAGCGACGGTCGGATAGGTGCCGCCGTGCAGGTTGTGGGCAGCGGCTTTCT
>Ga0256404_1007067_pt1 | contig 18018 bp, 10 predicted proteins | sample RumenRJG_01DNA_FD_185990 | JGI IMG/M metagenome (GOLD analysis project Ga0256404, IMG submission 185990) | Bovine rumen microbial communities from Lethbridge, Alberta, Canada - RJG_01 | ecosystem: Host-associated > Mammals > Digestive system > Stomach > Rumen | place: Canada: Alberta | collected...
CAAGAACAACATCTATCCATTCATCGGTTGTGAATTCTTTGCGTGCTTCTTTGTAATCATCAAGATCTATTTCATATGGGCAGAAATTCTTGAAAGAAATCAGTTTAATTTTGCCGTCCTTAGAATTCTTGGCTTTTGATGTTTTCCTTTCATATTCAAAAGAGAAATCAAAATCATCAGGCGACCGATATCCCAGTTCAACCATACCCCATATATCTCGGCCCTTAACAAGGTCTTCCTTACAAGAATCCCATACATCGCTTTCAATGATAGTTTCCTTAAATCCCAAACCGAAGTCAGGGAGTGAGAATGATACTTCGCCAGTTTTGATATCAATGTTCACAGCTACCTTTGCGAGGAACTTGACAGTCCGCCCTTCAATAACGATAGCGTTTTTAATAGCTGTCCAATCATCTTTCCTCGGAATGAATTTCTTTACAAACCGAGCAAGATCGTCTTTATCAAAATTTCCTTCGTCATCCTCGAACTTTTTCAGCAACCAATCTCGCATGAAAGCGGGAAGACTTAATGTGGAAAAGAAGTTAGTCTTCTTTAAGTCTTTATAGACGACCATTTCATCAAAGTTATCTCTAAGCTTTTCGGAAATATCCATTCTGTTCCTCCTTAAAACTCGTCGCCGAAATCGAAGTCATCTTTGACAGTAGCCGTTTTGCCTTTCACTTTGAATGATATTGTGCCAATCAAATCAGATGCATCAAAGACGTCTGCACTGAATGGCTTTGTTTTAGCACGTTTAATATCAGTTAATTCAAAGACAAAGTGTGCACCGTTCTCTGTTTTCCCTTGGTAGGTTTTCTCATCAACAACAATTCGCACGTTGTCTGGAGATTCGACATCAGAAATATACAGAGTCAACGTTACTCCACTATGACGATCAGCGATAATATCATCAGGATGTATTACCGTAATCTGCACCCCAGTCTGTTTCCTGAGCGTTAATGTTATTACGGGTACAACAATCTCTTCAAGGCTAGCACCACCATGCACTTCAACATTCGCGGGACGGCTTCCACGGAACCTACCATAATCAGAAAGGATTATGAAACCGTTCTCGGGAATAAAATGTGGGGCATCGCATCCATCGAATAATTTGCAACATCTTCCAGAATGCTCTCCCTTAGTATCCGTATCGTATGGAACCTCTTGCTTTCTAATGACCGCAAGCCTTGATGCACCATGATCGCTAGCGATAACAAAAGACTTACAATGGTGCATTCCTAATTCCATGGCAGCAGTGTTGATTGCTTTCTCTATGACTTCAAGCTCCGCCGGAATATGAATAGGATCTTCATCATCTGTAAAGAAGTATCCGCCCTTTTCTTTGTGCTTGATATTGTCTAATTGATCTTCTTTGTATTTCTTGCCACCATTCCACTGATCATAGAATTGCTTGTTAATCGAAGTAATAGTCGGCAAGTCGGAACGCACTACATCAGTGTGTATCGACAATCCCTTCTTTTTTGCAAGCGCTGTGATATAAGAGAGGTATTCCACGCCTAATGCATCAATCCAATAGAGATAGGCACTATCTTTATTTGCGATAGCCTTAACTGCATTATCACGTGTGGGAAGCTTCGCGTAAGTAAGCTTTGATGCATGCATTTCAACCAGGGCTAAAAATTCGTCAGAGATTTTATTAGCCACCTTCTGCTTCTTATAGGCATCAAAGTACTCGGTTAATTCAGCAGACAAAGCTCCTTCGAAAATATACTTTCTCAAATAGTCATTAAGTGCAGGATAAACATAAGATATAGCGGGGCTTAAGCCATGCTGAACAATCCATTTGATAATTGTTTTTCTCTCAAGCAGAGTATTATCCGTTAGGCGATAAATGCTTTCCTCCGGATCCACTTCGTTTGCTTTAACAAAGACAGCAATGTCTTCCTCGGGAAAATCTTTAAGTAGCCGCTTACGATCATCATATAACGCCTTGAAACCTGGATCTTTATGAGATATAGAAGTGATTCCAACAAGAAGGTTCCTTTTGAGCTCGTCAAAGCAATTCGTGGAATCGACTACCATCTTCAAATATGCATTATGGATTAAATCAGAATTCTCTTTAAGGTATAAGAAAGCGAGCCAATTTCTATACTCAAGACCGGAAACCCAGTAGACTAAATCGTTGAGTACGCTATCATCAATACCGTTCTTTTTAAACACTGCATCTAAAGATTTTTTGTTTTTGCTCAGATCGAGAAGTAAACGCTCCCATTGTTCTGTAGTTCCGCAGGATTCATTCAAATCAAACCCTTGAATCAATAGGCTAATAGTAGAGTACGCTCCCTTTATGTTTGATACAGGGAAAATAGAACTATCGAAAAGTAGCGAAGAAGTTGCCATTACATTATTACTGGCGCCATCTTCAAGTAACTGCAATAACGCCTTGATGCCTTTATTCGCTACCAAGCCAATGTCATCTGTAACATTTGTGATAGTGATGCTTGTGCTTAGGTCTTTAGACAAAAACACACGCTGTTGTTCCACCATCCTGTTATCATCTTTAACTATCTTCTTTGCTTGTTCAGATACTCCTCTGAGTAACAGGACGGCCCTTGCATTTCCAAGGGTGGTGGTTTTCAATCTGCGGAGCTCTTTATCAGCTGCTGCAACACCACGAAGTGCAAGATATTCGCCAAGCCCAATAACAATAAACTTATTGTCTCTGTAGTCGACATCGGATGTACGAAAGTAATCAATAAGTTCATCCACGCTGGGATATTTATCTTCTTTGGGACAAAAATCGCTCATTCTAACCACAGACAACCCGGCTTGCTTTAGGTCTTCTAATGCGGTTTGATAGCCTTCATCACCAACAATATAGAAGAACGGAAGGCCTTTTGCAGTGGATATATAGTTTTGAACCTCTCTGCAAAGCATAGATTATTTCTCCTTCTTGTTGATGATAATCTTTACTCCAAGCCCCATATCTTTTTTAACAATATCGATGAGCCACTTTTTAAGATCAGGTTCTTCCATTCCGTCAATTAGGCTAACGACCTGATCACTGCCACCTGCGTTGTATTCAGCGGCAGCCATTGAAGAGACTTTGCTTCGGATTGTCGGATTATCATTCCATTCATATGCACCAACGCCCGTGCTTTCAAGTGCATCTCTAACTACATTGATGTCAGGCAGCAAGCTGATGTAATCACCAATAATTCGCTTAGCAAAGCATTCGTCGCGGAACTCAGCAGAAGCAAGATCGGTAAAGAAATCGGCTTCCTGAAGGAAGGTTAAAGCCTCTTTGATATCCGCCTCACTTTGGGTGCTGCTATTTAATGTTGAGAACGTCTTCTTTGCTTGAGCGTAAACTGAAGGCTTCACGCAACAGAGAATAGGCGTGCGATACTTCTCAGACCAAACACGGGGATTCTTGCTGCCCCCGCTCTTGTCACTCCACAGTTTAAAGAGCTGGGCCTTTACCTGGTTCTTACGGTAGTCTTCTGCAGCCTTCTTAACTGTGGCATTGCTTGCTGTAGCAGAGGTTGTAAACATCTCTGTCGTAATCGAGTTCTTGATTTCTTCGCATTCTGTATCGGTGAACCCATCCAGATAAGGTGCATAGATTTCCATAAACACTGACAACGTATTGCCAAGCACATCTCTTATCTCAACACTATGATTTGTCATTTCATCAAGGAACGACTTCATATTGTCAGGCAGCATGTCCTCGTAATTGGCGATGCGAAGAAGATTATAGAAAAATTTATCCAGAACCGGTCTTTTAGCTCTAACCGATTCACAAGAGAACCCAATAAACTTCAAATACTCTCGCCATTCCTTGAATGCCGCCTCTTTTGAATGTGCAGCTGTATTCAAAAGAATGTTCGTTGATTTTACTACCTCATACTCTGTAATAAGTTTTTTGATTTCGTCCTCGCCAGTTTGTCCAACCCAAAGCGCAGAATACTGTACGCTAAACAACTTTTTGATGTCCGAAAGGACGGCATCCTCGGCGCCGATCTCTTTTGCAAGAGTCAGCAACTTACCATTTTCAAAGCGCTCCAAGAAAAGCCGCATCCCTTTTCGGCAATTGTCCTGCGTAAGAAGTGCTTTCAAGTTTTGCGCAGATGAAGGTCTCTGCATCGCAATCTTGCCGATATCATTAGCAACATCGTGGGCGTCATCGCCTTTACTCTGAACGAGCTTGATATACTGCTTAACAATATCGAATACACCTGTCGTGTCCACATCTTCAAGACACCATACAGGATAAGCCAGTTCTCTCATCTTGGAGAGAACAAGAGATCCCGCATGGCTGGGAGAAGAGCAAGTATTCGGTGTGATATTCCATGCGTTTTCAGTCAACTCATAGAAAGCTTTTTCTTCTTCCGTAAGATTAACGATATAAGTCGGCTTAGGGCTCTTGCCATAATAGTTTCCAATCATCTCTGCGAGCTTGTCAGGCGTCATGGCATCCCTATGACCCTCAGCATCCATAGAACGGTATGGCTCAGAACTATACTCTTTAAGCAAGAAACCAGTAATAAATGCTGACAGGTTGCAAACTGAGAACCCGAAAGTGGTTTCGAGGCAATCGTATATTTCTCCGATAGAAATCTTCCCGTTGGAGTTGAAAGCATCTGTAATCATCTTATCAATTGCCTTCTTAATGATTACAATATGCTCTCCGGCAAGGCTTTCATCGTTCCAATACTCTTTTTTCGACCATACTTTTCCTAATACAGATGTTTCACATCCTTTGATGACGCCTTTAATCTCAATTCCGCCCATGCCATACCTTGCGACCTGCTTTTGGTTTGTAAGCTTCAATTGAGATTCAGAAAGCCCTTTGGTGAAATCCTGAACATGTTTGAATCGATTTAAGACAATAGTTTGTAGGATGGTCTGAACAGCACCTGCACCAGTTGCCTTTTCTCCATCCTGATTAGCATATGTGAAAACAATGAATTGCCCATCATGTATGCGGTCTTTCCAGTCTCGCTCCAGAACATCTTTCGCTTTCTTTGCATTTTCTTTAGACTGCTGACCGTTGTTCCCGCTGTAATATAAGGACATGGCAGAATAATCAACATACTGCTCAAAGGCTTCCAGCCCAAGAGGAGTAGAAAGTGCATCGATTACGGTGATGTTCTTGTAAGTAGGATCTGCGACGGTATTCTTGATTAGCGTGCGGAAAGTCTGAGCTTCATCCTCTGTTTTTGCAAGAGCCAGAACTGCGTAAAAGTGCCAATCCTGGTCTTTCGACTTTAAGACATCCATTGCCTTCTTAAAATCAGAAACAGTTACAACGGGAAGCTTACCACTATCTATATCAAGTGCATAGCGAAGTCTAAGTGCAGGTGTTAAGCTGAGCGCGGTTGCCACAGCAGGACCCTCCGAAACTAACTTTGCGGTAGTTCCTTGCTTTTCCCGAATATCTTTCTTGAAAGCATCAATCTTAGCACCATCACCAGCCAGAACGGCAGCAGAATAGACTTTTTTACCATCTGCGATGGGGTTCTCGATGAGAACACCCTTTTTCACCAGCGCTTTAGCTATGCTCTTGCAAGATGTTTCCAACTCCGGAGCATCTCCCTCGAAAGCATAGCTTAAATTCTGATCAGTAGGCTTTAAGATGGGCAAGGAACCGCCCAAACGCTGGTCGATTGACTGCATGATAAGCACAGTTTTCAGGACAGTTTTCTCTTTATCAGTTAACTGTGTTTGCTGCGGGAAGGTATCCAGTATCAATTTAATGTCGGAAGACAGATAGTCTTTGCCTTTTTCATAGAAGAAGTCCCACAGCATATCGACAGTTAGGAACGGGCGATCAGAAAGAGGACTTGTATTCTGAATAAACCACTGAAACGCCTTCACATCCATGTCCTTTGGCGTCTTGATGAAGTCAAACATACTACGCTGGTTGGACTGGAATGCGGAGGCTATGTTTTTGAGAACGAGCGCGGCAATTGGATGTATAGGAAGAATATCTCTCATGACGCTCTCGCTTTTTATATTTGCTGCCTTGGTAACAGCAGCACGGGCGCTATTTACAGAAGAGTTCAAATCTCCCGTCATTTGTTCCCAACTTGCCCTTGCCGCAGGCTTTACACTAAATGCGTGACCAATCAGATCAAAGGCAATATTATCCGGCAACGTTATTTCAACCTTGTCAAAACGCTGCTGAACTACGGACCAAGGATTTGTCTTGTCGCTGCTATCATAGCTCTTTGCGAGAGAAGACAGCGGGTGAGTGACAATGATGAAATAGAAAGGCTTTTCCTGACAAATTGATACTATTTTCTGGAATTCGCCCAGGGAAGTACTATTTTGCCGGAAATAGTCGCTAAACTCATCCCAGATAAGAACAATCTTGATGTTGTTTTTATCCATGATATCTACAAGCCAATTTCGAAGAGAGTCTGCCGTTAAGTCAAGTGCCGTAATACCTTCCTGTGCAGCAAGGGCGAAAATGTCATCCATTAAAGAAGAAACATCATCGCTTTTCTTGAGTGTGTTGATGATCTCATCTGCCGTTGACTGCGAGAAAGTAGACATCCACTTTGGCTTCTGAAGAAGCGCATTCATAAACTGGTTATGGGTTGGATCTTCCAGCCAAGCAATTACGCTTTCTTTTAGAGACTTTTCTCCTTTGTATGCAACCTCGTGTGCGTCCAATGCCTTCTTTACACTCTCTTGAACAGCGAAGAAGAGTTGTTGAGGCGTTGTGATGCTTCCGGATGCATAACGATATGCCGTAACAATACCCTGAGCCTTGTGGCCAAGGAGTTTTGCCAGGAGAGCTGGATTCTTTTTAAGCGGTTCGAATTTGTCCCAATATGCCTTTACTTCATCATCAGGGACTTCAAGGATTTTCTTGAGAGTGTAAGCACACTTGGACTTGCCTGTTCCGTAAGCACCATGAATCCAGATGGAACGATTAGTGTTTCCGCCCAGCATTTTTTCAGTCAGATTCAGCAACTCAATAAAAGTGGTATGAGGATAAGTATCATCCCACGATGCTCCGCTATTGATTGCTGATTCGTCAATACACGGGAAATACTTCTCATTGACATCAAAGTACTCGCAGTATTTTAAGTTCTGTACCGCCATCTCACAGTTCCTCCCTGAATAAGTTCAACACATCGTCGCTGGTTTTATCTCTAAGCGTTACTGTCTGAAGATCATTAGTAAACGTAGCGTTAATAAATTCCGGATATGCTGATGAGAGACCAAGAAGAATAGATTTTAATTCTTCCTCATCATAAAGGCCAAATATGCGAATTGGACTAACTCCAGCTCTTTCAACAGTCTCGTCCATAAGATAAGACACACTAAACTCTTTATCCAAATTGCATTTCTCAGCGAATTTATATAATGCATAAAGGACTACACGGTTGTCACTAATGGAGCATTTTGAACGAACCATGTCGTCATCGTCAGTAACATACCCAAAATTAAGGGTTGTCCCAAATGGGGTTTCAACGATTCGCTTGAAAGCCTTTGTAATAGATTTTGCATCTTTTGGTTTAACTTCTAAGGCTACCAGCATGTCCTCAATTTGGCTCCGCTCATAGAAATACCCAATATCCATATTGGTGATGTACCAGGCAATTTGAGGATTCTCCATTGCCAGATTGACAAGCATTAAGCCTAATGCTGTGTCAGTTTCCCAACCAATATCATCAATCAACTGCGCAAAACCAGTGAAGTGATTCTTTTCATTTAGACCTGCGTCTCTCAAGAATCTTCTAAACATGTCATACATCATAGGCCCCAAGGTATGCTCAGTAAAAAAGTCCTCTTTTAATTCAAAAAACGAGACAAGCCAATCACGTTTAGGCGCATGATCTGCAAATGAGTTCAAACTCTTCATTCCATTTCCTCCTCCTTGTGGATGTCTTAGCGAATGAAATAGTAAACATCCACTATCTATCATATGGCACTGATAGCAATGCACGCAGTTTGTAATGCTAAGTTTGCCGTTTATAAACTTTATGCAGCCATTTCTACAATTTGTTTCGCAAACTCGACAAGCTGAACAGTACACAGCTTTCCTAAAAACTTGCTTAAACAATCTAATGAATCTTGGATTGTCAATGGCCATTCTTTCAGGTATTGACACAACATAACCATTAGGTGTGTTTCGAAAATCAAAAGCTATTTCTTGCCCTTCAAATCTGACTGTATAACCGGTTTCTGTTGCAGTAAGCATCCCAAGTGTTTTCATCCACTCTTTCCAATCAGCAGATGGTTCGGTAGCAGTAATCGTTATAAAGCCTTTCGTAGTATTCTCAACGCACCTAAACTTGTTGTTTTTGAGATCTCGCCCGTTCTTTCTTGCCCCCCAGCCACCGTTCATGACATATGAATCAACTTTATGAGGATCTGACGATGAATATGTTTTTTTAACATACCCAATATATGTATCAACCTCTCTTGTATAGGCATTTCTTCTAAAATAGTCACTGGCTCCACCCCCCATGGGGCAGAACAAGCAGCCCGCACGAGAGTTGCCCTTTTTATAAGTCTCGTTTATATAAAGGTTATTGCAGAAAATATAGAGCCAGATTTCAGCTGAAGTCCACTCTAATATGGGGTTAAAACTGTACTGTCCCTTCTGCTTTTTACCAAAGTTCTCGTAATCATATCTGCTTCTTGCAATGCTTTCATGTGCGCGAACACCCACAAAGTCCATGCCAATATAATTGTCTTTTCCTGTGATCTCTCGCATTTTCAGTGTTTGTGGCGTACTTTTGTGAACACTACAGCACCAACGAAGCACTCTTGCCGGAGGCCCAAACAGCGCCCAAGAATCTCCGGGATCAAAATGTGATTTGGATACATAAAACGGTGTTTCATCTTCTTCGCACTGTTCCTTAACATGCTTTACCGCTTCGTAAGTATCTGGGAACTCCATGCCCGTGTCTCCAAAAATCACTACAAAGCTATCTTTAGGCAGGGCCTTTTTTACAAGGTCTAATAAGACGGCGCTATCCTTTCCGCCCGAGAACGCTACATGGAAGATATCCAACTTATCTCTGAACTTCTCATACTCCTTAACTATCTTTTTCACCGTAGAGTCTTCTATTACGGAAAGAAGATCTTCATTAAGAGCGCACATCGTTTTAATATCGACAGGTTGTAACGCATAGCCTTTTTCAGAGCCGAAAACCACCTCGCCGCTTTCATCTCTTACCGGCTGCAGTTCGGGCTTGGTATATAAATCTCCGCCTTTGATTTTTGCAATCTGTGCGCCTTTGTACCAGTAGATGTTAGACTCTGCCCACATATAAGGCACATCGTTTTGGTCTTCGTAGCTCCAGTATTTATCAAATCCGAGGATATTCATTTCCTGAGCATAAACAGGTCTTGGTTCTTTTGAAAAATTGGTTGGAGTGGAATTCAGAAGGATTCCTCCAGTTTCTACATCGAAAGTGTAAGAATACATACCATCATCCCTCCTTCCTTAATTCTTTAGCTTGTTGAGCAATTTCATCAAGCTTTGCATACTTGCTCTTGGCCATGTAACCAGTATTGAACAGATATGGCCCTATGATTTCCGGCTTCAATTCAACATCTGACCTGGCAAGTTGGATAGCAAGCATTTCCGCATAGCTTTTGTTGTAGTCCTTCTCAGCAATGATTCCCGCATTCTTATCATTAAAATGAATCACATGAAGGCTAAACCTGCGACTGTATTTATAGCAAAAACTTTCAAGCAAATAATGATTCCAGTTCTGCCCGCAAATGGGAAACATCGCAAAGGTGGTGATATCACGGATTGCGACAAAATGGTCCGTTATGAAAGTGGCAAGAACCTTGTCAATCTCGTCGATATCAAAATTAACGGCTTTGTTAGACACAAACCGATTTTTATCGACTCTTACCATCTCGTCATACAGTGCTTGGAAAGCATATTGACGATTAGTGCCGCCTGTCAACTCAATTACCTTTTCAGAAACCTCATCAAAACTGCATTCGCTCAGTCCTCTGATATCTTGCTTAAGCAATAGGACCGCATCAAGTTCAGGCTTGTCTTTGGTAAGAATTTTCCCGTTCAAATGATATTCACTAGCCAAAGCCACTCTATATGCAGCGTTATAAATAGCTAATTTTGACAGCTCATAGTTATTCTCTTCAATGTCGCCAAGTGGTATATCCGCCAACGAACAGAAACTTTTTTCCTTACATACCGCATCAACATAATCCAAGATGTCCTCAATTTCATCCTGCGAAATGATAAAGCGATCAAGCAAAAGATAAACCCCTTCGGACGAAAGAACAAAAAGATCATTCCCCGAGATTACACGCCAGATGTTTCCGAGAGGTATATAGGGTAATCTTTCACTTAGAACGTTGACATTTTCGGTTTGGCCGTTACCCCAAACACGCTTAATCTCCTCTGTTACCGCTTGCTTCTCTGTTTTCTTGGAGCCCTTTATCATAAATTTTTTGGCAAAAGAGCATCCTTTAACGTGCTTTCTTAGGTATTCTTTAAGAATGCTTTCAGATGTTATCGTGTGAGCATCCATCCAGTCCGCTTTGGCCTGAAGAAGGCTTTCGTAGTAAATAGTATTTGCTCCAGTGGCAAACACTTCATCTACCAGGTTCTGTAATTCAATCGGAAGATCATCACTTTTACAGAAGACTTTATCTTCGATCACTGTTCCAGACGCCATAATCGCATCCCTGAGCTGTTCGTCGCTTTCAGGAAGTGTGATTCCCAAAGCTTCTGCAAACTGACGAAAGCGCATAAGCTCACGGAGCGAGTCATATCGAAAACCATACTGATACCGCTCCACCAAAATTCTTTGAATTCCGTCTTTCTCTCCGCTTGAACCAACTTCTACAACGTAATCTGTTTGTGTTGGAACAGTTTCGCTTGTATCACGAATCGATACCGACGGCACACTGTTGGAAACACCTTCGAGTGAAGAATGTTCTGAACAGAACTGAATGTATGCATCAAAAGCGTCAAATATATTTTTGAGAATTCTACGATACTTTATTTGGAACAACTTGTTCTTGCTAATTGCTTTTTTTACAGCAAGAAGGGTTGTGTTATCTGTTGTTGTGTAGATTGACCCTCTAATCAGCCCCTTGGCGATTGCATATTGCTCAACGTGAAGCATATTGTCCTCAAGCCATTTGTGCTGTTTTTCGGTCATCACGGAAGAGGCCCAATCAAGGAATGCAGCCTTGTTATCATGCTGACATATCATTCTTTTAGCCTCCTTTAAAAGAGAATCGAAACGATCTCTGTCCTCGTGGTATATGGATACCACCTCATTAAATAGCTTCGTGGCTGGGACGTAGACTTTTACACCTTTGTATGCGGACTCCATACTTTGAAGCTGATACGATATCCCATTTTCATTTCTAAAAACGTCGTCAATGATAAGACCTTGGTTTACAGCCATTTGGCGCAACGCAACAGATACATCCTTAATGATGTGAGATTTAGGCTGTTCTTTCTTCAGCGTCTCAATATAGGCATCTAAAAGAACGGCCGCTTCATATATATTCCATTGTGGCTGTCTAGTATTTATGGTCATAGTTAATCTTCTTCTATCATTTCAACGACATCGCCAATGTCGCAGTGAAACACATTACATAAACGCATCATGACTTCCAGCGATACCGGTTCATCCCTGTAAAGCTTGCTCATTGTATATCCGGTAATCTCAGCAGCTGCTGCTAATTCACTCTTTTTCATCTTATTCTTCTTCATCAGCTTCCAGAGTTTATCGTAACTAATCTTCATGACACGCCTCCGTTTCGCCCCAATTTATGTTTAATGCCCGCCACACTGGGCGAGGCATAGATATACATTACATATTATAGCACATATAATCGTAAAAATCAACACAAAGGCGCAAAGTTCAAAACTGTAGATGGTGTGATGTCACTTATAACCGACATCATACCTAAGATAATTAAAACAGCTCCTGTACCAGACCCTCACCGAGCCCGATACAGGAGCATTGTTTTAATACGCAGGGATGCCATATCCCAGGATCTCATAGTATCCCACGGAGTAGTGTCTTCCAGCACAGCTGTCGCTGGTGTTTCCTTCCACGGTATAGACGATACCATTCTCGACCCTTTCTACGATACCGGTGTGATCTGAAAGTCCGTCCTGCGGACCGGAACCGCCCTTGTTATCCCAGTCGAAGAAGATGATCATTCCAGGCGTAGGTTCAATGGAGTTGTCAGCCCACTGATTTCTCTGCTTGAACCAGTTTACTCCGGTAACGCATCCTGCGTACTTCGGAATGATACCGTTCTCGATATATCCGCACTGGTCAGCGCACCAGGAAACAAAGCAAGCGCACCATTCCACGCGGGAGCTGAATCCGTACCAGGACCAGTAAGGCTCTCCGCCGACGTTACCGATCTGGGTCAGCGCGATCTGCACGATCATATCATCGGAACCGTAGATGCCGTAGAGCACCGCCAGCCACATGGAATTGTCTGCCGCAAGGAGTTCTTCAAGCTGCTCATTCTGGTCAGCGCTGAAGTTGTACTGGCTTGCCATCGAATCCGCATCCTTATGCGTAACGACGATATATAGCGTGGTATGAGTTACCTCGACTTCCTCTTCCAGAATGTTGCCATTCCCATCATCTGACTCAACGATTTCTGTTTCCGTCCGTGTTTCGGTGCGGTAAGAAATGTCATTCATCGTCCAGAAGATATCTGTCAGAAGCTGCTTTTTCTCTTCCGTCATGGTCGCAACTTCCATAGCGTTATCCGGATCCGTCGTGGTCTTCACAGCGTAGATGGACAGCACTTGCGGCCATACAGCGCGGGAACCGGACATCTCAAGATCATCATAGGGATTGTTCGCCTTGATGGTTTCAATCCGATTCTGATAATCCTCATTGATGTCACGTACGACCTGCTGCATGGTCATATTGGAGCCGGTATCTTCGCTGGAGAAAAAGATTCCGAAGCAGGAGCCGACGATCAGCGCGACCAGGCAGATAACGAGGATAACAACTACAGCGACCCAGCCTCCGGCGGCTATAGCGGCGATAAGCTCTTTGATGGCGGCGATAATCGCTTTGACCGCCGCGACGATGGCTTTGCCGACCGCGACAGCAGCCTTGTAAGCGGCAATGGCAGCATGCTTAGCCGCCACAGCTGCCTTCTGAGCGGTCTTAGCGGCAACTTCCGCAGCTTTCCTTGTAGCCTTCGCAGTTTCCTCAGCGGTTTTGATGGCAGCCTTGGACGTCTTTTCAGCGGTCTTTATTGCCTTCTGTGTTGATTTGACAGAAGCATTGGCTGTCTTGACCGTTGCTTTGCCGGAGGACTTCGCCGTCTGCTTTATTGTACGCTCAGAACGCTGGGCGGTTTTTATGGTCGTGTCCTTAGCTCTCACGCTGCTGCGGGTCTGATGAACAGCCTGAGACACATTGTGTTCAGCGTGCTGCTCATATCGCCGGACTGCCTCATCAACCTTTTTCTCCTGACGCTCAAGCCGCTTTTCGCGCCGATGCTCACGGAAAGCTCTGCGGCCTTTATCGACCGCCTTGTCGGTCTCTTTTTTGATGGCATGCCCAGTGTCGTGAACAACATCCTCCGCCACGTATCTGATCTTGTCTTCAGCATATTCAGAAGGAGAGACCTGTCCATCGTCCATAAGGTTCTGCGCAGTATCCTTTGAGCGGATAAAAGCCTGTTTCATCCGCTCTCCGGCTACAGAGGCCTTGTCCAGGATCTTGATGTCCTTTACCGTTTCTCTTGTTTTGATCTCAGGCATCAGACCACCTTCTTTGCAACAACTACTAAGCGCCCGTTCTTGTAGAAGTATTCACAGGTGGAAAGCGTCAGGAGCTGATCACCGTACTCCGCGTCAATGCCAGTGTCGTACATTTCGCGGGCGTGGACTTCCTGCATGAACTCATTAAACTCCTCCTCGTTCATGGTGACGCACTCGTTGTATTTGAAGGTCTCCTTGTTCGTATTGAACCTGAAAACAGCGACGATCTCATACTCACCGAAGGAAGAGAGCGTATCAAAGTGGATGAGCGGATGCTCACGCCAGAAGTCTTCATCCGTATAATTGCAGAGATCGGCGAACATGCTGCCGTTTTTCATGTGATGGCCGTAAATAACGATGTTGTTGCTGATGCCCATGATGCAGCTTTCCTCGATATACGGAACGCCGTAATCGCTCCAGCTTTTATCAAATGCGTGCTTCAGGTAGTAATCGGGATTCGTCGGCGTCTGCATGACGGGATAGTTGATATTGGTTCCGTCAATGGAGATCCATCCAATAAAATCCTGATTCTGCTCAAACAGAGCACCGTACTTTTCATGAGCGAGAGCAGCCTGCTGAGCGCGAAGCTCCTCTTCCGTAAGCTCTGCCGGTTCATCGGTCTCATCAGGGGTTTCCGGCAACGGTGTCTCAATGTCCACGACTAGCCCAGCGAGATCGTCAAAAGTATCCACACTGGCTTTTGCGTCGCTGTACTGTCTTGCGAACATGACGCCGGAGACAATAGCTGCCGCTGTGAAGATAACCATCAGCACGATTCCTATAATCTTTTTCTTTTTCATCTGTTCCTCCTGACTGCGGCAGGCCTTAAGAGACCTGCCCCGCGAAAATGCCCTCACCGGGCTTGGTGGTCATAAGCTGGTAGAGTTTGGTGTCCTTCGGAAAACGGTTCACGAAAGGCACCAGCGATCCGCCGTACTTGATCAGACCGCAGCCGGGATCGGCGTTGGTGATATAACTCATCTGTTCATTGGAGATGTTCAGGAGCTTTGCCAGCTGGCCCCTGTCGGAGGCTGCCTGGTTCAGCATGACGATGAATTCAGAGTTGGAAAGCATCGTACTTGCCTGAACAGAATCCAGAAGATATTCCACGTTCTGGGTAATGGCCGTCGGGTATGCGTTGCGCTTACGGAACTGACGCCAGGCGGAGTTGAAGAACTGAGCGGAGAACTCATTCTCAAACACCACATGGAACTCGTCGATAAAAACGTGGGTGCGCTTGCCTTTCTTCCAGTTGAGCGTGACGCGGTTCAGCATGGTATCGGTAATGACCAGCAGGCCGGTCGGCTTCAGCTGAGCGCCGAGCCCGTGAATGTCAAACACGACTACACGCTTGTCGAGATCCACATTGCTCTGATGACCGAAAATGTCCAGCGAACCGGTCGTATAGAGTTCAAGGGAGAGCGCAATCTGCTTTGCCTCAGGTTCCGGCTGTTCCAGAAGCATCTCGCGAAGCGTGCAGAGCGTCGGAGTAGTTCCGGTCTCATAGGCGTTGCGGTACACATTTGCAATGCAGCGGTCGATGATGGATTTGTGCTGCGGGCCGACACCTTTCTTATCGATCTGCTCAATAAGGGACATGATGAACTCGGACTTGACCACGATAGGATTGTTCTCGCCATAGCCGTCAACCATATACATGGCGTTGAGCCTGTCCCGTCCTCCGGCGGATACCCTGATGACGGAGCCGATATCTCCCATAGCCTCGATGAGAGGCGCATACTCGCCTTCAGGATCGCAGATGAGGATATCGTCCTCCGTGTTCAGGATCAGGAAAGCGATCAACTCCTTTACACTGAAGGACTTGCCTGAACCGGGAACGCCCAGCACGAAAGCGGACTGGTTCAGCAGGTTCTCCTTGTTGCACATGATCAGATTATGGGAGATGGCGTTCTCGCCGAAGTAGATGCCCCCCTTATCCATGATCTCCTGTACCTTGAAGGGAATGAAAACCGCCAGGCTTTCAGTGGTCAGCGTACGGAAGGCGTTGATCCTGCGGGTTCCGATGGGAAGCACAGTGTTGAGTCCGTCAAGCTGCTGATACTTCAGCACTGCCATCTGGCACATGTGCTTTCTGGCTGTCGCCAGGATCGTCTCCGTGTCGGTATCAAGCTGTTCCTTGGAGTCAGCCGTGATGACCATAGTGATGACCGCAAACATCATGCGCTGGTCACGGGTCGTCAGGTCATCCAGAAACTCCTTGGACTCCTTGCGCTGAAGCTCCATATCGTAGGGAACTACAGCGGAGAAGTTGTTGTTCTGATTTTGCTTTCTCTGCCAGTTGGTGATATTGGTCTCGACGCCGAGAAGACGGTTCTCGACCTCGCGGACCGCCTCATCGGTCGGGACCGGAATAACGTCGATGGAGAGCATCATATTACGGTTCATGTCCGTAAGCTCCGCCACCATGCTGTCCTTGATATAGCTGGCGTAGTCCTTGAGATAGAGAACACGGGCGTATTTCTCGCCTAGTTTCAGAAAATCCGCGTGCTTTTCGATGCTGTCCGGACAGATATAGTCACGGAAGCAGTGTCCCTTACGCATATTGTCCTTCAGGTTGAACGCGAAGGCGTTTTCTTCGCCGGAACGATAGAAGTCATGCAATGCGCGGAGCCTGTCAACGGCTGTCATCTCGATGCAGCGGGAACCAAGCGCGGTCAGATGCTGAGAAAGCTCAGCGCCGGTTCTGGCGAAATACGCACGGGCGTCCTCGATGTTCTTCTTTGTGACAGTGACGGTAATATACTTTTCCTGGGTGATGCCGTTGGCGTCCATCGCCTTATCGATGAGCATCTGGTTATACTCCCTGCGGTAGTCGTCAAGGCCGTCGCATTTGAGCGGCATGAGAACGGACTCCTCGAAATCCGCCTTCTTCATGCGGTGGTTATTGATGGTGATCTTTGTGGTAGCGCCGCTGTCAAGGGAATTGAGCAGTTCCGAATAGGTCAGGAACATGCTCTCCTTGTCCTCGCGGCTTGCCACCAGATAATTGATGTCGGCAAACTTCCAGCTCTTCACGAACTTGCTGCCGACCTGAAAGATCCCGTCAGGCCAGATCCTTTTGATGGGAATCACGTCCTGGACTTTCTTCGGGACCCTGTACTTTTCCTTATCCGTACTCTGGACAGTTTTGATGGATTTAATCATGCTTCCTCAAAGCCTCCTTTTCATGATTTGCGATAGTTTCCTTCAGAGCCTCGTAGTAGGTGTTCTCGGATTCAAAGTGCAGTTCTCTGGGTTCCAGCATTTCTGAGCGGAACCATGCCCAGATGAACTGTTCGGCGGTCATTCCGTGGTATGTGATGAATCCCATCGCCGCGAAAGGTGCGGCGCCGAGCACACACATCCAGGAAACAGTTTCCGTCCCGACATACGGCTTCAGAAGGAAGTAGAGCAGCACGGCGACGCCCATAGCTGCTATAGAAAAAAAGAACTGTCTGAGTGACAGTCCGAAAAACATGGATTCTGTATAGTTACGGATCTCGCGGTTTATCTTTACTTCCATAGTCATCTCTCCATTTCTCTGCGTCGCTCCGCGTCAGCCGCCACAGACAGTTCCTGTGTATCCGCGCGGAACCGCAGCACCCTGCTACAGAGCAGATCCTGAGGGCTGACTTCGTTATCATTGATCTCTTTGACCATCTTTGCCAGCTCCATAGGGGTCATCTGCCCGTTATCCGGCATGATCAGGACCTCATGAATAGAACTCGGCAGGACGAAATAATCCTTGCCGACGATCTCTCCGATCTTTTCCTTCATGCCCGGATAAAAGAGCGCTGAGGCGCCAAGACGTCGTCTTCGGTCGTCAGGACCAGCAGAGTATCATCTGGCGCGTCTCCGCTCGTCAGATAGTTCTCCGGTTCCATGCCGGTCATTGAGCCGAACAGCATATCCTGTATAGCGCAGAGTTTCGGATGACTCTGTGACACAGAGTGCTCCATCGCGTCCTCAAGGATAACTTCGGGGTTGGTGTCCGCAAGACCGGAAGCAAGCTTTGCGGGAACATTGGCGATCCCGCCGTCCGCAATCTCTTCAGGCAGTTCCATATAGGCGACAAGGGCCAATCCGCAGCCGACAGGTTCGTATACGCTGTTCTGCAGCGTTTCAGGGTTTCTTTTGATATCCATCAGCCTTACGCGTAGACTGTCCCGGATATCCTCATAGCTTTGTATTCTGTAGGTATTCATAGTCATTCCTTCCTTCCATTAAAGTCCCATCATTTCTCTGACAATACGGTCCGCCATCTTAACCGAACCGACCAGGATCAG
>Ga0256404_1007068_pt1 | contig 18017 bp, 10 predicted proteins | sample RumenRJG_01DNA_FD_185990 | JGI IMG/M metagenome (GOLD analysis project Ga0256404, IMG submission 185990) | Bovine rumen microbial communities from Lethbridge, Alberta, Canada - RJG_01 | ecosystem: Host-associated > Mammals > Digestive system > Stomach > Rumen | place: Canada: Alberta | collected...
CTCAGCCGGTTGATTAGCAAAGAGGGTGAGCCATAACTGAATTATGACACACCCCCTTTTGCGTTAAATCAGTGTTGTGCTGATCTTTGCACTCCTTAACAGACGCAAGCAGGCAAATGGAGGCTTATTTAAGAAACACCGCATCTTGATCGGGCAGACAGGCACTGAGATTGTCCGTGAACTCCTGCACCGCAACCAATGGCAAAAGCTGCTTGTGACACAGCCAGTGCTGAAATGTTGGCTGACACACTCCCCCTCACCCCCTTTAACTTGAGGGGGAGCTGTTTAACTCCATAACCCAGTGCCACTCAGCCCATAATGGCCATCTGGATGAGCGACACCAGCGGCTGCAAGGCAATGCCGGCCACGATGGTGCCGATGCACCACCAGGCACTGACTTCGCTGTAGTGTTCGGCTGCAGCGAAGTCGCCCTCGTAGTATTTCTTGGATACCTTGTTGGCATAGATGATGGCGACGATGCCCAGCGGGATGCAACACAAGATGGTGCTGATGATGGCCCACACCATGTTGGTGGGTGGGCAGGCGGGGTAGGGCTGTTGTGCCGCAGGTGCCGGTTGTCCCATGGCGGGCTCGACGGGTGTCCCCATGGCGGGCTCGACGGGTGTTCCCATGACGGGTTGTTCGACGGGTGTCCCCATGACGGGCTCATCGGCGGGCACTGGCGGTATGTCGGCATTGGCTTGGCCTTTGGTGGACAGCAGGTGGGCCAGCTCGGGCACCTGTGTCAGTGGTTTCCAGTCGTCAAAGCCGGCACTCCACACAAATGTCTTTTCGCTCAGGGTCATCAGCTCCAGCTGGTCGATGGTGAGCGGTCCCGACTGCTCACCGTCCTGGTTTATCCAATATTGAATCTTGTCGCTCATTGTGTACACTTAATTTTAGGTTGCCACAAAGGTAAGCCATTTTTGATTGAGAACAAAATATTTCGCATTTTTTTTGCGCATTTGTTGGCTGTTTCTGAAAAAAGCAGTACCTTTGCAGCGCAATTTTGTGGCACGCGCCGCAGATTGACGTAGGATTGTCCTATAGTGTAATGGTAACACAACGGTTTTTGGTGCCGCATTTCCTGGTTCGAGTCCGGGTAGGACAACCAACAAACAACCATCTGGTTTTCAGGTGGTTGTTTTTTTATTCGATTACTCGAATGTTCGAGTAATCGAATGCTCGAATAATCGATTATGTTCGCTTAGAACACCATGCGGTGTCGCACATAGTGGTCGATGACGATGTTGCAGCGGCACTCTGGCAGCTCGCGCAGCAGGTTGCGTGTGGGGTGCTCGTTGTAGTTTCGCCGCATGCGGCGGAAGTCGCGGTGTGCCTTGAGGATGGCACGTGCGTCGCCCCAGTGCAGTTTGGCTAGTGCCATGCCGAATGCCAGTGTGTCGTAGAGCCGCCTGACCAGCAGCAGCCTCTTTCCCTCGCGTGCAGGCAGGTTTTTGTGCAGCAGCAACAGGTTGTTGCGGAAGTTTAGGTAGGTTTTGCGTGGATTGCCCTGTGGCAGTGATGCTCCTCCCAGGTGGTAGACGCGGGCCTGCGGCACCATGCGGATGTCGCTGCCCAGCAGGTGGATGCGCCAGCACAGGTCGATCTCTTCCATGTGGGCAAAGAAGTCCTTGTCCAGTCCTCCAGCTTGCAGATATAGGGCAGTGCGCACCACCAGGCACGCTCCGCTGGCCCACAGGATGCTGGGCGTGATGTGGTCATACTGGCCATGGTCGTCCTCGATGGCCTCGAAGATGCGGCCGCGGCAGTAGGGATAGCCGTGGCAGTCGAGGTATCCACCGGCCGCGCCGGCATACTCAAACATCTCCTTGCCATCCTGTCGATCGTGCAGCAGCTTGGGCTGTGCCGCGCCCACCTCGGGGTGCGCCTCCAGGTAGTCGATGACCGGTTCGAGCCAGTGTTCGGGCGTGCGCACGTCACTGTTGAGCAGCACGGTGTAGTGATAGTCGGCACATTGTGCGATGGCACGGTTGTAGCCCTCGGCAAAGCCGTAGTTCTTGTCCAACTTGATGACCTGCACAGTGGGGAACTCGTTTTGCAGCACTTTCAGGCTGTCATCGGTCGAGCCGTTGTCGGCCACGATGACATCGGCCAGGTCGTCAGGGGTGTTCTGCACAACGCTGGGCACATAGTGGTGCAGGAGCTTTGCTCCGTTCCAGTTGAGGATGATGACAGCGACTTTTTTCAATTGAGAATTAAGCATTGAGGATTGTGGCCTCGACAGTGAGGTCGTCGTTGATGCGTTCGAGACGGACAGGGATGATGCGGTTGGTCAGGCTGTCGTCGGGTGTGACATTGACCCGGATATAGTTGTCGGTGAAGCCGTGCATCGGTGCGGTGCCGTGCGGTTGCTCAAGCAGCACAGGCCGCACTGTGCCCAAATAGTGCTCGATGAAGGCGCGCTGCTTCTGTTCGCTCAGGGCAATCATGCGCGCTGCGCGCTCCTGCTTGACGCGCTGCGGCACCACAACGGGGATGCGCAGTGCCATTGTGCCCGGTCGCTCGCTGTAGGGGAACACATGCAGGTGCTGCAGATCGAGCGAGGCGATGAACCGGTAGCTGTCTTCAAACAGCTCGTCGGTCTCGCCACGGCTGCCCACCATCACGTCCACGCCGATAAAGCAGTCGGGCATCAGCTGGCGGCAGCGTGCCACCTTGTCGGCAAACAGCTGGCGGTCATAGTGGCGGCGCATGAGCTTGAGCACCTCGTCGCTGCCGCACTGCAGCGGGATGTGGAAGTGAGGCATGAATGCCCGGCTTTGGGCGCAGAAGGCGATGATGTCGTCGGTCAGCAGGTCGGGCTCGATCGATGAGATGCGATAGCGCTCGATGCCGCCGATGCGGTCAAATTGCTCGAGCAGGTCTAGCAGGCTCTCGCCTGTGTTCTTGCCGAAGTCGCCGATGTTGACGCCCGTGATGACAATCTCCTTGCCGCCCTCGTCGGCCACCTGTCGCGCCTGGTCGACCAGGCTCTGGATGGTGCCGCTGCGGCTGCGGCCTCGCGCCATCGGGATGGTGCAGTAGCTGCAATAGTAGTCGCAGCCGTCCTGCACCTTGAGCCAATAGCGTGTGCGGTCGCCGCGCTCGCACGACGGGCTGAATCGTCGTATGTCGGGTGTTCGGGTCACAGCCACGGCCGGCTTGTGGTCGTCGAGCCATCGCTCGACATAGTCGGCGATGTCCAGCTTCTGCTCGCTGCCCAGCACGATGTCGACGCCCTCAATCTCGGCAATCTCCTGGCTCTTGAGCTGGGCATAGCACCCGGTGACCACCATCAGCGCATCGGGATATAGCTTGACCAGTCGCCGGATGTGCTGGCGGCACTTGCGGTCGGCCAGTTCTGTCACGCTGCATGTGTTCACCACGCAGATGTCGGGCAGCTCGTCGGGTGCGGCCACAACAATTCCGCGCTCGCCCAGCAGTTTGCCCAGCGTCGCCGTCTCCGAGAAGTTGAGCTTGCAGCCCAGCGTCTCAAAGCGCACTCGATGTAGCGTGTCGTTTCCCAAAATTGGGTGCAAAGTTCGTCATAATTCTCGGCTTGTGCAAGCCTTTTGCCTTTTTCGGCCCCAAATTTAGGTCATGTTGCGTCGGTGGTGATACTAAATCTCATTCCAGAACAAAAAAATGGCGTTATATTTTTCTGGAACGGATGTGCAAGGTGCGGTTCCAGAAAAATATAACGCCGTTTTTTTGATGGTACCCCCGCTGGGAATCGAACCCAAATCTCAGGTTTAGGAAACCTCCGTTCTATCCATTGAACTACAGGGGCCACTTTTAGTTGTTAGAACTTTAGACTTTAGTCGTGGCTGCAACTAAAAACTAACAACTAACAACTTAAATATTGCGGCTGCAAAGGTAATACTTTTAATTGAGAATTGAAAATTAGAACTTCAATTTCTAGAGTAGCGGCATTGCGATGGGGCCGGCACTATTGATTGCTGCTCAACCTATTCGAGGCTGTTTGTGTCGGGCGGTTTTCACCCCATGCTTCGCGCCACTTCATGGCTGCTCGCATGGGGTTACTGAAAACGTTGCCCCTTCGAGGCATTTGCGCCCTCGGCGCTCTCCCGCGTGCTCAGTTCTCAATTTTCAATTCTCAATTCTCAATTCTCAATTGGATTTAGAGCCACTTGCCGAAGTCGGCCTTGCGCATGTCGCCCTCGTGGGCCAGTGCGCTGTGGAAGGCCAACGCCATGTCGGGGTTCAGGTGGATGTGTCCCTGGCCGGCCAGCTTGAGGTATTCGCGCAGCAGCGGGCGATAGACCGGATGAGCGGCGTGCTCGATGATTTCCTCGGCCTGCTGCACGGGGTCCTTAAAGCGCAAGTCGGCGATGCCCTGGTCGGTGATGATGATGTCCACCGAGTGGTCGGTGTGGTCGCAGTGCGTCACCATGGGCACGATGGTGCTGATGCAGTCGTCCTTCTTGATCGACGGGCACAGGAAGATGCTGGTGTAGGCGTTGCGCGTGAAGTCGCCCGAGCCGCCGATGCCGTTCATCAGCTTCGATCCGCTCACGTGCGACGAGTTGATGTGTCCATACAGGTCGCACTCGATGGCGGTGTTCATCGACACCACACCGATGCGGCGAATCACCTCGGGGTTGTTCGAGATTTCGCTGGGGCGCATCAGCAGCTTGTCGTGCAGTTCGGGCTTCTGGAAGAACTCGGTCATCGCGTCGCGCGAGAAGGTCATCGAGCAGGTGCTGGCAAAGCGGCACCGTCCACTCTCAAGCAGCTTGAGCACGCTGTCTTGCACGACCTCGGTGTACATCTCAAAGGAGGGGATGTCGGTGCTGGCCTCCAGCGAGTTGAGCACAGCGTTGGCGATGTTGCCCACACCGCTCTGGATGGGCAGGAACGACTTGGGCATGCGGCCATGCTTCATCTCGCTGACGAGGAATTCGCACACATACTCGCCAATCTTGGCAGTGACCTCATCCACCGGAGTGAACGGAGTGGTCACGCCCAGGGGCATCGAGCTCTTGACCACGCCAACCACCTTCTTGGGGTCGACATGTGCCACGGGCTTGCCGGCACGGTCGCTGGGCTTGTAGATGGGAATCTCGCGGCGCAAAGGGGGATCCTGCGGAATGTAGATGTCGTGCATGCCACGGATGCTCTCGGGAATCATATCGTTGATCTCGATGATGACCTTGTCGGCACACTGCAACCAGGTGGGCGTGTTGCCCAGACCGGTTCCCAGCACCATGTCGCCGTTGTCGTCGATGCTCTGCACCTCGACGATGGCGATGTGCATCTTGCCGTAGTAGCCATAGCGGAACTCCTGGCTCATCTCGCTCAGGTGACGGTCGTTGTAGTGCAGGTCGCCCGAGTTGATGTGCTTGCGCAGCTCGCCCAAAGACTGGTAGGGCGCGCGGAAGTTGATGGCGTTGGCGCGCACCAGCTCACCGTCGATATAGTCGCTGGTCGATGCACCGGTGAACAGGTTGATTTTGAACTCGCGGCCGGCCTCATGCTCGCGACGGGCCTTGGCGGCGATGGCAGGGGGGACAACTTTGGGGCAGCCCGGGGCAGTGAAGCCCGACACACCCACATTCATGCCGTGTTGTACAAATTCGGCAGCCTCTTCAGGCGTAAGAATCGGATAAATCATGACTTGATTGATATCTTGTTTTTTAGTGAAATTTCGTTTCGAACCGCAAAAGTACAATTTTTTATCTGACAACTATGCGACAATCAACAACATTTTTCAGTAAGTAACATTTTTTTAATGCTCTCACTGCGCTGTTGGCTGTGCGGTTGCTCACCTAGTGACAAAAACTGAGATAAAATGCAACAATGGGGACGGTTCTTTTTGTTGCATTTTCCCGAATTATGCAACAAAAAGAACCGTCCCCATTGATGCATGGCTCAGAAGTGACCGACAATCCAGTGGCTGAAGAAGGGGTCGTAAATGCTGTAGCACTTGTCGTGCTGGGTGACCAGTTGCCGCTCAAGCAGCACCCGCAGCGCCGACTGCACCGAACTCGCTGTGCCCAGCTTGTGGCTCTGGATGAATCTGCCTGAGGTGATTTCTTTGACCGATCCCGCTCGCGCTATGGCCTGCAGCAGTTGCTTTTGACGCGACGAGAGGTGCGCCATCATCTCACGGTAGATGGTGTCTTGCGTATTCATGATTTGTTGCCATGCGACGGGAATGTAGTCGACGGTGCAGCACTGGCCGTCGGCGGTGAGCGCAAACAACTCGTTCATCATCATCTGCAAGAACCAGGTGATGCCATGCAGTTGCTCGTAGATCAGATCTACCACATTGCGTTTGAGCGACTTGCCGCGTTGCTCAAAGAGCGATAGGGCAAAGTCAGAATAGGTGTCGCGCGCTATCGGGCCCAACTCCATGGCGATGGCACTGCTGTAGAACGGTTGATTGGGCGAGTTGAACATCTGTGCCATCACATGCCGCTTGCTGCCGGCAAACACAAAAACAGCGTTTTCACATTGCTGCATGTGAGTGCGCAACAGGGCTTCGACGTTCTTTTCGGGATAGTTGCCTATCTGCTGAAACTCGTCGATGGCAATGACACATGGGCGGTCGGCAGCAGCAATGTAGGCAAAGATCTGCTGCAACGTCACGTCAGGAGTCGAGATGTCGCCCAGCCCGATGTCAAATGTCGGTTCACCCGTCAGCGCATCAAGCTTGAATCCCACCCTCAACGAACTCACAATCTGGAAAAACTTCTCGCGCCAAGCGTCGGTGCGGGGCTTGAGCTGCTCATACACCGCCCGACTCAGGACATAGACCAAGTCCTGAAGTGTCGATGTGGCGTAAATGTCGACAAAGAAGGTATAGAAGTTGTCGGTCATCGCCGTTTGCCTGAAACAGTGCTTGATCAGTTCGCTCTTCCCCAACCTTCGGGGGGCAATGAGGGCGACATGACGCCCATTTGTGAGGTGCCTGATGAGCGTCTCGGTCTCCTTGCTTCGGTCGCAGAAGTATCTGTCGCTGACATACTTGCCAACAACAAAGGGGTTAATTTCAGTCAATCTGTCCATTATCTTCACGAATTTTATTGCAAAGATAATAATTTAAAGTTAAATAAAATGATTCGCTGCCCATTTTTTCCCGTGGAGCAGCAAAAAACAGCCTCCCAACCTCCCTCCCTCCCAGAGGGACTGCCCCCAGCTAGGAGGGGTTGGGGGTGGTATGACCGCAGCCAGGACGACCAGGGTGGTCATACCCCTCAGTCGCTTCGCGACAGCTCCCCTATCTTAGGGGAGCAGCTTCCGCCCAACCTCACCTTTCTCCATTTAACCGCCCTTACGGGCGGGAAATTCTGCGTCTTGTAAGTAATCAAAAAAATGTTTTTATTTTGTTCTTCTTTCAACTTGCACAAATTTTAATTATCTTTGCACTCTGAACAAAATTCCATCAAGTCATGAGCAACTTAAGATACCCCGTCGGCGAGCAAGACTTTGCCAATATTCGCAATGACAACTGCGTATACATTGACAAAACCGAGATTCTTTATCGGCTCGTAACGACCAAGAAATACTATTTCCTCAGCCGACCCCGGCGGTTTGGCAAGTCGCTCATGCTCTCCACCCTGCGTTATTACTTCGAGGGGCGTCGTGAACTGTTTCAAGGACTGGCCATGGAGCGGCTCGAGCACGACTGGACCGTCCATCCCGTCATCTACCTGGACATGAGCAGCGACAAATATGCCGATGTGGCTAACTTGCATTCGGTCATTAACCATTTGCTCAGTAAATATGAGCGACTCTACAATGTCCAGGTGAATGAAAGCGACACATACGGTATGCGGCTTGGAAGCATCATCGAGGCTGCACATCAGATGACCGGCCAATTGGCCGTCGTCCTCATCGACGAGTATGACGCCCCCTTGCTCGACAGCACACACAATGATGACCAGCTCACCGTGATGCGCAACATCACACGCAGCCTCTACAGCCCACTCAAGGCGCAGGCGGCACACTTGCGTTTTGTCATGCTCACGGGCATCACCAAGTTCTCACAGCTGAGCATCTTCAGCGAGCTGAACAACCTGACCAACATCTCGATGTTGCCTGACTATGAGGCTATCTGCGGCATCACCGAGCAGGAGATGCTCACCCAGCTGCGTCCAGGCATTGAGGAGATGGCCCAGAGCCAAGGCTGCACCTGCGACGAGTGCGCCAGCCGGCTCAAGGAGTACTACGATGGCTACCACTTTGGCCGCCGCCTGACCGACATATACAATCCCTTTAGCCTGCTCTCGGCACTGGCAAACAAGGAGTTTGGTTTGCACTGGTTTGGACATGGCACACCCACCTGGCTGCTCGACAAAATCAAGGAGTATGGCAAGGAGTTGCCCGACCTGGAGGAGATCCATGCCATCGAGACACAGTTTGACCAGCCCACCGAGCGCATCACTGACATCATCCCAGTCCTGTACCAGAGCGGATATCTCACCATCAAGGACTATGACCGCGACTTTGGCGACTACATTTTAGGCATACCCAATCATGAGGTGCGCATGGGACTGGGGCAATCGCTGGTCAAGTATCAGAACCTGTGGACAGGCGATGGCAACACATTCCTGCGCCGGGCTTACATCAAACTGACACGCGGAGGTGACCTGGCAGAATTCATGTCAATGCTGACCGACTTCTTCCGTGCCATCCCTTACGACATCAGCAACGACAACGAGCGACACTTCCAGGCCGTGTTCTATGCCGTGTTGGCCTCCTTTGGTGCCGACATCATGGCCGAGGACCGCACCAGCAACGGCAGGGCCGACATCGTGTTGCGCATGCCACGCGACATCTATGTGGTCGAACTGAAGTACGGCAGATCGGTCGACGAGGCGATGGCTCAGCTGCACCGCAAGGACTATGCCGCCAAGTGGCGTGGCGACTCACGCGCCATCCATCTGCTGGGCATGAACATCGATCCCGTCACCCGCACCATTGATGCTTGGCGGTGCGAATAAACATCTAACATAAAGCCTCCTTTAGTCCTCTGCTCCCTCCCCAGCTCCCAAAGGGGAGGGGTAATGCAGCCAGCCTGAGCTCCCCTCCTAAGCTAGGAGGGGTTGGGGGTGGTATGACCGGAGCCAGCCTGGCAGCTTCCCCTCCCCTTTCCCAAAGGGGACCAATGGTGCAAGCCGAATACAATGCCGAGCTAGCTCGAGCATTGTTGAGGCGCAGCCCATTGACGCTGGAAGAGCGGTAGGGGTGGGGTTTGCCCCACCTTGCTCCATTTAACCGCCCTGCGGGCGGAAAATCTGACAAAATCTAAAACAAAATCACACAGTCGCCACTTAATTTATTTTTCTGCCTATGTGAGATTTTGAGGCAGATTTTGTAAGATTTCCGCACGCGATAGCCTGCGCCAATTTTGCCTAAGATAGGAGGGGGTGGGGTGGTATGACCGGAGCCAGGAAGACCAGGGTGGGTCATACCCCTCAGTCGCTTCGCGACAGCTCCCCTATCTTAGGGGAGCAGCTGCCTCCCAGCTGCCTCCCAGCCTTCCTCTCCCCTGGCAGGGGAGAGGGATTGTAGCACCGCTCCCCCTCCCCAGGCTGGGGAGAGGGAGCTGCCTACATTATGAATTATGAATTATAAATTATGAATTAAGTCAGAGTTCCTTGGTGACCTCGAGGATCGAGCACACAGTCTCCTTGTCCCACTGATCCTTGAGCCAGACCAGACCCTTCTTCTTGTCCACCTTGGTGACCTCGCCACCCTTGTTGATGAAGCCCGAGACAAACACATACCACACCTTGTCGCCCACCTTGATGTCCTTGTTCAGGTCCACCAGCTTGCACTCGCTCTTGGGGAACACGTGCGAGTTGTTGGTCACGTCCATGAGCAGCACCTTGCCGTCGGCCTCGTGCACCAGGCGATAGTAGACCCACTCGTCGGCGTGCGTGTCGTGCTTGCGCACCACCGATGCTCCGGGCATCCACTCACCGGGCTTGAGCACATAGAAGCTGTTCTCCTCCACCTCGAAGTTCTCATAACGGTTGGCAAATCCCTTGCCATCTTCCTTCCAGTCCAGGTCGGTGTAGACAATCTTGGGCTGCTTGGGGTTGCTGGCATCGGTCACGATGGCGCGCTGCAGGTCGCCGCCGCCCTTCTGCAGCCAGGTGACGATGATGTCGCCCTCCTGGGCCGTCTGGCCGGTGGGAATGGGCACCACTACCGCATTAGGAACCACCACGCCCTTGATGTGGTCTACAATCACGCCCTCGGGGCGCACTTCCTTGACCTGTTCGTGGGCCAGTCGGCAATACTTGCTGATGGTATGACCTTCCTCGGCGTAGGTGAAGTAGCGTTGCGGCACCAGCACGTTCTGGCCCTGCTCGACGTCAATCTTCAGGTTCTTGGGGAAGTCAATGTCCCACACCGGGTCGGCTTGTGCGGCCTCGGTGGTCTGTTCGGTGGCGGTGGTGTCGCCGCCGGTGGCATTGCTCTCGGCATTGCTGGTGCAACTCATGGTTGCCAGTGCGACTGTTGCAGTCGCCAGAATCATCAATTTCTTGTTCATTGGTTTGGTTGTTATTAAGTGGGTTAAACAAAAATCTCTCGTTCGGCGGGATTTGTAATCCCGCTGAAGGTGAAGAGCGGATTTATAATCCGCTACGGGGTTGCAACCCCCGTTCTCAATCGTGACGGATTGCAAATCCGTCACAACTGGTCCGCCGCCGGGCTGCAAAATATCACCTCTTGTCGAGGCGGACGGCACAGGGGTGCCGTCCCTACACTGCCTGGCCAATCACGCGGCACGCAGAGGCCACTGAAAAAGTACCCGATTTTTCGGCCAAATGTTTAGAATTGTTAAATTTATGATCTCGCCCAACGAAAATACTGGGCTGAAGAGATGCTGAAAATGCTCGGATTAACATACTATAACATCAAAATGTTAAAAAATGACTTTTTCAGTGGCTTCGGCACGCCGCGTCCCTACTTCGCCCCAGGTTCCCCTCCCCTTTGGGAAAGGGGAGGGGAAGAAGGGCAACCTTAACCCCTGAGGTTACTGTTTGCCGAGCATGATGTTGATGACCATGTTGACATCGCTCACATCGATGCCACCCTGGCCATCGATGTTGGCGTTGGGATAGTTGTCGGCGCTGTCCTTGCCCAGCATGATGTTGATGACGATGTTCACATCGGCCACATCCACCGAGCCGTCGCCATTCACGTCGCCACGGAGGCCGGTCGACGTGGGAGCAATCTCGACAGTGGTGGCATATTCTCCCGTGACGTTATCCAGAATCGTGCCATCGTAATCAAAGTAGTATGCATTGGCCGGCGTGATATATTCTGCGTCGATCAATTCAATTTTTGCAATACGCTGGATGGGATGCGTGGCCGTGCCGCCCACAACCTTCAGCCACGCATTGTCGACAGTCAGAGTCGCTGTTGTCGATGGCCAACTCTGATAGTTGTTAGGACCAATGATGCCGATGCCGGCGGTATAACTAGCGAAGTTAACCTTTGCGCCATCGCAGATCTTGAGTTCTGCGCCGGTAGCGAGCTGCGCGCCATAATGTGTGCTGATATCCAGCGAGCCGTCGCCCATGATGTTTACATCGTTGTTTTTAATGTGGAATGCCGTCACTATTCGCTGGCTATTGTTAGCGACCCAGTCGCGAACAGCGATGTTGTTCTCGCCAATCAACCGGACGTTCAATGTCTGGTAATTGCCAAAGATTGCACGGTCACTCACTTGAATCACAGCGGTGTTGCCATAAGTCACATAGTTGTCTGTGTTCACAATATAAGCATCCCTGCCCTGGCCCACAGGTTTGATGTTGGCATTGTTGAGCGTCAGGGTGTGGGTCTCGGGGTCATAGCTCACGGTGCCGTCGCGCAGCACATCTTCGTAGTTCAGCGTGGTCACCGTGGTCTTAAACACCTGCACACCATAGCTGGTGATTTCAACGCCGGCATTTACAGCCATCCGGACGATGACATAGTCCCACCAGTCAATCAAGTTATTACCGTTGACATCAAATGGTTGCGAATAGTCAGAGTTTGATAAGATAGAGTTAGAGAGAAGGTACGAATCCATTTCAGTGATAAATCCGTCTTCGTCCACGTCACAGGCTTTGAAATAGGGGGCGAAGTCCAACTGCATGGGGTTGTTTTCGACCAGATAACTTATTAGCATATTCAGGTCTCCTAAACTAACTTCGCCGTCTCCATTGAGGTCGCAACTTGCCATGTCGGTGTTTAAGTACTGTTGCAAATAACTCACATCATCGGGGTCAACCTTGCCGTCGCGGTTCAGGTCATAGGGCTCGTAGATGATGTAGTTGACCGTCATCGTGGCGGGCGTCTCCGAGTCGGTGCGACGCAGGTAGCCGCGCCCCAACTCGGTCGTCGTGTTGTTGGTGTTGACCCACTGCTGATTGGCGGTGTCGTAGGCATAGTCGTTGCTGTGCAGGGCTGTGTAATTCAAGTTGCCCCACAGCAGGTTGATCTGGCCGGTCCAGTCGGGATCCTGGGCCAGACGCTTGAAGTAGATGGGCTTGTTGTCGGCGTTCTTCTTGATCATCACGGCGGTGCCTGCCGGGGCCATATCAATCTGCTCGGCGCGAGCCACACTGCCGTCGTGGCCGGTGACGGCAAAGGCGTTGAAGCCCTCATAGTCAGCTGCCGTGGCGGCATAGTCGATGGGCACGGGCGAATAGATGGCATCGCTGGTGACACCGTCCTTCTGATAGTAGATGCTCAGGATGTCGGGGTTGGTGGGCGCAAGACCGTTCATGTACTTGTCGTCGTAGCTGGCATAGCACACAAAGTCGCCGCCTGCCTCCTTGAAGGCACCACTGAAACTGCGCTGGCCGCTGGCCGGCTCGAGGAACATGCCCGCCATGTTACATTCTTTAAACGGCGCGAATTCAATCTTCGTGACCTGCGGCCCCACACGGAACAGGTCGCTGCGGTGGTCGGCCCAGTCGATATTGTAGGCAAACTTCGAATTGTCGAACGCATGGGCACCTATTTCCTCGATCGACTCCCAGGCGCCCTGGTCGTTCATCTGCTGGCTGGGGCATCGCGCCAAACAATAGCCATCGTAGCGTGTCACGCGATAGATGTTGCTGCCGCCCAGGGCGTTGTCGTGCGCATCGGCCGTGACCGACAGTGTGGTGGGCGCGGCACTGGCGTCAGGGTTGAACACAATCATCGCCTTGCCGGCAAACTGCGTGCCGTTCCAGGTGTGGGCCGTGTTGTCGGTGACGCTGTAGTGCAGATAGCCGCCATTGCGCGTCTTCTCGGCAAAGTCATAGCCACCGGTATAGATCTTGCCGCTGAGATCCGGGAACTTGTCTTTGTAGCCGAGCTCCTCGTTGTAAGGCACATATAAATGGGCCAACGTGCTGCTCGGCAGACTAAGACTACTAGACACACTGTTGGCGGGCAAGTTGATGTAGGCCGTGACCCATTTACTCATGCCGTTCAAAGCATTGTTGTTCAACATGGTGACACTGCTGGGGATAACGACCTTTGAGATCTGGGTGCCGCTGAAGACGCTCGCACCCAATTGTGCGAAACCGTAGGGGAAGATGGCGTCGCCGGTGAGCGTGCTGCAATCCAAGAAAGCTCCATCGTCCACCGTCTTGAGTGTGTTCGGGAATTGCACGCTCTCCAGTGTGCCCTCACGGAAAGTCTGGGAACCGATGAGGATCACACCCGGCATCGACAACGACTTGACGCGCGACCGGTAGAACGACCACGGTCCCAGATTGGTGACCGTGCTGGGCAGGTTGACTGTGAGCACACCCGTGGGAGCGGCTGTGCTCTCGGCGGTGAAGGTGTAGCTGCCTATGCTATTCAGGTTATAGGTGTTGCCACGATAACTCACCTGCTGCGGGATGTTGAGCGTCGCGGCGGTGGTCATGTTGCCGATGTACTTGCTCCGATCGTAGGTGCTGGCCGACGCGGGGATGTAGCCGCGCACCACCTCCACCGACTTGCCTGAAAGAGTGGTAGCACCAACCGTGTAGCACAGGTTAGCGCCCGAACTGCCTTTCAAGAAGTCGTAGGCATAGTGATGGTCATCGTTGACGGTGTTGAAGATGTTCCAGCCCTTGTTATTATATTCCTGCTCAGCGCCAAATGGCGTGTACAAGCGGGTGATCTGCGACTTGCCGTAGAAGAAGGTGCCGGGCGTGATGGTGGGTGCCGACGCCATGTTGGCCGACACGGTATTGAGCGCGGTGCAATTGTAGCAAAGTCGAGTGCCCAGCGAGGTCACCGAGCTGGGCAGGTGCAGGCGCGTCAGGGCGGTACAAGTCATGAACACATTGTTGCCCAGGGTCGTGACACCGTAGGGAATCTCCTGCTCAGTGATCTTCCTGCAGTAGGCGAAGGCAAAGTCGCCGATGGTGGTCAGCGTGTAGGGGAAACCTTGCAGGTTGGTGTAGCCCTCGGGCACGCACAGCAGCGTGGTCTGTGCCTTGTCGTAGAGAGCACCGGCATAGCTCGAATAGAAGGCATTATTGCTGTTGACACTGATGTTGTTCAGGTTGGTGCAGCCACGGAAGGTATTTGTCACACCCACTTCGAGGTTGGTCACCGAGGCCGGGATGGTGAGCGAGGTCAGTGCGGTGCAGCCCTCAAACACATTGTTGGCCAGCTGCAGGATGCCCTCGCCCAGGGTCACCGACGACAGCTTGGGGCAGTTGTAGAACGCGTGGTAGCTGAGCGACTTGACCGAATAGGGCTCAATGTTGACCGTGGTCAGCTCGGGGTTGCCGGTGAAGACACTGCTGCCGATGGCATACTTCACGGCATCCATGCGGTTCACAAAGGTCAGCGTCTTGAGTTTAGGACAGTTCTCGAAAGCCCCCATCCCCACTGTGCTATATTGCACCTTGGCCGACGTGATGTAGCTGCCCTGGAAGGCACTTATGCCGATATAGGTCAGGCTTTGGGCACCACTGAGGTCAACCGAGGTGATCAACGTGTTGTTCTGCATCGCGCTGTCGGCAATCTCAGTAACATCAGCGCGATAGTTGCTGCCATAGCCAAAGTAGAGGTAGTCGTTGAGGTAGAGGGACGATGCGCTACTGGGGGAAAAGCCCACAGCCATGCACTTGCCTCTGGACGAGAATTTCGGAGCCTGGGTAATGGTCAGGCACAACCCGGAAGACGTCTTCGCATCGCAGGCATTGGCATTCTTCGAGACGGACTTGAAGCCAAAGCTGCTCAGTGCCTTTTGCCACAGCGGCAAGCCGTTGGCATCGCCATAGCCCACACACACGTCGATGTTCGAGGTGTCAAGGTTGTTGAACATCAGTTCGTCAAGGGTCAGCCCCGCGGGAGTGGGTGCGGCAAAGTAGATTCTGGCCAGACTGTTGCAGAGCCTGAAGACCCCACGGTTGATTTTGGTCAGTGAACTGGGCAAGTAGATATATCTCAGGTTGGTGCATGCGTCGAACGCTTGCATTCCGATGGTCTTCAGGCCATAACTAGCTCTGACCGAATAAAGGTTGGTGGCAGTTCTGAATGCTGTGGCATAAATCTGCGTGACATCATACACTTGCGAGTTGTAGCTCACTTGGGCAGGGATGGTCAGTTGCAGGTTCGACACATTCTTGCCTGCGTCGGTCAGTCCCATGACGATTACGGTTCCGAACGACATACTGGTCGGCGAGTAGTCTACCTGATATTTGAGGTAGCCCGACTCAAACGTCTCTGCGGCGATGGCCTGCACCACGGCCACCATCGCCAGCAATAGAGTAATCAGTGTTTTCTTCATAATCGATTATTTTTGAGTTAGTAATTATATTTTCTTTCTTCAGTTTCCTTCCTTTCCCCTCCCCTGGAGGCCGCTACCTGGCAGCTTCCCCTCCCCTTTCCCAAAGGGGAGGGGTAGGGGTGGGGTTTTCCCCGCCTTGCACCATTTAGCCGCCCTGCGGGCGGGAAATTTTATAAAATCTAAAACAAAATCGCACAGTCGCCACAAAAATATTTTTCTGCCTATGTGTGATTTTGAGGCAGATTTTGTAAGATTTAGATAATCTTGGCTGCGCCTCAGCAATGTTCAAGCAAGCTTGACATTGTGTTCGGCTTGCACAAGATTTCCGCACGCGAAGCGTGCGCCAATAATTCCGCCTGGCAGTGGAGCGGTAGGGGTGGGGTTTGCCCCATCTGGGTGACCAGCTCCCCTCCTAAGATAGGAGGGGCAGGGGGTGGTATGACCGGAGCCAGGAAGGCCAGGATGGGTCATACCCCTCAGTCGCTTCGCGACAGCTCCCCTATCTTAGGGGAGCAGCTGCCTCCCAGCTTCCCCTCCCCTTTCCCAAAGGGGAGGGGTAGGGGTGGGGTTGAGTAGCGCGACATTGTTCATTCTCGCTGTGGGGATAACCCCTCACCTTCTATATAACACATGCGTACTAGGCTGATTTTCTGAGTTTTGCATTTAAGGAATCTAACGCCCTTTGTGCGCGTGCGATCTTTCTCTCTAGTAGCAGTTTTTCGTCAATGGCGCACAATTTCGGGTCAAACTCCGTTTTGTTCTTTACCATCGTGTAGAAAATCTTTGCGATTTTGTGGGCGGTGCAGACTATGGCGTACTTATGGCCTCCTTTTGACTTTTTCCGCCTGAAGTAGTAGCCCAACAAATTTTTCGCGTCTTTGACTGAGTTGGCGCATTGGCGGAATGCTTGCCCTGCAATGTTGAGACGTTTCGGGATGTGGCTGGACAGCACTTTGCCGCCGGATATTTTGTTGTTTGGCACAAGGTTGAGCCACTTGCAGAATTGTGTCACTGTGTCAAACTTATCGGTGAAATCATGACCGAGTTCTCCAATGAGCGTCAACAACGCGTTGGCTCCGATACCCGGTATTGCCATGGCATTCACGCCCCAAAGTGCGTTGGCATACTTCTCGACATCGAAAGCCGGAGCGTTCTTTTTTGAGATGCGCTTTCCTGTGCGTTTGATTTTAGAGATGTCATCCGATACCACTGTGGCATATTTTTTTGCAAGTTCCTCCATTTTAAGTTCGCATGCCCGTGCTTGGCGCTGGAAGTGCTCGTAATTCTCAAGACTCTGCTTGAGTTCGAAGAGGTGATCTTCGTCCCATGTCCCTTCCAGCGAGGCCTCGAATGTCTCGCGCGATGCCTTGCAGTTGCTGTCGGCAAGCTTGGCGAGTTCCTTTGGGTCGTGATTGCCCGAAAGAATGGCCCTGATCATTCGCATGCCTGATGCTCCGGTGATGTCACGCAGCACGTTTGTGAGCTTGATGTTCATCTGCTCCATCGCTTTCTGCATGTGCTGGATGGCCTTTGCGCCTTCGCTCAACTGGTTGTCGCGGTGGCGGCACAGGTTGCGGATGCGTCTGGCGAAGTTCTCCGGCTGGAAACTGGCCTTGAGTAATCCGTAGCTGTGCAGAAGCATCAGCCATTCGGCATCGGCCTCGTCGGTTTTCTTGTCACTGTAGCTTTTCACGTCACGAGGATTGACAAGCACAACGTCGAAACCTTGCTCTTTCAGCAGCATGAACAGCGACAGCCAATACACACCGGTCGCCTCCATGGCCACCGTGTCAATCTTGCAAGCATGAAGATAGTCAGCAATGTCGTTCAAGTCTTTGGTGAACGTGCCGAAGCGGCGGTTGTTCTCCGCGTCCCGATCGACTGGGACACACACTTGCATCTCACTGGCCGCAATGTCAATACCTGCGGCGTTCGGATTGACAATTTTTAATGCCAATCCTTTCCTCGTCTCGATTTTTTTCGCTTTCTTTGCCATGTTTTTAGTGACTTTGAAGTTAAAGTCGAGAAAGAGACTGCCACCTCTTGAACTATTTAATCTTCTATACGGCATCTTACGGCCAATCATTCTTTCAAAGGTGCGCAGGACCGGTCTAACCTTTGGATTTTCGTTTCCATTGGGAAAATGGCCTACTTTCTCCTTTCGACCTTCAAAGTTACTCTTTTTTGACGTCATGATTGCCATATAGAACGAAATAGTGTTATAATCGGTTTTGTTTTGGGCGCGCCCAATGAGGGTCTAACC
>Ga0256404_1007070_pt1 | contig 18011 bp, 15 predicted proteins | sample RumenRJG_01DNA_FD_185990 | JGI IMG/M metagenome (GOLD analysis project Ga0256404, IMG submission 185990) | Bovine rumen microbial communities from Lethbridge, Alberta, Canada - RJG_01 | ecosystem: Host-associated > Mammals > Digestive system > Stomach > Rumen | place: Canada: Alberta | collected...
ATACATTGAATATTATAACAACGAGAGAATAAAGCTCAGATTAAATGGAATGAGCCCAGTACAATACCGGACTCAATTCCAAAAGAGCAATAGTGTTTAATCTGTCCAAACTTTGGGGTTCACTTCATATCTGTCCCCCTGTGTCCTTGCCGACTTGGTATAAAGGTAAAAGAATATTAAGAATAAGGCAAGTTCCGAAGACGAGGCAGTGTCTTCGGAACTTGTTTTGTTTTTTTATGTCCTTTCTTGATGGTTGTTTCGGAAATTTTGTTTAAATTTGCACCGCCAATGAAGAAATATTCCATGCGCCTGACGTTTGTGCTGCTGCTCGTAGTCACTCTTGCAGGCTGTTCAGATACTCCCCGACTTCCGTCCAGCAGTTTAGGCAGCTACACTGATGCGGAAGGCTTCAACAGAGCCGACTCCATCGTTGACGCTGTCGGTGACGTGCGTAACAACGGTCAGCGTCTGCTTTTCGTCATTGATAGTTTAGAGGCTGCTGGCGAGCTGTCGCAGGCCAAGACCATCTTCTATCGCACCATAGCCTATAACATCATGGGTCGGGGGCGTAACTCGCTGCTGCTCTATGCCCAGTTGGGTAACATCAGCATGGCCGATCTGACCACTGAGGCTGACCTCTACGCCTACATCTATTCCTACAATAACTACGTGCGTCTGCTCTGCGAGATGAAACGCTACGACCGTGCGCTGCGCGAGGCTGGTGCAGCCGACCGCAAGCTCCGCTCGGCTGGCTACGATGTGTTTACCGAGCATCATGACATCGCACAGACCATTGGCGAGTGTCAGCTTTACCTCGGTCAGAAGGAGCTGGCTGCCGAAAGTTTCCGGAAGGCACTGCGTGGGGTACATATTCGTCTGGCTACCCACCGCGACCCGTTGGACTATCGGGAAAGTCAAAAGGCCATGAACGCCATCGTCAACGCCTATATGCAAATGGAAAGCTATGAAGAGGTCGCCCCGTGGATTCTGGTGCAGGATTCGCTCTATGCCCAGGCCAAGGCTCTTCCGCAGTCCGACTCCGTCTTCTTAGACGAGATGAAGGCCGACATCAGCTACAGCAAGGCTTTGCTGGCTCATGCCCAGGGGCGCAGTGCCGAGGCCGAGCGTGCCTTCGCCGACTACCAGTCAACGCATACGGCGCACGAGCTGGGCAACATCATCAAAGCCAATGAGTATCTGCTGCTGACACATCGCTACGCCGAGGCAGCGCACAACTACGAACAGCTGGACCGTTACCTCTTGGAGAATGGCTACCGGGCAGACGTGGAGAACTTCGGGGCCTTCATGATACCCAAGTTCCGGGCAAACCTCCTGGCCGGCCATCCTGACTCTGCACTCCAGGTGGCAAAGATTGTGGAGACGTACTACGATTCGGCACTCGTCCGGCAGCGTAAGATTAACTCCGACCTGCTGACCACCTTCTACGACACCGAAGGCAAGGAACGCCAGATAGCAGAGCAGCGTGCCGAACTGTCACAACAGCGACTTTTTACCGTCATCACCATCCTGCTTGTCTTTATCGTCTCCGCGCTTGCCTATACCGTCCAGCGGCGCCGGGCCTACAAGAAACTCGACGAGACCAATCGCCAGTTAGTCATAGCCAACGAGCGGGCTGAAGAGTCGTCGCGCATGAAGACCAACTTCATCCGCCAGATATCCCATGAGGTGCGTACGCCGCTCAACGTCCTCTCGGGCTTCTCTCAGGTGCTTGCCGTTCCCGGCATGGAGATAGGCAGTGCTGAGCTACAGGAAATCAGTAGGAAGATTGTAGAGAACAGCAATCGCATTACCCACCTCATCGACAAGATGCTCGACCTGAGTCAGCTGAATAGGAACGTCGATATAGCGTGTAACGACACGGTGCGGCCAGCCGACATAGCCGGGCAGGCCGTTCAGATGAGCGATATCTGCCAGGCCGACCACCTCGAGTTCCGTCAGCAGTTGTCGCCTCAGGTTGAGCACCTTACCTTGGTCACCAACCGCCAGTCGGCCTCCAAGGCCCTGGCCCTGCTGCTTGACAATGCCGTGAAGTTCACTCAGCCGCAAGCCTACGGCGAACAACTGCCGAAAGACCAGAAGCCGCAGGCCATACTCACCGTCAGTGCTACGCCGCAGCACGTCACTTTCGTCGTTGAGGACAACGGCATTGGTATTCCTCCAGAGCAGGCCGAAAACATCTTCAGCGAGTTTGTACAGCTTGACGAATATACCGTCGGTACGGGCATCGGCCTTTCTATTGCCCGCTCGCTGGCTCGCCACATGGGCGGCGACATCGTTCTCGACACGGGCTTTACCTCTGGTGCACGGTTTGTCATGACGCTGCCCCGACAGAAAAAAGAAGGATAAAAATTTGGCAGTTCGGAAAAAAGTCCGTACCTTTGCAGCCCGAAAATCGTTCTGCCGTTGAGCAAATGACTCTTTAGCGGCAGTAAAAAAATAGTAAATAGTAAATCAATAAATCGTAAATTACAAAGATGAGTCAGAAAATTCGTATCAAGCTGAAGAGCTACGACCACATGTTGGTTGACAAGTCAGCAGAGAAGATTGTGAAGGCAGTAAAGGCAACAGGTGCTGTTATCAGCGGCCCGATTCCCCTTCCCACCCACAAGCGTATTTACACCGTAAACCGCTCAACCTTCGTCAACAAGAAGGCTCGTGAGCAGTTCCAGCTGTCAGACTACAAGCGTCTGATAGACATCTACAGCTCGACGGCCAAGACCGTTGACGCCCTGATGAAGCTTGAACTCCCCAGTGGTGTAGAGGTTGAGATCAAGGTATAGTTTGTAGATTATTCATAAGCTATAGCATAACAGAAAAGGGGGTAGCCCACGTGGCATCCCCTCTTTTTGTTTCTGCTCAGAACCGCTATACTGTTCCATTCTTCGTTGAAATTGTTAATTTTGAGAAAGAAGGGCGGTATAGGACATTCTCAGCGAAAAAAACGACGTTTGGTTTTGGCGGGAAATGTTTAATTTTGCACGCAAATTACAAACACGACCATACATGGCAGATGCAATAGCACTATTGGGCGGGCAGGCCCCAACCTTTGTCATAGAAGACGAGGTAATGTTTCTTGACAGCTTGAACGAGGTGGAAAAGCTTTCAACAGTCTCGCCGGTCAAGATGGATTATAATGCCATTATTCATTGTCGCCGGGGAAGGGTGCTGCTTGAACTGGGCGGCAGTCAGCAGGTGAAGGTGTCGGCAGGACAGATGCTGCTGGTGCCTGCTCAGAAACTGTTGCATCCGATGATGGTCAGTACCGATGTCGATGCAGGAGCACTGCTCGTCAGCGACCGTGTGCTGAAGTCGGTATTGGGCCCTCAGATTGAAATTTGGAACCGCGGCATGTATCTGCATGAGACATACGTGATAGACACGCGGCGGTGGTCGGAAGCGCTGCAAAGCCATACGCATAGCATCTTCAAGGGTGAGAAACCGGTCTTGTTCCGTGAGTTTGTGCTGACGTCCCTGCGAATGTTCCTGCTGATAATTTGTGAGGAGCTGTTACGGCATGACGTCACAGCCGTCAGTGCTGGCAGCGACGCACCGTCCGACAGGGAGAGGCAGCTGTTCAACCAGTTTCTTGAATTACTGCAGCATCAGCAGCAGAAGCGCCGGAAGGTGGTTTACTATGCCGACCAGCTTTGCATCACCCCGAAATATCTCTCTACCGTCTGCCGTAACGTCAGCGGCAAGTCGCCTATGCGCTGGATAGTGGATGGCGTCATGGAAGACTGCTATGCCCTGCTGCGTAACACCGACCTGACGGTAAAGGAAATCTCCAGCCGGCAGGGATTCCCCAATTCGTCGTTCTTCGGACAGTATTTCCGTGAACAGGCAGGTCTGACACCGTTAGAGTATCGGACTAAGTATAAAGTGGTTATTGACAATTGATGATTCTTGACATGGGTATGGCAAAAATAGACGTTGTGAAAGTCGATAGTAAGGAAAAAATGAACGACTTTGTTCATCTGCCTTATTCTATATACAAGGATTGTGCGCAATACGTGCCAGACTTGGAAAGTGACATTCGCAACTTGTTCAATCCAAGGAAGAATCCTGCCTTCGAGTTTTCCGACTTACAGCCTTTCGTAGCCTATAGGGTGGGGGATGGCGCATCCTCTTCGGTGCCCGTAGGGCGCGTTGTGGGCATCATCAACCGCAAGGCCAACGACCGCTGGAAGACGCGTAACGTACGTTTCTCGCTGCTGGAGTTCATTGACGATTCCGAAGTGTCGTCAGCCTTGTTGGATGCCGTCGCCGAGTGGGGAAAGTCGTTTGGCATGGACACGATAGAAGGTCCCTTGGGCATTACCGACTTTGACAAGGAAGGAATGCTTGTAGAGGATTTCCATCTGACGGGGACGATGAACACCATCTATAACCCCGAGTACTACCCCCGCCACATGGAGGCGTTGGGCTTCACGAAAGAGGTGGACTGGCTACAGATACGCATCGAGATACCCCAGGAGGTGCCGGCCCGGTATGCCCGGACGGCGCAGTATGTGCGTGAGCAAATGGGCCTGAAGGTCATTAAGCTGACGAATGAAGACATCTGGCAGCGCGGCTATGGCAAGAAGGCATTTAACCTGCTGAACGAGGCTTATAAGCCCATCTTCGGCTTCTCGTCGTTGTCGGAGAAACAGGTGGACAACTTTATGGAAAGGTATCTCCGCCTGATAGACAAGCAGCTGATTCCTGTTGTGGTGAACGACAAGGAGGAGGTGGTTGGCGTGGCCATCACGATGGGGTGCCTGTCGCGGGCCATGCAGAAAGCCAACGGACGGCTTTGGCCGACGGGCTGGTGGCACCTGCTGAGAGCCCTGAGATGGAAACGGGAGGACAGTGCCGAGATGCTGCTCATTGCCGTGCATCCCGACTATCAGGGCATGGGCGTGAATGCGCTGTTCTTCGACGACCTGATACCTATATATAATAAATATGGGTTCCGGTGGGCCGAGACAGGGCCGCAGCTGGAAGACAACGTCCGTGAGCTGTCGCAGTGGAAACCGCTGAAGCCCGAGTACGTGAAACGCCGCAGATGCTATAAGAAAGAGGTTGAGAGTTGAGGGTTGAGGGTTGAGGGTTGAGGGTCGAGCGTTGAGCGTCAAAGGTCAAAGGCTGAAGGTCAAAGGGACCCCCAAAAAAGCCTTAGGCCTTAGACTTTAGACAAAAACAATAAAATAGAATAAACAGTAAATAATCATGAGGAGAGTAGTAATAACAGGAATGGGCATTTGGTCGTGCATTGGTACGACGCTCGACGAGGTGCGCCAGTCTTTGTATGAAGGGCGCAGCGGCATCGTGTTCAGCCAGGAGCGCAAGGACGCGGGTTTCCGTTCGCCTATTTGTGGTAATGTGCCGCACCCGGAGTTGAAGAAAGTGTTGAGTCGTAATGTTCGCCAGATGATGCCCGAGGAGGCGCAGTATGCCTACATGGCTACCGTGCAGGCTTTAGAGCAGGCCCGGCTGACACAGGACTATATTGACAGCCACGAGGTGGGTGTCATCTACGGTAACGACTCGGTGGCCGAATCGACCATGGTGGCAATGGACAAGTTCCGTCAGGCAGGTTCAACGGCCGCCTGTGGCTCGGGTGCCATATTCCAGTCGATGAATTCGACGGTGACGATGAACCTGGCCACGCTGTTTCACCTGAAAGGCATCAACCTGACGGCCTCGGCAGCCTGTGCCAGCGGGTCGCAGTCGTTGGGACTGGGCTTCCTGCTCATCAAGAACGGCCTGCAGGACTGCATCGTCTGTGGCGGTGCCGAGGAGAACAACATGTATGGCATCGCCTCCTTTGATGCCTTGCAGACCTTCTCCACGCGCATTGACGACCCCACCAAGGCCAGCCGTCCCTTCGACCGTGACCGCGACGGACTGGTGCCCAGCGGTGGTGCTGCCACGCTCATCATTGAGAGCTATGAGCACGCCGTGAAGCGTGGTGCTCCTATCCTGGCCGAGATCCTGGGCTGGGGATTCTCCGGCAATGGTGACCATATCTCTACGCCCAATGTGGAGGGTCCGGCCCGCTCGCTGTTGCGTTGTCTGGAGAGTGCCGGCGTGTCACCGCGTGAAATAGGCTACGTGAATGCCCATGCCACCTCGACACCCATCGGTGACAGCCGTGAGGCAGAGGCCATTGCCCAGGTGTTTGGCGACTACCGCGTGCCTGTCACCTCGACCAAGAGTCTGACGGGTCATGAGATGTGGATGGCCGGTGCGTCGGAAATCATCTATTCCCTGCTGATGATGAAGAACGACTTCATTGGCGGGTCGCTGAACTTCGAGAACCCCGACGAGGTGACACAGTGCATCAACGTCGTGCCCGAAACGCGGCAGGAGCACTTTGACATGTTCCTGAGTAACTCGTTCGGCTTCGGCGGCACCAATTCAACGCTGATCGTTAAGAACATAAAAGATTAAACTTTAAGGTTAAATATTAAGAATAAAGTCATGACAAGAGAAGAAATCATTACACAAGTAAACAGCCTGCTGGCTGAGGAGTTTGAAATCGAAGAAAGCGAATTCGCACCCGATGCGAACCTGAAGGAAACGCTGAATCTCGACAGTATTAACCTGGTTGACCTCATCGCACTGGTGCAGTTCAACTACAAAATCACCATTCCCGTAGAGGACCTGAAGAAGATTCAGACCTTCGCCAACCTGTACGACTACATTGAGGAGCATCAGGCCGCATGACCTATAGCGGTGACGACATCAAACGGCTGATACCCCAGCGTTATCCGTTTATGATGGTGGATACGTTTGAGGAGTGTGGCAGCAACAGTGCTGCCACCACACTGGTCGTTCGTAAGGACAACTACTTCATGCTACCTGACGACACCATGGCAGAGACGGGAATCATTGAGCACATAGCGCAGTCATGCTCTGCCCTGGCAGGCTTCAAGGCCTTGTCAGAGCAGTCGTCGGCAGCACCCGTCGGCATCATTGGCGAGGTGAAGCACTTTGTCTGCCACCGTCGTCCGCGGCTGGGGGAGTGCCTGTCAACCACCGTCACTTTCAACATGACGTTTGGTAATGTTACGCTGGCTACGGGGCAGTCGCTTGTCGGCGACGAGCCAATAGCTGAGGTGAACCTGAAAATATTCATTCAATGACCAACTTCTTTATTCGTCTTGCCCAGTATTTCCGTCAACATCGGGCCGTCTGTTGGCTCTCGATGGCATGCCTCTTTGTGTTCTTCGGCTACTTTGCCTTCCAGTTGCATTTAGAGGAAGACATCAACAAGCTGATGCCGTCGTCGAAGAATGAGGACGGTACGACGAAACTTGCCTTTGCCGACTTGAAGATTAAGGACAAGGTCTTTCTGCTGTTTGAGGGTAAAGACACGGAAGAACTGATTGCGACGTGTGATGAGTTTGTCGAAACGCTACAGCAAAACGACTCGGTGAGCCAGAGCATTGGCGACATTTTCTACCATCTGGATGAAGAACTGTTGCCTGATGCTGTGGACTATATGACGGAGCACCTGCCAGCCTACATTGACACAACGGCCTACGCACGTTTTGACTCGCTGCTTACCCGTGAGCACTTTGTCCGGCAGATGCAGCAGAACCGTGAGGACCTGAGCGGTGAGTTCGGCGAGATGTTCCCCGATCTGATAGCGATGGACCCGATGGGCATGCGCAGCGTGCTGGCTGAGCAGCTGAAACCGCTGATGAGTGCAGGCAGCTATCAGACCATAGACGGTCATTTCTTCGTTCCCGACTCCACGGTATGTATAGCGTTCATCACACCGCGCTATTCGTCAACCAACACCGGGCAGGGCTCGGCGATGTTCCAGCTGATGAACGAGCAGATAGAACGTTTTGCCCAGACCCATCCGGAAGTGCGCATCAGCTATCACGGCACACCGGCCAGCGGATTCTACAACTCCTCGCAGATTAAGCACGACCTGACGACCACCATAGCAGGCGCACTGCTGCTGGTGTTGGTATTCCTGGTCGTCTGCTTCCGTCGTTGGGACACCATACCCTTGCTGCTGATTCCCGTTGCCTTCGGCACTTTGTTCGGCCTGGCCATGATGTATTGGCTCAAGGGCGAGTTCTCGCTGTTGGCATTAGGCATAGGCGGCGTTGTGCTGGGAGTGGCCATGAGCTATGTGCTCCATGTGCTGACCCACCACCAGTACGTCAGCGACACCAGCCAGCTGTTGCGCGACCAGGTGAAACCCGTCCTGCTGGGCTGCATCACCACCATCGGCTCCTTTGCCGGACTGCTGTTCGTCAATACCGACCTGCTGCGCGACTTCGGCCTCTTTGCCGGTTTTGCCATTCTTGGCACGACGCTGTTCTCGCTGACCTATGTGCCGCAGATGCTGACGTCTTCGGCCAAACGTTCTTTCCCGGCTTTCATTGAGCGTATCAATGCCTGTCCCTTCGACCAGAAGCGTCCCTTGCTGATGGGCATATTATTAGTGGCAGTCGTTAGCATCGGTGCCTACATCATGGGCGGCACCCATTTCGATGCCGACATGCATAACTTAGGCTATGAAGCAGAAATCACGGAACACTCAGAGAACCTGCTCCGTGAAAAGACCTACACAGGCGATAAGACCAAATACTTTGCCAGCCAAGGGCGCACGATGGAAGAGGCCATTGACCACTTCGCCCTGCTCGACCGCAAGCTCGACTCGCTGCAACGCCTCGGACTGGTGAAGAGCTACACCCATACCAACCAGCTGCTGGTGCCGCAGCACACGCAGCAACAGCGCATAGACGCCTGGCACCGGTACTGGAATGCGGAGCGTCTGGCCACCGTCAGAAGGCTCATCAGCGAGACGGCACCGCAGGCTGGCCTGCGCCCGGAAGCTTTCGACACCTTCTTTGAGGCTGCCACTGCCGACTATCAGCCCGATTCGCTCTATAAGGCCGGGCTTATTCCCGAGGGTTACCTGTCAACGCTGACCGAACAGTCATACGGTGGCGATTACCTCGTGTTTACCTCGGTGCGTTGTCAGAATGACTCGGTACGCAGCGGCGACAGTGACTATATCCGCATTTGCGATGCCGTCAGCAGTGACCCGAACCTGTTGGTGCTCGACACCTATTATTATACGACCGACACACTGCTGCAGATGAGCCGCGACTTCGACACGCTGCAATGGCTCTCCATGGCATTCGTCTTCGTGGTGTTGCTCCTTTCGTTCCGGTTCAACTGGCTCCACTCCTTGTTAGGCTTTGCCCCCATCCTGCTCAGCTGGCTCATCGTGCTGGGTGTGATGAACTTGTTTGGAGTGCAGTTCAATCTTATCAGCATCATCATCTCCACCTTTATTTTCGGTATCGGTGTCGATTACAGCATCTTTGTGATGCACGGGCTTCTGAGTACCGACAAGGCTGCCCTTGGCTACCACAAGACGGCAGTCCTGCTCTCGGCCATCATCCTCATCGTTACCGTCAGCAGTATGCTACTGGCTCAGCATCCCGCCATTCGCAGCGTCGGGTTCTCCACGCTCGTTGGCCTGCTCTCTGCCGTTGTCCTCTCTTATGTTCTTCAGCCTGCCGTGTGGAAACTGATTAATCGTCAATCGAAAAAGCACAAGTAACAGCGATGTATGATGTAGTGATTATAGGCAGTGGTCTTGGCGGACTCATCTGTGCCCGTCAGTTGGCGCAGAGCGGGCGCAAGGTGGTGGTGCTGGAACGACAGGCCATGCCTGGCGGCTGTCTGCAGAGCTACCGTCGCGGCGGACTGGACTTCGACACTGGTCTGCACTATGTGGGGGGATTGGCTGAGGGGCAGTCGTTACACGAGGCCTTTGAAACGCTGGGGCTGCTGCAGCTGCCCTTTCAGCGGCTTGACGCCGACGGCTTCGACCAGGTAACGATAGGCAGACAGACCTTTCTGCTGGCAGAAGGCTTCGACCGCTTTGCCGAGACATTAGGCGGCTATTTCCCGCAGGAGCGCGAGGCGCTGAGGCAGTTTGTGTCGATGCTGCGTCATCTGCCCTCCATGGAGGAGAGCTGCCAGGTTAATGCTTACGACTACCTGGCATCGCTCTTCCACGACCCCCTGCTCATCAATGTCGTGTCAGCCGGGGCCATGAGGATGGAGCTACGGCGTGAGTCCTTGCCGCTCTTTACTTTTGCCCACGGGTTGAGCAGCTACATTGAGAGCAGTTGGCGGCTGAAAGGGGGTGGTAACCTGATTGTCAACTCGCTGATAAAAGACATCAAGGCGGCTGGCGGAGAGGTATGCTGTCAGGCAGAGGTGAAGGAGCTGAAGGAGCGGGACGGCAGAATTGTGGCAGCCCGATGCCCCAACGGCAGGATTTTTGAGGGCCGCATCTTCATTAGCGATGTGCACCCCCAGCTGACGTTCAGCTGGCTGAAGGACACCAGCGTCCTGAAGGGCATGTTCCGTCGGCGCATGAACGCCTTAGAGAACACCTTCGGCATGTTTACTGCCTCGTTGGTGCTCAAGCAGGACACCCTGCCTTATTTTAACCATAACAAGTATGTCTATAAGAAAGCCAACGTGTGGACATTTCATGAGGATGTGGGGGGAATAGGAGGCGTAATGGTCAGCGCCAGAGTGCCCGAGGACGGCTCCGCGTTTGCACGGCAGATAGACCTGATGACACCTATGCCGTGGGCTTTATGCAAGCCATGGGAAGATACCGTCGTAGGTCGCCGCGGACAAATCTATGAGCTACAGAAGGAGCGCCTGGCCGACGAGTGCATCCGGCTGGCAGAACGTGTCATTCCTGGTTTGCAAGACATGGTGGAGAAGCGATATATCAGCACACCGCTGACTTGGCGTGACTACACGCAGTCACCCTGCGGCTCCGCCTTTGGCGTGAGGAAAGACTGTCGTAACCCGCTGATGACCCTGTTGTCGCCCAAGACGCCACTTCCCAACCTGTTCTTGACAGGGCAGAGTCTGGTGCTGCACGGCATAGAGGGTGTGACCAAGACAGCATTCCAAACGCTTGAAGCAGTTAGTAAAATAGTCAAATAGTAAAATTGTCAAATAAAAATGGGATATGCATTAATAACAGGCAGTAGCCGAGGTATCGGCAGAGCCATCGCAGTACGACTGGCCCACGAGGGCTACCGTGTGTTAATTAACTATGCCAGTAATGAAGTGGAGGCACAAAAGACACTGGAGCTTTGCGACGGGCAGGGAGAATTGCTCCGTTTCGACGTCAGTGACGGCGAGCAGACACGTGCAGCACTGGCCGAGTGGCAGAGCAGCCATGACGGCGAATACATATCAGTAGTAGTCAATAATGCCGGTATTCGTCGTGACAGTGTGCTTGCCCTGATGCCGGAAGACGACTGGCACCGTGTGCTCGACATCACCTTGTCAGGTTTTTACCATGTCACCCAGCCGCTCCTGCCAGCCATGCAGCTCCACAAGTTCGGACGTATTATCAACATGGCCAGCGTCAGCGGGCTGAAGGGGTTACCCGGACAGACCAACTACTCGGCAGCCAAAGGCGGCATTATTGCTGCCACGAAGGCTCTGGCACAGGAGGTAGCACGACGTAACATCACGGTGAATGCCGTTGCCCCGGGTTTCATTCGTACTGACATGACCGAAGGTCTCGACGAGGCCACGCTGAAGAAGCAGATACCCATGGGACGTTTCGGCACGCCCGAGGAAGTGGCCGATGCCGTTGCCTTCCTGGTGTCTCCACAGGCCGGCTACATCACGGGTAATGTGATCTCCATCAACGGAGGACTATATACTTAAATCAATTAACTTTCACAAGTTATGGGAGTTCAGGAGTTACAGGAGTTCAGGAGTTCAGACAATACTCTTACCCTGATAATCCACAGGAAAAGGAGAGCGCAGAACTAATGTCTGAACTCCCGAACTCCTGAACTCCTGAACTACAAGAAGTAGAGCGACTCTGGAACTTGAATAATAAAAAAAATGAAGCGTATGAAAACGAAGAATTTGTTATCAGCAAGAAAGTGGGTATGGGTGATTATACCTTTTTGCCTTTTTACCTTTTTACCTTTAAGTGCGCAGACCGTTACGCGTACACAACATCGTGCGGCAGTCACTCAAGATGCCGTGACAACGGGCACCATGACCGTGCGTAAGCCAGACTACATCTGTATCTCAACCGACGGAGGCCGTGAGCAGCTCATCATGGAGGGCACCAAGTTCACCATGACCATGGGCGGCAAGAAGCATGTGACAGACAGCCGTAAGAATGCGCAGTTTGCTACCTTCCACACCGTGATGAAGGCTGTCATCAATAATCAGCCCATTCCTACTGGCGAAGACCTGACTGTCAGCACTAAGAACGGGCAGATGACGATAACCATTACACCGCAAAAGAAGAAAAGGCAAATGTTCACATCGTTTGTCCTCGTGATAGATGCCAAAACTTCAGCCATTTGCCAGCTACGCATGAATGGGCGTAAAGGTGACTACACTGATTACAAGATTCAATGACAATAAAGCGCAGTTTTTTTGCCTTCCTTTGTCTGCTCTCAGCAATTGTGATGCACGCCCAGAAGATACAGGGCGTGGTCACTGATGCTGAGACAGGCGACAGCATACCTATGGCCAGTGTGGTCTATCAGGGACACCACGTGGCCGTAATCTCTGACGTCAATGGACATTACACCATTGACCGCCATGAGGGTTGGAACATCACTTTCAGTGCGGTGGGATATAAGTCGCGCCTTGTGGCCGTGACATCAAAGACAAAGTCACGGCTGAACATCAAACTGACGCCCGACAAGCAGGAACTGGGCGAGGTGACCGTCAAGGCCAAGCGTCAGCGGTACAGTCGTAAGAATAATCCCGCCGTGGAGCTGATGCGTCGTGTGGTTGCCGCCAAAAAGAAGACAGACCTTACTCAGAACGACTACTATCAATATAATAAGTACGAGAAGATAACCCTCTCGCTCAACGACCTGAAGCCAGAGCAGTTGGAGACGGGGCCGTTCAAGCGCCACCCCTGGCTGGTGGAGCAGGTGGAGGTCAGCCCCGCTACGGGTAAGATGATTCTGCCCGTCAGCGTGGATGAGACCGTCTCGAAGAAGATCTATCGCCGCGACCCCCGTTCGGAGAAGACCATCATCATGGGACAGACTTCGAAGGGCGTCAACGACTTGTTTCAGACGGGCGACATCATCAATACCGTTGTCAAGGATGTCTTTACCGACATAGACCTCTACCAGGACCATATTCGGCTGTTGCAATATCCGTTCATATCGCCCATCAGCAACGAGGGCATCAACTTCTATCGCTACTACATTGAAGACACGCTGAAAATAGAGCGCGACTCCTGCATCCACCTGCAGTTCCTGCCAAACAACCAGCACGACATGGGGTTCCGTGGCGACTTGTACATACTGAAGGACTCCTCACTCCATGTGCGCCGCTGCGTGATGACCATTCCCCGGCAGAGCAATGTCAACTTCGTGGAGAACGTCAAGATATTGCAGGAGTACGCCCAGCTGCCCGACGGACAGTGGGTGCTGTCAAAGGACGACATGACCACCGACCTCAGCCTGGTGAGCTTCATGCGAAGCGCCACCGTGACGCGTACCACCTGTCTGACGGACTATAGCTTCGACCCGTTGCCGAATAAACTCTTCAAGGGCATGACCAAAGAGGTGACAGAAGCCGATGCTCAGATGCGCGACGAAGAGTTCTGGCAGCAGTACCGCCAGGTGGAGCTCACCAAGAGCGAGAGCTCCATGGACAAGTTCGTTCACCGCATCGAGAACGTCAAGGGCATGAAGTACGTCATCTTCGTCCTGAAGGCCCTCTTCGAGAACTCCATTGAGACGAGCACGCCAAACTACGTTGACATCTGTCCAGTAAACACCATCCTTTCGCACAACTATGTTGACGGGTGGCGCTCGCGACTGAGCCTGAAGACTACGGCTAACCTGAACAAGCACTTCTTCCTTTCGGGCTACTACGGTCACGGCTGGGGCAGCCGTAAGGACTACTACATGGCTGAGTTGACTTACTCGCTGAACGCCAAGAAGTACATGCCCCACGAGTTCCCGCGCCGCACCATGACTATTCAGATCAGCAAGGACGTGTGTTCGCCCGGCGACCGCTTTATGGACACCGACAAGGATAACTTCATGGTTGCACTGAAGTGGGCCAAGACCGACAAGATGATGTTCTACAACCGCCAGCAGGTCACCTTCGAGTATGAGACCGACTGGGGCTTGAAGGCTACCGTCAGCGGAAAGCGTGAGGAGAATGAGGCCTGTGGACAAATGACCTTCCGCACGCTCGACCAGCCTGCGCCCGTAGAGTTCCGCCGCACGGGTAATGGCGAATTTATGCATACCACCGAGGTCAGTGCCCGCCTGCGCTATGCGCCCGGTGAGACTTACATCAACAATAAGCTGCGCCGGCGTGTCATCAACTTCGATGCCCCTGTGTTCAGCATCTCCCACACTATGGGGTTCAACGGCGTCCTGGGTGGTCAGTACAACTATAACTACACCGAGGCCCACATCTACAAGCGCTTCTGGCTGAGCAGCTGGGGAAAACTCGACATTGACCTGAAGACGGGTATTCAGTGGAACAAGGTGCCCTATCCGCTGCTCATTCATCCTGCAGCCAACCAGTCGTACATCATAGCCCCCGAGACCTTTAACCTCATCAACACCATGGAGTTCCTCAACGACCGTTTTGCCTCGTTCATGGTGTCGTGGGACCTGAATGGAAAACTGTTCAACCGCATTCCGCTCATCAAGAAGCTGCACTGGCGCGAATACATCGGCTTCCGCATGCTTTGGGGTACGCTTACTGACAAGAACAACCCCTATCTCGACCAGAACAGGGGCAGCAGCCGGCTGATGTATTTCCCTGAGGGCTGCCACGTGATGGACCCTGACCGGCCCTATTCAGAACTGGTGATCGGCGTGCACAACATCTTCAAGTTCTTCCACGTGGAGTATGTCCGCCGCCTCAGTTATAACGACCTGCCCACCAGTCCCAAGTGGGGCATGCGTTACGTCATAGCGTTCAGCTTCTGAAATGTTTAAGGCCTTGGGAAAAGGGTAGGGTGAAAAAGTCAGAACAAAAAATTGAGGTTTTATTTTGTACTATGCTCACTTTTTTGTACTTTTGCAACGTAAAGGATATTAGTGAGTTACAAGCCACACTATAATATGCCGAGGAGAGAAACAAAGAGCGGGAGGCCGAGGCCGAGGATGTCGGCGCGGGTTCCCGCTCTCTTTCTGCTCTTTCATGATATTTCATCACTTTTTCTTCTAAACACACTTATAATTCAAAATCTTTTAGTACCTTTGCCCCATAATTCATCAAATATGACTGCAACATGGCTACAGACAAAGTGACATACTGGCTCGACATAGCCGACTACGATATCGACACTGCCGAGGCAATGTATCAGACTGGGCGACCGTCGCGACTTCCTCGACCTCATTACCAATTATAATATTGAGGCCCGTTATCCCGAAGATAAGGAGGCCCTTTCCCGCTCGCTTACAGACGAGTTCTGCCGACAGATGATTGATGAAACCAAACAACTGCAGCAATGGATAAAAGACAAACTTTGACCCGCGAAGAGGCTCTCGCCCTCGTTCGCCGATACAAGGAGGTCATCAGTCCCCGATTTGCTGTTGAGCCGAAAGTAATGATGTTCGGTTCCTACAGCAAGGGCTATGCCAATCCCGACAGTGACATTGACGTGGCTGTCATTGTACCCACCTACGGCGACCGCAAGTTCGAGATGTCGAAGGGCTTGTGGCGCGACGTCCGCGATGTCAGTTTCCTTATTGAGCCGGTTCTCATGGCTGAAGACCGCTGGTCCCCCCTCTACGATGACGTAATGCGCACGGGGGTGGTGGTGTGAGATTTAGCAAATGTGAAGAAACAAAGAGCGGGAACCCGAGGCCGAGGATGTCGGCGCGGGTTCCCGCTCCTTGCATTGTATCGCTTCTGATTAGCGAACGAACCTTACGCTAATGTCTCACATTAATATCTATTTCCTGCCTGATGCGTGAGTCAAACTAATTTTCACGTGTTCGGTAATTGCCGGGACGACCATCTACGGTGATGCGCAAGATGCGTTTTCCCTTTTTTAAATAGTCGAAGCGTGGGTCAATCAGACGGTCGCAGTTGTACTTGCGGCAAGCCTCGGTTTCGGCTAATCGTTGTGCTTCATCGAGTGACAGCTTATAGAGTTTCTGTTTGCCCTCAGGTGTGGAAATGTCGATAGTGTAAGTGATACGGTCGCCAACGGGTACTAAGTCGTAACTATTATAGCTGTGGCCTCTGGCATCAACACCCATATTTGTGGAATAGCCGCCTGCACCTGAACGAGTGCTACTACAAGATGTGAAGGCAGTTATGGCTGTGACAGTAAACGTCAGTAGAAACAATATCTTTCTCATATTATGATTATCGTTTAGAAGTTGTAACGTAATCCAAGACCTAAAGATTTCTCACCTGTACAATTGTCTCTAAGAATATCAACACTCCCAATAACAGGACAATTTCTATACAGATTGAATTCATGCTCATAAATAGACAAATTTTGAATTTTATATTGTCTTTTGTAATGGGATGCGAGAAGAAAACCTGTAATTGCCGTTGCGGTTCCTGCGGCAGCGACGCCGATGCAGACTTGTCCAAATGTTCTTTCTCCGTCATGAAAATCTTTTATAGATAATAATATGCCTACACCACCTGCTAAAGCTACTCCTGTACCAATCCATCCTAATGTTTTCATTGCTTTCGTTTTTGGATTAGAAAAATTAGAAGCAATTGCATCAATTCTCATCAACGCCCTGTCATTATACTGCTGAACTCCGTCATTCTGATTATTTGGCTGATAGAGATTCGTAACTTCCGACAAGTCCACCTTCTTGCCGTTTTGATAATTGATGGTTGAGGCATCGGCACGGTTCATCACATAATTGGATCCGTCCAGGTCGCTCCACTTCTTATAGGTGATTTCCGTAGAGGTGAGTTCCACAATGCGACACACGACGGTCGAGCCGTCCTTCTTTACAATCACATCCTGTGCCGAGACGCTGGCTGTGCACAGGAGAAACAAAAATACTAAAAACTGCTTCATTTTACTTGCTTTTATTAAGTTAATACTAAAGTTGTTTCTTTCCATTCAACAGTTAGCACTCGCTCGACTTTGTCGCTTACTTTAGTAAGAACTCACGGATATGAAAAGAGTGCGTTCCAGCCGTATCCATCTCAGGCTCACCACAAGCCCCTAACTACTACGGAGAAACGCACTTTTAGTGCGTACTCCAAATGTAGTTAGGCTTTTTGCTCGTTGTTTCCTTTCCGAGGTGGTGATTCGAGATGGAATTTGAGCAAATAAAATGTCGTGCCTCACATGCGAAACACGTTGCAAAGATACGAAAAGTTTCTTAAATCCCAACGTATTCCGCAAAAAAATAGACCGAAAAGTTGAAAATACAGGAAAAAGTGACGATGCTTTGCACCGTCAAGGTATCTGTTTTGTCTATTCGGTATTGGGGAGGGTGCCGCGATGGTATTGGGGAGGATGCCGCAATGGTATTGGGGAAGTGCCGCAATATAAGGGCGCAAGAGCCCTAATGGTATGGCGCTATAGCCCCAGTCAGGTTACGCTGCTGCGCTTCCATAATGGCGCATCAGCCCCGCTTGACATAGGAAGACGACGCCACCTCCCGGAGGGTTGCCCGGAAGGTGGCGCGTTATTATAAATAGGTATTATTACTTATTTATTATGCAAACGGGTTCTCGGTGGGGTAGTAGTCACCCTTCGGGAAGTTGTAGTCGATTTCCTCAACGGGAATGCCCATGTATTTGAGAACCTCCCACAGGTACTTGCCGGCGTGGTCGAACATGACGGCGCAGTGGTGCGGGTAGTGCTTCTCGATGAGCACGTGGCGGTAGAAGCGGCTCATGTTCTTGATGCCGAAGATACCGATGGAACCGAATGAGCGGGTTGCTACGGGAATCACCTCGCCCTGTGCAATGTAAGCACGCAG
>Ga0256404_1007071_pt1 | contig 18010 bp, 17 predicted proteins | sample RumenRJG_01DNA_FD_185990 | JGI IMG/M metagenome (GOLD analysis project Ga0256404, IMG submission 185990) | Bovine rumen microbial communities from Lethbridge, Alberta, Canada - RJG_01 | ecosystem: Host-associated > Mammals > Digestive system > Stomach > Rumen | place: Canada: Alberta | collected...
TTACCTCGCGGGATTAGCAGGAAGCGGATACGGCAAAGGATACGGAAGGAGAAGTTTCTTAAGATGGAGGATTCGTCGGAGGATAGGTAATGACTCACGCCCGCCAAAGATGGTGGGCGTGTTTTTTCCATTCCTTAACTTTTTAACTATCTTTGAATGTTGTATTAAAGTTCACTAAAACAATGCAAGTTTGGATGAGATGAAGATCAGATAAAGAGTTCATCCAGCGTAAGGAAGCGCTGGCAGACATCGGCATTTCTGTTCTTCTCGCAGCCGAGCGTCGTGATTAGGACAGTCTGGACGCCCTTCCTGGTTTTGGTCTCATTGATGAACCTGGAGACACGTCGTTCAATCTTTTCACTCTCTTCCTTGGTCATTTCGTACCGGATGCGCGAGTACTTGATTTCAATGAGGTCAACAAAGTCATCGCTGCGATCAATGACCAGGTCGATCTGTACCTTCTGGGATGCATCTTTGCTACGGAAGGAATAGTACTCCGTATGTATAGTGTCCAGATGAAGTGCCCGGAGAATCTCCTGAATATGCGCCATGCAAACCCGTTCATAAGACAAGCCATACCAGGTATTCTGCTGCGGAGAGTTCAAGGTATTCTTCCAGAAATAACGGTCAGAACTGGGATTGGCGCAGAATTGGAGATAGAAGAGCGTATAGAAATCCATCAACTGATAGATTTCCCCGTTTTTCTTGAGACCGTTACGGTAACTGCGGATGAAATCACAAGCGACCAGATCATCGAGCATTTCTGACAGACCGCTCCCGGAGTCGATATGAACCGCCTCTGAGATTTCCGTGCGTGTGAGTCCCGACTTGTTTACCGACAGGGCTTTGATGATGTCCATATATCGCTCCGGACTTTTGAACACGGAGCGATACAAGCGGCGATATTCATCGCGCATCGGCGCGTCTTCCGAGAAGAAGAGCCTGTCAATATTCTCAGGAAGGCTCTCGTCCATATCCAGAAGGCTCAGGTAATAAGGGACACCCCCCAGTACCATATAAGCCTGAAGGATGGATAGACGGCTCCACCGGGCTTTGCGCGAGGCGAAATACTGTTCTGTCTTTGTCAGATTGAACGGTCGCAGATGAATCTCATGTGTCCTCCTGTTATGGAGACCGCCCTTGTTATTTAGGACATTTTTGGTCATCCAAGATGTGGCAGAGCCGCAAATGACCAAAAAGACATTGTCCTGGCGCGATGCATACTTGTTCCAGAAATGACCCAGAGCACGGGTAAAGCCGGAGTTCGGCGTGTCGAAGCAGGAAATCTCGTCCAGGAAGATGACGCATCTTTTCTTACGCTTGGACTTGGCCATCAAAGCCGCCAGTGCAGAAAAGGCATCCATCCAGTTGCTTGAATCGGCTCCTTTGTGCCCATACTCCTTTAACGAATCATTGAAACTCTTCAACTCTTCTTCATAGGTACCTTCCAGGATACCTGTCGCAAAGAAATCGAACTTATCCTTGAAAAAAAACCGGACGATGAAAGTCTTTCCAACCCTGCGCCTTCCATATAGCGCGATAAATTCCGGGCGGTCGCTATCGTAATACTTTGATAGCAAGCCTAATTCTGATTCTCTGCCTATTATTTTTTCCATTTTTGCATCATTTTCTTGTGCAAATATACGCAAATCAGGCAATTAAACAAAACTCATTTCATCCAAAACGCATCAGTTTGTAGCAAGTTTGGACAAAACTAGATTTATGATACCCGCAATCTGCATTCATTCTTTCATCACACTTTCAGAATATCGTGTATCGGTCGTATTGCTCGTATTACACCCGGAATATTCTTTCCTTCTGTATGACAAGAGGAGGTGTGTTCCACCTGTTCCATTCCCCTTGTGGAACGGAACAAATTAGACACCTTGTAATTACGTATTCGAACTGCGAGTTTGAGTTGCAATCTGCTGCAATTTCAGCACAATAAATCAAAATAATATTCGTACATTTGTAGCGTTCTCTACGGAGAACACTACATACATGAAGCGTTTAGCTTGTTCCTTAAGCGAATCTGGACAATTCGCGTGTCTGTGACACGAAGTACAATAGGAATGAGAAAGAACGCTTGCACTGGCTATACTATGGGCGTTAGCCCACACTATAGCAGGAAGTGTGAGCTTTTTCTTATTCATTGTACGGCTGTCCAGAGCCCGCTTAGAGTAAGAAGTTAAGAGGCCCACACTTCTTTTTTTTTGTGCAACAAATCGCTTGGGCTCGGCGAGAAATAGAATTAATAATCGTAACCGTGAAATATGCGTTAGTTACAGGAGGCTCTAGAGGAATTGGCAGGGCAATTTGTCTAAAATTCGCAGAATTAGGAATACCTACAATTGTTGGTTATCATTCTAACGATTTAGCCGCCCAAGAAGTGAGCGATGCAATATTACGAGTTGGCGGTAATGTAACTGTTCTTAAATTTGATGTAGGAGATAAAGAAGAAGTAGAATTTGCTTTGAACGCATGGGAAAAAACTCACCCGGATGATTATATCGCCTATTTGGTTAATAATGCAGGTATCTCACGTGACAATTTGATGTTTATGATGACAGACGATGATTGGGAATCTGTGATTAAGACATCTGTTAATGGCCTTTTTTATGTTACACGTTTTTTGCTTCCAAAGATGATGTCAAGAGGGCACGGTGGCCGAATTGTCAATATGTCATCACTTTCCGGTCTTAAAGGGCTAGCAGGGCAGACGAATTACTGTGCTGCTAAAGCTGCAATCATTGGAGCTACTCGCGCACTTGCACAAGAAACAGCGACTCGCAATGTAACTGTCAATGCCGTTGCACCTGGTTTTATTACTACGGATATGACAAAGGATCTCAATGAAGAGGAGTTGAAAAAACTGATACCTATGAAGCGGTTTGGGAAGCCCGAGGAAGTCGCCGATCTTGTCGGGTTCCTTTGTTCCGACAAGGCTTCTTATATTACAGGCGAGGTTATAAGTATTAACGGAGGACTTTTTTAATATGAGACGTGTCGTTATTACAGGAATGGGCATATGGTCTTGCATCGGGACAAGTATTCAGGAAGTCAAAAACTCCTTATACAACGGGAAGTCCGGTATCGGGATTGAGCCGGAGAGACTCGAATATGGATTCCAATCTCCTCTGACGGGAGTAGTTCCCAAGCCCCAGCTCAAAGGCATAATTGACCGCCATCTTCGCCGGGGCCTTTCAGAAGAAGCGGAATATGCCTACATGGCCAGTGCCAAGGCCCTAGAGATGGCTGGCATCGGCGATGATTATCTCGACGGTAATGAAATCGGCTGCATCTTCGGGAATGACTCCTCTGCCAAACCAGTAATTGAAGCGGAACGGATCATGCAAGAAAAACGCGATACCGAACTGCTTGGACAGTCCTTTATCTTTCAGGCGATGAATTCGACGGTTAATATGAATATTAGCACTATTTTTCGCTTGAAGGGAATCAATTTTACAGTGAGTGCTGCCTGTGCAAGTGGAAGCCATTCAATTGGTTTAGCTTATCTATTCATTAAGAATGGCCTTCAAGATATGGTGTTGTGTGGGGGTGCGCAAGAAACTAATTACTATTCAATGGCATCCTTTGATGCACTTGGCGCCTTTTCAAAGAGAGTTGATGAACCAGCAAAATCCAGTCGTCCTTTTGATCGGGATAGAGATGGCCTTGTTCCGAGTGGTGGTGCGGCTGCGTTGTTTTTGGAAGACTATGAACATGCAAAAGCTCGCGGAGCTAATATATTGGCAGAAATAGTTGGATACGGATTCTCTTCCAACGGAACCGTGGTTATTAGTCAACCTAGCGCTGATGGCTGTATCCGCGCTATTATGCGAGCATTACAGGACGCCGGAATGAAGCCGTGTGATATTGATTATATAAACGCGCATGCGACTGGAACGCGCCAGGGAGACATGCGTGAAGCAGAAGCGCTTTCGAGTATTTTTGCAGGAGAACACGCTTTCATAAGTAGCACTAAGAGTATGACCGGTCATGAGTGCTGGATGGCGGGAGCCAGCGAAATCGTGTATTCACTTATTATGATGCATAATGGTTTTATTGCCCCTAATATCAACTTTGAGAATGGGGATGATTTCTCAGCAAAACTAAACATAGCAACTAGCACCATTGATACTCCCGTCAATATTGTCCTCAGTAACTCCTTTGGTTTTGGGGGGACAAATAGCGCCTTGATTATAAAAAAATTGTAACATACACTATTATGGAAAGAAAAGAAATCGAAGAGAAGGTTAAGGCTTTTCTTATTGAAGACATTGAAGTAGACGAGGATAAAATTTTCCCCGAGGCGAAACTTAAAGATGATCTTGGTATTGATAGCTTGGATTTTGTCGACATTGTTGTACTTGTCAATAATAAGTTTGGTTTTAAAATTAAACAGGAGGAGATGATAGGGATAGATACATTTTCAAAATTTTGTGATTATATAGAAACTAAGGTCAATTAGATTATGGCTGATCGCCAGTGGATAGGGACCACTTTTGGGAACGGATGGATGCATAAAATGCTCATCCGTATTCTTCGCTTTGTAGATGTCAGGTTCATTTATGTCGTTTCTGACATCTTTGTGGTCCCTTTCTGCGTCTTTTTTAACCATAGTGGGAAAATAGCATATTCTTTTTATCGCCATCGGCTACACGACAATGTATTAAAATCTTGTTGGCGTACTTATCGCAATCATTGTCTTTTTTCTCAGGTAGTTATCGATAAATTTGCGATGTATGCTGGCAAAAAGTTCGATGTTACAATCAGCGGCACAGATTATTTTAAACGGCTGGAAGCTTTAGATGATGGTTTTATACAGTTGAGTTCACATATCGGTAATTATGAGATTGCAGGGTATTCATTGAATTCGACAAAGAAGGGAATTCATGCAATCGTCTATCCTTCAGAGAAAGAATCCGTTATGAACAACCGCAATAGTATGTTCATTAGGACTAATGTCAGCATGATTGCCTTGAACGAAGACATGAGCCATTTGTTTGAAATTGATGAAGCCCTATGCCGAGGGGACATCATTAGTTTTCCGTCAGACCGCCATATAGAGGGGGCGCGATGCGTTACAGTTAGCTTTCTTGGAGAAGACGCCAAGTTCCCCCAAGGACCATTTAGCGTTGCGACGATGCGTGGAGTTGAGGTTCTGGCTGTGAATGTCATGAAAGAGGGCTTAAAGAAATACAAGATCTACCTTACTCCGCTTCACTACAATAGGGAGGAACCTAGAAAGGTTCAGATTCAAGAGTTGTGCAAGAAATATGTTGATGAACTTGAGCATATGATCCGCAAGTACCCGACACAGTGGTTTAATTTTTATGATTTCTGGGCATAATGGAGATTTCCGATGTAACTGACGACTTCCTGAAGTCGATAGATATTCATACGGTTCTTCCGCAGCAAGAACCTTTCGTTATGGTGGGGAAGCTTGTCCATTTTGAGATGACTTCATCAACTACCGAGACCATTGTTAAAGAGGATAATATATTTGTTGATAATGGTTACTTTACGCCCTGCGGCATAATGGAGAATATTGCCCAGACTTGTGCATCTCGCATAGGGTTTTATAACAAGTATATTCTTCTTAAAGAAGTACAGATCGGATATATCGGAGCAATTCGTGATTATGTGATTCTTGGGAAAGCGAAGGTCGGTTCTCTTATTACAACGACCGTTGATGTTTTGGAAGAAGTCTTTGGTATGACACTCGCTATGGCCACTGTTAGATGTGATGATACAATTATTGCGACAGGTCAAGTAAAATTAGCCGTAAATAATATTGAAGCATGAATAATGACAGTATAATACTATCGGTCGATAAGCAGATTGAAATCAGATTCAGTGAAGTGGATATGATGGGGGTCGTATGGCACGGATCTTACGCTAAGTATTTAGAGGATGCCAGAGAAGCATTTGGAGCAAAGTATGGTTTGTCCTATACAAAGTATATTGTAGAATACACCTTTGCACCGATTGTTGAGTTAAATATTAGCTATAAGAGACCGCTTAAATATGGTATGCGCCCTTTTGTTCGCATAACATACCGTCCTACCGATGCCGCAAAAATCATTTTTGATTACGAAATAATCAATCCTGATGATGGAGAGGTTTATCTAAAAGCGACATCCGTTCAGGTGTTTATGGATAGATATTACAATCTTCTATGGGAATCGCCGGCATTCTATAATGACTGGAAACGACAAATGGGGCTTTTATGACAAAAATTGTCGCAACTAACATAACATCACCTCTGGGTCTGACTACTAAAGAGAACTATGCTGCCGTTATACGCGGTGAGACTAGTTTAAAAAGTATTGAGAAATGTCTTGGCGTGCCTGGTCGCTCTTGCGTTGGTATTTTTACTGATGAGCAAAGGCGTGCACTTAAATTGGACGGTTACAGCTGGTACGAATCTCTGGTACTTCACTCAGTGAAAGAGGCACTGAGCCATACGGTGGTAGATTATACCTCACCAAGAACGGTTTTTATCCTTGGCACGTCAACTGCTGGTATTGATGAGCTTGGAGATATTCCTGAGAAAGACAGAGATTTTCTACCTCCAGGTATTGCTGCAAAGAAGGTGGCTGATCATCTGGGTTTTGTCACTGCCCCTATTACTGTTAGCAATGCGTGTATTTCTGGCGGAACTGCACAGTTATTGGCAGATCGGCTCATCTCTTCTGACTATTATGATGTTGCTGTGGTATGTGGGGCAGACGTTTTGTCTGCTTTTGTTCTTGCTGGTTTTAGTGCCTTCAAAGCAATGTCTCCAATAGAATGCAAGCCATTCGACATTGATCGAATGGGGCTTAATATTGGCGAATGTGCTGCTACCGTTGTCCTGACAAAAACTAACGATAATGATAAAGATGAATGGTGTATCATTGACGGCTGCCTTAACAATGATGCATACCATGTTAGTGCCCCGATTCCTAGCGGGGATGGCGTTTGTCGGACTATTCTTAAGATCTTGACACCAGAGCTAAAAGATTCCCTCGCTTGTGTGACAGCACACGGGACGGCGACAATGTTTAATGACCAAATGGAATCCAAAGCTATCGAGAATGCAGGGCTTGGAGATATTTATACCACTGCGTATAAGTCCCATTTTGGACACACTTTTGGGGCATCCGGAGTTGTTGAGCCTATTATTACTATGTGTTCGCTCGATGAAGGGAAGATCTTACCAGTACGCGGTTTTGATGAGATAGGTGTTAGCGGGAGAATGAAAGTATGCACCTCAACTGAAAGTACTGACAAATGTACGTTTATTAAGATACAATCAGGTTTTGGAGGGTGCAATGGGGCAATCATTTACTCAAAAAATCGAGTCTCTAAAAAGTCGCCAATCTTACCGGATTATCATACAATAAATGAAGTGAGAATTACGCCCAAAGAGGTAGTGCATAATCATCAGTCTTTGTCTTTTGAAACCTCCGGAGCTTCTTTGATTACAGATATCTATAAAACTTTTTTATCTGACGGCTCCCGGTTCTATAAGATGGATCTTTACAGTAGATTAGCATACGTTGCGACTGGTCTTCTTTGCAAGGATTCTATAGGGGATTGCTCTCCAGAAGACATCGCCCTGTTTGTTTTTACGCAAAATGGCTCTATTCTCGCGGATCGAAAACATCTTTCAACTTTCTCAAATCCTGAAGAGTATTATCCCAGTCCTGCAATTATGATTAATACTCTGCCAAATGTTGTCCTTGGGGAGATAGCTGTCAGGAATAATATCAAAGGAGAAACTACTTTGGTGATACTACCATATAGAGATGACTCCACCATTGATATGGTCGTTAAGGCTTCAGTATCTGATACGCAGCCATGTATTGTTATTTACGGTTGGGTTGATTGTGACGCCGAAGAATCTTTTGTTGCTGATTTAAAAATGTTAAGAATTAAATAAAACCAAAATGGAAGAATTAATCAACACCATCAAGCTGCAAATCATTGATGCGCTGAATCTTGAAGAAATGACTCCAGATCAGATTGACAATGATGCCCCTCTTTTCGGTGAGGGACTGGGATTGGACTCCATTGATGCTCTTGAACTTATCGTTATCCTTGATAAGTGTTACGGTATTAAATTAAAAAGTCCAGCTGAAGGGAGAGAAGTATTCAAAAGTGTAAACTGTATTGCTGATTACGTTCAGAAGAATAGGACAAAGTAATGGGTAGTGCAATATCAATAACCGGCATGGGTATAATCTGTGCTATCGGGAACAATACTAAATCCGTTCTTGATTCTTTGCGGAAAAAAGAATCTGGGATTGGGCCGATGAGATATCTTCAATCTATTCATACAGATATCCCAGTTGGCGAGGTAAAGTTGTCTACCGATGAAATGAAACAGATGCTGGGTATTGACATCAATCAACCGATTAGTCGGACCTCTATTATCGGGGCAATTGCTGTACGTGAAGCATTAGACCAGGCTGGTATAAAAAATGTTTCCAATAAAAGAGTCGCTCTTATTTCTGGAACAACTGTTGGTGTTATGGATATCACTGAACAGTTTTTCGAAAGAATGAAGAACGAGCCTGAATTGCAGTATTTGCCTCATAGTAATGAATGTGGCAGAAGTACGGAGGAAATTGCTTTATTTGCTGGTATCCCATCTGCGAGATGTTGTACAATATGTACAGCTTGTTCTTCTGCACTTAATGCAATTATGGTTGGAGCCGAGATGCTTCAGAACGATGAAGTAGATCTGGTTATTGCCGGAGGCTCGGAGCCATTGAGCCGATATCATCTAAACGGCTTCAACTCTTTGATGATTCTTGATCGGGACAGATGCAGACCATTTGACGAGACGCGTGCAGGTTTAAATCTTGGAGAGGGAGCGGCGTTTGTTGTACTTGAAAAAGATGCAGCAAATTCTTTGGCATATATTATCGGATATGCGAATAGGTGTGATGCTTTTCATCAGACCGCGACATCTGAAAATGGTGATGGCGCATTTCTCGCAATGTCCGACGCATTAAGAATGGCTGAATTAACCCCCAAAGACATAAAGTACATTAATGCTCATGGTACTGGAACACCTGATAACGATGCGTCTGAAAGTGCAGCGTTCAAACGTGTTTTTGGAGATGATCTTCCAGACATGACAAGTACAAAGTCGTATACTGGTCATACTACATCCGCTGCAGGGTCAGTTGAAACTGTTATATGCGTTCTTGCTATGCTTAATAGTTTTATCCCTGCCTCGCTTGGTTGGGAAAAGCCTATCCCTGGTGGAGTCAGACCTTCGATGGGCCGTAATAACGTCAATTTGGATTACGTGATGTGCAATTCATTCGGTTTTGGGGGCAATGATTCTTCTTTGATTCTGAGTAAAAATAAGCCAAAGCCGAAAGACAACTTGTCGACAGGGGAGTCTCGTATTAGAATTGCAGCGCAAAGAGTAGTTAATTCAAAAGATGAACTTGAAGAGTTAAGAGAGTTTTTGTCTCCTATGGATACAAGAAGGATGGGGACAATCATGAAGGCTAGTCTTTTATCTGCCTTTGTTGTATTGAAGGAGGCTGGTTTACAAAGTCCTGATGCAATAATTGCTGCCACGTCAAAAGGGATGCTGGAATTAAGCACTATGTTCTTGGAAGATATTGCTGACAACCATGAGGAGCACCTTAAGCCCACTCTGTTTATGCAAAGCACACACAATACAATTGCTTCTGCGATTGCTATACGAACTAAATGTCATGGATATAACATTACCTACTCGCAGGGAGAGGAGTCATATTTCTGGGCCCTCCGTGATGCCAATCTTCTTTTGAAGAAAGGGCTTGCAACAAATGTTCTTGTATGCGCTTTTGATGAGGAGTTATTAGACGGGAGAACAAGTGTTTTCAAGGCTGAAAGCAAATTATTTACAATTGGTTGATAATGAGTAATATATTTTTGTTCCCACTCGCAATTCTTCAGAGTCTTCTCTTAGCTTCTGGTCAGGTGCTTTTAAAATTCGCTCTTGGCCGAATGCTTCCTTTCTCGTGGACAGCTGCTTTTTGGAAGTCTGTTTTCGTGAATTGGCAATTTGCCACCTGTGGAATATGCTATGGAGCAGGGAGCCTACTTTGGTTTTACATTATCAAGCATTTCCCCTTTAGTATGGCATATCCTATGGTATCGCTGAGTTACGTTTTTGGTATGATTGCTGCCATTATTTTCTTTCACGAGCCGGTTAGCGTCACTAAATGGCTAGGGGTCCTACTGATTATGGCCGGTTGTTATTTCATTGCTAAATAATGAAGCGCATAAGAATCATATTTCTTTTTGTTTTGGTTTCATCATTCCCGATGAATGCTCAAAGTGTGTCCTCGGATAATATCAGAACAGAAATAATTAAATTCTGTTCACGAGTATCTTCTATAGATTGCGATTTTGTGCAAACGAAGGTATCAACGCTATTGACTGATGCATTGGTTTCCACCGGTCATATGACATATAGGAAACCAGGTTATCTAGAATGGTCTTATATGGAACCTGACCATGTTACCATTATTGCTGATGGTGATAGTGTTGCTATAGCTAAGGGCAATGTGATAGAAGCACTTAATGGGAACCAGAGTAGAATGGTTAGAGAATTGACTCGAATGATAATCAGTAATCTAGAAGGTAGTTTTCTAACTAATGATAAGATGTTTAAAGCCGAATTTGCACTGACGGACGGCTTTATTATAGCCACACTATTTCCACAAAAAAGAGATTACAAAAAAATGTGGTCGAGATTAGTATTATATTACGATCAGATTAGTAAAAATGCTACTCGCTTCGAAATGTTTGAGGCTTCAGGAGATATGACTTACATTACTTTTTCAAATATTAAAAATGGTTTTTCAGAGTAATCTATACTTCATAGACAACATTGAACGTAAGAGTGAATGTGTCGTTTACACATTACACCTTAACCCGGAGCATATCATCTATAAAGCGCATTTCCCTGGAGAACCAATTACACCTGGGGTGTGCATACTGCAGATTGGGGTTGAACTTCTTGCGGATGCAGTTGGAAGCCCCATTGAAATTAACGTCGTTAAGAATGTGAAGTTTTTGAGTATCCTTCATCCTAATATCCAATCTATTCGTGTTGAAGTTAACAGAATTGTAATTGATGGCTTGACTGTTAATGCTCAGGTTGTATTTAATAGTATTGATAAGCCTATTGCGAAGATGTCGCTCATATGTTTGAAGACTGCAAAATAGCGCTTCGTAACCGAGGAGTTTGCGTCATTATCCCGACATATAATAATGCAGGGACTATTGTTGATGTTGTGATTAGAGCTAAACAGTACTGCTCAGATGTATATGTTGTTCTTGATGGATGCACCGATGACACCCTCATTAAACTTGATTGTCTGAATGATAGGCCATCTATCGTTGAAATCAAGAATAATACAGGAAAAGGGAATGCTATTAGAATAGGTTTTAAGCGTGCTATAAAGGATGGCTTTTCATATGCTATTACGTTGGATGCAGATGGACAGCATTATCCAGAGGACATACCGTCCTTCTTAACTGCGAATCGTCGTTTTCCGGAAGCAATCATTGTTGGCCGAAGAATCGGACTTAAAAACGCGGACCGAAGTAGATCCAGTAAATTTGCCAATACTTTTAGTAACTTCTGGTTTTTTTTACAGACTCTAATTCCGTTGAGAGATACACAGACTGGTTATCGGCTATATCCTCTTAAGCGTCTCCCGTCTCTCTCTATTTTGACGTCTCGCTATGAAGCGGAACTTGAATTACTGGTTTTTTCTGCCTGGCGCGGTACTCGGATTGTTAGCCAGGACGTTCGCGTTTTCTACCCCCCTAGAGAGGATCGGGTATCCCATTTCCGTCCTTTTACTGATTTTTTAAGAATAACTGTTTTAAATGTTGTCTTGTGTGTTCTCGCTTTAATCTATGGTTTGCCCAGGACAATTCTACGGTTTTCTTTTAGAGTGATTATTACGTACACACTGCTTATTTTCTATGTTTTTGTGATGGCGGTCCTTGTTACTCCTGGAGTGTTTCTTTATTTGAAATGTGGGAAGCACACGGAAAAAAAGAAGGATAGTCTTCACAGGTTTATCTGCTGGTCTGCCAAACTTGGGACGGCTCTATTTGGGCTGTTCGGGAACAAGTATACATTAGATAATGACATTAAGGAAGATTTCAGTCGTCCGGCGATTATTACATGTAATCACCAATCTCACCTGGATTTATTGCCAATGCTTTCGTTAACACCAAAGCTCGTAATACTCACAGCCGACTGGGTCTGGCATAATCCTCTATATGGCTTTATTATCCGGGAAGCTGATTTTCTACCGGCATCAAAGGGGCTTGATTACATTGCTCCACGTCTCCAAGAACTAGTAGACAGAGGTTATAGTATTGCTGTCTATCCAGAGAGTACCCGTTCTCTCGACTGCAGAATTGGGCGTTTTCATCAAGGTGCTTTTTATCTGGCTGAAAAGTTTCACCTGGACGTCTTACCGGTGGTTTTATATGGTGCCGGGAAGGCTCTCCCTAAACATGGCCGGTTATTACATAAATGGCCAATACGTTTAGTTATTGATAAAAGGATTTCACAGGAAGAACTACAGACTTACGGAGACAACTATAAATCGCAGGCATCTGCTCTTCGGAAGTATTATATAAAACGTTATGAAGAGATAGCTGACCAAGTCGAAAAAACTTTAGTATGAATAAAAGCGTTATCATAATCGGCGGTGGACTAGGTGGCCTTTTTACTGGTGCAATTCTTTCAAAAGAAGGATTATCTGTAACTATTATTGAGAAGAATGCTATTATTGGCGGCGGGCTTCAGAGTTTTAAGCGTTTCGGTGAAGTCTTCGATACCGGGATGCATATCGTCGGAGGTATGCAAAAAGATGGCAATATTCGAAGAATTTGTGAATATCTTGGAATATGGGATAAAGTACATATCAAAGATACCGACCCCAACAACTCTGATTGTATTTTTTTCTCAGAGGATAAAAAGACATATCATATACCTATGGGTAGAACTCGATTCGTAGAATCTCTAAGCACGGATTTCCCGGATCAACGAGAGAATTTACATGCGTATATCAACGCCTTATATAATGTCGCGGATGAGGTCGATTTATTCTATTTGAGACCCTCTCCCGATTATATGCAAGTGCATTCGGAAGATTTTCAGATGTCTGCCGATTCGTTTATAAAGAAATATATAACGGATAGACATCTTCAAAGCGTTCTCGCTTATCTTAACCCATTATATGGCGGCCGAGTTGGTATTACACCCGCATATATCCATGCTTTGATTTCTGTTCTTTATATAGATGGCTCCAGCCGCTTTGCTGGTGGAAGTGTTCTATTTGCAGAAACTTTACGCGATTACATTATCGGTAATGGCGGCCGAATAGTTATAGGAGATGCGGTTGCTTCCGTTCATAATGAGGGTAATGTTATCTCTGGAGTGACGACTGTTAGTGGGAAGTCATTCTTTGCCGATTATTATGTTTCTGCCATACACCCCTGTACGTTCTTTTCTTTGCTGGATGATGAGAGTATCCTTCCTAGACCATATCGAGAGAGACTTAATGCTTTACCCAACTCATATTCTGCGTTCACTCTAAATATAAAGCTCAAGCAAAACACATTGAAGTTCTTCAATTACACGCAGTTTTATATGACTAAATATGATGATATCTGGAGTATTGGAGAACCCGAAAAATGGCCATGTGGTTTTTTATGTGTTACTCCTCCTGAAATCGACCAGGGGGAATATGCAAGCAAAATTATTATTACAGCCCCTATGTCATGGGGCGTCGCATCAAAATGGAGTGACTCCAGGCCTGGAGATAGAGGAGAGGAATACGAAAAGTGGAAGAATGAATGCACGGACAAGCTTCTTAATTGCATGGAAGAAGTCTTCCCTCACTTCAGTGATTGCATTGATGCCATTAATTCTGCTTCACCACTTACCATTCGTGATTTTTATGGAGTAAAAGAAGGATCTATGTATGGGTTCTCTAAAGACTGCAATAATCCATTATTGTCGCAAGTTCCTGTAGTAACAAAGGTTCCAAACTTATTCTTAACAGGACAGAATTGCAACTTACATGGTTTCTGTGGCGTGGCGCTCACTGCTATCAATACGTGCGAAGCGATTCTTGGGAGAAATTATATTCTCAATAAGATAAACCGGTTTAACGACATTAGGCCATACTATAATACGGAAGTATACCAAGTCATGCAAAGAGTTTCACAAAGTCCGTTTTTGGATAAGGTGATGAAGTTTTTATTTCCGGATGCCGACCTATCTCAGATTCGGAAGCAATTAGCCAGAATAGTGACGATTGAAGAGTTTCAGAAGCAGTTTATGTACCCTGCTGTTGGGAGGATAATTGAGAAGACAAGCACCAGTTTTACGTATGACGGATTGGATAATGTTTGCCCAACAACAAACTACCTCTATGTGTCAAATCATAGAGATATTATGTTAGATTCCACCCTTCTTTCGTATGCCTTAGTGTCAAATGGTTTTGATTCTTTAGAAATTACTTTTGGCGCAAATCTTATGCAAGGCGAATTCATCGTTGACATTGGTAAATTAAATAAAATGTTCAGAGTTGAACGACCGGGAGGAGATATTCGTGAGTTTTATACGGCTCTGGCGCATCTCTCAGACTACATAAGGACAACTATACGGCAGAGGCACCAATCAATCTGGATTGCTCAGAGAAACGGACGTACCAAAGACGGAGAGGATCGAACGGATCAAGGCATCATCAAAATGTTCTCAATAAGTTGCCCCAATGACACTATTAAGGCTATTGCTGACCTTAATATTATTCCCGTGGCTATTTCATATGAATGGGAACCTTGCGATATCCTAAAAGCAATTGAATTAAAAAAGCGTTCTTTTGGGCCGTATAAGAAAAAACCAGGTGAAGACCTTAATAGTATCCTATCTGGAGTCATGCAGCAAAAAGGGAGGATACATGTATCCATATGTCAGCAAATAACCGAAGATGATCTTCGTCCATTCGAGACGATGAGTAACAATTTGTTTTATAAGAGTGTCGCAGAGCTAATTGATCAAAGAATCTGTTCTGCATATAAACTTTTCCCTAATAATTATATTGCGTACGACATTTTGCATAATACCAATCTATTTGAGCAGCGTTATTCTCAAGCAGAAAGGGAGAAGTTTGAATCATATTTAACAGAACTGTTGACAACTGTTTCTAATGACGAGTACACAGATATTAGAAACTTGATTCTAGGTATTTATTCCAACCCGGTAGATAGTAAGAGTATCTTTTCATGATGGTGAAAATAACTGACATATTTGACTTCTTTTCCACCCACAGGAAAATAAGAGGAGGCTCACTTATTGTGCTTTCTGTCATTTTCATTAGTCTTCTTTTCTCGCTACGTTTCAGTGAAGACATCAGCGACTTCTTACCTTTAGGGACGAAGGAAAGAGAACAGATGTCTATATATCAGAACATTTCTGGGGCAAATAAGCTATTTCTTCTTTTCTCTAACCCAGGTGATGCGGATTACACAGTTGATGCAATAGAGTCTTTCATTGAATATATTAAGGAGAACGATTCAGATCATCTGTGCGAGAGTTTGTTGGGGCAGATAGATATGGAATCTGTTGCTAATGTCTCTACTTTTGTGTATGAGAATATTCCTCTCTTCTTAATCGATAAGGATTATGAGAGGATAGATAGCCTGTTATCTGTCCCAAACTACATAAACTCCGCTCTTGAAAAAGATAAACAAGTGCTGATGTTTCCGTCTTCTTCACTTGTGTCAAATAGTATAACTTATGATCCTCTTGACTTTTTTAGCCCAGTCATGGATCGTCTACTGTCTTCCTATAGTCAGCTAGGGTTTGAATTGTATGATAATTACATTTTCACCCCCGATATGAGTCGTGCAGTCGTTATACTAGACTCTCCTTTTGGAAGCAGCGAAACAGAAAAGAACTCCGAGCTATTAAGATTCTTGGAAAAAGCCTATAAAGAATCATTATGTGAATACCCTAATGTATCAATGGATATCATTGGCGGGCCAGCAATTGCTGTTGGTAATTCTTCCAGAATTAAAAAGGACAGTATTATTGCCATATCTTTTTCAATCGTTCTAATTATTATACTCCTATTTTATTCATTCAATTCCTTAAAGAATATTCTTCTTATTTTTCTGACAGTAGGGTGGGGATTACTATTCGCGCTTGGAGGGATGGCGATTTTTAGAGACAATGTTTCCATTATCGTAATAGGTATTTCAAGTGTTATTCTAGGTATTGCAATAAACTACCCATTGCATTTAATATCACATATAGCACATCAGCCAGACAGAAGACAAGCACTAAACGATATTGTTTCTCCACTTGTTATAGGAAACATCACAACAGTAGGAGCATTTATGGCCTTGATTCCGCTCAAATCAACTGCTCTGCGGGATTTAGGCTTGTTTGCGTCTTTACTACTTATTGGCACGATTGTTTTTGTTCTCTTATATCTGCCACACTATATTTTGATACACGGAGACAATAAACGGAACACTCGTCTTTTAAATCATATCGCCGAATTCTCCCCAGAAAACAAGAGTTGGCTAATACTATGTACAGTAATCATTACAATAATTCTTTTGATTTTCAGTTTTCATACGGAGTTTGACTCAAATATGTCACATATCAATTATATGACAGAAAGCCAAACCCGAGATATGCTGTATTTTGAGGATTTGTTGACAAAAGATGAGTCGCATTCTGCTCAAACTCTATTCGTCTTTGGAAAAGGAGATACTTATGCGGATGCCTTGAGTAATATTGAAAGAGTTGTCGAACCGGTTGAAGAGCTATCCTCAATTGGACTGATAAAAAAGCAAAATGAGGTATTATCTTTCTTGGTTTCAAAGGAAGAATTAGCTCGTCGCTCAGGTCTATGGACTAGTTTTACTGAGCGTAATTATAGCTACATTACGACATCTTTAAAAGATGAAGCAGCTAAAGCAGGATTCTCGGCTGAAGCTTTCTCACATTTTACATCTTTAATGACGAATTCGCCCTCTCTTTCGACATATGACATTGATTATTTCGAGCCTTTAACCAAAACGGTTTTCAAGCAGAGTTTAACTATGTCAGAAGACGGCAGAATGGCTTATGTCGTATGCCCCGTAAATGTTGAATCGTCAAAGGTTGACGATGTTAAGCAAGTAATTGGCGATAATTGTTTTGAAGTAGCAGAGATTAATAGAGCTATGACAAGTAGTCTTTCAGACAATTTTAATTATATAGGCTTGGCCTGCTCATTGATTGTTTTCTTCTTCCTCTGGTTCTCTTTTGGACGTATAGAGTTAGCAATAATTTCTTTTTTGCCAATGGCTATAAGCTGGGTTTGGATTCTTGGCTTAATGGCCTTATTAGGCATTAAATTCAATATCGTTAACATTATCCTTGCGACATTCATATTCGGCCAAGGAGACGACTATACAATCTTCATGACTGAAGGGTGCCAATACGAGTATTCGAGGAGGTTGCCTATACTTAAGTCTTATAAATGTAGTATTATACAGTCAGCCGCCATCATGTTCGTTGGCATTGGGACTTTGATTGTCGCAAAGCATCCGGCGATGAGATCCTTGGCAGAAGTGACTATTATCGGAATGTTCTCCGTCGTTTTGATGGCTTATTTAATTCCTCCTTTACTGTTTAAATGGATGACAACAAAAAAGAGTACTCCATTACTTTATCCTTATACTATTAAGTCGTTATTATTCGGTCAACCCCATAACGTTATTGCACTTGTTGAAGGTCGATATATCTATAAAGGGAAAGAGATTGAACGAAGAATTAGGCTCAATTTGAAATATGTATTCCGGTGGATACCCGTTCAGTGTTCCGGTGATACCCGTTCACTTTTTGGGTGTTAAGACAGATTATCTGCTGCGAAGTTAATACTTTTTTCTTAGACTCTCTCCTTTTAGTTGGAAGCGT
>Ga0256404_1007073_pt1 | contig 18006 bp, 14 predicted proteins | sample RumenRJG_01DNA_FD_185990 | JGI IMG/M metagenome (GOLD analysis project Ga0256404, IMG submission 185990) | Bovine rumen microbial communities from Lethbridge, Alberta, Canada - RJG_01 | ecosystem: Host-associated > Mammals > Digestive system > Stomach > Rumen | place: Canada: Alberta | collected...
CTTGGGAAAAGAACATCACGACGCGCGTGGACTTCCACGACAAGTGGGAGAACATCCCGGGTGCCGGTTTCTACGAGGGCGCAGGATACACGCTGCATGGCGTTTACCGTGCCTATCCCGACTGCCGCATGCGCAGCAACAAGATTCCGTCGTTCTGCAAAGCCTGCCAGAAGGCCATCCAAGACTATATCGACTTCTTCACGAAATAAGGAAAAAGAAGAAGACCCACCTACAGAAGACCCACCTACAGAAGACCCACCCCCGGCCCCTCCCTACAGAGGGAGGGGCCGGGGGTGGGTCTTCCCTTTCTTTCTTATAGGGGGTGGGTATTCTTTACTTCCCGATGTGATGCAGTTCCTCCTCTTCCCGCTCGGCCAGTTCCTTCATCTTCCGGCTCAGGTCGCTGGCAAACACCAGGTCGTTGAGACGCTTGTTGGTGGAGCCAATCACCTGGTCCTTGTTGCCCGTCCACTCCACGTGGCCCTTATAGATGAAGAGGATGCTTTCACCGATGCCCAGCACCGAGTTCATGTCGTGGGTATTGATGATTGTCGTGATGTCCTGCTCGTGGGTGATGCCCGAGAGCAGTTCGTCGATCACCAGCGAAGTCTTCGGGTCGAGACCCGAGTTCGGTTCGTCGCAGAACAGGTATTTCGGTTTCAGCGATATGGCCCTTGCGATGGCGACACGCTTCTGCATACCACCGGAAATCTCGCTCGGATATTTGTTTTCGGCTCCCGTGAGGTTGACGCGGTCGAGGCATTCGCGCGCACGCTGCTGCCGCTCGCGCAGGGTGAAGTTGGAGAACATATCAAGCGGGAACATCACATTCTCCAACACCGTCAGCGAGTCGAAGAGTGCTGAGCCCTGGAACACCATGCCCATCTCGCGCCGCAAGTCGGACTTCTCGCGCTTCGACATGTTGACGAAGCTGCGGCCGTCGTAGAGCACGTCGCCCGTGGTGGGCTCGAGCAGACCGACAAGACACTTCATGATGACCGTCTTGCCCGATCCCGACTGACCGATGATGAGATTGGTCTTGCCCGACTCGAAGTGGGCATTGACGTCGAAGAGCACCTGCTTGTCCTCAAACGACTTGTTGAGATTCTTCACTTCTATCATAGGTCACGAAAGGATTTGGGTGAGAAAAACGTCGCTGCAAAGAATCAGCACGCTCGACGACACCACAGCGTCGGTCGAGGCCTTGCCCACCTCTACAGAACCGCCCTCGACGGTATAGCCGAAATAACTCGACACACTGGCAATGATGAAGGCGAAGAACAGACTCTTGATGATACTCATCCAGACGAACCACTCGTTGAAAGAGTGCTGCAAGCCGAGCGTGAGGTCGTCGGGGGCCATCATGTGACCGATGTAGGCCGTGGCATAAGCGCCAATGATACCCATGGCCGAAGAGAAGATGACGAGGAACGGCATGAGCGTAACGAGTCCTGCTATCTTCGGCAGGATGAGGTAGTTGGCCGAGTTGACGCCCATGATGTCGAGGGCATCAATCTGCTGGGTGACGCGCATCGTGCCGAGCTCCGAGGCAATGTTGCTGCCCACCTTGCCGGCGAGAATCAGACACATGATGGAGCTGGAAAACTCGAGCAGCATGATCTCGCGCGTGGTGTAGCCCGTCGTCCAGCGCGGCATCCAGGGACTCTGAATGTTCACCTTCATCTGAATGCAGATGACGGCTCCAATAAAGAAGGAGATCAGCAGTACGATGCCTATGGAGTCGACACCCAACTGGGACATCTCTTTCACGTAGCGCTTGAGAAACATCCTGAAACGGTCGGGCCGCTGAAACGACCGCCCCATCAGAATGACGTAGCGGCCGAAGGTGTCGAGCCATCTAAAAAGTAATCTTGTGACTATCATCGTTGCAAAAGTAAGCAAATTCTGCTGAAAAACCACAAGAAGCCGAAGAGTTTTTGAAAATATAAGTGTTATTCCCCTTTTTTTAGTATTTTTGCAAACAAAACAAACAATCGTCATGGAGAAAGACATCAAAGAGACAGCCCAGCAGCCGTCGCAACACCTGGTGGAGCTGCGCAGCGTAGGCCTCATCAAGCGATACGGCGCGCGCACCGTGGCCGACAACGTGAGCTTCCACGTCAGACAGGGTGAAATTGTTGGTCTGCTCGGTCCTAACGGAGCGGGAAAGACCACGTCGTTCTATATGACCACAGGTCTGGTGGTGCCCAACGGCGGTCATGTCTATCTCGACGGCAAGGAGATCACCGACTATCCCGTCTACAAGCGGGCCAGGGCCGGCATCGGCTACCTGCCGCAGGAGGCCAGCGTATTCCGCAAGCTCAGCGTGGAAGACAACATCATGTCGGTGCTGGAGATGACGAAACTCTCGCATCAGGAGCAGCTCGACAAGCTGGAGTCGCTCATCCGCGAGTTCCGACTGACGAAGGTGCGCAAGAACAAGGGCGACCGCCTGTCCGGTGGTGAGCGCCGCCGCTGCGAGATTGCCCGCTGTCTGGCCATCGACCCGAAGTTTGTGATGCTCGATGAGCCCTTCGCCGGCGTCGACCCTATCGCCGTAGAGGACATTCAGCATATCGTCTGGCGACTGAAATACCGCAACATCGGCATCCTCATCACCGACCACAACGTACAGGAGACGCTGTCCATCACCGACCGTGCCTATCTGCTCTTTGAGGGCAAGATTCTCTTCAAGGGACTGCCCGAGGAAATCTCAGCCAATCCCATCGTGCGCAAGAATTATCTGAGTGACAACTTCGTCTACCGCCGCTTCCAGCCCAGCGAGGAAGATATCAAGGTGGTGGAGAGCATGAAGAAGAAGCAAGCCTCTGCCCAGGAAGCAGAGGCTGCCGATGCCGCCGCGCCTGCCGCCGCCAATGCAGATGCCGCCGCTCCTGCCGAGCCCGCAGCCACCACTGCAGCGCCCGAAGCCCCGAAGGCAAAGCATAAATTATGGCCCTTCGGTAAGAAGAAGGGTGAATAGTAGTCCCCATTCCCCCCATCCACCCCATCCACCCCATCACCCCCATACCCACCAAAAAGCCCCCATCCCTGGAGGCAGAAAAACCTGCTGACTATGATTGAAATCAACAACATCTGTTTCGGCTATTCCAAACGGCGCCCGCCGATCTATCAGAACTTTTCGCTCACGATAGACCACGGAGGCATCTACGGCCTGCTGGGCAGCAACGGCTCCGGAAAGTCTACCCTGCTCTATCTCATCTGCGGACTCCTCCCCACCAACAGCGGATCCATCCTCATCGACGGACAGAGCACTGCCAACCGACCGCCACAGACCATGCGCGATGTCTATCTCGTGCCGGAGAGGATTGAACTGCCCGACCTCAGCTACAAGCAGTATGTAGCCCTCCATCACGATTACTATCCCCATTTCAGCGAGGACGACCTGAAGGATTGTCTGCAAAGATTCAACGTCTCTCCCGAGGGCGACTTCACCGGCCGGTCTATGGGCGAGCGGAAGAAGTTGTTTCTCAGTTTTGCCATCGCCGCCAACACGCGCTACCTCTTCATGGACGAGCCTGCCAGCGGCCTCGACCTCCAGAGCAAGGAAGTCTTCTGCCGGATGATGACCGACCACGTCAAGGGCGACCGCATGGCCCTCATTGCCACCCATCAGATACACGACGTGGAGCAGATTCTCACCAACGTACTCTTGCTCATCAAGCACCAGCTCGTCGTCAACATGACTACGGCCGAAATTCAGTCAGAGTATTCCTTCGAATTCCGCAGTAAGGCCGACGATGCCGACGTGGTCTACGCACAGCCCGCGCCCAACGGCTATATGGTGATGACCCGCCGCAAGAAAGACAGTGAGCCGACGCCCATCAACCTGGAGACTTATTTCAACGCACTAACAAAACAAAAACAGCAGCCATGAAGAATTTCACAACACAAGGATTCAAACTCAGCCTCAAGTGGGTGACGTTGTTGCAATACCGCTATCTGGCAAAGATGTTTATCGTACAGGTGATAGCGCTGCTGTTGCTGCTTTTCCTCTTCACGCAGAACTGGCTGATGCCCGACAGCGGCGACGTTTCCGTACCCGATGCGAAGTATTTTGAGGATACGGTGGTCACCACGATGAACTTCTGTTTCCTGCTACTGCCGCCCTTCATGATTGTCGGTACGCTCCATTCCCTGCTCAGAGCCCGCTCGCGTCAGCTCTGTCTGATGATGCCCTCAACGGCTGCCGAGCGCTATGTGGCCCACATCCTGACGGCGGTGGTGTGGCTGTTGGTGGTCTATCCCCTGAGTTTCATCGCTGCCGACCTGCTGCGCTGGCTGGTGTTCGCCGCCTTCGGCAAGGGTTCGCTGGGCATGATTCTCACGTTCAACAACCTTGGCGACCGGCTGCAGGACCTCCTCGGAATTGTAAGACTCGACGACATCACCGACGCCGTCTTCCTCACGGCATGGCTGCTCTATGTGGTTGGTGGTTGGTGGTGCGCCCTGTTTTTCAATACCCGTTGGCTCATCGCCTTCGGTTTCTTCTGCATCGCCTACCCATGCATCTTCGTCCTGCCCGCCTCAGCTCTCTGGGGCGACAATAGCTATCCCTTCTTCCTCATACTGAATCTGTTCCTGCTCTGCTTCATCTCTTGGCACAGCTGGAAACTCTTCAAGAATAAGCGCATGAAGAAAGTCCGTAGTTAGTTAGCCACTGCCCCCACTTACCCCATTCACCCCATTAGCCCCATCCACCCCATTACCCCCATCCACAACCACCCCCCATTATAATATTGCCGCCCATTCTCCGTTATCAGAGATATGGAGTGGACCGACAGAATAAGACAAGTTAAGATATTACTGGTGATCGCGGCCATCGTCATTGCAGTGGCCTCGCTCATCACCTCACACCTCCTCACTCGCGACCTGGAGCGGGAGGAACGGGCACGCATGGAAGTATGGGCCACAGCCATGCAGACGCTCAACACCGCCGACGAGAACACCAACCTGGCACTGGTGTTGAAAGTAATCAACGAGAACAATACCATCCCCGTCATCGTATTGGACGCGAAAGGCAACGCACAGACCTTCCGCAATGTACATCTGAAAGGAAAAAACTATGAGGACAGTCTGAAGGCCGCCTCCGAGATGGGCCGACGTATGCTGGCCAGTGGCAAGAACATCCGCATCTATCTCGACGACAGTCCGCATCCCGACTATAACGATGTGTGCTTCGACGACAGCAGCATACTCAAGCGGCTGGCCTACTACCCCTTTGTGCAGCTTGGTGTGGTATTGATATTCGTTGTCATCGCCATCTTTGCCCTGCTCACGTCGAAGCGAGCTGAGCAAAACAAGGTATGGGTGGGACTGAGTAAGGAGACGGCCCACCAGCTCGGCACGCCCATCTCCAGCCTCATGGCTTGGGTGGAAATCTTGAAAGAACAATATCCCAACGACGAATTGATACCGGAGATGAACAAGGACGTGGAACGGTTGCAGCTCATCGCCGACCGCTTCAGCAAGATTGGTTCGCTGCCCGAGATGCAGCCGTCGAGCGTGAATGAGGTGCTGCAACACGTGGTGGACTACATGGACCACCGCACCTCCAAGCGCATCATCTTCACCACGAAGATACCCGACCACACCGTGATGGCACTGATGAATCCGAACCTCTTCGAGTGGGTGGTGGAAAATCTCTGTAAGAATGCCGTCGACGCGATGGGTGGTGATTCCGGATGCATCACGCTGACAGTAGACGACTCAGGTCAGAAAGTGATTATCGATGTTGCCGATACGGGTAAAGGTATAAAGAGAAAGGACATCGGCAACGTCTTCCGTCCGGGATTTACGACAAAGAAACGCGGTTGGGGACTGGGTTTGAGCCTCGCCAAACGCATCGTAGAAGAATATCACAAGGGAAAAATCTACGTCAAGAGCAGCGAAGTCGGTAAGGGCACTACGTTCAGAATAGAACTGAAGAAGAACTAATCCCTTGCCGACTCCTCTGAAATGTAGCCAAGGCCTAAACTCCTACAGGTTGTCGACGACGCAAGGGCAGTAGGGATAAACTCAAAGTTTTTCGAATTATTCGTTTTATTCTCTTTATTCGGTATTATTCTCTATACGACAGAATGTCGTGCGTTATAAGACCAAGACGTCACTCAACTGTCTCTTGGTTTAACGCTCCGCTACGCGGAATAACAAATAATGCCGAATAACTTCTTTATTCGTTTTATTCTCTTTATTCGTTATTATTCTCTATACGACTGAATGTCGTGCGTTAAAAGACAAAGACGGTACTCAAATCGGATTTCGTGTAGGGCAATGGTTGGGGGGATAACGCTCCGCTATGCGAAATAACGAATAATGACGAATAATACTACCGTTATCGGGTTAATATTCAGGGTGCTCAGCAAAATTATGAATTATGAATTATGAATTGTAAATTCCCCTCGCGCCAGCCCAATTATGAATTATGAATTATGAATTATCTCAAGTACCACGTTCCCTTACTCTCCACCATCGGTACGCAGATGCGCTCCTGGGTGCTGTCGCCATAGCTCAGAATGAGGTAGGCATTGGCAACGTGGGCGGCAGTGTCGGCATCACAGCCCTGCACCTTCACGCTCTTGATGCCGCGATGCTCATCCTGCTGCTGTGCCATATACATCTTCGCCGCCGTCTCCAGCTGCTCACGATAGCTGTCGGGGATGCGCTCGGGATGGTAAGTGCCGTCAACAAACGCCTTGTAGTCGCCTTTCAGCAACTGGTCGTAGTAGCCTTTGGCGGCATGCGCAGCGATGGCGGCATCCTTCGGACCCTCATCTTTGCAAGAGGTCACGCCGGCAAGAGCCAGCATGACCAATATAAAATACAACAGACGCCGCATGATCACTTCTGACGAATGAACACGTTGATGGGGCATCCGTGCATAGACCAGTTCTCGCGAATCTTGTTCTCCAAGAAGCGGCGGTAGTTCTCCTTCACATACTGCGGCAGGTTGGCGTAGAACACGAAAGAAGGAATCTGCGTGTTGGGCAACTGCGTGCAATATTTGATCTTGATATACTTTCCCTTGATCGACTGAGGCGGCGTGGCCTCGATGATGGGGAGCATCACCTCGTTGAGCTTGGCCGTGCCCACGTGAGTCTTGCGGTTGAGATACACCTGCTTGGCCGTCTCCAGCACCTTGAAGATACGCTGTTTGGTGAGGGCAGAGGCAAAGATAATGGGGAAGTCGTTGAACGGGGCCATGCGGTTGTAGATGGCAGCCTTGAAGGTGTCGATAGCCTTCTGGCTCTTGTCCTCCACGAGGTCCCACTTGTTGACCACTACCACCAGACTCTTGTTGTTCTTCTGAATGAGCTGGAAGATATTCATATCCTGCGCCTCGATACCGCGTGTGGCATCAATCATGAGTATACAGACGTCGCTGTTCTCGATGGCACGGATGGAGCGCATCACGCTGTAGAACTCCAGATCTTCCGTTACCTTGTTCTTGCGGCGGATACCGGCGGTGTCGACAAGATAGAAGTCGAAGCCGAACTTGGTATAACGAGTATAGATGGAGTCGCGGGTGGTACCGGCAATCTCCGTCACGATGTTGCGGTCTTCGCCGATAAAGGCATTGATGATGCTCGACTTGCCCACGTTGGGACGTCCTACAACAGCAAAGCGGGGAATGTCGTCGTCCATGATCTCGTCGTTCTCACGTGGCAGCTTCTCCACCACGAGGTCGAGCAGGTCGCCCGTACCACCGCCTGTAGCGGCGCTGATGCATACAGGATCGCCGAGACCAAGCTTATAGAACTCTGCTGCGGTATAGGCATTTCCGCTGTTGTCCACCTTGTTGGCCACGAGGATAACGGGCAGTTTCGTGCGGCGAAGAATCTGTGCCACGTCGGTGTCCCAATCGGTGACACCCGTCTCGTTGTCGACGAGGAACAGCACGAGGTCGGCCTCTTCTGTGGCCACCTTCACCTGTTCGCGGATGGCACCTTCAAATATATCGTCGGAATTCACCACCCATCCTCCGGTATCAACGACGGAGAACTCGCGGTTGTTCCATGAGCATTTGCCATATTGGCGGTCGCGTGTTGTGCCAGCGGTGTCGCTGACAATGGCCTGGCGGGACTGGGTCAGTCGGTTGAAGAGCGTCGACTTGCCCACATTAGGCCTTCCTACTATAGCTACTAAATTTGACATCTTTCTTAATTTTTAATTTTGGACTTGTCGGACTGGTAGGACTTTTCGGACTGGTCGGACCGGTCGGACTAGTCGGACTAGTCGGACTAGTCGGACTAGTCGGATTAGTCTGATTGGTCGGAATCGTCCGATCACCAATTACTGAGGATCATACCCAAACTGCTGGAGCTCGCGCTGAGAGTTGCGCCAGTCCTTGTCGACCTTGACGAAGGTGTCGAGGTATACCGACTTGCCAAAGAACTTCTCAAGGGCCTTGCGGGCTTCGCTGCTGACCTTTTTCAAGGCCGCGCCCTGATGACCGATGATGATGCCCTTCTGCGAGTCACGCTCCACGTAGATGACACAGGAGATGTGGATGTGATGCTCGTCCTCCTTGAAACGCTCCGTCACGACTTCCACCGAGTAGGGCACCTCCTTGTCGTAATAGCGGAGGATCTTCTCGCGGAGAATCTCGCTGACGAAGAACTTCGCCGGCTTGTCGGTGAGCTGGTCTTTGTCGAAGTAAGGCGGCGAGTCGGGCAGCAACTCCTTGATACGCTTGAGGAGGATGTCGGTGCCGAACTTGTTCTGCGCCGAGATGGGGAGGATCTCTGCCTTAGGCAAGAGCCGATGCCAGAGTTCGACCAATTCGTTCAGATGCTTTTGGTCGGTCTGGTCGATCTTGTTGATGAGCAGTATCACGGGCACCGTCATCTGGCGCACCTTCCCGAGGAAGTCCTCGTTTTTCTCCGGGCTCTCTGTCACGTCAGTAACATAGAGCAGGATGTCGGCATCCTGCAGGGCGCTTTCGGAGAAGGCAAGCATCATCTCCTGCATTTTGTAGGCTGGCTTCAGCACTCCAGGCGTATCGGAGAAGACAATCTGGCAATCGTCGTCGTTGACGATTCCCATAATGCGATGACGCGTGGTCTGCGCCTTGAAAGTGGCTATGCTGATACGCTCGCCCACGAGTTGGTTCATTAGCGTGGACTTACCCACGTTGGGGTTTCCCACGATGTTGACGAATCCTGCTTTATGCATGTCTGAATGGAGTTTGGGTGTGCGTGCGGAATGCACACACTTCTGCAATGTGCAAAGTTAGGCATTTTTTTTGGATTATCGGCCTGACTTTAAATTTTTTAGCAATCATCGTCAGCAAGGAAGACACTTACCGGCTTCTGACAGTGATGTTTCTACAAGCTACAGACTTTTTGTTGTAAAGTTTTAGGAGGAAGAATAGGGAGAACCACCCCCTTATTTGTTAAAAATTGCCCGAGAAATTACTTTTCTTTAAGAATAATTTTGCTTGAAAGATAAAAAAGAGTATATTTGCAAAGAATATTAAAAGAATACCAATTTGTCTGTACCATTAGAACTGACTATTGAGTATCTACTTAAATTAAAGACGAACCATTAAAACATAAAAGACATGAAGCATTATCACTTACAGAAGCCCAAATTAAAGTTGCGTCCTATGCTATCACTATTACTGATAGGATGCCTGACGCTATTCAGCAATCTGACTGCCTCAGGACAGAACGTCACCATCTCGCCCTCCTCAGGCCACCTCATCGCCGGATACACCTACGCTGATGAAGTGGGATTTGAGAATGGATGGGCATCACTGTGGAGGCACAACCAGCTTCCCCTCACGCTGAATGTATCGGACAAGGCTGACCTCACACCCAGCGGTGTGCTGAAGGATCCAGCAGGCAATATCCGTCTCGATACAGACAAAAAACTCTATGTTTTGATAGGAGGTAAATCCGCCACTACCCACATGAGTTTCTCTCTGCCCAAAGGCTACCGCTTCACGGGCTACCGCATGGTGCTGCTCAACGATATGAACGGCAAAAACTATGGCGGATTTGACCTTCAATCAATCAATAAACGGATGTACGAGACCAACAGTTCGTTCGACTACGAGAATTCCTTGGCTTCCACTCCAACAATGAGCGGAACCAAGTCCTCAGATGAATACGTCATTGAGCGTACCAGCAAGACGAAGACCGACATGGGCAACAATCTCTATTTCTATTTCTGGCATGAAAAAGATGCCTTCTATGCTTGCACCATCAAATCCATCGAGCTCTACTTCACAGCAGAGGCGCCGTTTGAGGCTCAAGGCGTACCCGGCACACCAGCTGAAATCGTCAGCAAAGGAGTGAATATGGTAGGCTCTAACTTTACCACGGGTAAACTCGACTTGGGACAGATAAAGCCCAACACCAAAGAAGGCAGTACTTACTTCAGTTACGACTATCTGAATGTTATTGACCTTACTGCCCAGAACTGGCTCTATCAGGAAGAAGCTGTGAGCGATGGCAAATTGCCCAAAAACGCCAGCAATGGAAAAATTCAAGTGCTGAAAAACGGCAATAGTCTCTACTATGCTCTCGACAATGGTACCTATTATATAGAGACGCCTACGGAGGCCAAGGACCAGGAAGGCAAGACCATCCCCTTAGCCTACCGTATTACTGGTGCCCAAATCAAGGCGCACTACGGAACTAAGGCTGGCAGTAGTTCTGTTTCTTATGACACGAATACGGGAACCATCACTTACCAAGTAAGAAGCGGGCTACGAGCTACAACGTATTACTTACAACCTGATGGCAAATGGAGTTCTTCCAACCAAACGTCATGGACACTAACCAAGAACAACAAGCTGCAATGTGGAGGCTATTACCTTGTAGTAAAGAAAAGAACATATACTGACCTTTGGCAGAACTATGATATTTACTATACAACTAACAGCGATAATATAAACGACGCAAGCTCTTTCACAGTGAGTGGCGGTAAGATAATCTGGGAAGGGTTGTGCCTTATTTATAACGGGTATAATAATCCAGCTTATTTCGGAGATAACTCTAATTACGCTGCCACATGGACAGCCGACAAAGCCACTACGACGAACCCGGCTTACACGCCCTCTGATTTCACGCTCGACCTCTACGGCACGGACGGCAACAACGTGGAAAAAATGGCTAACGTAAGCAGCGACAACCGCGACCAGACCCTCACCGTCAGCAAACTGAACAACGACGCGGTGAAGTTCACCATCACCGGACTGGCCGATGGCACAAAGGCTCTCATTACTTACGACCTCACGATGGAGCAGCTCAACCCGTTCATCAACACGCTCGACATCGTGTGCCATTCTACGAAGGTTGAAGGCCTGAAGGTTACCCAGCAGTTCACCAGCAACGACTTCCAGGTGGCTGGCGGAAAGTTCACCTTCTACGTACCCTCTGACGTAGCCGACGATACCCATAGTTGCAGATTTACCTTTGAGAACCTCACCAGCAACTACATGGACGAGACCTACGGCAAAGGCACGAATGGCAATGCCCGCAATTATTTCGTCAAGTCGGAATACTACAACACCTACGGAGATGGCCAACAATACGAAGCCACTGGTAATGAGGACGCCTCAACCAAGGTAAGTACGAGCGAGTGCGGCGACAAGGCGTTCAAATACAACAATGCTGCCGATTTGGATGCCTCAGGCACTACAAAGGACGCAACGACCTTGGAAGAGTATCCTTATTCCGAAGCCAGCTACAAAACGCAAGGCGGAACCTTCACATCGGATATTGTGTTGGCTGTCAACAACTCCATGGACTGCTATCTCTTCACGGGCGACGAGACACGCTATAACATCGCGCCTACCACAGCCATGGAGCACCGCGCCTACGCCTTCTACCTCATGCAAATCGACTTGCAGGTGAAGGATTACAATGCCAAATGCAAATTGACCAAGGTTTACGACCATACATTCTATGGTAGCGGTACAGACAAGCCCATGTACGGAGGCGTTATTAAGGCCTACGATAATGATGACAAGGAGGTACCTGTTGAGCAGGCCTACGTCACTGTGGAAATGATGAAGAAGGCCTTAGAAGAAGCAGAGGCTAATGAAAAGATTACATCCGATCAGATTCTCTATCTCGACTTCACCAACCTCTATTCTGTAGTGGTAGAGGACCAAAAGAAATTGGATGAGTTGAAAGAGGGTCTTAATCCCAACTGCCTCATTTTCTTCCCCGTAAATACAATTTACGCAAAGGACAACTACGTGTCGAAGACCAAGAGCGGCGGCTTCCGTGCCTGCAAGAACATTGTCATCACCGACAAACAGCCGTTCTACTCGCCCTATAAGATTACCGTGCCGGCAGAGAACTACGCCACGTATACACGTTACATGACGAATCCTATGAACGGCAAGGATCCCTATGCAACTATCGTATTGCCATTCTCTATCGAACTGAACAACGGCATACATACTGATGAGGACTCAGAATTCGAGTTGCGTCAGATGACCGCCAACGGCTGTCTTTCAAATGACACCGAGACAGGATCGGAAGGAAAAGACTTCTGGGGCAAAGCTAGTTTCGTTGTTGTCAGCGAACCAAGAACAACGCCTAACAAACCATATATGGTAGTCATGAAGCAATTTTCAGAAGGTGACACCATCAATTTCAAAATAAGCCAGAAAGGTTCCGACATTTCCGCTACAACCGATAGAATGAACGAAGACTACACGTTCACCGGCGAACAAGCTACGGGCCAGTTAAACGATGCCAACTACACCTTCACGAATTATGGTTCATACTGCGGTAAAAAATTGCCAAAGGGCGATGGCTGGTTCTACTTCGCAAAGGGCAAATTCTACAATTCGAAAAATCTTTCCGAAAAATATGACTATGTTTACGTATTGCCATACCGCGCATACTATGCCTACAAGAGCAACAACCAAGCTAAAGATATGGCCGGATTCGAAGTATCATTCGACGAACCTACATCTATCGAAATGTTGCCAGTTGCAATCAACAATGGTTTGAACATTGAGACCAGCAAGGGCAGTCTGACCCTGACCGCATTACGGACAATGCCTGTCAGCATAGTTGCAGCTTCAGGTGTACTTGTCTGGAAAGCAAAAGTAGAGAGTGGACAGCAGGAAACTGTAGCCCTGCCATCAGGACTCTATATTGTAAACGGTAAAAAAGTGATTATCCGCTAAAAAGAAAGAAGTTATGAAAAAGCAATATATTATTCCAGTCACTGACTTAATCCCCGGAAAAGAGATTCCTGATTTATTAGCAGGAAGCGAACAACCCCCATGGGCAGGAGGCAAGGAGTCAGAATTTAACTTCGATTCAGACGATTCCAATCCTTGGAAATCGGAGAAAGACGAAGATTTCACCCCCTGGAAGTAAGTTTTCAGAAGAATCGCCCTAAGATATGTAAAGGCTGTCCTCACAATGAGTACAGCCTTTTTAGTTGGCAAAGGTAGGAGCAGCAGCATTCCTGCCGCCGAAAAATAATAAGACCCACCCCTCAATCCCCTCACTACGAAGAGAGGGGAAGAGAACATCACCGGTCAATCACTAGCTGGGTTATACTACACCCCAGAATGAACTGACAAGCAAATGCTTGATACCCCCTCCCTCTGAAGGGAGGGGCCAGGGGTGGGTCTTCTCTTTCTTATCGACGTGAGTCTACCCACGAAGTGGGTTGCGTTATCATAGCGAGGGGATGAGGAGAAACAAAGTTTCGACGATTCCCCTCGTATGATGTTCGCAGGTGTCTAGCTACCCCCGGATGGGGGTTGCGTTAATCGGAGTTTTTTCGGAGTTTTTATCGGGTATTGACGCAACCCCCTGCCGGGGGTAGCTCAATCGGGGGGACTCTACTTCGAGGGGAATCGCTCATTCGCTCCGCTCATTTCGCTCATCCCCTCGCTATGTTGACGGAACCCCCTACCGGGGGTACAACATCAATCAATTATTACACTAGATGCTTTTCCCTCTTCGTAGTGATGGGCTGGGGGGCCTCTCTTTCTTTCTTGGCCGTCAGGAATGACGGCCCTCCTATGCGCTTAGCGGAATAATGAACAAAGTTTCGCCAGCTAATTATAAGGCTGGTTCTATAAATTAGGTTTATGAAACTAACAGATCAAGTAACATGTTGTTTCGGTCGTCTTTTGCATCTATCGGTCTCAAAACGTCAAGTCTCATCGGTCGTGTAGCCCGCTACATCCCCTCTTCAACTTACGTTTTGATTTCCGATATCTTGCAAAATCCGCCTCGACCTAATTTTTAGAACCAGCCTTAAATAAAAAGTTGGCACTTCAGAGCATTCTCTGAAGTGCCAACTTTTATTTTGTATTGAAGAAAATCTTATTTCACGCTGTCGCCATCATAGGCCCACTTGTAGAACGAAGCACCATGCACGAATCCGGCACCGAAGGCGGTGAAGATGATGTTGTCACCCTTCTTGAGCTTCTTCTCGCTGTCCCACATTGCCAGGGGGATTGTAGCGGCAGAAGTGTTGCCGTAGTGCTCGATGTTGATGATCACCTTGTCCATATCGATCTCGGCGCGCTTTGCCACAGCCTCAATGATGCGGCGGTTGGCCTCATGCGGGATGATCCAGTTGACGTCGTCGTTGGTGAGGTTGTTGCGGCGCATCACCTCCAGCACGTCGTCGCTCATGTCGGTCACGGCATAGCGGAACACGGTGCGTCCCTCCTGATAGAGGTAGTGCAGACGGTGGTCCACCGTGAAGTGGCTGGGCGGACAGACGCTTCCACCGGCCTTCATGTGAAGGAAGGGAAGACCCTTGCCGTCGGTGCGCAGGAACGAGTTCTGATAGCCTACGCCCTCCTCCTCGGTAGCCTCCAGCAGCACGGCTCCGGCTCCATCGCCGAAGAGCACGCAGGTCTGGCGGTCGGTGTAGTCGACGAGCGACGACATCTTGTCAGCACCGATGATGATGATCTTCTTGTAGCGGCCGCTCTGAATCATCGACGAAGCAACGTCGAGCGTGTAGAGGAATCCGCAGCAAGCAGCCTCAAAGTCGAAGGCGAAGGCATTTTTCAGCCCGAGCTTGCCCAGCACGATGCTGGCCGTGGAGGGGAACTTGTAGTCTGGGGTTGTAGTGGTTACAATCAGGGCATCGATGGTGTCGGGGTCCACACCCGTCTTGTCGAGGAGCTGGCGCGCGGCCTTGCGGGCCATGTAGCTCGTGCCAAGGCCTTCCTCGGTGAGGATACGGCGCTCCTTGATGCCTACACGCGTCGTAATCCACTCGTCACTGGTGTCTACCATGCGCGAGAGTTCCTCATTGGTGAGGACATAGTCGGGCACGTAACCTCCAATACCAGTAATTACCGCGTTGATCTTTCCCATTACTCAGCAGCTTCCTTTTCCACAGCGACCATACCGCGATAGTAACCGCAAGCGGGGCATACCGTGTGGTAAACATAGTAAGCACCGCAGTTGGGGCATACTGCCAGTGTGGGAACTACTGCCTTGTCATGAGTTCTACGCTTGAGCGTACGAGTCTTTGATTGTCTTCTTTTAGGATGTGCCATTTTTTAACTTGAATTTTTTGTTTATTGCTTGAGTTTTCTAAGAGCGTCCCAGCGCGGGTCTGTGGTCTCCTCCTCGTCCTCCTCGTCTCTTCGGGAAACGGAGTACTCATCGAGAATACTCATCATGGCAGCGTTGCATTTTCCAGGTGCATGCACGTGTCTGATTGGGACGGCAAGATTGACAAACTCATAGACGAACCAGGAGATGTCGAGCACGCCATTCTCGCGCGCCACTACCACCAGTTCGTCGTCGCTACGGTCTTCGTCACCCAGTTTGCAGGCGAGGGTCTCGTTGGCCTCTATCGGCTGCTCCATATCGTCAAGGCATAGATCACACGGAACAATCACCATGCCTGCAATATGAAACTTGAGTTCGAAGAACGTGCCGGTGCGATTCACCGACAAGTCACAGCGCAACCGGCCTCTCTTCAGCGTCGCACCCTCAAGACGGCCGAAAAAGTCGTCGTCCAACTGAAAACTCATCTCCGTGAGTCCTTCTTTCAAGTCGCGAAGGTCTATCTGAAAATCGTCCATTGCGCTATAACACTCTTTTGGAGTGCAAAGTTACTAATTTTTTCTGATTATCAAGTCTTCATCAGCTAAAAAATCAAAAAATGTGCGTGTTTACTGAGGGAATAGCCCAACTTGCTCTGTGCAGAATAGCCTTTTGTTGGGAGTATATCCCACAAGACCGTCCTCTGCTACCTGGATTCAGCACAGCAGTTACTGCTTTGTGCGGCGGTATCCTTATGGCGCGGAGTATAGCCTTCGCTCGAAACTTTCTTTCGCATTAGCATATAGCCCAGAAGCCTTGCTGGACTCATAGACATCATCGCCCACATCCAAAGCCAAAAACCAAGATGCGAAGCATGGATGAAAATATAAAGACTGTTATTCAGGGAATAGCCCATCGAACTTTCTAAAAAAGCATGATAAAACAGATAGGCTAGGTACAAAACTTCTACGATTCCATACCTCTTGATATAATAAAACAACCAATCAAGAAAGTTTCTTCCAAAACTTTTTACAACCCGACGGTCAAATGTAAAGGGAACATCAAAAAGACCGTTTTTAGCGTAAGGTTTGTAAATCGTGACATAAAAGAAATATAAGGAAGGTAAATTAATCCAATTCAATATACCAATCGAAACGGAATCATTGTAGATATATCTCAGAATCAAAATTGCAATGGCACAAAAGACAACATAAAGCAACGCAAAACCTGATAAAATTTTATATTTCCCCATCAATTAAACGTTTTACAATTCAACAAAAGACAATATTCAAGGAACAAGAACATTTATGGAAGGTTACAATCCTTGAAGTAAGGAATAAACCTTCCAATAAATGTACTAACCTATTAGCATTCGCTTAAAGAAAATATATAATCCTCCGCAAACCTCACTGGCTCGGAAATATTTACTTGATATGGAAGAACGTAGCTAAAAAAAGGAACGTCAAAATAGCAACCTACCCACTCAACTACCATAATAGCTATGGCGTATTGCCCCAAAGTCATCTTTCCTGCATACTTTTTGGCAACCTCTGTAATAGCCTTTTCGACCCCCATCTCAAGAGCTTTTTTTGTAGCATAACCTTTTTGTGCATTAAAAAAAGAAGCCCAGATAGCATCAACAAGCAATTCATCGAGACCTAAGACATGTAAAAGACAGTTTTTACCCTTTTCAAAATCAATTGCCACTTGCATTTCAGCGACTGCACCTGTAGGATCACCGAATTGTTTGATATCTGTAAAATCAATAAAATCAGAGAGTTCTATACCCATCATTCCATAAACAGCAAGATTGGATGAGATTGGCAGTGCTGAATTCATTTCACTCTCAGAAATGCCTAATTCTTTAAACATCTCTACTGCCTTTCTACCAGCCTCCTCCAAGTTGGACATAATAACTTGCTGTTCGCCTAAACTTAGACTGTCATTGACATCTCCAGATTGAGCGCTTCGAAAAATTGCAACACGAGCAGTAGGCTTGATGTTCATCTTGCAATTTTGAATAGCACCTTGCAGAGACACCAACTGAGTCAATTCATTCTCAGTAAAGCCTTGGCTTTGCTGATTCTGAATCTCATCATTACTACAACTTGCGGCCATAATTGCCACAAGCAAAATAAACAATAATCTTTTCACAAATATTGGTTTAAGTTTTTGTTCGGCACAAATATACGAATTTTCTTTTCACCGTAAAAATTTTCACTATATTTAAACATATATTAACTTATTTCACTTATTCAACAACTATTGCGTAGACAATCATGATTAAGCAAGTAAAGCGAGCACCGCACGCCAATAAAGAATTAAGCAGTCTCAGCCAAGTATGCATGATAAATTATCCCAATAACTTGTTAAAATTGGTCCCGACTGTTGGGATAATCAAATTATTTCCCTATTTTTGTATGCGTAAACATGAAAATATGCAAATGAGTAAGCTTATCATCAACTCCTATGAGGAGTT
>Ga0256404_1007075_pt1 | contig 18004 bp, 22 predicted proteins | sample RumenRJG_01DNA_FD_185990 | JGI IMG/M metagenome (GOLD analysis project Ga0256404, IMG submission 185990) | Bovine rumen microbial communities from Lethbridge, Alberta, Canada - RJG_01 | ecosystem: Host-associated > Mammals > Digestive system > Stomach > Rumen | place: Canada: Alberta | collected...
TTATTTTGTGCTTTTTTCAAGGTACTGTTTTTGACCACATATATGCGGCCGTTATATATAAATGCGGAAATTTTTTCCGCGGTATAACCTGCTGATTGCTGAAAATGCGGTTAATCAGCATACACTAGTTATATGGTGAAATGGTTTTCTCGCAAAGGCTACGAATTCAGAGCTGAGGATATCATGATGAGATTTTTCAATTTATCCTCGGTTTATGAAATATATGTGCTTGTAAAGTTAATTCGAACATCTATTAATGCGGGATTTACTTTTTCAGAATCATACAAGAAGGATTATGGTTTGCGAGAGAGCAGATATTATCATAATGACGCTTACAATAATGCTTTTGTATTTCAGAGGAATGGAGTGAATCTTTCGATTTTTTATTCTCCAGTGATATATAATGGTTTTGCAACAAGAAATGATGACATTTCACTTTATAGAAGCAGCTCGTTGTCGTATAATAATGCCAGTGATTCCAATTCTGTAAATCGTAGGGGCAGTTATTATGTGCCTGATTATGTCATAAAGATAGATCATGACGGACAGGAAAAATATATCATCTGTGATGCAAAATACAAGAAACTTTATAATGTAAGAGCGTATGATATCCCTGCGCTTGGATATAAATATCTGCTGTCAATCAGTCCTTCGAAGGCAAATGCCAGTCTTGTTGGACTAGATATCTTTTATGGAAAAACTGAAGATCATCTGGATGCAGAGAGTATCTATGATTCTTGTGGAGATGTGAGCACTTCTCCCCAGTATATGTATATGCTGACGCCGCTTTCTGAAGGCGTGCCTGTAAAAAATCAGATGAGGAGCCTGAGAACATTAATCGGAAATCTTCTATAGCAGAAATGAAATCTTTCGTGACAGCAATATCATAGAGAAGATGACCTGGAAGATTACAGGTAATTATATGAGATAAAATCTCATATAAATTGACATAAATACTCTTATATGCTATCCTTGAGACATTCGAGGAGGTAATTAATTATGCTTACTCAGTTTACAGTAAAGAATTTTAAAAGCATACGTGATGAAGCTACGCTTGATATGCAGGCTGTTGGGATAAGTGAACATACAGACAGGATCATTATGGTAGATGAGGACGAAAGTTATCTGCCGGTTTCGGTGATCTATGGCCCGAATGGCGGCGGAAAGTCGAATGTACTTGAAGCAATGAACACCTTGAAGTCAAGGGTTATCAGCCCGATTGTGGCTGCAGGTTCAAGTGATGAGGATATCAGCAGACTTCCAGTAGTACCGTTTTCTTTTGAAGAGTCATACAGCAGCCAGCCAACAGAGTTTGAAATCTTTTTCAGGACTGATACTGCAGAATACAGATATATACTTTCAATTTTGAATGATATAGTGATATCTGAGAGCCTTGACAGGGTGAAGTTTGAGACAGGCCGAAGGTCATCACTTTTCAGCAGGGATAAGCAGGAAATACAGATGACAGGAGATTTTGGGAAGCTGAATGTGCCTGACGATCTGTCTGCAACGCTGCCTCTCTTGTCATATCTGGGCATTTCATACAGAAGTAATGCCATTGTGAATGAGGTCATCAGCTGGTTTGAGACAAGGATTCTGTTTCTGAACTATGGCAATCCTTTAAGTGAGCTTCGGCTGGCTGTTTCTGCTGATGCACAGGTTCGCAGTCTTATGCTTCAGATGATAAAGGAGATGGATCTTGATATCGAGGATTATAGGGTAGAAAAGATCCCCGGACAGAAGATGAAGATTTATACGAAGCACACAGTAGATGGAGTTAGCACGGAGCTTTCTCTTGAGGATGAATCAAGTGGTACCCTGAAGCTGTTCGGAATTCTTCCGTATGTCGCATCAGCACTATTGCATGGCAGAACTCTTGTGATAGACGAGCTGGATGCAAAGATCCATCCGCTTCTCTTGAGATATCTGATAAATGTATTCAGTGATATGAGCATGAATAAAAAGGGGGCACAGCTGATTTTTACATCGCATGATCTCACTACGATGAACAGTGAGACGTTCAGGCGTGATGAGATATGGTTTGTCGCAAAGGGATCGCATCAGAATTCCAAGCTTTATTCATTGGTTGAGTTCAGGAACAGTGATGGCACTTCTGTAAGAAAGGATGCCAGATTCGATAAGCAGTACCTTGAAGGCAGATATGGAGCAGATCCTTATCTGAAGCGTATTATCAACTGGGAGGAAGTCAATGGCTAAGAAACCAAAGAAAAATGCCTGGAAGAAAGAGCGTAAGAAGGAGCATCTGCCACTAAGAGAATATCCGTACTTTATCTTTTGTGAAGGAACAAAGACCGAACCAAATTATTTTGAGGGTTTCAGAAAAATAATAAACGAAGATCCGATTTATAAGGATCTGGTATGGATACAGATAGAACCTATAGGTGGGGAGACGCTGTATATTCTTGAACAGGCGGAAAAATTTGTCTCAGATCATAACATCAAAAAAGGTCAGATCTGGTGTGTGTATGACAAGGACAGTTTTCCTGCTGACAGATTTGACAGCGTAGTTGATCAGGCGGATAAACTCAATGCGAACTCCGGTGATGTGCAGTACAGGTGTGCCTGGAGCAATCAGTGCATAGAACTGTGGTTTATCCTGCATTTTTCTTTCTATCAGTCGGATAATGACAGAAGCATGTATATTGACAATCTCAACAAGGTTTTTGCCGGTCTCAAATTAGGCAAGTACAAGAAAAATATGGATAATATATTCAATACCCTTGCGTATGATGGTAATCCCAAGCTGGCTATCAAATATGCGAAGAGACTGGTTGAGCAAATGCCAGGCGATAAGCCTTCGCAGGTTGCACCGGGTACGAAGGTATATGAATTGGTGGAGGAGCTTGCACAATATCTTCCAGAGGATGTAAGAACAAGATTTTTATGAAAAATGTGAAGCTAGTGTATTTTGGGTTTAGCCTAATGGAGATACTTTAATGGCAAAGGACAACATCAACGGAGTAGCGTACAATACGAAAACAGCAGAGACTATCGCCCATAATGGTAGTGGCAGAGAGGTAAGTCATAGTGATGAGCGTTGGTTTAATGAGACTCTGTATAGGAAGAAGTCAGGAGAGTTCTTCCTATATGGCTCCGGTGGTATTTTCACGAAGTATGCAAGGCAGACTGGGCCGAATTCCTGGGAGCGCAGCGAAGCTATTCTGCCACTGACTGAGGATGAGGTCAGGGAATGGGCTATGAATAACCTCGATGATAATGGATACAGGGATATCTGTCAGAAGATCGAAGAGAAGCCTATTCCAGTCATCAAAGAAAAGAGACAATATACCCGTAGGGATAGTGCTGTTGATCCGGAGAAGGTCGAGACAGTAATAAATATCATAAAGAAGAATCCGTCGATTTCTCAGCTTGATATGGCACAAGAAACAGGATTATCAAAGAGCGCTATTGTGGCCATTATGGATAGCTTAAAGGAGTCAGGACGACTTACAAGAGCCGGTTCACGCAGGAATGGTCAGTGGATCATAGATGGTGATCTGAAAGTAGCTAAACCAAAAACGCAGATTACTGAAGAGAAGAAGGAAGCAAACCCGAAGGATAAAAAATCTGTTGAGAAAAAGCCTGTCGCCGAACCGCAGAATGACAGAGTGGAAAAGATACTCGATGCACTTCGCAAACAGCCGGATATCACACAGAGAGCTCTAGCAAAAGAGACCGGAATATCGCTTCCAAAGGTAAACACAATTTTAAAGCAGCTTCGTGATGAAGGAAAGATTGTCAGAGAAGGTACAAGCAAGAAGGGTAGTTGGGTTATCAAAGGTGAGGAACCGAAGCCATCAGTTATCACTGTATATGGCACTCATACATGTCCTTATTGTTCATTCATTGAAGACCAGATAAAGGATAATGAAGGCTTCAGATTTGTTGATATAGGTTCTCATGTGAAGAATCTGAAAGCATTTATAGCACTGCGTGACTCAGATCCGGTGTTTGATTCGGTAAAGAATAAGGGCATTGGGATTCCAGCATTCGTTCGTGAAGATGGAACGGTAACACTCATACCAGAAGATGTAGGACTGAAATCAAGACGGGAAGAACTTCTGGAACAGCAGCGTAGGCAAGAAGCACTGGAGGCTGCAAGGGAGTCGTTAGGGAAATCTACGAGAAAAGCTGCTTCATCGGTTCAGACTGATGCTGCAATAGAGGCCAATACAGATAAAATCATCGGTATGATAAAGAAGAATCCATCAGCATCGCAGGCAGATTTTCAGAAGGCAACAAAACTTTCAAGGATGCAGGTGGTTATGCGGCCGGCGAGACAGCAAAGGCAGCAGACCGCAGGGATAACAGGGTATTCTGGGTAGAATAAGATGATATTATAATCTGCAGAAACGATTTAATCACTTTTTTATGATGTGGTCACACTTTCATCACAATAGAGTAGTAAAGTATAATCATCGAAAGGAACAAAGCCTTTCGATAAGAAAATTGTTTTCGTTTTTCATACTCCCCCTCTTTTTGGAGCCGCGTCAGCGGCTCTTTTGTTTTGCCCACATTTCTGATAGAATAGCCTCATACGGAGGCATCAGATACGAAGATGAGTGAAGGATTGCAGAGATTCAGGGATGCACAGAAGGATGACTATGAGACAGCTCTTGCTGAGATAAAGAGTGGACGCAAAAGGTCTCACTGGATGTGGTACATTTTTCCTCAGATACATGGACTTGGATTCAGCAGCATTTCTGAATTCTATTCGATTAAAAATATCCAGGAAGCTAAGGAATATATGGCTGATCCTGTTCTCGGAGCGCACCTGACAGAGATCAGCAAGGCTCTTCTTGATCTGGATTCATCAGATCCGTATCAGATATTCGGGAGTCCTGATGATATGAAGCTGTTGTCATGCATGACTCTTTTTGAGAAGGCAGCTCCAGACAATAAGGTGTTTCCGCAAGTGATTGATAAGTTCTATGGTGGACGCAGAGATCAGAAAACTCTTGAAATCCTGAAGAACGATGAGACTCCGGAAGAGCTGACCGACAGGGAAGTTTATAATACTCCAATCGGGCCTGTCTGCATGTCCAGGTTAGAGCACGAAGCGTATGTTGAAGAGCGTGCATTACGAAAGAAGTAATTGATGGAAGAAAAAGAACGTAGCAGAGCAGAACTTCATAGTGAGCTGGTCAGGACTATTGTAAATATGGGCTATCCTGCTGAGTTTGGCGATGCCATCGCCACGCAGCTTGGGACAGAGAATACGATGCAGAGGATGATAGGATATCTGAATCGTATGCAGCCGCAGTCGGCAGAAGAGATAGCTGATGAGATGCTTGCAATATGTGACGATCGTGATCGTTGGCGCAAGAAGAAGGAAGCCGAATTCTACAACCAGAAATACAATGAGCTGATATGGAATGGACTGGGAACGGAAGAGGATGAATCCGATGAAGATTGACAGTTATCAGGACATGCTTGATGTCGTTAGAGAAGTTGGCTTTCTGCCGCTTTTTGCCGGAGATGTGGACGGATTCTCGGTTGAAGATATGGTGGAACCCGGTATCTGGTGGACAGGAGACTGGGAGACTGATCCGTGGGAATGGCGGATCAGAGCTGCCAGAGAAAATGATATTATCTATGGCAAGTTCTTCAATAAGAAGGCCGGATTCATTTCAAAGGAATGGCTGCCGGTGTTTGCGAACTCCCGAAGGGATGGCTATGATTTTGACTCCAGATGGGATGACGGCAAGGCCAGCTACAGGCAGAAGAAGCTCATGGATTTTTTTATGGGAGATGAAAATGAAGATAATGAGATCTTTTCCTCTGAACTGAAAAAGGCCGCCGGCTTCGGAAAAGACGGTGAGAAGAATTTCGAGGGTACGCTCACAGATCTTGAGATGGAGACATATCTGATCTGCTATGATTTCAGGCAGAGGCTCAATAAGAAAGGCGAGAAATACGGCTGGGACATAGCTGTGCTTTCCACGCCTGAGAAGAAGTTCGGATATGATGTGGTCACATCAGGCTATGATGAAGATCCAAAGGATTCCCTCAAAAGGATAACGGACAGAGTACACGAGTATTTCCCTGATGCTTCTGAAAAAGACATACTGAAACTCGTTGCATTTTCAGATGACAGACCTAAGGGCGGCAGAGAAAAGCTGCCGTTCCCGCAGAATCTGTTAAAGGATATTGATAAGGATATTGATTCCTGGGAGTGGACTGATGACCAGATAAGCGGGCTGTATGTGGCGATCGGGCAGCTGCTTCCCAAAGAACAGAAGACTCTGTGGATGAAGTACCATGACGGAATGACTAATGATCAGATCGGCCTGGAGATGAATCGTGCAGCAGGGACGATAAGCACCTACAGAAGAAAAGCATTACAGTGGCTTCATTCACCGATTATCGCAGCGTGGTATCGTGATGGATATCAGAAGAATGTGAGGACATGTGCATGGTCGCTTCATTGGGATTTCACGGTGCCGGAGACAGACGCATTCTGTGATGACGATCTGTGTCTCAGGATCGGTATGAAGGTGAAGACGTTTGAGCGGCTGGCATCGGAAGGGATCATCACGGTTGCAGATCTGAAACAAGCAGTAGCAGATGCCGGCTGGTACGTGAAGATCCCGAAAGTCGGGAAGAAGACAGCACAGACGATAGAAGAACGACTGGAGATTATGATACAATAACAGTCAGGATCAACAAGTAGGCATACAGATGGTAAAACATATAATCCTATGGCAGTTTAAGGATGAACTTTCGGATGATAAGAAGAAGGCTCTGGAAAAGGAAATAAAAGAAAAACTGGAGGCACTTCAGGGAAGGATTCTGGGACTCATTGACATTCATGTGCAGGCAGATATCCTTCCGTCATCGAATGCTGATCTGATGCTGGACTGCTCGTTTACAGATGAGAAAGCACTGAACGGCTATGCGGTCCATCCCGACCATGTGAAGATAAAGGACGGGATCATCGGACCGAATGTGAAGTCCAGGGTATGCATTGATTATGCGGAATAAGATGGGAAGATTTTTGATATGGTACGAGAGATAAATCACGATACATTTTTCCTGGGGCAGAAATCCGAACCTGCAACAGAAGCAGATAAAGGAGTAGCACAGGATCTTCTTGATACGCTGAAGGCTAATTCTGATGGATGTGTAGGAATGGCCGCCAATATGATAGGTGTGAAAAAGAACATCATTGCCGTAAGTATGGGACCGGTGGATGTAGTCATGTTCAACCCTGTCATTATGAGAAAATCAAAACCGTATGAGGCAGAAGAAGGCTGTCTGTCTCTCGATGGGGTCAGGAAGACTACCAGATATCAGGAGATTGATGTCGTATATCAGGATATTGATTTCAAGAAGCATAGGCAGAGTTTTTCTGGATTTATAGCAGAGATAATCCAGCATGAGTGCGACCATCTGGAAGAGATTCTGATCTGAGGCGGATATGGGACTATTTGACAGATTTAAGAAAACGAATGATGAGCTGGAAGCTATTGTAAAAAGTGTGGAAAATGATGCTTCCAACAATTACAAGGACGCGGCGCAGGAAGATTTCAGGAAGTTCCTGGCGAAGTTTGATGAGCTGAAGAATTCAGGTAATCTGAATGAAAAGCAGATCGCACACTATGATGAGATAAAGAGCAGATTTGAAGTGGAGCTGAAAGGGTTTCATCACTAAGGCAGGAGATGATGGTATGCCACAGAGACCTGAAAGAAGACAACTGACTACGGATGACCTTGTGAACGGCATAAGAACGCTGCTTCATCAGGATGATGAGGATGTAGTCAGATCTGAGAAAGATAGCAGAGCGCAGAAAAGAAGTATTGGAGTAAGTAATGCTGAAGGAAATAAAAGGAGATCTGTTAGAAGATAAGGATATTGCGATCGTTATCCGCGATGGCTATAAGGATGGCTTCCCGGATAATGATATCAACCGCAGATTATATGAGAAATACCCTAAGCTCAAAGAGAATGACGAGCACGAATACAAGAAATACGGCGCGTACAGCAGTCCCGGCAGCATGTCAGGAGCCAGAATGGATGACGACAGGATCATTGTCACATGGTATTCAGGTGAGATGGCCGGACATCCTGACTTTGACGCTATAGTCCGCTCAGCGAATATGTTCAATCAGTATCTTTATAACCGTGACAGGGACTTAAAGATAGTAGTCGGTGTTCCAGAAGGAATGTGCGGCGAGCAGTGGGCGACTGTGAGACAGGCAGTTGGTGAGATAGCAAATCACCAGCCGCAGGATGATTTTATTATAGTAGATGATGAGGAGGATGAGTGATGTCAGTATTGGTAACATATTTTTCTGTGGGAGGCAATACAAGAAAGGTCGCAGTGGAAGCGGCAAAGGCATTGTCTGCTGATACTTTTGAGATCAAGCCTGTAAAACCATATACGGAAGCTGACATCAACTGGGTCAATCCGTTTGCCAGGTGCAACAGAGAAAAATTAGGGAAGAAGGATGTGCCCGTCAGAGGTGAGGTCAAAGATTTCGACTCTTATAATACAGTGCTAATCGGTTTTCCAATATGGTACGGGACGGCTCCGGGTATTGTCAACACATTCTGCAAAGCCTATGACTGGAAAGATAAGAAGGTATATATCTTTGCTACATCAGGCGGGAGCGGAATGGGCAAAACAACAGAGAAGCTTGCACCATATCTCATAGGCGCAGATATTGCAGGTGAGCAGCTTATCTCCAGTTATGATGTGCTGGAGAAATGGATAAGTGGGCTCAGACATTGAGATCAAGGTGAAACCGGTACAGAAAATTGTGATGGGATGAAAAACGGAAAAACATACCACAGGTATGTTGCATCCTGTTCTCATCGTGATATAATACTGACAAAGAAATTTTTAGAAAGGATCGGAAAATGATGAACCGCATATTTGATATTCTGCATACAGACGAGCGTAAAGAATCCAGTTCAAATCATGAGCCGGGATTTATTTGTCGTATGAAGAATAAGCGAATGCTGCGGGTTTAGAGCAAGGTATAGATACAGATAAAAGACCTTTACAGAGCTGTCTGCTTCGTATTCTTCATACGAGGCGGACAGCTCTTTTTATATACCGGTGTTGGACAAATGGTTACGTCGTCGGCCTTTCACGCCGGAGAAATGGGTTCGATCCCCGTACACGGTACTGTGTCTGTGGCAGACATGGTAATGTATCGGACTGTGGATCCGGAGTATGCGGGTTCAAATCCCGTCAGGCACCGACTCTCCCTGGTCTAATGGCAGTGATTTCCGATTCTCAGTCGGAAGATACCGGTTCGAATCCTGCCGCTGTCGTTGTAAGTATGCTTGGAAAGGAGGCTGAAATGGTTACGATTGATATGATGGGTACAGGTAAGAAGATCAAGGCACAGATGATCTGTGCTGACCTTACCGCAAGAGATATTGCAGCGGCATGTGATCTGGCTAATCCGAATGCTGTCTGGAGATGGCAGAAGGGGCAGATCATGCCGACAATCGACAATCTTGTGATCATCGCTGACGCCTGCGGATGCAAGGTGGATGACCTTATTGCCGTAAAGTGATATCATAAGGAAAAATGAGAAGGAGAAAACTATGAGAACATTACTTCTGTTAAGGGGCGTTCCGGGTTCAGGAAAGTCTACGTGGGTGAAGGAACACCACCTTGAAGCATATACGCTGTGTGCTGATGACTACAGGCTGAGAGTTCAGGCACCGGTGCTTAATGAGAATGGAGTGCTGGAAATAAGCCAGCATAATGAGGTGAAAGTCTGGAAACAGCTCCACGCTGACCTTGAGAACAGGATGAAGCGTGGGGACTTCACCATTGTTGATGCTACGCACTGCAATCCGTCATACAATCGTACATACAAGAAGCTAGCAGAGAAGTACAGGTATTCCGTGTTCTGTCTTGATTTTCAGATACCACTGGAGCAGGCACTCGAGCAGAACAGGCAGAGGGATGAGTTCAGACAGGTTCCTGAAGAAGTCATCCGGAAGATGTATGCAATGTTTATATCCTTAAAGCCACAGTCATATATCAGAAAGATAGATGATATCAGCGAGATCGACAATTTTTTCATTGATGATCTCGATGGAAGATATGACAGGGTAAAGGTGATCGGAGATGTGCATGGCTGCTATACCTGCCTGAAGGAATCCCTGCTCGACGAGGCTTCAGGGGGCATATGCGGCGATGAAAGGACGAAGTATGTCTTTGTGGGAGATATGCTGGAGCGAGGTCTTGAAAATGAAGAGGTCATAGCTTTTGTCATCGCGCATTACAAGAAGCAGAATGTCACATTCGTGACCGGGAATCATGATGAGTATGTCATGAACTGGGTAGATGATTCCTGGGAAGTAGACAGGAAGGGCAGAAAAATGGTTTCCTGCGGTTTCCAGAAGATGATCGACAAGGTGACTGAGGGAAAGAGCCAGAATGAAGTTGATAAGCTCCGTGCAATGCTGAATCCGGCATTCAGAAAGTTCATGCAGTGCTACGTGTTTTCTTTCGGCGGGAAGAAATATCTCGTGACTCATGCTGGCATTTCTGCGGTACCGAAGCTTACATACATTCCTACAGTTCAGATGGTAAGAGGTGTAGGAGAGTACGATGCAGACATTGATGAAATGTACGCGGAGTCTTATAGAAATGGCAGATGCCAGGACTTTATCCAGATTCATGGACATAGGCTTAACAGTATGCTCGATCCTGAAAAGTATGATGGTAACGAGTATTCCGTGAGCCTTGAGGGAAGGATCGAGACCGGCGGATTCCTGAAGGTGTTCTGTATAGACAGCGATGGATCTCATATGGAGAGGTACAGAAATGCTGTCTTTGATCCTGAGACCGGATATTCAGGCAGCAGCGGTGATGACCATGTGATCACGGATATCCAGACGGCTGATCCGGTCACGAACCAGATCATAGCGGATAAGTACACAAGGGTAAAAGACCTTGGAAATCATGACCTGATATCTATCAACTTCACATCACAGGCATTCAGTAGGAAAAGATGGAATCAGAATACGATGAAGGCCAGAGGTTTGTTTGTAGATAAGTATTCAGGAGAGATAAGGCTTCGTTCGTACAACAAGTTTTTCAATCTTGATGAGATGGAGATTACGAGGAAGTCATATCTTGAAAGTCATCTGAAGTATCCGCTTCATGTGTACAGAAAGCAGAACGGGTTCCTGGGTATCATGTCTGTAGTGGATGGAGACATCATACTCGCATCGAAGTCCACGAATAATGGACCATTTGCGGAGATGTTTGCAGGAATTTTCTATACTCTCGATGATAGGGAGATTGAAGCCCTGAAGAAGGCGGCAGTCGATTACAACTGCTCATTTACATTTGAGGTGTGTCATGTGAATGATAAGCACATCATCGACTTTGACAGGAACCATCTGTGGCTTCTTGATGCAATTCCAAACAGCTATAGTTTCAATGGAGCTGATATCGATGAAGAGTTTTCTGATAAGGTAAAGGAGACCATCCCGGTCATTTCTGGGGTGATGCAGAAGAAGGTTCTTCTCTTTACGGCAGATTCTTTACGGCAGGTAATCGACTATGAAGAAGCACACAGGGAAGACAGGAACATTGAAGGTGTGGTCTGTCAGGACAGGGACGGCTTCATGTTCAAGCTCAAGTTCCACTACTACAAGGCAGTGAAGCATCTTAGAAGCCTTCTTCAGTATGCCCAGAAGAATTTCGAGACCGGAATCGACTGGGACAGGATCAAGGAAGGCCAGGACAGGGAATTCATCTCTTATTTTGCCGGTAAGCCGTATGATGACTGGAAGGATCTCCATATTATAGATGCGGTGAAGAAGTATGAGAAGGACTGCGGAGCGCTGAAGCTGTAAAAAAATAAAATTTTTTTCAAAAAGTTCGGCAGATGGACATTATGTGTCCATCTGCTTTTGTATTATTTAGACATAAAAGGAATTGCGATTCTGGAAAAGGTAATAACAGGTAAAGGAGCTATGTATATGGTACAAAACAGTAGATACAAAGGAAACGATAGAGCGAAGGTCATTGTCATCGGTATCGGTGAATGCGGTGGGAACATAGTAAACGGTATGGCGGACGAGAATGCCGGACATGCGGATTATTTCATAGTGGACACTGACAGAGATGCATTAAGCAGGTATAAGGCGGCTGACAGTCTGCTGATCGGAAATGATTTACTTAATGGACATGGAGCTGATGGAGTGCCGGACAAAGGACAGAAAGCGGCAGAGGCAGGTTCAAGGAATATCTCTGATGATATAAACGGATACGACTTAGCTGTCATTGTCTGTGGAATGGGCGGAGGTACAGGAACCGGTGCTGCTCCTGTTATAGCAAGGATGGTCAGGGAAGTAGGAATTCCATCTGTTGGAGTTGTTGCCAGACCATTGACATTTGAAGGCAGAGTCAGAATGGCAAATGCAGCGTCTGGGATACAGAAACTCAAGGAATATACTGATACTGTCATTGGATTTTCTAATGACGCTGTACTTGGGCTTGTAGATAGACAGACATCCGTTGCAGCAACATTTGATAAGGCAGATGGATTTATCAGGAAGGCAATACTGGATATCATCGATATTGTCAATATGCCTACGTTGAATCTTACTCAGGTGACAGAATAGAAAATGAATATAATGTAACGATAATCAAGGAGGAACAGATATGTATTGTCCTAATTGTGGAGCGGAAATAAAGGATGGAGCACAGTTCTGCGGGAACTGCGGAAAGAAAATTGAAATCAGGGATGCTGCTGAGAAAACGGAGAGTACATCAGCAGATGAGGAAGTATCACAGCAGACATCGGAGAAGACGGGGCAGAAAGGAGAGTCGGTAGAGAATGATGTAAAGGATACAGACAGTGCGGTTAAGGATCAGCCATCTGAGAATGAGGAAGAAGATCATATAGACAAAAGCCGGTTGTCGGCATTTGACAAGGTGGCTATCAGATTCACATACCTCATAGCGGATCCTGTTATTGGTATAGTAATGCTGATTCCCAGCATGAAGCTGTTTCAGGAGGGCGGATTCTGGGGAATAGCTTTTGGAATTTTTTTCCTCATCATCGGTATTGGATATATCGTATCAGGAATAAAAGAATGGGTTGACATGTTCAGAGGGAAATCTACTATTGATGACAACATGAATAAGGATTCTCTTAAATCCTGCCGTAAGACACTGATCATCGGAGCAGTAGTCATCGTGATAGGTGTTGCAGTGATACATTCGACCGGCGGTGGTATCTATACCAATGTGCAGAATGTAGTTCTGGATGATTTCGGGTCAGAGTCAATAGGAACTGTCGTTGATGACAACATCAAGAATGCAAAGTGGAGCAAGGATAAGTTAGATTCAGGCACATATCGTGTATATGTCACGGGATATAACAAGAACTACGGAAATATGAAGATAGAGTTTTACTATGAAGAGGACGATGGCGGCAGTGGAACGGTTCAGCTTAACAAGATAACTCTCCTTGATGACGACGAAACCTATGACACGAAATCTGTCAATGGTGCTCTGTCGATGACCGCTATATGGTCTACATTCTATAGTGATGACAGTGGTGATTGAGAAGTTGTTCACAGTCTGTGAACATGCTTAAATAGACAGTTTCTGTCTATTCAGAAACCGCTTGAAAAAATGACTATATTGTAAGATAATTGACCTGTGAGGTTTTTATGGAAGAAGTGAAAAGCGGGAAGATAGAAAGGGTTCTCGACATCTACTCAAAGCTCATGGCTGGGTCGACAGTATATAAAGAGCAGCTTGCAACTGAGTTCGGAGTTAATGAGAAGAGCATCCAAAGGGATATAGACGATATCCGTGATTATCTGGAGACGCACGATCAGAATGGTCTGCTGAATTCTGTAATATACGATTACAGCACGCGTGGATATCGTCTGGAGCAGATTTATGGGATCAAACTTACAAATCCTGAGATCCTAGCAATCTGCAAGATCCTTCTTGACAGCCGCGCATTTACAAAGGATGAGATGGCCGATATACTCGGCCGTCTCATTGATAACTGTGTACCGCGGGATAACCGCAAGGTGGTTGAGAATCTGATCAGAAATGAGGAGTTCCACTACATGGAACTGAATCACCACACACCATTCATGGATAAGATGTGGCAGATCGGGGTAGCAATCAGCAAACGCAGTTACATAGAAATAACATACAAGAAACTGAAGGAGAAAGAACCGGTAAATATGTACAATATATTCTGATAGACCAGATATATGTAACGTAGAAAAGATGTACAAAATTAAGTATAAAAAAATAATGTCAAAAGATGATTACTATAGGCTGAATATAAAAGGATGTGAGATACTAAAGTCTGATAGGACTCTGTGATCACAGATTGTTGTAATTGTAATGAATTAATCATTAGATGTCTTAGGAGACTGTATACAAGAGTTAGGCTTGATGGTTCTCATAATTTCCTATGGCTGAGGGAAGTCTCCGGATTTTAATGATGTACAACTGAGTGCTTATCCCTGTCAAGTGAATAGAGGCCGATTTATTCAGCTCTCTCATTCACCTGAAAAAATCTTATCATATTCGCTGTAAATGATTTTTTGAAAGGATCGGACGGCTGAAAGACAGGGTTGTATCAAATTGTATCAAATTCATAGAACGGGTGTTCGGATAAATGTGTATTTAACCGCTAAATAAACATTATAATAATAGCACTGCTTCTTCACTGGTTTTGCAGTGGCTAAAGACGTTTGTTGAGTCAATAGATATGCCTGAAGGATGCATAGAAAAGGCATAGTCAGCTAAGCAGGTGTATCATTCTTCCTGGCCATTATTCACGATTCAGACTGTTGCGGCATCACTATTCCAGTCTTCGTATTTAAGCCCATCTACCCTGGAGAACTCTCTTACATTGTTAGTTACCAGGGTATAACCCAGAGAACGCGCATGAGCTGCTATAAGTGTGTCTCTGTCGCCAATGCGCATGTGTTTCATCTCAAGATCTCCATATATGTCACCGAAATGAACTGCGGCTTTAGCATCAAATTCTATTACCGGTATTCCGGAAAGAAATGTGTAGACTCCTGCCCGCGTAACATCAGGATTCCTGCTTTTCTTTATGCCGTATTCGAGCTCTCCCAGTGTTACAACTGAAATGCACAGGTCTTTCCCTACATGTTGTTCAAGCTTTCTGAATATTGGCCAGTCTGTATGTTTCATGCCCATAATAACAGCATTGGTATCGAGCATGTACATTAAAGCTCCTCCCGTTTGACTGGTATTTCATCCGGTATTCCGTCTTCCATGAAATCATCAGGTATCATTGCTGCTCCTCTTTCAAGTGACTCGGCAAGTTTCTCTATCGGTGTTATCATCAATGTATCGCCTATTTTGTTGACAAAGACCTCGTTATCGTTGAATCTGTATTGGGCCGGTATGCGTACTGCCTGGCTTCTTCCATTCATAAAAACTCTTGATGTCTGCATTCCTGTTGTCATAATATCACCTCCGTGTGTATATAGTATATCACATGTAGTGTATCAATTCAATCCTGCATAAATGCTCCACCAGCCACATATCTGTAGTGGTTACTGTTCAAACCCCATGTAGACAATAAAAGACCGGTAGTGTAGACTCAGACCATAAAGATCATGAATCTGTGCTATCGGTATTATATCATAGCTTAAGAAAAGGACATCCATCTTCCCTACAATCATCAGAGGTAGATGTCAATCCGGAATCTTTTCTTATCTCCCCGGATTGTAGGTATCTCTGGCCACCTCCTTTCTCAGATTGCTGATTACAGGTCAGAGATACCCTGTTTTTATTTGCGTTTCTTTGTATTCTTATTTTTGATACCCTTCACATTGATCACCTTCTGATGTCTGTAGCCTGAAGCATCAGTTATGAGGATGGTATATTTGCCATTCTTCTTTACCGTAAAGCTGTATATGTCGTCCTTGTTTTTAACAAGAGTCGCAGCCTCAGGGTTCATGAAGAATCCGCTGTACTTATAGACCCAGGTATCATGCGAATTCATGCGTGAGGTACCAATTTTACCACGCTTGTACTGCACATAGTCCATATAACCCGCGAGCCTGTTTTTCAGGGTGACTCTGACAGACTTTTTATTCGAAGCCGTCTTCTGTGTAACTGCGAAAACCTTCGATATAGGAATTCTTGCCGCATACAGATCTACGTTTCCCGTATAATCGCCATTATTTGCCTGCTTCGCCTTCATCTCGATATAGTAGCTCCCCTTCGCAAGAAAACCGCTGAATATGTGGTCAGTCTCCCAGTAGCCCCAGCCAAGCTCTCCCACCCTCCTGGTATAGGAACTGTTGCTGTAGATACTGACGTGTGCTTGTGCCCCGTCGTGATTATTGTGAGAAAATCCCCCTCCCAGGTAAACCCAGGAATCCTCCGGCAGATCGAATGACAGATATCTGAAATCCTTAAAGTCCTCATTTTCTTCAAGGATCAGATCCTTCATAGAATAAACCGGCTCTATGTTTTCAATGTCTCTGGCATCGTCCAGCAGAGTCGGTGTGATCTTCTCAGAGTTTTTCATGGTGTTCATTTCCACCATATCAGCACTGGCTGTAACAGGTGATATTACCGCCATAATTGCAAAAACAGCAGACATTATGACCGCGGTCAGTAGTGATTTTTTATTTATTTGCATAGCTTCAGATCCTTTCATTATTGCGATTTATCAGGTCCTTATTTTTGGGGAAAGGCTCATCCCTGGAATGCCACAGGCTCCTGCTGACCTTCGTTTCAACCATACGCAGCTTCCCCATACCCGGCCCTGCTACTCATACTGCTCCTGAAAATGCTTCTGTAGTAGTTTTCAATCGTATCAGGAGCATTGTAAAGGGCCGTCAGCAGGTAGTGCCGCATATTTCTGATCCGTGTCTGAACCAGCTTTACCGAATCGATCACATATTCAACCACATCGGATTTCATGAGCATGAAGCGCTGCCGCACCAGGTCTCCGTTTCTCGGAATACGGCTGATCATGATCTCACTATCATCCGTCGTTATCACATCCGTCATCAGCTCCACAATCTCATCAACCATCGGCAGATCATCAGGCCGGAAATCCTCAAAATCGTTGTATCCGATATGCTTACGAATCAGATTTTTTATGTTTTGTCGTAAGCAGTCAGCATCAGGATCATCAATCATAATCCTGTCTGCTTTATTATTTTTCTTCACTGATATGGATTGATTGATATGATTGATATTAATAATATTTTTATTATTATTATTATCTATATCTATCTTATCAATGACTGTTTTACGGTCATCCAGACATTCACCAGACGGTCGTCTGACTGTTCCGCGGTTGACTTGACATTCACTATGCGGTCGTCTGTGGATTTCAGAGGCTTTCACGACCTTTTCGTGGTCCTCCAGAGAACCGCCAAGTGGTCGTCTGATGTTTTCATGACATTCGTTAGACGGTCGTCTGGCAGAGTTATCCACAATCTGGTCGCTGATGGCCTTCTCGCGGTCGTCCAGACATTCGCCATGTGGTCGTCTGTGGATTTCAGCGGGATTACACCGTGTCTGCTCATCCGTAATTTCATTACTGACGGTTTTCTGGACATTATTACTTTCAGGAGCATCCGGGATTACATCATAGTCAGTTTCATTCTCTTCATCTACATATATGGCCTTCACATAAATGATGGCAGGCCTGCCAAGTCCCTGTCTCACCCTCTCGATCAGTCCTACTTTCATGAGAGTCCTGAATATCTTTGCCACCTTTGTCCTGCCAAGCTTTAAAACCCTGCACGCCTCTTCTACCGTAAAGTAGATATAGACCCGTCCTTCACTGTCCACCCATCCGTTCCCTGCACATAATACAGCCCTGTCGAGCATTACTGTATATGCCATCCTGTCATGATTGTCGAGAATGGCAAACATCTCCTCTTCTATAAGAACCCTGGGTGTCTTCATGAAGATATTTCCGAAGTCGCAGTTCTGCGCAATATATATCGTTGTAATTCCGC
>Ga0256404_1007076_pt1 | contig 18001 bp, 6 predicted proteins | sample RumenRJG_01DNA_FD_185990 | JGI IMG/M metagenome (GOLD analysis project Ga0256404, IMG submission 185990) | Bovine rumen microbial communities from Lethbridge, Alberta, Canada - RJG_01 | ecosystem: Host-associated > Mammals > Digestive system > Stomach > Rumen | place: Canada: Alberta | collected...
TGGGACTATGGCATCGGCTGGCAGGACGGCAGACGATTCCACGGACCGACCCATATCCGCATCAACCTGGCTTCGCCGCTGACCCGCATCGAGGAAGCCTTCCGCAGAATGGATCAGTATGTTTTTCACGGAGAATGGTGAGAAAAACGGCAGACAGTAAGGAAAGGAGACCCTGCAATGAGCAAATTTGGGAAGTTTCTGGCCGGTGCCACGATCTTTACCGCCGCGGCGGTCGGCGTCTACGAGGTGATGAAAAAGAGCGCCGCGAAGGAGGAAACGGAGGACGGAGCAGAGGGGGAAAGCACGGATTTTGCCTCGAGAGCGTACACAACGATCCGCAGGGGAACGGAGCAGGTCGCTGATAAGGTGACGCAGGAGGTGATGCCCCGCGTAAAGGAAGCGATCGGACCGAAGGGCAGCGAGGTTCTGGACACCATCGGGGAGACAGCCGGGAAGGTGAAGGACACCGTGGCGGAATCGGTTTCAAGGGTGGCGGATATCGTCCGGGGAGATTCGCATGAGACGCATTACAGCACCGTGGATTCCGCGGCCGGCTGCGGCGCCGGAGAGGCCTCCTCAGAAGCGGATGCGGCAGAAAGCAGCGAGATCCCGGTAAAGGAGCCGGAGGAGACCGGCGCGGACGCGTTTGCGCGCTATGCGGAGGAGCAGGCGGACGACGCGGACGCAGCAGAGGCCGGCTTAGAAGCAGAGGCTGCCGGAGCGGGCAGTGAGATCCCGGTGCAGGGGCCGGAGGAAATATCGGAGCAGGCACCGAAGGAGGAAACCGCGGCGGATGAGATGAAGGACGAAGCTGACGGCGGAGCGTCCGGTCAGAATTCCATGGAGGATCTGGTACAGCAGGGACTCGACATGATCGATGCCGCGCAGAAGATGAGCGAGACAGCGGAGCAGCAGGCGGCAGAGAAAACGGATGCCGCGGATGGAAATACAGCCGCGGAGGACGCCTCCGGAGAATCCTTCTTCGATGACAATGCAAAGTAATGGGAGACGGAGCAGGGCGGCAGACAGATAGGCGGTAGAATCGGTCTCCGATGAAAATGTACAGAGATTGAGGGCGGAGCAGAAGCGGCAGACAGAGGGGCCTCTGCAATCGTTTTTTGATGGCGATGGAAAGTAACTGGGGAAGAAGAAAATGACGGCGGACAGCGCGCGGGAGATGTATCATCAGAATTATGACCTTCTTGAGGGAGGCATCTGTATGCTCTCGGCAGACGGCGCGGAGCGTGTTATCTTTGCCAGCGGTCCTGCCGCCGGACTCTATGAGTGCGATTCGGAAAAGGAATTTCTGGCGCTTATCTCCTCCCGCTTTCAAAATATGATGGTACCGGAGGATTATAAACCCGTCGCGGAGATCGCAAATCCGGATACCGGACGCTTTCATCTTACTTATCACTATCTGACGCGCCAAAAACACTTCCGCAAGGCGGAGGCAGTCGGGAGTCTGCGGGATACGGCTTTTGGGAGAGTGTATCTTGTTCAGTTCTTTTCAGACGAACAGATCGCGGAGGACAGAAAATCTGACGAAAATACTGATCTTCTTGGTATGCATGATTTCTTCAGAGAAGCGCTGCGCCGCGCGGTGGTAAGGAAGGAAGACGGTACACTGGGAAAGTTTTGCCCGGTAAGTCTGGATGTCACGCGATTCAAGGAATATAACCGCCTCTATGGGATGCACCGCGGGGATCAGTGTATCCGGAGGATTGCGGAGACGATCACGGAACATTTCCCGGGAGCGCTGGTGGGACATCTGATGGCGGACCATTTTGTGGCGCTGCTGCCGTCTGATGATCTGGAGAGAAAACTGGAGCAGGTCTGCAATGAGGTCAATCTCTATATTGACAACGATGCCATCCAGCTGAAGGCGGGCATTTATCGTCCGACGGGTCATGATTCCATGGAGGACCTCCGGCATGCTTTTGACATGGCCAAGATTGCCTGCGACAGCATCAAGACGGACGGAAACCGGACGGTGGCTGTCTACCAGAGCACCATGGGAGAGAGCATCGGTCAGAAGACCTTTATCTTACGCCATTTCGGGGAGGCGCTTGAGAAGCATTACATCCGGGTGTTCTTTCAGCCGATTGTCCGGACTCTGACAGGCCGTCTGTGCGGCCTCGAGGCGCTGGCCCGCTGGGAAGACCCGAAGCTCGGGATGATTTCGCCGGCTGTTTTCGTACCGGTTCTGGAGGAAGCCCAGCTGATCAACCGTCTCGACCGGTTTGTGTTTGAACGGGTGGTGAGGCTTCTTCGTGACAGGATGGATAATGGACTTCCGCCAATCCCGGTGTCCATCAATCTGTCGGGGTATGATTTTGAGGTCGCCAATCCGTTTGACACGATCGAGACACTGATGGAACGTATGCAGGTTCCCCGCAGTCTGATCTGCATTGAGATCACGGAGCGGGTTATGCTCCGTAACCGGATCGGAATGACCGCGGCAATTCATCAGTTCCAGGATGCCGGCTACCAAGTCTGGATGGATGATTTCGGGAATGAATACTCGTCGCTCAATTCTCTCCATAATTACCATTTTGATGTCATCAAGATTGATATGGGCTTCTTCAGCCATTTTGACGACCGGAGCCGGCAGATCATCAAGGCTGTTGTGATCATGTCAAAGATGCTGGGTGTGCAGACCCTGGCAGAGGGCGTGGAAACGGCGGAGCAGGTCGCCTTTCTGGAGCGGATCGGATGCGGCAGAATCCAGGGATATTATTACGGACGCCCGATGATCCTGGAGGATGTTCTGGAATCCCTGTACCGCAAGGGAATCAGCGCGGAGAGCACAGAGGAGGAAGAACTGCTGGATGCCGCGGAACAGGTGAATGTCGCCACAGAGACACCGACCGCGATTTTCCATTTTGACGGAAAGCAGATCAGGCTGCTGGTGGAGAATGACGCATACTGCCGGGAATTGAGAAGCACGGGCACACAGGATACAGAGGAGGCCAATGCCAATCTGAACGCGTCGGGATACCCATTCCGCGGCCGCTTCATTCAGCTTCTCACGAAGGCATTCCAATCCCGCGCGGAGGAGACCCTGATCTACGAGGACAACGGGCAGTATCTGAAGGTCACAGTCCGCTGGCTTGCCGGAAGACAGGAAAGCTGGGTCGGCACAGCACACATTTATAACATCAGTTCCAAGCCGGCGCTGCATGACGCGGCGGAGTGGGACAAGGTGCTCCGCGATACCTTCCAGCTCTATGATGGAGTCTATCTGATCGACCGCGGCAAAGATGAGATCCGCGTCCTGCAGAGCAGCAATGGGGTGCTTCCGCATGAAGGGTCCTCCATGTCTGTTTCAGAGTATGCCGCAAACTTTGCCGGGACGCAGGTATACCCGGATGACAGGGAGCGGTTTCTCACATTCCTGCAGCCGGAGCATCTCGCGGAAGAGATGCGGCGCACGGAAAATGTCCATACGGCGGATCTGTTCCGCATCCGGAAGGAGGACGGGAGCTTCCGGTGGACGGTCTTTGAGGCACTGCGGATTTACAAGAGCCTTACGCACAATATTCTGCTCTGTGAGCGGGAAGATATCTGGGAGCGGAAGAAGGACCGGAAGGAGCTGCTTCCTGTCTTCTGCAGGTCCTTTGGCGTCGAAGTATGCAGCGGAAGGGCGCCTGCGGTCATAAGGGACAGTAGTCTGTTCCGCACACTCTGTCTCTGCTCCCCCTACCGCTTCTTATGGAAGGACCGGGAAGGGCATATCCTGGGAGCGAGCACAGCGTTTCTCCGGCAGATGGGAATCCGCGACGAATCCGTGCTCCTCGGGCGGACGGAAACAGAGCTCGGATGGCAGATTGATTCAGCCTCTTCGCAGAGAGACGAGCAGGATGTTCTGAGGAAGGGCAGACCGTCATCGGAAATCACGGAGCAGATCGTGAGCGGCGGCCATATCATCAGGAGCCGCGTGGACAGGGTGCCATGGTATGAGGAAAAGGAAGTCGCCGGGGTCATGGAATTTTTCCACAGCGGAGCACCGGAAGAGCAGGAGACAGACCGCCTGGGACTTCTCGATGCAGACACCGGCTGTCTCAGCTATCGGGGCGCACTCGGAGCGGGCCTTCAGTATGGCGATCAATATCGCCTTCATCATATTGACTATGCCGGCATTCTGCTGGATGTACCTGTCTATGCCGGGACGATGCGGGAGGATCCGGACAAGGCTCAGGAGATTCTGAGGGGATTCGCGCAGTTTCTCCGGGAAACCATGTCACCCGGGTGGATCATCGCCCGGATTGGCCTGTGCTGTTTTCTCTGCTTCTGTCAGAGAAGCAGCGCGGGAGATGCGGAGGAGAAGATGGACGCCGCCGCGGAGATGCTGCGGCAGTTGTGGAGAAAACAGGGACTTAAGACGACCCCGGATATGGCAAGAGCGGTTGCCTTCCGTTCCGAGGTGAGTGGGCTGGACGATCTGCTCCGCCTTCTATACAGCCGCCTCTCCAAAGCAGGAAAGCTGATTGCCAGGGAGCATCTTACCGCGGGAGACCATATTGTCTTCCGTCGGGATGCCCTGGATGCTATGCCGGAGAGCATTGTGGTGAGCGATCCGAAGACCTATGAGCTGCTTTATCTCAATCAGATCGCGCGCAGGGACACGAAAATCGGTCCTGAGGAGCCGCTCACAGGGAAGTATTGCTACGAGGTATTGGAAGGAAAAGATGCACCCTGCGGAGATTGTCCGAATCTGATGCTGCGGCGGGATCGTGTCTATGCAGCCACGCATCTGAGCGGAAGGACAGAGGAAAATCTCCTGATCCGTTCCCTTCTGATCCCCTGGGAGGGCCGCTCTCTGCGATTCACGATAGCGTTTCATCTGAGTGAATACATGAACACACTGGCGAAGGACCACGAGCTGATATACCAGGAGGCACGGGCGAACGAGGCCATCTCGGTTGGTATGGCGGAGGAAAATCCCGACCGGGGAATCGAGAAGATCATCGAGTGCATCTCCCAGAATCTGAAGCCGGAGCGGTTTCTGATTTTTGAGGAGCGGGATGACAATACGGTCAGCGCCACCTATGAATGGACCGCGCCTGGTGTCATGCCTCTGCAGGATGATCTCCAGAGTCTTTCGAGGACTGGGGTCGGGGCTCTGTACCGGGCCTTTGCGCTGTACCACGTTGTCCTTGTCAGCGATATTGCGGCATTCAAGAAAGAAAATCCGGACTTTTCGCTTCCCATTTACGGCATTCGCAGTTTTGTCTCCGGGCAGCTGACGCTGCAGGGGAGGACAGAAGGGTTCACCATGGTGATCAATCCGCAGGAGGATACGTTCCGCCTTGCCAGCCTGCTCCTGTCCACACTGACGGATTTTATCGCGATCATGATCCGGAACCGCAACAGCATGCACATGCTGGAGAAACAGAGCATGCTGGATCAGATGACCGGCGCCGGAAACCGCCGGATGCTGGAACAGACGATCCGGGAATGGGGCGGAAATGGCTCTCTCGGTGTGATTTCCATCGATCTCAATGGGTTAAAGAACGTCAATGATTCGCAGGGACATCACGCGGGCGATATGCTCATCTGCAATACGGCGCGGATTCTGCGGGAATGCGCGGGAGAGAAGTGTGTCTACCGGACAGGCGGAGACGAGTTTGTTGTGGTGACGGAGAATATGCAGGAAAAGGATGTGCTGATGCTGATTCAGCACATCCGTGAGAGCGCGGAGCGAAACGGGATAAGCCTGGCGGCCGGCTATGCGTACAGCAATGGAAAGGAATGCGATTTCGACCGGATCATGACCGAAGCAGACTTCAACATGTACAAGGACAAGGGACACAGCTATCGGCGGAGAAGAACAGACTGATGAGCCGGGGAAGACGCGTTCCAGGCAGGAAGACGCCAGCTGTCTGACAGCGTAATGCAGAGAATGAGCCTGCAACTGTATGCGGGGAATGGCCCGCAACTTTTTCTTGACGCGGAAACCGGCGGTCAGTAGAATAAGACCCGATAAAGTTGACACGGGTTTCTGGGAGCTGGCCATGAGTTTCATCATACCGGAAGACAGAATGCATACGGCAGCACATAGAAGAGCACTACAGGGAAGATATTTCTTCCCTGTAGTGCTCTTTTCTCATGCGCGGACGTGGCAGGATGCGGGAGGAGCGGATGGTGCGGACGGATGTCTGCCAGCGGGAGCCCGGGGATTCTTATGAGGAGGTAAAAATGAGTACATTCCATTCCACTGCGCAGGAGGGCGCCATTTACGATGCCCGGAGCCTCGGCAGACCTAAAATGATCATCCTGGGCCTGCAGCACATGTTTGCCATGTTCGGCGCCACGGTTCTTGTGCCGCTGCTGACAGGACTCTCCGTCTCCACGACGCTGCTGTTCGCCGGACTCGGCACCCTGCTGTTCCATCTGATCACCAAGCGGAAGGTCCCTGCGTTCCTTGGATCGAGCTTCGCCTTTCTCGGAGGCTACGCCGCGATAGCGCCGATGGTAAACGGGCAGCCGAGCCATGATCTCCCCTATGCCTGCTTCGGTGTCGCCTGCGCTGGCCTTGTTTACCTGGTACTCGCAGGACTGTTCCGGGCGTTCGGCTCGAACAAGGTCATGCGCTACTTCCCGCCGGTGGTCACGGGTCCGATCATCATCGCCATCGGCCTGAATCTGTCGGCGTCCGCGCTCAACAACATTCTGCAGACCTCTACGGACGACGCGGGAAACACGGTGCTCGCCAATCCGCACACCTGGTGGATCGCCCTGGTCGCCATTGTTATTGTCATCATCTGCAACATCTGGGGACGCGGCATGGTCAAAATCATTCCGATTCTGCTCGGCGTTCTCGGATCCTACGGCTGCGCCATTCTGTATGACCTCGCCATCGGCGGAGGATTCATCAAATGGGAGACAGTGCAGAACGCGGCCTGGATCGGGCTTCCGGTGAAGGCAGAGAACACCGTGTTCTCCCTGTTCACCTCCGGAAACCTGGATCACGGCAAGCTGATCGCCTCGGTCGTCACGATCGTTCCGATCGCCTTCGCGACCATGATGGAGCACATCGGAGACATCTCTGCGATTTCCTCCACCACCGGCATCAATTACATCAAGGACCCCGGACTCCACAGAACGCTGACCGGCGATGGCCTTGCCACCACGGTCGCTTCTCTGTTCGGCGCGCCGGCGAACACCACCTACGGCGAGAACACAGGGGTTCTGACCCTGACGAAGGTATATGATCCGGCGGTCATCCGCCTTGCAGCATGGTTCGCCGTGGCCCTGAGCTTCTGCCCGAAATTTGCGGCCATCATTGAAATCATGCCCGCTGAGGTCATCGGCGGCATCTCCCTCGTGCTCTACGGCATGATCTCCGCGGTCGGCGTCCGGAACCTTGTCGAGACGCACTGCGATTTCTCCAAGAGCCGCAACGTCCTGATCGCGGCGCTGATTCTCGTGCTGTCCCTCGGTATCAGCAACAGCGCGATGGGCGCCATCAACATTCCGGCCGGCAGCATGACCATCAGCTTCTCCGGCCTTGCAACCGGTTCGCTGGTCGGTATCATTCTGAACGCGGTACTGCCCGGAAAGGATTATGTCTTCGATGAGGGAGAGCCGAACGATACCGGCGTCGACCTGCAGATCGCGCAGGGTGAGAATCTCGGCGAGGAGATGGAGGCAAAGAAGGCAAGGAAGAACTGAATAACGTAAAGAAGAGCTGAATAACGCAAGAAAGAACAGAAAAACATGCCGGATTCTCTGTTTCATGATCCTGGTCGGAATGGAGAACAGGTCAACAGAAAAGCCCATGGATCAGACTCCCGGAGGAGCTGTCCATGGGCTTTTTCTATTTGGATGCGCGATCACGTCATCTTTTTCATCTGATGCTCATGCGGCGCATCGTCTTCTTTTCAGGTGTTTCTCTTTATGACACAGATGCGTTGCAGCAGGAGAGGGATCAGCCCTTCTCGAGTGCCAGCGTTCTGGTGGTCAGATCGCACACGTCAGCCGGTCCGTAGTACTGGATTGCGCCCGGATAGGTGTAGCAGGTCTTCGCCGCCCATTCTGCTCTGTGTGCCTCGAAGTACTTAAACGGTTTGCCGTTCAGATCGACGAGTGCCTTGCGGATGACAGGCTTGTCCTCGCCGTTTCTGCGCTCCATGTTCATCATCTTCGTGATCGGCATGCCGCCTGCGACCCACTCCTCAGCGGGCCTTGACAGGTTGGAGACCTTGGAGAGATATCCGGTGTAGCCGTACTGGATCAGCATGAATGCATTGTAGCCGAGGCTGTAGCAGTAATCCGCGTCAAAATTGGACGGGAATGCGCATCTTCCCTCATAGCCGAAGAAGTGGAACTGCGTCTTGAAGCTGCCCTTGTAGGTGCCGGCCTTCTTACGCTCATCGAGTTTGTTCTTCACAAGCTCGGCGAAGAGCTTCTCGGACTCGATCAGGGAAACCTGCACGTTGCCGTGGGGATCTCTTTCCAGGAAGAGCTGCTTCTGGATGGACTCCGGAAGAATGGCAAATACCTTGTAGGACTCCTCTGTCAGGCCCTTCCTGATGAATTCCTTCTTTGCATCCCAGTCGGGCAGAGCATTGAATTCCTCCGTCTTCGATCCGGCGAGCATCTCACTGATCTCGCGGATCAGCGTGCCGAATTCCGGAACAAACTCCACAATACCCTCAGGAATGATCACAACGCCGAAGTTGCCCTCGGTCTTCGATCTCTGCTCCACCGAGTCAGCGATCTGATCCGCAATCTGGGAAAGGGAGAGCTTCTTCTCCGCGACCTCCTCGCCGATCAGGCAGATGTTCGGCTGAGTCTCCAGAGCGCATTCGAGCGCGACGTGGGAGGCGCTGCGGCCCATGACCTTGACGAAGTGCCAGTACTTCTTCGCGGAGTTGGCATCTCTCTCGATGTTGCCGATCAGCTCGGAGTAGGTCTTGGTCGCCGTGTCGAAGCCGAAGGAGCACTCGATGTCGTCGTTCTTGAGGTCGCCGTCGATGGTCTTCGGGCAGCCGATGACCTGGACGCCGAGATGGTTCGCGGCAAAATACTCGGCGAGCACCGCGGCATTGGTGTTGGAATCGTCGCCGCCGATGATGACGACAGCGGTGAGGCCATGCTTCTTTGCGGTCTTCGCGGCTGCCTCAAACTGCTCCGGTGTCTCGATCTTGGTTCTGCCGGAACCGATGATATCGAATCCGCCGGTGTTGCGGTATGCATCGATGAACGCATCGTCGAATTCAACGAAATCGTCATCGACCAGGCCGCTCGGGCCGCCCTTGAATCCGATCAGGACATTCTCGCGGTCCGTCGCCTTCAGCGCGTCGTAGAGACCGGAGATGACGTTGTGTCCGCCTGGCGCCTGTCCGCCGGACAGGATGACGCCGACGACCTGCTTCTTCGGCACAGAAGTATTGGCACCCTTCTGAAACGTGATTTCCTTCTTGCCGTAGGTGTTGGGGAACAGGGCCTTGATTTTGTCCTGATCCGCGACGCTTGCCGTGGGCTCGCCCTCTTTGACACAGATGTCAGCGATGCCGTGCCGGAGCATGCCGGGCAGTTTCGGCTGGTATTTCAGTCTTTCCTTCTGAAGCGGTGATATTTCCATGAAAAACAGCTCCTTTCCTTCCCTGCGCGGGCAGACAGCACGGAACGGACAGCCCGCCGCACTGCCTCTCCCGGGGGGAGCCGGCGTGCAGGGCTGTCTCACACTCTGTCTGCCTCGTCGTATTCGCTTCTGATACGCACTGATCTTAAAACATTTTTGTATTCTTGCCTAGTCTGTGGCGAATTTTTTGGCAGTATATTACAATGAAGCCATGGCTGAAATGCCAGGCGCGTCATCCGCGCAGGTGACAGATGGTTCTTTCGTGGAGGCACATCTCATGCCATATCATTTTTTCTTCGGCGCGTCCGGCGCCGGGAAGAGCTGCCGGCTTCAGCACCAGTTTCTGGTGGAAGCGCAGCAGTCTCTGTCCAGTTTTTCTTCTGTTCAATATCTTTTCATCGTTCCGGAGCAGTACACGATGCAGACGCAGAAGGATCTTGTGCTCGCCAGCCCGACCGGCGGCATTCTGAATGTGGATGTGCTGTCCTTCGGCCGCCTTGCGCACCGCATCTTCGAGGAAATCGGGACAGATCCGCGCACCGTGCTGAACGATATCGGGAAGAGTCTGATTCTGCAGCGCCTCGCGGACCGGCTCGGGGACCGTCTGCCTGTGATCGGCGGAAATCTTCACCGCCAGGGATATATTTCAGAGGTGAAAAGCGTCCTGTCGGAATTCATGCAGTATGACCTCTCGGTGGATGATGTGAGGAGACTTGCCGCGTTCGCCGGGGAGAGGGGGGCGCTGCGGGCAAGACTCACGGATCTGGCGGCGCTGTACCAGGCCTTTCAGGAATATGAGCAGGGGAGCTTTATCACCGCGGAGGAGACGCTCGATCTGGTGGCGGAGGCGGTTCCGCGCTCGGCGCTCGTGCGGAATGCCGTGATTGTTTTTGACGGCTTCACCGGATTCACGCCGGTGCAGAACCGGGTGATCGCCCAGCTGATGAAGTACGCGAGGCGGGTGGTGATCAGTCTCACCCTCTCGGACGACGGAGGCAGGCCGATCTCCCTCGTGGAGCGGGAGAAGGACCCCGGGGATGAGCAGGCCTTGTTCTATCTCACCCGGAAGACCGTGGCGTCCCTCACACGGCTGGCGGAGGAGGAAGACATTCCGCATGAGCCGGATGAATTTCTCACAGGGGAACCGTGGCGGTTCCGCGCCGTCCCGGCGCTTGCCCACCTTGAGCACAGGCTGTTCCGGTATCCGGTGACGGCGTATGCGGAAGGGCAAAAGGATGGAGACAGTGCCGCCTGCGCCGTATCCCTGTTTGAGGCATCCTCACAGCGGGAGGAGGTGCGCCAGATGATGATCCGCATGAAAGCGCTCGCAAAGGAGGAGGGGTACTGCTGGAGAGATTTTGCCGTCGTGGCGGGCGATCTCACGGCGTACGCGGATCTGCTGCGGGAAGCCGGCGCGCTCTACGGCGTTCCGGTTTACCTTGATCTCACGCACGCCGTGGTCCACAATCCGCTGACGGAGACGATCCGCGCAGCGCTGGAGGTGCGGATCCGGGATTTCAGCTATGAGACGGTCTTCCGGTATCTGCGCGGCGGTCTGATGGATCTGACACCGGAGGAGACGGATCTGCTCGAGAACTATTGTCTTGCGCGCGGCATCCGCGGACGAAAGCGCTGGATGCTGCCTTTCGACGCGGCGCTCGAGCCGATGAGGAAGAAGGTGTGCGAGAGTCTGTCTCCGCTCCTTGCAGAGGAGACAGGGCACCGGCGCACCGCGGCGGAGCGGACAGAGGCGCTGTGGGAGTTTCTGGTGCAGAACCGCTGTCAGGAGAAGATGGAGGCGCTGGCCGCGGTGTTTGATGCAAAAGGAGATACGGTGCGGGCGGACGAATACCGGCAGGTGTACCGGGCGGTGATCGACCTGCTTTCGCAGATTCATGACCTCCTCGAGGACGAGCCGATCTCGCGGGAGGACTATCTGGCACTGCTCCGCACGGGTTTTGACGAGATCCGGCTCGGGACGCTGCCGCAGCAGTCAGACGTGGTGCTGGCGGGTGATCTGGAGCGAACGCGGCTGACGCAGGGCAAGGTGCTGTTCGTGCTCGGCGTCAACGACGGAAGCATCCCGAAGGGAACGGCGGGCGGCGGACTGCTCTCGGATCTGGACCGGGAATTTCTCGCCTCCTCCGGCATTGAGCTTGCGCCGACGCCGCGGGACCAGATGATGACGCAGCGCCTGTATCTGTATCTTAATCTGACAAAACCGGAGCGCAGGCTGATCGTTTCGTTTGCCGACACGGACGGCGCCGGAAAGAGCCTGAGGCCCTCCTACCTCATCCCGCTGCTTGCACGTCTGTTTCCGCAGGCAGCGCCGGGCGGCAGGATTCAGAGGCCGGAGGAGCGTCCTGCCTCCGCGCAGCTGACCGGGGCGGGGGACACCGTTTCCTATCTGGCGGGCGCGCTTCGCCAGTGCGCGGAGGGACGGTTTGACGGAGCGGAGGAGCAGTGCAGCAGCGGTCCGCGGCGCGCGGATGACGCGGACGGGGCGGATAAGGCAGAAGAATGCCCGGACCGGGAGAGGGAGAGGCAGAGAGCGGAGTTTCTGACCATCTACAGCTATGCCGTTTCGCAGGGGGAGAAGCCGGTGCGGGACCAGGCGGAGAAGCTGCTCGCGGCCGCGTTCCGGCACTACGATCCGCGGCCTCTCTCCCGGCGGGCCGCGGGACGCCTGTACGGCAGGGCGCTGTCAGGCTCCGTGACGAGGCTCGAGCACATGGCGCTGTGTTACCGGAGGCAGTTCCTCGAGTACGGCATGCGCCTCCGGGAGCGGCCCGAGTTCGTGCTCCAGCCCTCCGATTCCGGCACCATCATGCACGCGGCGCTCAGTGATTTTGCCGCCGAGCTCGGAAAGCGCGGCCTCACCTGGCGCACGTTTACAAAGGAAGAGGGGGACGCGCTGGCGGCAGAGTCGGTGCGGCGCTTCACGGAGACATACGGGAACCGCGTCTGCTACGCGACCGCAGCAGGAGAATTCGCAGTCGGCCGGATGCAGCGGATCCTGGCGCGGACGGTGGAGACGCTGCAGGCGCAGATCGAGGCCGGCGACTTCGATCCGGCGGGATACGAGCTGTCCTTCGGCGGTTCCGGGCCGGATTCTCCGGCGGGGCTTGTGCTGGACCTCGCTCCGGATGCAGCGCCGGACCCGGTGACGGGAGCTATGCTGGGACTTTCGTCTGACCGTGATCCTGCTCCGATACCGCGCCGCGCCGTATCGGAGCAGGCTGCGCGGGAGCTGATGGCAGGCGGCGCTCACCCGCGGATGTATCTGAACGGGCGCATCGACCGGCTGGATCTCGCCGGATGCGGAACCTCTCTGTATGTCAAAATTCTCGATTACAAGAGCGGCGCGCTCGACCTGAGTCTGCGGAAGATGGCGGACGGGCGGCAGCTGCAGCTCATGGTGTACATGGAGGAAGTATTGTCCTGGCTTCGTCAGAAATATCCTGACCGCGCCGTGGTGCCGGCGGCGTTGCTCTATTATCATCTGAGCGATCCCTTTGTGGCGGAGCCGGCGGACGGTGATCCCGATGCTCTTGTCAGGAGCCGCCTCGGCGCCATGAAGCCGATGGGCATTCTGTCGGCGGATCCGGCGGTGCTGCAGATGCTCGACCACGGGCTTTCTTCCGGCGCAAATTCCGCGTATCTCCCTGTCCGGATGAAGAAGGACGGGACGCCGTATGCCTCGCCGCGCCTCTTCACCGAGGCCGGTTACCGTGCCCTGTGGGAGACGTGCCGGGCGGTCTGCGTGCGGCTGGGAAGTCAGATTCTCGCGGGAAACATCACGGCGCAGCCGTTCCGCGACGGGGCTGACAGTGCCTGCACGTACTGCCCGTACCGCGAGGTGTGCGGCTATGATCCCCGCATTCCGGGGACGAGTACAAAGTCAGGGAACTGACCCGGCGCCGCGGGGAGCGCGGCAGAGCAGACGGGCCATGCAGGAAACGGGTTTGATGCAGCAGATTTTGCCGCAGCGGGGGAGGAAGATGGCAGTACAGTTTACAGCACAGCAGCAGAAGGTGATCGACGCGCGGGGGCATAACATTCTGGTCTCCGCAGCGGCCGGCAGCGGTAAGACGGCGGTGCTCGTCGAGCGCATCATCCGGCTGATCACGGACGAGCAGAATCCGGTGGATATCGACAGGCTGCTCGTTGTGACATTCACGCGCGCGGCGGCAGCCCAGATGCGGGAGCGCATTGCGAAGGCCATCAGCGACAGGCTGGAGAAGGATCCGGAAAACCGGCATCTGCAGCGGCAGGAGACGCTGCTCCACACGGCGCAGATCACGACGATCGACAGCTTCTGCGCCTTTCTGCTGCACAACAATTTTGCCGATATCGATCTCGACCCGGGGTTCCGGCAGATGGATGAGATGGAGGCAAAGCTCATGCTGTCCGATACCCTCACGGAAGTGCTGGAGCAGCAGTACGCGGAGAAGGATCCGGAATTTGCCTGGTGCGCGGATTATTTCTGTCCCGGCGTCGGGGACGCGGAGCTGCGCGACCGGATCCTGGGGCTGTACCGGCGCGCGATGTCGCATCCCTGGCCGGAGGCGTATCTGGCGGAGCGGGCCGAGGACTATGCCGTGGGGGATACGGACGATCTCTTCGGGCAGCCCTGGTTTCTTGCGTGCATGGAGGAGCTGCGGGGAGAGGTGATCGATGCCGCGCAGGAGTATGCGGGACTGATTGCGCTGTGTCAGAGTGCCGGAGGACCATACCCTTACGAGGAGATGCTGACGGAGGAGCGGATGCGGCTGCTTGCACTCGCAGGAGGAGCCGGATGCGGCGAGGGCGGCGTGGCAGAATATGCTGGCGGCGCGGTGGAACATGCCGGCGGGGCAGAGGAACATGTCGGCGGCGCGGTGGGATATGCCGGCGGGGCAGCAGACGGCGCGCGGGTGGATGACCGGACCCGGCCGGAGCCGGTACGCACAGGGGAAATCGGCGGTTTTGATTCCGGCAAGGCGCGGGCAAAATCATTGTGGCAAAGTCTCTCCGGCCTCTCCAGTCTCGAGTTCGGCAGGCTGCCCTCCATCCGGAAAACCAATACGGATGTGGATCCGGAGAGCAAGGATGCGGTGTCGGGCGCCAGAACCCGCATCCGGAAAAAGCTGAAGGAGGAGGCGGCGCGGTTCTTCGCGGATTCGCCGGACGAGACGGTCCGGAAGATGCACGCGGCGGAGCGGCCGCTCCGGGAACTGGTGCATCTAACAGAAAAGCTGATGGAAGCCTACGCCGCAGCAAAAGAGGAGAAGAACGTCATCGACTTCGACGATCTCGAGCATTTCGCGCTTCGGATCCTCTGCAGACGGGGAGAGGATGGCAAAATATACGCGAGACCGGCTGCGGAGACATACCGCGCGCATTTTGCCGAAATCCTGTGCGATGAATATCAGGATTCCAACGATGTGCAGGAGCTGCTGCTCAGTATGATCTCGCGCGAGAGCGAGGGGCAGCGGAACCGGTTCATGGTCGGGGACGTCAAGCAGAGTATCTACAAGTTCCGGCTCGCGAGGCCTGAGATCTTCATGGAAAAATACCGCACCTTCCGCCCGGATGATCCGGAGAACGAGCGGATTGATCTCGACCGGAATTTCCGGTCCCGCGCCGAGGTGCTGGATCCGGTCAACGCGATTTTCCGTCATATTTGCAGAACGGAGGTCGGCGGCGTGGAGTATGACGAGGCTGCCGCACTGAAGGCCGGGAACACTTCGTTTCCGTCGTGCCCGGAGGCGAGAGCGGAGCTGCTGGTGATAAGCCGCACGGAGCGGGACGCGGAGGATGGCGCGGAGGAGGAAGAGGAGGAGAGCGACAGCAGCCGGCGCATCGAGGCAAAGGCGATCGCCCTCCGGATCCGGGAACTCGTGGGGCATTATCCGGTCACGGATGAGGAGACGCACGCGCTCCGGCCCGCGCGGTACGGCGATATCGTGGTCCTGCTCCGGGCGACCGCGGGCTGGGATGAGGATTTCCGGAGCGTGTTTGAGGAAAACGGCGTGCCCTGTTATGTGGCGGCGAGGGCCGGATATTTTCAGACGGAGGAGATCCGCGAGGTCATCCAGTATCTGCGCGTGCTGGACAATCCGCGTCAGGACATTCCGCTGTACGGCGCGATGCGCGGCTATTTCGGCGGCTTCGACGAGGAGGAGCTCGCCCTCATCCGGGCTGAGAACAAGGAGCGCGGCACAGAGTTTTATACGGCGGTCTGCCGGTATGCGGGGGTGCCGGTGCTGATGCCTGACGGCGGGGAGACAGAACAGGAGCCCTGGAATCCGGACGACAGGGTAGGTGGCGCGGATGAGGACGGGCGTGATCCGGCGCTTATAGAGAAATGCCGCCGCTTTCTGGAGCAGGTGGACAGGGACCGCGCCCTCCGCACGGTGCTTCCGATTCACGAGCTTCTCACCAGACTTGTGATTGACACAGGGTATGAGGACTACATCACGGCACTTCCCTCCGGCGCACAGCGCGCCGCAAATCTGCGCATGCTGCTCGGAATCGCGCAGAATTTTGAAAAGACGGCGTACACCGGCCTGTTTCAGTTCCTCCGCTATATGGACCAGATGAAGGCGCAGGAGGTTGACTTCGGAGAGGCGAATACGCTCGATGAGAATGCGGATGTCGTCCGCATTATGACCATTCACAAGAGCAAGGGATTGGAATTCCCGATCTGCTTTGTGGCAGGTCTTGCGAAGCGCATGAACCGGCGCGACATACAGGGGCGGCTCATTGCGGATGACAGCCTTGGGGTCGGGATGGATTTTGCCGATCCGGAGGAGCGGGTGACGAGTACGACACTCCGGAAGGAGGTCATCGCGGACCGGATCCGGCGGGATAGCATGGGCGAGGAGCTCCGTGTGCTCTATGTGGCGATGACGCGCGCCAAGGAGAAGCTGATTCTCACCGGACTTGTGAAGGACTACGATAAGGAGAAGGAAGAGGCGGAGCTTCGGACACCGGCCTTTGCGGACAAAATTCCGGTATCCGGGATCATGGATGCCGCTGACGATCTGACGCTGATCCTGGAGGGAATCGCGGCAGCGGAGAAGAACGGGGAGGACCCGGCGATCAGCGTGACGGTGCGGGACAGCACGGATCTTGCCATTCAGCGGGAAAAGCAGCAGTATGACCTGGGTAAGCGGCGCGAGGCGGTGCAGGATGCGGCACAGAAGGCGCTGCGGGATGGGATCAGTGGTCTTCCGGATCCGGTGCTTGGCCGGGAATTGGAAAGACGCTTCTCCTGGCAGTATGCCCATGGCGCGCTGGAGGGACTCTATACGAAGACGACGGTCACGGAACTCAAGGAGGCGCGGGGAAGAAGCGCCTGGAGTGAGGAGGAAGGAGAGGCGCTGCGGCAGGACGGCAGGAGCCTATATCCGGAAAAGCCGGCAGACCCTTATCTGCCGACCTTTGCGGGCAAAATGCGGAAAGAGAACGGCGAGGAGGGCGAAAAAGCCGCATCGCGGGGAAGAGACGATGCCGGAAAGAATCCGGGAGAAGAGAACGGGCCGGAGGACGGGAAAGCAGCGCGGCGGGGCAGCGGCGATACCAGCGGACAGAATCGCGGACAGAACAAAGAGGAAGGCGTTCCAGCCGCAGTGGACTTTTCCTCCGCAGCCCGCGGCACGATCATCCATCGCTGCATGCAGCTTCTGGATTATTGCCGCTTCCCGCATCCGGCCGCGGTGACGGAGGATGCGTTTCTCGTCTGGAGGACGGAGCTGGTACAGACGGGACAGATCCTTGCGAAGGAGGCAGCGCTGCTTGAACCAGCGCTCATCCTGCCGTTTCTCCGCACGCCGCTCGCAGAGCGGATGGCAGAGGCGGATCGGAAGGGGCACCTGCGCCGTGAGCAGCCATTTGTGATGGGCATCCCGGCGAACCGTCTGAAGGAGAGCTTCCCGGCGGAGGAGACCGTGCTCATCCAGGGCATCATCGACGCGTATTTTGAAGAGGACGGGCAGATCACCGTGGTGGATTACAAGACGGACCGGGTGCGGGAGAGCGGCCCGCTGGTGGATCGGTACAGCATTCAGCTGGACTGCTACGCCGAGGCGCTCAGCCGGATGATCGGCCTCCCGGTGCGGGAAAAGCTGATTTACAGCTTTGCGCTGGGAGAAATCGTACCGCTGCCCTAAACGGACGGGGCGGCGATCAGGTGAGCGCCGGTGAGGAAATGATGGCGGCGCATCAGAAGCCCGGGGCGGGGGCAGGAGAGGCATTGAACCAGATGCAGGAGATTCAACCAAGGGTAGGAGATTCAACCAGGGGCAGGAGATTCAACCAGGACAGGAGACGCATTGAACCAGAGGCAGGAGCAAAGAAAGACATGACGATATTTCAAAATATTCTGTTTGACCTCGACGGAACGCTGACAGACTCCGGACCGGGAAT
>Ga0256404_1007077_pt1 | contig 17998 bp, 14 predicted proteins | sample RumenRJG_01DNA_FD_185990 | JGI IMG/M metagenome (GOLD analysis project Ga0256404, IMG submission 185990) | Bovine rumen microbial communities from Lethbridge, Alberta, Canada - RJG_01 | ecosystem: Host-associated > Mammals > Digestive system > Stomach > Rumen | place: Canada: Alberta | collected...
CAAGGGGACAGTTCTCAAAGCTCCTCCCCTGAGTCAGGGGAGGTGCCCCAAAGGGGCAGAGGGGTATGATTAGGGCAGTAAAAATCCAACTATTATTAACTTTAATCTAAATCGCTATGAAAAACAAAGATTTTTGGAAATCGGTTATTCAACTGGTAATATCGGTTCTTACGGCAGCACTGACTGCCATCAGCACCACTTCGTGCATGGGACATGGTCCTCTCTTTATGTAAAACAAACGCCCTCGCTATCAAGCGGGGGTGTTGTCTGATTGAAAGCACCTGTAAAATGAGTTCAGCTTAATTGTCGCGACACTGTCACGACAATTTGTTCGTCAGGAAATTCCTGCGCAAATTGCATCATTCTCCATATGCTTCGTGGTTCAAATCCTTTCTTGCCATACTCTGCTTGTAATTGTGTCGACACTGCCGACACAATTTGTTTGCCATAATCTGCACGTTCATTTCCAAGCACTTCGTGATTAATGCGTTCGCCTATATGCCAATACATAGTTGTCAATGTAAAGTTGGCTGTTGAAGCTAAGTGAGATTGCGCTTTATTAATTATCTGGCGCAAATCATCCATCATTCTTATACCTTTTATAATCCTTCCTGAACTGAGTAGTAGGTTGTAACTTTTTCATTCTTTAGCATCAAGATCTTTAAAAAGGTCATCAACAGAATCATAAACCTTGTTAGGGTTCTTGCCAGACTTGGCCTCCTTGATAGCAGCTTTAGTCACTTCATTTGGCTCGTCATACACGATGCCAAGTAGCACACTCTCAACATAGTTATTAAGTGTGCGATTTTCTTTTTCAGCCTTAAGCTTTAACTTTTCCAAAAGGTCAACTCTTAGACGAAAAGATGCGGGCTTTCTTACTACTGATGTTGCCATACTTTATAATTTAATTGCAATACACTTGCTTGCAAAAGTAATGTATATATATAAAACTACCAAATGTTTGCTCGTCTTTTTGAAAAAAGACATGTTATCATTGGGGATTACAAGAAATAGTAGTAACTTCGCCGGCAATATGTAATGATGGTGAAAATAGCACTTTAGTAGTATGGTGGAAGTGATGATAACTCTTTTTGCTATTGCCGTGGTGGGCTATGCGGCTGGCAAAATGAACTATATGGGGGGAGAATTCGACCGCAAGTTGTCCAGCTTGGTCATCAACTGGACTTGTCCGGCATTGATCCTCTCGTCGGCCATGACGGGTGAGTTGCCTGACCGACGCTATATCCTTCCGCTCTTGCTCATCAGTGCTTTCACCTACGTGGTGCTGACGGCTGCAGCATGGGGACTGTCGCGGCTGCTGACGAAACGGGTGGAGCATCGGGGCATCGTGTCGTTTGCGCTGGTGTTTGGCAACGTGGGGTTCATGGGCTATCCGGTGGTAGATGCTCTTTTCGGTCATCAGGCTGTATTCTATGCCGCTGTGCTGAATGTGGTCAACACTTTTGCTGTCTTTACCATCGGTACGATGATGATTACGGGTGGCGATGGCCCTAATCAAAAGCGGTTCAATAAGAAGGTGCTTTATAGTACGCCGATGCTCTCGGCTTATCTGTCTATGCTGATTGTGGCGCTTGGCATAGACAATATCCCTGGCTATATCAGTCAGCCGCTTACGATGGTTGGCAATATCACCGTGCCTGCCGCCCTGCTGATTATCGGTTCGTCGATGTCGCAACTGCCGCTTCGCGCCTTTCTAGGAACGCCCCTGATTTATGGCACTACCTTGCTGCGCCTGTGCCTACTGCCTATAGGCGTTCATTTCCTGTGCCTGGCACTGGGCTTCGAGCATTACGTGACGTATATCAATACAGTGGTGATAGCGATGCCTGTGGCTACTTACGGCACCATACTCTGCCTGAAATACAACAAGGATACTACGCTGATAGCGGAGTTGACGTTTATCTCTACGCTGCTGTCTATCCTGACCATTCCGGTGGTGGCAGTGTTGCTGGGAAAATAAAAGGTGACTGCCTTGCGGCAGCCACCCTTCGATATGCTATTCCTAATGTGTATCAAAACAGCTTGTTGGGATAAACGCCGGCATCAACCAATGCCTTTATCTTATCCACCACACTCTGACGGTCTTCCGGATAGGTCACGCCAAACCACTTGCTGGTGGTGTCGAGCACCTCGCAGGTAGCAGTACCGTCATTGATGAGCTTATCTACCATCAGAGGGATAAAGAACTCGCTCTTGAGGTTGGTCATGTTCTTCTCATCGCTTAAGAAGAACTTGAAATAGTCCTCGCTGTACTGGAAATAATCGGGTGTGAAGCCCCAGAAGTTCATGCTGACAGGGGTCGTTTCTGGTGTGCTTACCCACTTGTCATCATCGTCAAGATATTGCACCTCGCCCTCACGGCGCATAATCTTGGTACGTTCCACTACTGAGGTCAGCAGGCGACTGGAATTGGTCTCGCAAATGCCACGACTTACGGTGCCACTCTCACTCAGGGTATTGCCCACACGGAAGCCCACCATAGAATATACATTCTTTGAGCCTGCTGGCAGAGCAGACAACCACTTGCCCATCACCTCGAAACTGTCGCGGCCATAGAAATCGTCACAATTAATAACGGCAAAGGGCTCATTGATTACTGGCGCACCCATCATCACGGCGTGGTTGGTTCCCCAAGGCTTCTGACGGCCTTCAGGACAAGTAAAGCCTTCGGGCAGATCATTGATGCTCTGGAAAACCAGTTCACAAGGGATATGTCCTTCGTACTTGGAGATGATCTTCTCGCGGAAATCAGCCTCGAAATCCTTGCGAATGACAAACACCAACTTGCCAAATCCTGCGTGGATGGCATCATAAATAGAATAGTCCATGATGGTCTCACCATTGGGGCCAAGGCCATCGAGCTGCTTCAAACCGCCATAGCGGCTTCCCATACCTGCAGCTAATAAAAATAATGTAGGTTTCATAAAACTATATGTTTTTAAATTAATAATTTTCAATTTTCAATTGGCTTCGCCCAATTCTGTTGCGACTCGGCATAGACCAAGCAAGCTTGACTCTGCTCTCGCTGCTCCAGAAAGTCTCCATTATCCATTATCCATTTAAAATGGGTAGCCAATGGCAAAATGAAGTGCCATAGCATCATTCCATTTCGGTAAATTAAAATAGCCACTCTTGCCCGTATCATAGGGAGCGTGGAGTCCTAAGCCCCAATCCAGACGAAGCACCAGGAAGTCCATGTCGTAACGCACACCCAAGCCTGTGCCTAAGGCCATTTGCTTGAAAAGATTCTTGAGACGGAACTTCTGATTAGCATCACTCAGGTCGGAGTTGCGTAAATTCCATATATTACCCCAATCGAGGAACACTGCTCCATGCAGGTTGCCAAAGATGCGGAAGCGGAATTCCATATTAGCCTCTAAGCGCATATCACCCATGTGTATGAAGAAGAGGCGGTTGTTTCTGTCGATATCTTCATTGCCAGGTCCTATCTGACGGGCAGGCCAAGCCCTGACACTGTTGGCGCCTCCGATATAGAACAGTTCTGTAAAGGGGGCATAGGTGGAGTTACCGTAAGCCCAGATTACACCGCCTGTGGCGCGCATGGCCAAGGTCATATTATCGTTCAGTACATGATGATAGCGAAACTCAGCATTAAGTTTCAGGAACTGGGCAAAGGGGGAGCCTAACATCTTCTTTTCCTTTTCACCCCAGTCTCTGCCAGCCAACTTATAGATGGCGGCGGTGACATTGCCTGCCGACGAGAAGGTGACTTGCCACCACTTGGTGTTCCTGATGCCTTCCTGCTTGGAGTCGTCGTAGGTAACACTGTATTCCATCTGCGGAATAAACTGGTCGTCCATGCTGGCATATAACCCTGGGTTCTTGTAGAATAGTTCCATAAACTCTGGGGTCTCGTCGTAGGTGCGGTTGTAGGTCAACTTCAACGGGGTGAACGAGTGTTTGTACTTGCTGGTGGGTTGGAACTCGTAGGTAGCGCTGCCACCGAAGGCCTGCATGTGGTAGTATTTTGGATGCACCAGCTGATTGGCATACAACTTGAAGGTGGTGGTGGCAGGAAAGTCATACTCACGTTTGCCTATGCGTGGGAACACCACTCGTGGGAACGTAAGGCTGGTAGAGATGCCATACTCATATCTGTTCAACTTTGACGAGCTGTTCTTTCCTGTCTGCCATTCGTAAGAGCCTGTGAGTGACACATTGAAGGTTTCGCCTGCGCCAAACACATTATTGCGTGTGATGCCCAGCGAGGCACCTGGGCCCATCTGGTTATTGCTCTTCAGTTTCATGTTGAAATCCGCCGTCACGCTATAGGGCTTGTCCATCATCATGTTCATCACCACATCCAAGGTGTCGCCCACCAACGTACTATCACGTGGCACATACTGCATTTCCTGATAACGGAAGATGCCCAGGTTGGCCAGACGTTCCTGGATGCGTGTCTGCCGTTGCAGGCTATAGCGGTTGCGAGGTGCTGTCCGAGTCACACCAGTCGAGTCGTCCATCCGCCTCTTCATCCGGTAGTTGTTGTAGTCGAGCCATCGATACAGCATGTTAGGTCGCACAGGCACTTTATTGTAAAAGTTAATCTTCACGCCTTTGTAAGAGGTAGAATCGTTGGGTTCCTCGCCTTTCGCCCCAAAGAAATTGACGGTAGTAGAGGCTACCACAAAGGGCTTCTGTGCGGCTTCGTGCAAGCCTTCTATCGGCACCATCCTTAAACTCACATGTCCGCCTCCTGGCACCAGTGTGGTGTCTGCCTGATAAGTAATATAGTCAGGCCGGAAATAAAAGTCGCCCACGTTACGCAAAAGGTTACTCAGGCGCAGACGCTCGGCATTAAGGTCGTTGATATTGAACTGAGTACCTGGAGTGATAGACGAACGTATGCGAGCCCGCTCGAAGATACTTGTGGTTCGCGGAGAGAATCCTTTGTAGTAAACCGTATCAATGAAATAGGGTTGGTTCATGTTGACTTTATACTGTATCTTAGCCTGAAGTGAGTCATGCTCTTGAGGAATCACTTCGTAGGAAACATTGCCGCGGAAATAGCCGTAATCACGCAAGATGTTCTTTGCCGCCTGCGAACGAATGCCTGGGTTGACACCAGAAACAAGAACGGGGTCGGCAGCAAAATGGTTAAATATCCATTTGCCCAATCCTTTCTCGCTCTTGACAAAAGCATTGTAGATCCACAGGCCTATAGGCAATGGGATGCGTGTGGTAGAGCTACCCAAGAGGGAGTTGTTGGGGGCTGTGGCAAGGGCAGCAGTCACCTCTTCCAAAGCCACGACACCCACAGCACTCAGGCTGTCATTGCCCTGAATCTGCATGGGTTTCTGGCCGATATACAGCACTTCTCCCTCAGGCAGGTTCTTGGTGACAGAGCAACCTTGCACCACAAGTGTCAACATCAATATGTATATGAATCGCTTTATCATTAATTCTCAATTTTTCTTTCTTCCCCACATCCACAAATCGCTCAGGCTATCCAGTTTCTTACGGAAGAGGAAGCCGACACCCGTTTCCGAAATCTCTCCCTCCAGGATATTCTCAAAACTCTTTTTATGGAATGCACGGACATAACGCGTTCCTCCACTATCCAAACGGTATTCGAACGACACATTGTCAATAAAGCTGTTCATACTGTTGGTAGCATTGGAGCCTGTTGATATCTTGCCACCTATGACAATCTGCACCCTGTCATTGAATAAACGTTGTGAATAGCGGAACGTATAGTCAGTTTGGACAGCACCCGTTTGCATGGAGCGGTCTTCAATACCTACACTGAATGATGAGTTGGAGGCAGAGCCTGCCAACGAGTTGATCTGACTTTGGAGAATGCTGTTGAGAGCAGCTCCCATCGTCAATCCATTGCTGGCCCCACTATTTCCCATATACATGCCTGTAGCCAACATGGTGATGGCCGCCTTGCTGCGTTCATCAGAGCTCATGGATTGCAGTTCATTTTGGATATTGCCGTCATTGGGGGCTTCCAAATCAAAGCTCAAGTCGAAAGCCTCCAGCGTGTTCTTGATGGAAACCGACACATCGAAGTCAGTACGGCGACTGCTGTTCTCGCCATCGCTGACTGCAGCACGAACGCGCTCTGTCGCCGTCAGGTTCAGACGAGGATTCATGATGTCTCCTCGCCAATCAACATAACTGCCTTGTGTAAACGTAAACTCCTTCAGTGGGATGACAGGGAGAGAATACTTCATGGTGCCACCTGTAAGGGTATATCTGCCCGTAAGGCTCATATCACCCTGTGGGGTATAAAGCATGTTGAGGTCGCCACCTCCTTGCAGTTCTACATACTTGTTGCCATCTGTGGTAAGGTTGGCACGAAGGCGAACAGCATCATCAATGTGTACCGTCATATTCATATCCAAGCCACCTAACGACATGCTGCTCTGATTGTTCTTGCTTAGGTTCAAGGTGTCGTTGAACGAAACGAAAGTAACCAAACCATCCAATCGGTCTTCCACTGTAAGTGGCGAGTTGGCCAACACATAGGTAGCATTGGTATCACCCAGCACATTCATTTGTCCACGCATCACCAAGCCCGTAAGCGGACCGCGAATCGTGGCGTTCATATCTACGAATATCTTGCCAAACAACAGACTCTCACGGGTTCTGGGCGCATTCAACAAAGTATAGTTGTTGGCTCTCAACGACAAAACGGCCGATGGATTGGAGATATCTCTGAAATCAACCACGCCTTTTACCACAAATGGATTGTCGCTGGTGGTATAGATGGAGAAATCATTCAGCACCATCTGGTTGGCTGTAATCGTGATGGGGCGGTCGTCTAAACGATAATTTGCCCCTGCTTGCTTTAACACAATCGACACACCATCCATCCTTACCTCGCCATTCACCCTGGGCTTGTCGGTAACGCCTCTCAACTCAAGGTTTCCTTGCAGCTTACCCAGGAAATTGACATAACCTTCAGGCATGAACACATCGGCCACCCGTAATGGAAAATCATCCACATCGGCATCAATGTTCAAGGTATCTCCCTTCAAGGAACCACTTGCCATTACCACCTGTTCATTATCCAACATCAGATAGGAGTCGAGATAGTGCTTGTTGTTGCCTTCCGGCAGCCAAGTAAGACCAACATTGACGTCGCCTACAGGTTTGTGCTCGTAGGTAAAAGAGTTGATCATCGACTCGGCACTGACCTGCATAGAGGTAGCTGACTGCAGATAGGTGGCATCGACTGTTAGTAAACCGTCCAACTCGGGCACATAGGGTAAGATGGAAGATAACTCGTTAAGTTTGAACCTTGAAAGTTCCATCGTCATATTCTGCAGAGACACAGTATCGTTACTGTCACTTCGCAAGAGGAAACGCAAACCTTCATCACCTTGCATATCCACGCTGGCATATAGGCGCTTGTCCTGATGGAGGTAAAGCCAGTTGTTATCTTCGTTGAAACGGAACTTGCGATAGGCTACAATGGGCTCCTCAGGTGTGAGAGTGACCAGCAAGCCGTTGCCCATGCCTGCTCTGTTGTCATTTACGACGGGTTGGGCATTGAAACCTAACTGCAAGCCTGTCTTTCCTTTGCCATCAATATAGTTGATGTTCATATCCACATCCTTGCTGCGTATATCGCCGTCCAGGTAAGCATGGAACACATATTGGGGATTGCGAGGACCATTGATGACACCTCCTTGCAAAGCCAAGTGTGAGGTATCCTGTCGAAGAGTGAGATAAATGGTGTCAAGCTGTAAAGAATCAATCTTCAGTCCATGTACCGAAGCCCTTCCGTTGATACCCATCTCGGGAGTGAAGCCATAGTTCACCAACATATCGTCAAAAGCTATTCCCTCTGTCTTGAGGAAGTTAGCCAACGGATTGTCCTTGCCGGCACGAATGCGCAAACCTCCTGAAGGCAAAGCAGCGCGAAGATCAGCATGATTGAGTTGTCGTGAGTCAATCTGCTTACGAAGCAACTCATCAAAACGCTGTCCGTCAGCCAAAAGCTTGTCTATGGTGGTAAGCGACTTCAAACGGAGGTCAAGGTCGCCACCTTGAATGTCAAACTGCGCAGAATCTCTGCGAGCCACACCTTTAATATGCAGGGCAAACGGTTTTTGCAACGGTTTGGATGCCAAACCCAACTTATACAGATTGACATCCTCTATCTGCATATCTACATTTCCATTGAAGTGAGGCACATCCATACGAATACGACCATTACCGGAGAGGCGGATAATCTCGTTGTCGGCTTGCAGGTTCATGGCTAACCTACTGTTTTGCAATGAACCATCGGCTTTGATGTTGCGTATGTTCATCTCTTTGTACTGCATCTGGTCAACCACCGCCTCAAACTGACCTGTTGATTTTGGGGATGCAAAATCCAGTCCCTTGCCCTTAGCCAAAGCATGACCTGAGAACAAATAGATAGAATCTTGAGGCAGGAAGTGGTCTATTCGCAGGGAGTCGATGCGGACATCGGCTTCATAGGCTTCTCTAAGCAAATGATAGGAACCTGCAATAGAGACCTTCCCCATTCCTTCCATCAGCGTGAGCCGAGTAGCCAGATTTGAACCATCCAAATGCATATTGCCAGCCATTAGGATGCTGTCAGGAATGGTAATGGAGAGGTCATTAGCCTGAATACCCGCCAAGCCCAAGAGGAAGTTAAGGTCACCTGTATGGGCATCAAGTTTCAGTTGTCCGTTGCGTGCCAAAGAATCTGTAATATGATTCAGTTGTCCACTGCTGGCAAGCGTAAGGGCACCAGGAAGGTTGGCATTAAGTTGGGAAATTACCAAATGTTGAAGATTCCCACTCAGCGCAGCTCGCAAGATAAAAGGATGATTCGGATAGCGCTGACGGAAAATATCATCAAGCAGTTCTTTGCCTGCAAGCATCATCAAATCTTCTTTCCCAATACGGGCATTAACGCGAGCAGTAAGCTGGTCAGTTTCTGACCATTGGGCGCCGCTTGTACTTACAGAATCACGGCTTTGTCCTATAACCATTGGAAGACTTGCTGTAATAGATGCCTCGCTGTTGGGAGTAAGCAGTCGAAAATCATCCAGTTTAACACCCTGGCTATCAGCCAAGAATCGACCAGTCAAGGAAGAGACTTCGAAACTACTTCGCTCAAAAAAGTTCAGTTCATTGATTACTGCTTTAATATCAGGAGCTTGATAAAGAATAGAATCCACATCCAGATGAAGAGTGTAGAGTGCCAGATGTGAAGGATCAAAACCTTCAGTTTTGTTGGTACGTTTATCTTCGCCCATATCTAAAGACAGGCGTTTTCCATCCAGTACAAAGTTCTGGATCTCATAGCGTTCGTTGGCCAAATCAACCAAACCGTCTTTCAATGCTGCTTCATTAATGAAAGTACTCAACGCCAAAGTATCTAAAGGCATCTCAAAGTCAACCCCTACTTGTGATAACTTGATCTCATCCACGCGAATCTTCCAATTCACTGGCTCAGAAGGGGTATCTTCTGCAGTGGTGTCAGCCACAGCAACATATACTTGGGCATCAGCCAGTAAAACATCATTGAGCAGTACTTCCTGAGTATTCAGATCTATATCATGACTTTGCAATGACAGGTTACCCACATTGCCTTTTACTATCACACCTTCTATCATGCTGGCTGTGTTTAGCTTAGCATCCGACAGCTCAGCTTTCATCACATCCACCTTACCCTGCAACAAAGGCCAAGCCTTTACTCGCACATTGAGGCTCCCCACATCCAACAAAGTATCGCCTTGCTGAACAGCTTGCACTTCGTGTACCAACAAATTGAGGGGGAAACGCAGATCAACACGCCTTATACTGATATCCATGCCCAATGACTCAGAGGCTATAGAAGCTGCTTTTTGGCAAACGAAGTTCTGCACTGGAGGTACATACAACAGTACCATCAGTGTCAGAAAAGAAACTATCGGAGCTAAAAAAAGCCACAACAGTACTTTCTTCCATTTGACCCCTAATTTGCGGATATCAATCATGCCTGCTTCGTTCTACGAAGCAAAAATAGATAAAACTTTCGATTTATATGACAAATGAAGGGGAAATAATGACACAATTCACCAAGAATCAACTCGAAAAAAGAATATCGTTCTAACTGAGCAGCAATAAACTAAGGAGTTTTATACAATATAAGCCGTTTAACGGTAGCAAACGGATGTGTTAGTAGAAGTAAAAGAGTAGCCTGACAGTAGTAAGCTATGTAGCCTCTTATTTATGCTTGATTGGGGTCGAGGCGTTTTAATGTTACTCAAGTATAAAAACAAGTTTAGTTTGATTTCCGATAATACAAAACAGAAGCATTAGTGGGATTGAACAAATCGTTGGCAACACGTTGGATGCAGGCATTGTCAACTGCACGATAATAATTTGATTCTTCGCTGATTAGTTCTGCCTTTTCATTAAGTTCAAACCAAGCAAGTCGATAGGCAACACGCTGATAATTAATATTGTCAAAGGTACGCACCGACTCGACTTTATTTTTTACCTTCTCAAGTTCGTAGTCACTGATTATCTCATTCTTTATAGCATCTAATTCTTCCCATACAGCTTGCTCTGCTTGCTCTAAAGAAACACCTGGACGTAGTTTGCCTTTAATATCAAGAAGACCGGCATCAATGGTACCACTGATGGGTGAATCAATGAAAGTGAACAGCTTACGCTCATGGATGAGCCTTTGTTTCAAACGACTGGAATCGCCATTACAGAGGATATCAGAAATAATATCACAGGCATAATAATCCCTATCCAAATAAGGAGGTGTATGAAAAGACATGTACAAGGCATCTTGTGGAACAGAACGCTCAACACTCATCCTACGCAGTTCTGTCTGCAGAGGCTCTTGAGGCAAAGACCTTGCGAACTCCTCTCCTTTTGGAATATCGTCGAACCATTTCTTCACCAAATGAAGCGTCTGATTCCAAGATATATTGCCCACTACGGACAAGACAGCACGATTAGGTACATAGAAACGATGATAGAATTCCGCCACCTCTTCAAGCGTTGCGTTGGCTATATGACTGAGTTCCTTTCCTATGACAGGCCACTTATAAGGATGTACCTTGTAGCAGAGCGGAAACAACAGATGGTTAACATCACCATAAGGAAGGTTCATGCAGCGTTGTTTGAACTCTTCCATCACCACTTTTCGTTGCACTTCGAGGCTCTTAGCTGACAAGTCCAACGACATCATGCGGTCGCTTTCCAACCACAAAGCAGTCTCAATCTGATGAGCAGGTAGGGTAGAATAGTAATTCGTTACATCTGCATTGGTCCAAGCATTGCATTCACCTCCTGCTTTCTGCAAAGGAGTATCAAAATCACGCACATTCTTAGAACCTCCAAACATCAGATGTTCAAAGAGATGAGCAAAACCAGTATGGTCGGGATGCTCATCTCTTGATCCCACATCGTATAGTACATCTACAGCAACCATCTGGGTACTGGAATCCTGCATATGCACGACTCTCAGTCCGTTGTCCAATGTCTGCTTATTAATTTTCAAGGATAGTCATTTTTTTAATAACCACATCATCTACAGGACGATCACTGGCATTAGTAGCCACTTGTTGGATGGCATCCACTACATCCATACCATCAATAACCTCACCAAATACAGTATATTCACCATCAAGATGAGGGGTTCCACCTATAGTCTTATACGCTTCTGCCTGCTCTGGGGTGAACTTAAACTCAGGCTCGTCTTTAATCTGCTCACGTGCTTGGGCAAGCAGTTTCTCTTGCATAGCCATCAAGGCTTTCTCATCGCCTTTTTTCTGCATGTTCATAATCTCATCCTTGTTCTTCATAACCAATTGAGAGAAAGCAGCATTCAACACGTTATAATTCTTGCGTTTCTCCATGTTGACAAGGGTGGAATCATTATAAACCTGGCCAGTCACTATGTAGAACTGACAACCCGAGGACTCCTTTTTGGGATTCACTTGATCGCCCTGACGAGCAGCTGCCAAAGCACCACGTTTGTGGAATCGCTCAGGATAGACAAACTCTGCAGGAATGGTATAACCAACATCACCATCGCCCAACTGCTGGTCTTTAGCAGCTGTCTTGGAATTAGGGTCACCTGCCTGAATCATAAAATTATTGATAACACGGTGGAACAGAGTGCCTTCATACGTGCCATCTTTTACCAGTTTTAAGAAATTGGCCTTATGCTTGGGAGTATCATTATATAGTTCTACAACGATATCACCCTTATTGGTTTCAATCTTTACTTTTGTCATATTGTCATCATTGTTAGAGGCTGATTTGCAACTAATGAATGCGCATGCCAGCACCGATAAAACAAATAAAGTAAACTTATTTCGCATGGTTTAAAACTTATTATACAATAAAAGAAGTCCACAAATTGGTCTGAGGGACAAGAGCTTCAACCTCTATCGTAATTTTCTTTACGGGATGGAGGAAACTCACCTTGCGAGCATGCAAACAGATACTTCCATCTGGGTTGGAACGCTCAGCCCCATATTTCAAGTCTCCCTTAATAGGGCATCCTATCTTAGCCAATTGACAACGTATCTGATGATGCCTTCCTGTCTTCAAGTCAACTTCCAAAAGGCAGTAATTGTCAGACCTGCCTATTAACTTGTAATGCAAAATGGCTTTTTTACTGCCAGGCACTTCCTTGTCGTAAGCAAAACTCTTATTAAGCTTTTCATTACGGACCAGATAGTGCACCAACTCATCTTCATTCTTTGGAGGCATATTCTTCACAATGGCCCAATAGGTTTTCTTTACCTCACCGTCGCGGAACATCTCACTAAGTCGGCTTAAGGCCTTACTGGTTCTTGCCATCACGACAATGCCACTTACTGGGCGATCAAGTCGGTGTGGCACACCAATAAACACATTGCCAGGCTTGTTGTATTTCTCTTTTACATATGCCTTAACAGATTCAGACAGGGGGGTATCCCCTGTCTTATCTCCTTGAACTATTTCACCAGCATCCTTGCTGACAATTATAATATGGTTGTCCTCGTAAATAACTACCATTACATATTCATACCGCCATCTACCTGAATTACCTGACCAGTAACATAAGACGAAAGATCAGATGCCAAGAAGGTGGCTACATTTGCTATATCTTCAACTTGACCAGCACGACGCAAAGGAATGTTCTGTATCCAAGCCTTGCGTACATCATCAGGCAAAGCCTGGGTCATAGCAGTATCAATAAAACCAGGAGCAATAGCATTGGCACGAATGCCACGACTACCGACCTCCTGACCAATACTCTTTGCCAATGCAATCAACCCAGCTTTTGAAGCTGCATAGTTGCACTGACCAGCGTTACCATGGACTCCCACCACTGAAGCCATGTTGATAATGCTACCAGCTTTTTGCTTCAACATGATGGGGGTAACAGCGTGAATAAAATTGAAAGCAGATTTCAAGTTAACAGCAATAACCGCATCCCATTGAGCCTCTGTCATTCGGAGCATCAAGGCATCTTTTGTGATACCGGCATTATTTACCAGAATGTCAATCCTGCCGAAATCAGCTACAACCTGCTTAACAAGCTCTTCTGTTGAAGCAAATTCTGCTGCATTGCTCGCATAACCTTTAGCCTTCACACCGAAAGCAGCTATTTCTTTTTCTGTTTCCAGTCCATTTTCATCAATTACCAAATCTGTAAAAGCAACATTGGCTCCTTCGCTTGCAAATTTCAAAGCGATACCCTTGCCAATTCCACGAGCCGCACCTGTAATCAGAGCGGTTTTACCTTCTAAAAGTCCCATAATTCTTTATTTTAATAATTTATTGATTTCTTACTCTCAGAGCTCCTGCAAGAATATTCTCTACTATTCTCTTTGCCATATCATCGGAAATGCCTGGGCCTAAAGTATCTTTGATATAAGGTACCTCTAAGCCTTTTAGGCAATAGTGAATAATCTGTACAGTAAGTCCAATATTCTCAATATGGAAAACATCTTTTTTCACACCTTCATTGAGTACTCTTCTCAAGAGACCCATTTCTTTGCGATCAAAACGCTTTCTCACTTTCTCTACCAACATGATATCTTGGAAAAAATCTGCTTTTAGTGAACCATTCCTGTGTACCACCTCTTTAATGGCCACCAAACGAGTGAAGATCATCTCCAATAATTTCCTGTCAGGAGACAAATCTGCTTGAGCCACTGCCTCCATACATGCCATAAGTCTTTCTAACTCAGTCTCAATGACAGCCATATAGATTTCGTCTTTACCTGTAAAATAGGTATATACCGTTCTACGTCCAATGTCACACGCAGAGGCAATATCATTGACATTGACATTTTCATAGCCCTGTTTCGCAAAAAGCTCACGAGCTTTATTGACGATTCTTTTTTTTGTTTCAGTCATAGCTCAATCTACTACATACATTCACATTGTGCAAAAATAAGATAAAATAATCAACAATACAAGAAATAGAAAAATTATCTCATAATAATTTGTCATTTCAAATAAAAACCGTACCTTTGCAAACGTAAACAAAGAATATCGCGGAGTGGAGCAGTTGGTAGCTCGTTGGGCTCATAACCCAAAGGTCGTTAGTTCGAGTCTAGCCTCCGCAACAATAGGTAGGGTAAATAGCTGATAATAAGCATTTACCCTTTTTTATTATTTACCATGAAGACAAAATCGGGACATTATATACTACTTACAGGAATTATCCTGTTTACAATGGCGTTGTTGGTATATTTACAACAAACTCAACTATTCATCTTTCATTACCGAGAGCAGCATCAATTGTTTCTGTTAGACTACGATGAACTAAAAACTATGCTGACTGCTATTGGCGGTATAGCGAAAGTTTGCTCTATGTTCTTGATTCAATTTTTCTCTGACGGATATTGGGGAGCTTTTATTACTGCTTCTTGTTGTAGTGCTATTGCTTTATTTTTTTGGCTGGGTGAAAAGCGTCTTTTCGATGCCCCTCTTTTTTGTTTACCCCTTTGTTTTATTCCTCCTCTACTTTTAGTAAGTGCATTGGCTGACACTTATTATAGTATGGCCTCACTAACAGCAATGTTGCTTATCAGCATTAATTTCTTCGTGGTTTCTCTTTTCAGTAAACGAGTGACAAGGATTGTATTTTATGTTATTTCAGCAGGTGTTACGTTTTATATTGCCTATCAGCCAGAAGGGCTTTATGAGCCATTGCTCAAAACGCCGGAATATTGTAAATGGCCTTGGTTGTCATTGTTTGTTTTAGGGGTACCTTGGCTAACGCGTTTCTTTCCAAAGATGGGTAATGTTATAAAAACATTATTAAGTGTTACCTTAACTATCATCATAGGTTTTTCATTCCATCTATTGACAAGCAAACGTATAGATCCTGATAACTACAAGTTCATGGAGCTGAACAGTTATGTCATTAATGACGAATGGGATAAAGTAATAGATACTTGCAATCACACCCAGTTGAACAACACGTTGTTCATGAACTATCTTAATCTGGCACTTTCTCATCAAGGCAAGTTGCTGCAGCAGTTATTCCATTATCCACAAAGGGATGCCAGTTCTTTGTTGTGCGATTATCAGAAGATTCCCGATATCATTCAGTTGCAGAGCTTCATATATTATCAGATGGGGAATGTCGCTGCCGCACAGAATAACGCATTCAGTGCTAGTGTATGCAACAGACAGGGAAGTCCTTCTGCTTTGCAAATGTTAGTAAAGACAAATCTTGCTTATGGGGCTTATGAGGTTGCAGAAAAGTATATTGCTCAATTAGAAAGAACTTGGAAATATAAAGAGTGGGCAAGTTATTATCGTTCTTTACTTCGTAACAAACAAGCAATTAATGAAGATAAGGAAATTGTCAACTTAAGAAAAAGCTTAACTAAGAAAGACCATTTTGCGGTGGCTTTAGGAGTGACGACCGATTTAGACTATATTATAGAGACAAACCCTGATAATCGGGCGGCTTTTGAATATCTAGTGAGTATGTTGTTGTTGTCAAAGGACAATGTTAGCATCCGCTATTTCGTGGATAAATATACGGGTACACCTACATTGGATCAGGTACCAGAACTATTGCAAGAGGCAATTTATTCTATAGCTGAGCAGGAGCCAGATTACTTGAAGGCACATGGTGTTAGTGAAGAAGTATTCAAAAAGTATGATGATTTTTATAATAAATTCATGCAAAGTCGAAATGCTAGAAGAAATCCCTCAGCTGATCTTCGGAGGGAATATGGACATTCATTCTGGTATTATCTGATGTTTAATAAGTAATGGTTATGAAAAGGTTATTATTCATATGTACTCTGATGTCATTGTTTTTCTGCTCATCTTGTATAGAGAGGACGATTGTAGTGGAACAACAATTGAATGAGGAAGCAAGTATCTATCCTGACTATAAAGAAGTGACGATTCCCGCCAATATTGCTCCGCTGAACATAAGCCTTATAAATTTAAATGACGCACAGTTGATTTTGGAAGGTGAAAGTGGAGAAAGTTTTCAAATAGCATCTGAAAAAGGGTTCTTTGATATCCCACAAGCAAAATGGAGCAAGTTGCTGAATAAAAACAAAGGGAAGAAGATAAAGCTGACCGTATGCAAACAGGTAGAGGGCAAATGGAGTGCTCTTACACCTTTTTATATTTTCGTTGCTCAAGAGCCTATTGACAAGTATATAGCTTACAGACTTATTCCACCAGATTATGAACTATGGAATAAAATGGGAATATATCAAAGGAATTTGGAAACTTTTGAAGAAAGTACTATATATGAGAATACCATAGGCGACTATAATTGTGCCAATTGTCATTCGTTTCAGAATGGAGATCCTACTCATTTTTTGTTTCACACCAGAGAAACGCACCCTGGGACATTGGTGTTTAACAATGGGCATATTGAAAAGTTGAATACAAAAACCAGTGAAACCATTTCTTTTTTAGTTTATCCTTATTGGCATCCTAATGGCAGGTTTGTTGTTTTCTCTGTAAATTCCACCAGACAAGCCTTCCATGCTAACAATCTGAACAGAGTGGAAGTCTATGATTCGGCTTCAGATGTTGTAGTATATGATACTGAAAAACATCAGGTAATGTCTTGTGATTTATTAAAAGCAGACAGTGTTTTTGAAACATTCCCCTCTTTCTCAGCAGACGGGAAAACTATATACTTTTGTTCTGCGAAAGCAGTAAATCCCATGCCATATAAATACAGGGATGTTCATTATGACCTTTGCAAGATCGATTTCAATGCAGAAACAGGTGAGTTTGGAACTCAGGTTGATACCTTATACCGTGCTGCTGATCTAGGCAAAAGTGTTTCATTGCCAAGAGAATCGCCTGATGGTAAGTATATAACTTTCGTTTTGCATGAATATGGTAATTTCTCCATCTGGCACAAGGACGCAGATTTATATACTATCAATTTAAATACTAAAGAAGCCTATCCTTTTAAAGAAGCAAACAGTGATAACGTGGAAAGTTATCACTCATGGAGCCGTAATAGTAAATGGATGGTATTCAGCAGTAGACGAGATGATGGGCTTTACACAAGACCATATATTTGTTACATTGATGATGAGGGGAATGCACACAAAGCATTTATGCTACCACAACATAATCCCAAGAAATATTATCAAGACTTGATGTTATCTTACAATATTCCAGAATTTATCACCAACAAAGTAGTAGTTAACAAAAACAGCATAGAAAAAATGCTCAAAAACGAGCCAGGAATAAACATCTCTTACAAGAATAGCAACCAATAACGTTTCAACATATCAGTAATATGAAATAGTAGTGTTGAAAGAATAATAAATAATGTATAAAGCATAGAAGGATAAGAATCACCCCAAAAACAGCCTTATAGAAAATAAAAAAAAGGACAGCCCATGTGTTGTTTAACACAAAGGCTGTCCCATCAAAGACGGCGGCTACCTACTCTCCCACCTTGTGGGCAGTACCATCGGCGTGGTCGGGCTTAACTTCTCTGTTCGGGATGGGAAGAGGTGGAACCCCGGCGCTATAG
>Ga0256404_1007079_pt1 | contig 17994 bp, 12 predicted proteins | sample RumenRJG_01DNA_FD_185990 | JGI IMG/M metagenome (GOLD analysis project Ga0256404, IMG submission 185990) | Bovine rumen microbial communities from Lethbridge, Alberta, Canada - RJG_01 | ecosystem: Host-associated > Mammals > Digestive system > Stomach > Rumen | place: Canada: Alberta | collected...
GCCTGGAAAAAACCTTCATACGCCGGACGGCATGAGCCGCGGCATATAAACCTGTGTTCCGCAGAAAGCGCAGCCGCATCCGCGGATAGTCTCATTTTAGCATGAAAAAACGGGTAAGTGAAAAAACTGGTTGGAAATGCACTTTTTGTACTTCGCGATTTAGTGAAATAAGTGGTTGACTAGATTCACCTGTATGTTATAATACGGGTGAATTTTTTGTGCAATTAGTGGTTGGCGATTTTTATCTTTATGAGAGGCAAGGTTGATTGCTATGGCTGACATTCAAAGCGCGCAGTTCGATTATGTAAACGAGATTTGGAGTGTCGCGGATCTGATTCGCGGTCCGATCAAGACATCGGAATACAACAGGGTCATCCTTCCCTTTACCATGCTTCGCAGACTGGAATGCGCTTTGGAACCGACCAGAGATGCGGTCATCAAGGCTGTAGAAGAGCATGAGGCTGAGTGGGGACGCGAGAGCGATAACTACTGCGCTTTCAGCAAGAAAGCTTTCTACAATACGACCAGCTTCCGCCTCAACTCCCTGGGAGCGTCGGACACTTATGAGGCCCTGATGGGTTATATTGACGGGTTTTCTGAAAACGCGCGCACCATCATGAAGCGGTTCAAGATGGAAGAAACGTGCAAGACGCTGCAAGAGAACAATGTGCTTTACATGGTTTGCGGCAAATTCGCGTCATTCGACCTGTCTCCCGAAACCGTTTCCGACCGCGATATGTCCAATATCTACGAACACCTGATCCAGCGTTTTGGCGAATCTATCGCAGAGAATGCCGAAGACTTTATGACACCCAAGGATGTCGTTCGTCTTACGGTTGGAATGATCTTCGCCAATGATGATGAACTGATGAACAGCGACACTGGCATCGTTCGAACCCTCTACGACCCCACGATGGGCACGGGCGGCTTTATTTCGGATGCCCTCGATCAGCTCGAAGAGTGGCATAAAGACAAGAAAATGACAGCCCCTGCCGTTATCGTCCCCTACGGACAGGAATTTGAGCCGGAATCGTGGGCCATGGGGAAAGCAGCTATGCTCCTTCGCAACGTCTCCAACGATGATAAAGACGTTTACGATCAGACCAAAGACATGAGCGCTCATATTGAATACGGCGACACTCTGAGCGAAGATAAATTCGAGGGCGTTAAGTTTGATTATCAAACGAGTAACCCGCCCTACGGTAGTAAGTGGGAGCGAGAAGCAGAGGCAGTACGCGCAGAGGCGGCACTTGGTTTCGCCGGACGTTTCGGAGCAGGTCTCCCTAGCATTGATGACGGCTCCATGCTGTTTCTTCAGCACGTTGTGAGTAAGATGAAGACGGCAGAAGAAGGCGGCGCTATGGCGGGAATCGTCTTGTCTGCCTCACCGCTCTTTACGGGCGATGCTGGTTCCGGTCCTTCCAATATCCGCAGATGGCTGTTCGAGAAGGACGTTGTTGACTGCATCGTCAAACTGCCTGACTCGATCTTTTACCGCACGGGTATCAATACGTACCTGTGGATCCTGTCCACCAAAAAGCCTGACGACCGCAAAGGCATGATCCAGCTTATCGACGCCTCAGACAGAAAGACCTCGCTTCGCAAGAATCAGGGAAACAAGCGGTACGAAATCTCCAAGGAAGACAGAGAGTGGATCATTGATACGTATATCAACGGGCACGACCACGACAAAAGCGTTCTCGTGCCTTGTGAAACATTCATGTTCCGCAAAGTCACAACGCAGAGGCCCCTCAGAGCCGCTATTTGCCTCTCCAAAGAGGGCGTTGATACCCTGTTATCATCCAAGGCACTTTCTAAGCTCTCAGAGGTGAATAAGGCCGTTTTGAGACGTTATCTAGCCGAGGACTTGCTGACCGACGGCGACTGTACGATTCCGTATGAGAGTGTTGAAAGCACCGTGAAGGCGGCAAGGAAAGAAATGGAAAAGCCTGAAGTTGCTGCAGCGCCGATGGCAAAGGCGATTCGGGACATCATGACGGTAAAGGGCGAACAGTACCCCATTGTTCACGACAAAGACGGCAACATCATGGCCGATCCCGACTTGAAAGACACAGAGAACATTCCGTGGGATGTGCCGTTTGACGAGTACATGAAGACTGAAGTCCTGCCTTATGCGCCTGAGACCTGGATCGATGAAAGCGTCCTGGACAAAGGTCCTCTTCAAGACGGCAAGGTCGGTATTGTAGGGACCAATATCAGCTTCAACAAGTTCTTCTATCACTACGAAGAACCAAGAAAGCCTGAAGTGATTGCAAAGGAGATCATGGAACTGGAAAGCGGGCTTGAAGAGTTTATGAGGGAGTTCTTATGAGTAGAACATATCGAGAAACTGGGTTGAGTTGGGCCAGCAAAATACCTGGAAATTGGAGAACCATCCCCAATAAATATATATTCTCGAAGACCAAAAACGTTGTTGGAAAATATAACAAGGAGCCAATCCTTTCACTAACGATCAACGGTGTAAAAGTCCGTAACGAGGAAGAGTTCAAGGGTAAAAAGGCTATATCATATGATGATTATCAGATTTGTTATCCGGGAAATCTGTTGATGTGCCTTTTTGATATTGATGTGACACCAAGATGCGTCGGTTTAATCGAAGGCTGCGGACTAACCACGTCTGCTTATACACAATTTGAAGTTGCTGATGGGAACGATGCCAAGTATTATTATTATTATTATCTAAGCCTCGATTACACAAAGACATTACTACATCTTTCAAGAAACATTAGAAGCTCACTCACGGCAGATGATTTTGGCCGTATTTACACTATTCAGCCACCTCTCCCAGAACAACACGCCATCGTCCGCTATCTCGACTCCAAATGCGCCGCCATCGACGAGGCGATTGAGCGGCATAAGAAGATCATTGAGAAGCTGGAAGAGTATAGAACTTGTAAAATATCTCATATTACAGTCAATGGCTTAAATCCTGATGCCGCTACGAAAGACAGTGGAATTGAGTGGGCAGGGCAAATTCCTGCAACGTGGAAAGTATCACCGTTAAAGAGTTTATTTACTTTCGGGAAAGGACTCTCAATCACAAAAGCAGACCTCGTAGAAAAAGGAGTGCCTGTGTTAAGTTACGGACAGATCCATTCAAAAAGGAACTTAAAAACAGAGATTTCGGAAGACTTGATTAGATTTGTGCCCCTTGATATGGCAGTAAGACATACAGATTCTCTTGCAGCCATAAACGGTTTTATTTTTGCGGATACATCTGAAGATATGGCGGGATGTGGAAATTGTAATTATGTTAATAGGCCTGGTGTGTATGGGGGATATCATACCGTTGTACTGAAGCCTAATACTTCAGATGATAATAAATATCTGGCTTATCTTTTCCAGACAGATGCTTGGAGATATCAGATACGAAAAGAGTTAACTGAAGTAAAAGTTTTTAGTGTTTCTCAGAAGGTTTTAAAAAGCACCCAAGTGCTTTTGCCACCGCAGCAGGAACAGCGAGCCATTGTTTCTTATCTCGATGCTCTTTGTGAAAACATCTCCTCGCGAATCAGTATGCATGCAAATATCATCGAAAAACTCGAAGAATACCGCAAATCCGTCATCTACCACGCTGTTACCGGCAAGATCGATTGCAGGGAGGAATAGCACATGAATAAAGAATTTGCATGTGCTTCTAACTCTTTTCTTGATGTTTTTGCCTTGCGTTTTCTGTAATAAGCCGAAGAAAGGAGCACTATAATGGGATTTTGGAGTTTCATTACGGGTAAAAATAAACAAGATTCTAACCTTGAATTCAATATCAATATCACCGCCCCCACTCCCTCCTATGAGGAGTTTGAAGTTACTCCTATTGAAGAACGAATAAAAGGCGAAAAACCGTGTTTTGATGGATTATATGCACACGAAGTTTTAGTTTTATCATACGCACCCAAGTTCTTCACCAAAGACAATAATTTTCAAGGTTTTTGGTGGTCTCAATATGGAATTAGTGATGTGCAAAACATCTTAAATTCACTGTATGAACGTGGCTTTATACAGTTAGGTACAATCGAAAGCCAGTTAAACAGCATAACTACGCCTGCTATAAAGGGTTTACTTAAACAGCACGGATTAAAAGTATCAGGTTCTAAATCCGATTTAATTGCAAGAGCAATCGAAAAAATCCCCCCATCGGAGATTTTAAAGCAGTTCGATAAACGCACTTACATGCTGACTGATTTAGGAACAGAAGTTTTAAATAAATATTACTGGATTCCGATATTGCATAGGCATCCAATACGCGATGTTAGTAGCAGTGAAATCATACGAATCATTTCCAACAATCCAGAAAAGAAATTATCAGATCTGTTCATTAGTTATATTGAAAAACGCTCTGCTAACTATTCCAAGGGACAACTTGGACTTTACCGCAATTCACGATATCAAATATTTGTATTTTTGGACGATATTAAGGAGTACGCACAAGCATTTGAATACTTATGTGACGTCGTTGTTTATGATATATGCGAATACAATAATGCTTCGGATTTTTGGTGGAGATCTAAAGACCTGCTAAGAATTTGGGCTGACTTTTACTTTAATAACGATTATGAGCCTGTCATTGCACCAGCAATCCAATCTGACTTTAATAATTACTTGGAAGATTTATTTAATAACAACTACAATGATTTCAAGAATGCACTAGCTGTTCATTGTAAAAAAATGCAATTACCATTTTACATATATACAAATGAGGAGTTAGTCGAGATGATGTTGTTCTATCTAAATGGCGACACTCAATCTATGATAAACGTCAAAAAACAATCTAAAAACAGGTTTTATAAACAGAACAAACTATAGATGATAATAAATATACACAGGCACGATCGATTGCAGGGAGGCTTAACGCATGAATAACGAATTTGGCGTTCAAGACGCTTTTCTTGAAGACTTAGCGTGCGAAACACGTTTGCACAGTGATCGATGTGACAAGGTAAACTGCTTTTATGGAGACGATCACAAAGCTCAGATTGATTTCATGAAACTGCAAATGCACACGCTTATGAATATGAAAATCTTAACGCCAGAGGAGGCCGCAAATGGGCTCAACGCTAAATGACAGGATTCATCTCGAAGCCAACTTCGAGGCGTATATCGCTAATAAGCTCATGATGCTTGAAGGCGGCGGCTGGCGTGTCAGCAATAATGACACTGGTTTTGATCCCAACACGGCGCTGTACATGCCGGACTTCATTGAGTACGTCTCTTCCATTACCCCCGAAAAGATCGAAAAGATGCAGAAGTCTTTCGGCGCGAACTGGGAGAACAACCTGAGGCTAGCACTAGTAAAGGCTCTGGAGGTAAACGGGACCGTCCTCACGCTGCGAGACGGCTTCCAGATGGCAGGATACCAGACGATCATTTGCTCCGGCCATTATCCTGATGATCCGCGCCTTCCCAAGCTGAAAGACTACTACGACAAAAACATCCTGCGTGTTATGCGTCAGGTCCATTATCAGACGGCAGGCAATAAGTCGCTTGATCTTGTGTTCTTCGTCAACGGAATCCCCGTCGCTACGGCTGAAGTTAAAACCGAGCTGACCCAAGGTGTCCAGGACGCCGTTTTAGAGTACCAGAACGAGCGTAAACCCATTGAACCTGGCACGAACAGGAAAAACTACCTGCTGATGTACAAGAGGGGCGCTGTGGTCCATTTTGCCGTGTCTGAGGACGAGATTTGGATGTGTACCGACCTGTCCCCCAAACAGCCGAAATTCCTGCCCTTCAACAAGGGTACCGAAGACGGTCACGCTGGCAATCCCCCCATTAAGGACGGCGACGAAGACTATCCAACCGGCTATTTTTGGAACGAGATCTGCCGCAAGGACAACTGGCTCCGCATTTTCCACAACTTTGTCTTTGAGGAAGTCAGCAAAAAAGAAGACCTGACCGGACGCATCAGAGAGCATCGCACTCAGATCTTCCCGCGTTTCCATCAGTGGGATGTTGTGACGAAGTGTATTGAAGATGTCAAAGAGAAAGGCGTCGGCCAGAAATACCTCATCGAGCACTCAGCCGGTTCCGGTAAGACGGAAACGATCACCTGGATCGCCCACGAACTTATCCGCATCATGGAGGACAACGGCGAACGGAAATTCTCATCCGTGATCGTCGTCACAGACCGTGTAGGACTTGACAACAACATCAAACGTACCATCTCGCAGCTTAAAAAGACCATGGGGCTTATCGAAATGATCGGCGGTGACGCAGAACACAAGACGCAAGGGGCTAAAAGCAAACAGTTGGCTAAAGCCTTGCACGACAAGCGAGAGATCATCGTCGTTACTCTCCAGACGTTCCCCTTTGCATTGGATGCTATTGCCGAAGATCCTACCCTTGCAGAGGCGAATTTTGCCGTTCTGATCGATGAAGCGCACTCCTCTCAAGAAGGTTCATTCTCCGCGAAAATGCGAGCTGCGTTGAAATTTGCCGCCAAGAAAAACAAGACTAAAGTAGACGAGGATAGTGTTACCGATGAAGACGCTATCGACGCGTATTTCCTGCAAATGCAGGAAGCAAAGGCAATGCCGGATAACGTGTCGTTCTTTGCGTTCACGGCAACGCCAAAGGCAGAGACTAAGACCATATTCGGGCGTCCAGGCAACAGGATCGATGAAAAATCGGGCCTGCCTATTCCGGAGTCTTTTCATCTGTATCCTATGCGTCAGGCAATCGAGGAAGGCTATATCCTTGATGTTTTAAAGGGGTACATGCCTTATCAGACAGCTTATAAACTGAAAGATGACGTTGTTGCCGACACCCTTGTAGATGAGCACAGAGCTATCAGAACGATCGCGCACTGGCAGTCACTACATCCCACCAATGTCATGGCTAAGTCTGAATTCATCGTCGAGCATTTCGTCAAAAACGTAGCCATGCTTCTTGACGGGCAGGCCAAAGCAATGGTCGTCACCTCGTCACGTGCAGCTGTGATCCGTTACAAGTACGCTATTGAAGCTTACATCAAAGCGCATCCTGAGTACGATAAAGAACACATTGACAAGAGACTTCAGTTCACCGTTCCTGGCGATCCTCTGGTAGCTTTCTCCGGCACTGTTCTTGGAGAAAAAGCTATTATGCCCGAAGACGATCAGATCGTGAATGAAGTCGAGTACTTGAAAGAGAATCCGTTTGCCATTATCAAACGTGATTACGACTACTCCGAAGACAACATGAACAACCTGGGCTACCAGAGTATTGAAAACGCCTTTGACAAGCCTGAGAACCGTATCCTGATCGTGGCAAACAAGTTTCAGACCGGATTCAATCAGAAAAAACTCTGCGCTATGTATATTGACAAGCCCATCAGCAACGACATTGAAATCGTACAGACATATTCCAGACTGAACCGCACATTTCCAGGGAAGGATAAAGTGTTTGTCGTTGACTTCAGAAATGAGCCTGACATCGTTGTCAGCGCGTTTAAAAAGTTCGATGCTGGCGCAGAAATGGAAAGCGCTCAGAGACTTAATATCATCTATGAGATCAAGTCTGCCCTGGACAGCGCGAACATCTATACTCAGGATGAGTTTGAAACTTATAAGACGACAAAATACAAATCTATGACTGATCCTGACGAAACGCGCAAAGACTCGTATCGGAACAAGATCTACAACCTTGTTGCTATCCCCGCTGAACGTTGGAACTCAGATTTTAAGGCACAGCAAAACGCCTATAACACATGGCATAGTGTTCTTGACAAGGCGAAAGAGCAGAAAGATGCTCATGTCGAAAAACATGCTGAGGCGCAGTTGAAAAACATTCAGGATGAGATCGATCGCTTGATGGATTTCCGCAAGAAACTGAAGCGGTACTGCTCTGCCTATGACTTCATTACACAAATTATTGACCTTGGCGATGCAAACCTAGAAGTCTTCAGCAGCTTTGCGAAACTCCTTGCGCACAAGCTGGATGGCATTTCCGTTGATGAGATTGATATCAGATCCCTTGTTCTATCTGACTTTAAGCTGAAATACCGCGGCGATGAAGTTATCGAGCCAACCAACAACACGACGTTGAAGCCTATGACTGCTGGCGGTCAGGGGCGCGGCGGACGCAAGGACACATTAAAGGCTATCATTGCTCGAATCAATGAGATTTGGGGCGATGATGTCTCGCCTGATGTCGGTGCCAGAACCATCAATGCGATTGCGGACTTTGTGATGACAGATGATGTGTCTCGCGTCCAGATCCAGAACACGAGTAACAGTAAAGAAGCTGTTATTGCTGATGGGCGCATGGAGCGCATCATTCAGCTTGCTGCGATCTCGTTAAAGAATAACGAATTTGGCAAGCTTGCTGAAAAGATCATTTCTGATCCGCAGACGTGGAGACCGCTTGCTGACACTATCTATGACCTTGTAGATAAAAATAAGCGGATCGACATGATGGAGTTGATGAAGTTTATCAAATCAGATAAGAAGTGATCGGACAAGAAGCAGAAAATAGAAGGTGAATAAATGCAGAGCCAATCTATGAGTTCTTTGCTTTTGTCTGGATTTAAACATGTCGATACTCACATTTTTAAAGATGGACCTGTTTCAGATATTAACCATGACGGCACAAGATATGAGCTTTTGATGCAGTATGACCAGGAACTACCTATAACATGTCCTAAATGCGGTGGCAAACTCTATTCTCACGGAACGCGGAAGTTACACGTTACTGATACACCACTATTTGGAGCACCCGCAAAATTGCAGTTGACTATCCCACGCAGAAGGTGCCAAGACTGTGGAGCTGTGTGGACTCCGGACCTTGTAGACATCGACGAAAACCACAAAATGACAAAACGAAGCTATAAGAAGATGGCTAACCTTGCTCTCAAACACAGCTTCGTGGATATTGCTAACGAATATGGCGTCACCAACAATACCGTAAAAAACGTCTTCGTAGAGTATATCCGAGAGAATAAAGACAAGTTACAATTCAAAACACCGGCATTTCTCGGTCTGGATGAGATCAAGATTAAGAAAATCGGGGAAGTTACGGTTGTCACAGATCTTGAGCATAAGACTCTTTATGACATGATGCTAGGGCGCAATCAGCCGTCACTTACGGCATATTTCTCACAGATGCGAAATCCCGAAAACGTCGCTTGGGTCTGCACGGACATGTATCGTCCGTTCGAAAAGAGTATCAGACAGGCATTGCCAAACGCTCGCTGGGTAATAGACCACTTTCACATAGTCGCCTATGCAAATAAGGCAATGGATGGAGTCAGGATCAAAGTCCAGGGTGACTTGAGCAAATCAGAGCGCATCAACACCAAAAAGGGTCTAGCCTACACACTTCGGACACGGTTAAAGGACTTGACACCTGATGAAGCCGCAAAGATAAAACGGTGCCGTCAAAGCGATGTTTTAAGGCCGCTGGCTGTTGCGTTTGACTTGAAAGAAGACTTCTTCAACATCTATGACAACAACATGTCCTCTAAAGACAAGGCGCAGCAGGCGTTTGCCGACTGGAAAGCGAGCATCCCTTCTGATGATGTTTACGAAGATTTCAGAGTGCTCGCGGGGACAGTTCATAACTTCTATGAGCAAATCTTCAACTTTTGGGATTGCCCCATCACTATTACTAACGGTTTCACAGAATGCATAAACCGCATCATTCGAGAGAACAACGTTAGAGGCCGCGGAAACTCCTTCGACATTCTGCGAAGCAGAACTCTATACAGACATGCCAATCTCGAACGCATTGAAGAAAGCGGCATGCTTCTCGGACCTCAGATCCCAACAAAGGGACCTGTGTTCCATTATGAAGAATTGAGTTGCATCCAGGATAAAGTCGAAGAGGATGATAAGGCGTATTTCAACAGCTTTGACTACGACCCGATGATCGGGCTTATCCCAGGAGTGAATTACGATCCTGACACTAAAGAAATCTATGATGAGACCTTGTTTGACGACGAGGAAGAGGAAGAAGCACAAGAAGATCAAGGCACTACCCCTTAAATTCGTACACATACTGAAAAAGAGCATGACCGCTGTTAGGTCATGCTCTTTCCTCTAGGATTCAACCAGTTATTTCACTATCTCAAAATCAAAGCCACAGAAAATCGCCAACCACTTATTTCACCAACTAGTTGCTTTGAGTGTTGTAGCTATCCAACCACTTTTTGCAATTACCCGAAAAAACGTGCAAACGCTGATGGCAACTAATCGAAACGCTTGATGAGGTATTAAAAATATTCATCAGGACTTTTTATCACAGCGGGACAGCGCGAAAAATATTACAATTAAATCAGATGGAGTTGATTTTTACAGAGATTCAGGCTTTTCGACGTCATTGTATACTTACAACGGCAACATTTATCAAAGTTATCATAGTTTTAAGGTAAATAAACCTGAATTATCTCTGTACTCAATATTATTTTCGGATTGCCGGCATAAAGAACCGCGAAGCCGGCAGCAGCCTGTTTTCTGCCTCATCATAAATACCGCTACAATGCTGTTTTCCGCGATCTGCACACAGAAATGCAGCACACGCTCCGAATTTCACAAAAATTATATCTCAAAAAATTATATTCGTGTAATATATCCGATTCATATTATTCATTCTCAATAGCTATCATTAGACATATTTACATATTACTAAAGCGTAAATCAACGCGTTTTTATATTAACATTTTTAGATTTCAAAGTATTTAGACTGAATTATCTGATTTTTTAGCAGAAAAGACTCAAAAAGCGTAATTTCGGGATTAGCAAATTTCTTTATTGAATACAAAATGCCGCCTGTCGAGCAGCGAAAAATGACAAAATGACCACCCGCGGAGAAAGAAAAAGTGAAGAATAAGCAGCTATGTTTTTTAAATAATTTTTTCAGCGTATCCCAGCCACTTCACGGCTGCAATGCCGCGTCAGAGCAAAAAAGCGGGCCCGCCGGAATTTCCCATTCCGGCAGGCCCGCCTGCATCGCCGCCCGGCACCGGCAGTTCATGCGCCCGGCAGCCTCAGAGCAGTACAGTCTGTAAAAAGTCAGTATTCGCAGAAGGTGACACTCAGCCATCTGCAAGGCAGTATGCACCGTCACCAGCACGGCTGATCCCGGCTCCGTTTTGCATTTTTTCCTGCAAGACACAGTGTCGGATCGGTGCGGCTGAATCCAGCCGGCCGTCACAGCGCCGGCGGGTTAAACACATCTGCTTCACTGCAGCTGTCCGGGCAAGTGTCAGCTGATAAACACGGCAGACTGCCAAATCCCCTCCGCCGGCCCTTCAGCAGAAGCCGCCGGAACGGCACCTGCACTTCTGCAGAACCGGTGTCTGATGGCAGTATGCAGGCGGCAGCGTTTTTTTAAACGCTCATCAGCCGGAGTTTTTACATCCCGCGGCCGGCCCAGGCGAGCACAAGCTGCGCAGCCATTCTGCCCGAACGCAGCAGATCTTCCAGGACGATCTGTTCGGAAGTGCCGTGGTTGCCGCTGTACCCTGTTGCAATACCGGCCACGGCAATACCTGCGGCGTTCCAGATGTTTGCATCCATGCCTCCCCCGCCGGCGCTGACCACGGGGTCTGCCCCGACGGCAGCAAGGGCCTGCCGAGCCGCCTGAATGACCGGCGAGGATTCATCCAGCGCAAAGGCGCTGTAGCACGGCACTGCTTCTGTTTCAACGACCGCCCCGGTGCCTGCAGACGCTTCCCGGCACCAGTCTCTGAAATATTCAACATAGCTGTTCAGCTTTTCCAGGCTGCGGCTGCGCATTTCACCACGGCATTCTGCATAGGCCTGAACAATGTTGGTCACCTTTGTTCCGCAGTCGAGCACCGCAAAATTCGCTGTGCTTTCAGCGTCAAGGCGTCCTTCGCGGATGCCGGCGAGAATTTTCGCCAGCACCTTGACGGCGCTGACCCCCTTTTCAGGACAGTTGCCGGCGTGCGCCGCGCGCCCGTGAACCTTTACTGTCAGCCACACCTGCCCCGGCGCTGCATTGATAATGCGCCCCAGACGTCCCGGCGAGTCAAAGGCATAACCAGCCTTTGCAGTCAGCAGGGCTGTGTCGAAATTTTTACTGCCCCACAGACCGGCTTCCTCGGCCACTGTGAAGACATACTCGACGCGGGGAAACTTTTTCCCGCAGCTTTTCAAAAGCCTGACACTGTCTATCAGCGCCGCAACGCCTGAAAGATCATCAGCCGCAAGGATCGTCCTGCCGTCAGAGCGGATCACGCCGTTTTCGATCACAGGCTTTATGCCGATTCCGCCGGCGACCCGGTCAAGGTGAGCATTCAGCAGTACAGCTCCCGGCAGGCCGCCGTCGAGAACGCCGTAGAGGTTGCCCGCTGTGCCGCCTATTTTCTCTGCGGCGCCGTCCTCCGTCAGTTCAACGCCGGCCTCGGCCATTTTGCGCTTCACGGCGTCAGCAACAGCGCGCTCGTTCCTTGAAGAAGCATCAATCTTTACCAGATCAAGGAAGTCATCAAGAATTTTCGGATTCTCCATACTGTATCTCCCTTTCTACAAAATTCACTCAGCCTGCAGACTGAATGAATTCATAAAATTCCGCATAGACAGAAAAAATGATAAACTGCACCGTCGGGTTTTTCAATCTGTATACACAATTTTTTTAAGTTGCTTTCCGACTGCCCGGAAAAAAGATCACTGTCCCGGCCGCATCAGCATTTATAGGGCGTTCCGTGCATCCGCCGCAGAATCATATATTTCAGCGTTAAAACACTATAAACAACATAACAAAAATAAACCTTGCCAAACGGCCGCTTTTTTCAGATAATAAATTTATATTTGCAGACTGGAAACTAAGGTCTGAGTCAGGTAAAAAATTAAACGAAGAGAGGCGTTTTTAGTACATGACCTATAAGTCAGACATTGAAATTGCACAGTCCACGCACATGCTGCCCATCACCGAGGTGGCCAGAACCGCCGGCATTGATGAGAAATACCTTGAGCTTTACGGGCGCTACAAGGCTAAAATCGATTATATCAAACTGCTGAATGACAGCAAACGCCCTGACGGCAAGCTGATTCTCGTTACTGCCATCACCCCCACTCCCGCCGGCGAGGGCAAAACCACCACCACAGTCGGTCTGGCCGACGGCATGCGCAGAATCGGCAAAAACGCCATCGTTGCGCTCCGCGAGCCCTCACTCGGCCCGGTGTTCGGCGTGAAGGGCGGCGCCGCGGGCGGCGGCTATGCACAGGTTGTGCCCATGGAGGACATCAACCTCCACTTCACAGGCGACTTCCATGCCATCGGCGCGGCTAACAATCTGCTCGCGGCAATGCTGGACAACCATATTCAGCAGGGCAACGCCCTCGACATCGACCCGCGCCGCATTACCTGGAAACGCGCCGTCGACATGAACGACCGCCAGCTGCGCTTTATCGTGGACGGCCTCGGAGGCAAAGCCAACGGCATGCCGCGCGAGGATGGATTTGACATCACGGTGGCTTCTGAAGTCATGGCAGTTCTGTGCCTCTCAACCAGCATTGACGACATGAAAGCCCGCCTTGCCCGCATCATCGTGGCTTACAGCCGCTCGGGCAAGCCCGTGACCGCCGGTGATCTCCATGCTGCCGGTGCCATGGCCGCGCTGCTGAAGGACGCCATCAAGCCCAACCTGGTTCAGACTCTGGAACATACGCCCGCCTTCGTTCACGGCGGCCCCTTTGCCAACATTGCCCACGGCTGCAATTCCATCATGGCCACGAAGCTGGCGCTGAAACTCGGCGACTACGCCATCACTGAGGCCGGCTTCGGCGCCGATCTGGGCGCTGAAAAATTCCTCGACATCAAATGCCGCTTTGCCGGGCTGAAACCTTCCGCGGTTGTCATCGTCGCCACTGTCCGTGCGCTGAAACACCACGGCGGTGTCGCCAAGGCCGACCTGAACGCTGAAAACCTTGCCGCGCTCGAGAAGGGGCTTCCCAACCTGCTGCAGCATGTGGCCAACATCACCCAGGTTTATAAGCTGCCTGCCGTTGTTGCCATCAACCGCTTCCCCAACGACACCGAGGCTGAGCTGAAACTCATTGCTGACAAGTGCCGTGAGCTGGGCGTCAATGTGGCGCTGTCTGAAGTCTGGGGCAGAGGCGGCGAAGGCGGCGTCGACCTGGCCAGGGAAGTAGTCCGTCTCTGCGATCAGCCCAATGACTTCACCTATGCCTATGATCTCAACAGTACCATTGAAGAAAAACTCAATGCCATCGTGAAGAAAATTTATCACGGCGACGGCGTCGAACTTACGTCAGGTGCCAGAAAGCAGCTGAAGCAGCTTGAAGACCTCGGATTCGGCGGCCTTCCCATCTGCATGGCCAAAACTCAGTACAGCTTCTCAGACGATCCGGCTCTGCTCGGTGCGCCCAGAAACTTCACAGTCACTGTGCGCAACCTGAAAGTCAGCGCCGGTGCCGGCTTCATTGTAGCGCTCACAGGCGACATCATGACAATGCCCGGACTGCCTAAAGTCCCCGCAGCAGAGAAGATCGACGTCGACTCGGAGGGCAGAATTTCCGGCCTGTTCTAAAAACATTCAGGGCGGCGCGGCTTCAGGCTCTGCTGCCGCCCCTGCTTTGTCCCGCAAATTTTTATAAAGTGAGGCGAGTACCGTGAAAATTCTCGACGGAAAAGATTACCTGCCTCAGATCAGGCAGCTGATTGTTGAATATACCACATGGCTGGGACGTGACCTGAGTTTTCAGGGGCTTGGCGAGGAACTGGACCATCTTGGCGATACTTACCTGCCGCCGCACGGAAAGCTCTTTGCGGCCGTGGATGAAGCCGGCAGCGTAAAAGGATGCGTTGCTTACAAAAGATGGACCGACAGCCGCTGCGAAATGAAGCGGCTCTATGTGACTCCCGATGCCCGCGGCACTCATCTGGGGCGCACGCTGGCTGAAAAGATCATTCAGGCGGCCAGGGAAGACGGCTACAGCGAAATCGTGCTGGACACGCTTGGCTTTCAGATGCGCCCGGCGCTGAAACTTTACCGATCGCTCGGCTTTGAGGAAATTCCCCCGTATTACAACAACCCTCTGCCTGATGCAATTTATATGAGCCTGAAACTCAGATGACCGACATCAGAAGCTGTATGAACGCACTGCTGGCGCAGCTTCAGCAGAAGTTCGGCAGCCGGCTGGTGTTTCTGGGGCTGCAGGGCAGCTATGCCCGCGGTGAGGCAGGGCCGGACAGCGACGTGGATCTCATGTGCGTTCTCGATGTCCTGAATGCCGGCGACCTCGACATCTTCCAGCAGATCCGCTCCGCCTGGCGCGGCGCTGAACTGTCGTTCAGCTTCATCGCCTCGCGCAGTGAGATCTCCCGGTGGGATCCGGCCGAGCTGAAGCGCAGTCTTCTCGGCACTGTGCCTGTCTGCGGCAGTCTCGACGGCACTGCGCCGCCGTGCACAGACAGTGAGCTCAGGGCCTGCGCAAAACGTCACGTCATTGCCATTTATCGTGCTGTCTGCCATGACTGTCTTGAGCTTCCCGCGGAAAAACGCGGCGCAGCTCTGATTCAGTGCTACCGGCAGAGCTTCACCGTCATGCAGATGATGCATTATCTGAAAACCGGCACGGCAGTTCTTCCCCAGGCAGAGCTGCTGAAGCTGCTTGAACCGGACGATGCTGCCGTTCTGGCCCGGTCGCTGGAATTCCGCCGCGGCGCACCCTGCCGTTACAGCGAAGACTTTAAACGGCTCTTTTCGTGGTGCGGAAAGCTGCTGAAAATCCTGTAGAACCCATACAAAACAAAGGAGAGAAACAATGGAAATCACATCCCGTTCCTGCGCCGATTTTGTCGCAGTGCTTGCCACAAAAGCACCTGTACCCGGCGGCGGCGGCGCGTCCGCACTGTGCGGTGCCATCGGCACAGCGCTTGGCAATATGGTGGGAAGTCTGACAGTGGGCAAGAAAAAATACGCCGCCGTTGAAAACGAGATCAAAGAGTATCAGGCAAAGTGCAGCGCCCTTCAGAAAGACCTGCTGGCGCTGGTCGAGAAGGACGCCGAAGTCTTTGAACCCCTCGCAGCCGCATACGGCCTGCCGAAAGACACTGAAGAACAGCGCGCGCACAAAGAGCAGGTCATGGAATCGGCGCTTGCAGCGGCATGCGAAGTCCCCCTGCAGATCATGGAAAAGTGCGGCGAGGCCATTGAACTGCTCGAACAGTTTGCAGAAAAAGGCTCAAGGATCGCCGTCAGCGACGCCGGTGTCGGTGCGGCTCTGTGCAGAGGCGCTCTCCGGGGCGCAGCGCTGAACGTCTTCATCAACACAAAATCCATGAAAAACCGTGAGCGCGCTGTCACCGCCAATTCGCGCGCTGACGCGATGCTGGAAAAATACGGCGCTCTGGCCGATAAAATTTACAATTCCGTGTCAAAAGAGCTCCATCCGCGCCCCGGCGCCTGATTTTTCCGATTTATGAAAGGGAGGATTCCCAATGGCACAGATACTCAGCGGCAGGGAAGTGGCAGCTGCCCTGACCGCTCAGCTTGAAGAGGAAACTGAAAAACTGAAGTCATCCGGCGTGGTTCCGTGCCTCGCCATCGTCCGCGTCGGAGAGCGCGGCGACGACCTTGCCTACGAACGCGGCGCCGTCAAGCGCTGCCAGACTGTCGGCATCGAAGTGAGACATTTTGTCCTGCCGGCCGATGCGTCTCAGGCAGAGCTGATGCAGAATATCGAGAAGGTCAATTCCGACCCGTCGATACACGGCTGTCTGATTTTCATGCCTCTGCCGCCGCAGATGGATGAAGCCGCTGTGCGCGCAGCGCTGCTGCCGCAGAAAGACGTTGACGGCATCACTCCGGGTTCCCAGGCCGGCGTTTACACGGGCCGCGATGTGGGCTACCCTCCCTGCACGCCTGCCGCCTGCGTTGAAATTCTGAAACATTACAATGTTCCGCTGAAGGGCGCGGACGCCGTGGTACTCGGCCGCAGCCTCGTTGTCGGCCGCCCGCTGGCCATGATGCTTCTGCGCGAAAACGCCACAGTCACCGTATGCCACAGCAAAACCCGCGATACCGCTGAAAAAGCACGCAGAGCCGGCATCCTCGCGGCGGCTGTAGGTCATGCCGGCGCCGTTTCCGCCGACTATACCAATCCCGGTCAGGTCATCATCGACGTGGGCATCAACATAGGCGCCGACGGAAAACTCACCGGCGACGTCACCGCCGAGGCCGCTCAGGCTTCAGGCAGCTATACCCCCGTTCCCGGCGGCGTGGGCGCCGTCACAACCACCGTTCTCGCCAAACATGTCATCGAAGCCGCCCGCCGCGCGGCAAAACTGTAAATGGCATAAGTTTTTTCAAACCAGAGAGACCGTCTCAGCCAAGTTTTGTGAGACGGCCTCTTTTGTTTTATAAAGTTCCAGGGCGCGGCCACGGTCGGCACTTTATCAGCCGGCCCGGTGGCTGAATTGTCTAAGACAGATTATAAAAACGTGTCCGGGACAAGTTATGGAGAATAAACCGGCAGCGCCGTTTATCCCAGCGCCGAATCAAGCGCCATCATCAGCGAAAAGCCGGCGGCAAACGAAAGAACGCCCACGTTTGAATGTTCGCCCGATGACATTTCCGGTATCAGTTCCTCCACAACCACATAGATCATGGCACCTGCCGCAAAGCTCAGAAAAACCGGCATCGCAGGCACAACCAGCTGCGCGGCCCAGAACGTGAACAGCGCCCCGGCCGGCTCCACCGCCCCGGAAGCAGCGCCGTACAGAAAGGCCCTGTGCCGCCCCAATCCGTTAGCCCGCAGAGGCATGGAAATCACTGCCCCTTCGGGCAGGTTCTGAATGGCAATCCCCAGCGAAAGGGCCATGGCCGCTTCAGGCGTCATGCCGGCAGCGCCGCCGGCCAGTCCGGCATAAACTGCCCCGACCGCCATGCCTTCAGGAATATTGTGAAGCGTCACGGCCAGCAGAAGCATGACATTGCCCGAAAGGCCGGAACGGCGGCCTTCAAGTACGCTGCTGTACATGTGAAGATGGGGGATGATCCTGTCAAGC